>ENA-UOWG01003578-UOWG01003578.1-activated-sludge-metagenome-genome-assembly--contig:-NODE-3578-length-11701-cov-6.243259_pt1 | contig 11701 bp, 8 predicted proteins | sample MGYA00238147_ERZ761563 | MGnify/ENA primary metagenome ERZ761563 (study PRJEB28884, sample SAMN05720216) | anaerobic digester metagenome | isolation source: active sludge of municipal... | reverse complement strand
AGCCTTTTTTAACATAATCATACGGATACTAGGAGCTATCGGAATGGGGTGAGGCAACTAATGTAAACAGAATACATAACATATTTAAAATGAAACAACACACAGTAGGAATTATTATGAACGGCGTAACAGGCAGGATGGGAACCAACCAGCACCTGATGCGCTCAATTGTTGAGATAATAAAACAGGGAGGCGTGAAGATCGGAAATGCAGAAACCATCATGCCCGATCCTGTCCTTGTCGGAAGGGATGAGAACAAGCTCAGAAAACTGTGCGCTATGAGCGGAATTGGCAAAATGACAACAGATCTTGATTCTGTGCTCAGTGATCCTTATTATACAGTATATTTTGATGCCCAGACAACCGGCAGAAGAGCCGATGGCGTAAGAAAGGCTGTTAAAGCCGGAAAGCACGTTTATTGTGAGAAACCTGTTGCAGTAAGCACAGAGGTCGCAATGGAACTATATAATCTCTGTAAAAAGGCTGGTATAAAAAACGGAGTGGTTCAGGATAAACTGTGGCTGCCCGGCATAATTAAGCTGAGAAGACTCATCCAGGAAGGCTTCTTCGGAGAAATACTATCAGTCAGGGGTGAATTCGGTTACTGGGTTTTTGAAGGTGACATAATTCCTGCTCAGAGGCCTTCATGGAACTACCGCAAGGAAGATGATGGCGGTATAATAGTTGATATGCTCTGCCATTGGCGTTATGTGCTCGATAATGTGTTCGGAAAGGTGAAATCAGTATCCTGTCTCGGAGCCACACATATTGACAAACGCGTCGATGAGAACGGTAAGGAGTACAAATGCACAGCCGACGATTCAGCCTATGCAACTTTTGAACTCGAAAACGGAATAATTGCACATTTCAATTCATCATGGACAGTAAGAGTGCGCCGCGATGACCTTCTTACGTTACAGGTCGATGGCACTAAGGGTTCTGCCGTTGCAGGATTGAGGGAATGCTACATTCAGCACTACGGGAATACACCAAAACCGGTATGGAATCCTGATATTCCCCAGCCAATAAACTTCTTTGAGGGCTGGTCAAAGGTGCCGGAACAGGAACTTTATGAAAATGCCTTTAAGGTGCAGTGGGAATTGTTCCTCAGGCACATCGTTAAGAATGATCCTTTCCCCTGGGACCTCCGGGAAGGTGCAAAAGGTGTGCAGCTTGCCGAAAAGGGTATTGAAAGCTGGACAAAAAGAAAATGGATAGACCTGCCTGAACTATAACTCTACAAAAATATGAAATTATGAAAAGCACACGCAGAACATTCGTAACACGGTCGGTTCTTACTGCTGCAGGTGTTGCAGCCGGACTGAATTCAGAGCTTCTCAATGCTGCTCCTGCAGGGAAAATAATTACGGAACCTGCCATGCAACCTGATCCTGATGCATTTAAAATAAGTGTATTCTCAAAGCACCTTCAGTGGCTCGATTACAGTCAGATGGCGGAAGCTCTTGAAGAGGTGGGCTTTGACGGGGCTGACCTGACTGTCAGGCCTGGCGGTCATGTCGAACCTGAAAATGTAGAAAGAGACCTTCCAAAAGCTGCAGAAGCACTGGCTAAACGGGGCAAAAAGATCTATATGATTACAACCTCGGTAAAAGATGCTGATAATTCCCTTACAGACAAGATCCTCAGAACATGCTCCTCGCTGGGTATTAAGCATTACAGGATGGACTGGGGACATTATGAGAATAACAAAACAGTTGAACAAAGCATTGCAGATATGCAGGCAAGGCTTTCAAAGCTTGCAAAAATAAACGAGAAATATTCGGTTTCAGGTGAGTATCAGAATCACTCGGGTGTAGCCCGTGAAGGTATTTATTTCGGTGGCGCCATCTGGGATACTGCAATGGTTCTGAAGGCAGTAAACTCAAAATGGATGAATGCCCAGTACGATATCTATCATGCCTCGGTTGAGGGTGCAAACACCTGGCCCGTAGGATTACGCCTTATCAGCCCCTGGATACGTTCTATTGATATTAAGGATTTTCAGTGGATAAAGGAAAATGACCGTACACGATCCGAATCAGTTCCTCTTGGAACAGGACGTGTAGACTTCAAAAAGTACTTCGCAATGCTGAAGGAGCTTAATGTAAGAGTTCCTGTATCAGTACATTACGAATACCCTCTTGGCGGCGCCGAACAGGGTGCAAGGCAGCTGACAGTGAAGAGGGAAGAGGTTATCTCTGCAATGAAACGCGATCTGGCTATACTTAAAGGCTACCTTAAAGAAGCAGGTTTGGTCTAGCTACTTCAGCCACTTGTCAAACCAGTCGAAGGCTTCCTTTTGCATTTCCGCATCGAACTTATGTTCACCGGGATAAAAGGAGCATTTATACCTGTCTGCTGCACCGGCCTTGGTGAAGATCTCCTTTAGTATACTGTCTGCTGCATTCATCTCAGGCATCGTATACAGGTCATCGTCAATATCATTTAAAACCATTGTGGGAAGAGGAGCCCTCAGACCAAGTATCTCGGGGAAATCAAGCTCATTTGGCAATACCGGAACATAAGTCATCCAGGTATGGGTGAATGACTTGCTCAGGACAAAATCCCTCCATGTTGTCATGAATCCGACACATACCGCACATTTTATCCTGCTGTCGAGACCTCCGGTGAACACAGTTCTCATACCTCCTCCTGAAAGCCCGCCGCAGCCTATTTTATCTTTTATTACATCCTTTCGTGAACTCAGTATGTCTAGGGCTATCCTGTCCTCGGCCATGAACACTCCGGGCCATGTGGTACCTGCACTGAATAACGACTTAGCCATTATGTGTTCATGTTGTCCGGCCCATTCGTTATATGCCCTGATATTTCCCGGATCTTCCGGATTCTCATCATTCAATCCGTTCCTGTGCTGTTCAGGTACATCCTGCAGCAATACCCTGCGGCTGGCAAAAGGAAAGGCATCTGATACAAGAACAACATAGCCTCTTTTCGCAATCTCATTTGCCCATGCCTTACCGCTGTAGTAATCATGCTGATGCTCCTTCATAAGCTGATGCTGCTCATTACTTACCCTGGTTATCTTTCTTGTTCCGAAGTATTTATTTCCTCCGTGGTCATGAAAGGCGAGGATACCGGGAAGAGGGCCATTCGCCGTGGCCGGTTTAAGGAGTATGGCATCAGTAGGCCGCCCATAAGGCAATTGCCATGTAAGCTCTTCAACATGCAGTCCGTCATACTCATACTGTTTTTTGACCTTCACTTCAGGAGCCGGACCAATATCAGGAATTGCTATCCTGTCCTTTGTCCTGGCCAGAGCCTTTTCTTTCCATTTGTTAAGATCGGTAAACTCCTTCTTTCTGAATGAAAGTGAAGGCATCCTGTTGTTAGCCAGTGAGGTAGCCCATTTACCATATTGTCCTATCAGGCTGATATCGTTATTCTGTGCCATAATGAGTTCTGTTGTATTTGTTATTAACATTCCATGGCTGCCAAGCATCTTGCTTCCTGCTAATGAAAGGCCTGCCATGCCGGCATTCCTGATAAATTTTCTTCTGTCGCTTTTCATTGCTGATGAATTTATGATTCATGAAGATATGAATTTAAAACAAATAGTCGCTATAGCCGCTAAATGATCTTGAATCTCCCCGATTATTATTAACATTGTTATGTGATCCGTTAAAATTTAGATGCGTATGAATCTGTTCAGAAATGCTTTGATAGTCCTCACATTGTTCAGTAGTGAGCTTCTGATCTCTAACCTTTCAGGACAACCGGTAAATAAGGATGCTTTTATTGATCCTCCGATGAAATTCCGGCCACGTCCTCTGTATTTCTGGAATAATACAAATGTAAAAAAGGAGGTGCTATTTGAACAGATGCAGGCTATGCGGGACAAGTGCGGATACGGAGGTTTCGGTGTTGTGCCTTTTGGAAAAAGTTTTAAACCTGAATACCTGTCTGAAGAATACCTGCAGCTGTATGGTTCCATGATTGAAAAGGCAGGAGAGCTTGGAATGACTCTGAGCCTTTACGATGAATTCGGTTTCCCGAGCGGCTCTGTAGGAGCTTTTGCCGAAGGAGATGATAATCCGCGTTTTCAGAAGAAATATCCTGAGCTTACGATACAACGTCTCGATAAAACTGAGGAAGATATCATCGGACCGGTCAGGTACAGCAAAAAGATACCTGATGGTACCCTGATGGGTGTTGTAGCCATGGAAACAGCCCTGAAAAAGAGGATAGATATCACAGGTAGTGTAAAGGATGGCAACCTGACATGGGATGTACCGGCAGGAACCTGGAAACTAATGATTTTTACCTGTGTGATTGATGGAACACCAATATCAGATTATCTGAATCCCGAGACAGCCCGGAAGTTTACTTCAATGGTACATGATGTTTATTATGAGCGCTTTAAAAAGTATTTCGGTCCGGTTATATATGGAACCTTTTTTGATGAACCTTCAATGTTCCATGCTGATTTCAGAATGTGGACCCCGGAGTTCAACAGTAAATTCACTGCTAAGTTTGGTTTCAGTCCGGTTCTTTTCTATCCTGCTTTATGGTACGATATCGGCCCTCAAACAGAACAGGCCAGAAGTATGATGTTTGGCTTCCGTGCTGAACTTTACGCACTCGGATTCACTAAGATCGTCAATGACTGGTCAGTTGCCCACGGTATAACAGCAACCGGGCACACTGCTCCGGAAGAGGCAATTGTCCCGGCAAATGCTTCAGGCGATCTGATGAAGTCCTTTAAATATCTTGAGATCCCCGGCATTGACAAAATAGGAGGATACCGTTATGCTGAAAGATTCTACAAGCTGATTAGTTCCTCAGCCTATAACTGGGACAGAACTCTTGTAATGTCAGAGACTTATGGCGCCATGCCCAATTATCAGGAACCCGGCGATCTGACATGGAATGATATGTGGAGTATTGCCAATGACCAGTATTCAAAAGGAATTAACATGCTGATTCCTCATGCAGTGTGGTATGATAATACAAAAGTCACATATAAGCCTGAATTGTCACACCGCAATCCACTTTATGCTGACAGCCTGAAGGCTTTCACAACTTATCTTTCAAGACTTAATGTACTGCTGCAGGCTCCCGGGCAGCATGTTGCCGACATCGCAGTTCTGTATCCTGTTCATTCACTTCTTGCAGATCATTACTTCTATAAAGAAACAGGACCTGCAAATGTCGATGGGTATGTCGATCCTGCCAACCAGTTCTATAACAATGCAATATCAAAGATTGACTATGTCAGTCTGGGTGAGTGGCTCATTAACGGAACTGGCCTCGATTTCACCTACCTGCATCCTGAAGTCCTTGATGAACGATGCAGGGTTTCAGGTAACAGGCTTGAACTGACAAACAAGATCAACTGTGAGAAATTCGGTATTCTCATAGTGCCTTCCTGCTATCTTATTTCACTGTCAAACCTCAGGAAAATTGCTGATTTTTATAATTCGGGTGGAACAGTATTATTCACAACAAGGCTTCCCCGGAAAGCGCTCGAAGTAGATGGAGACAAGGAAGTTATGAAAATAATAGGGGAGATCTTTCCTGCTTATGAGAATGATGCATGGGAATTTGTTCCCAATGCTAACGGTGGCAAGGCCTGCTATATTCCTGAACCTGATGGCCTGGGACTGTCAGAAATACTTTTCTGGGCAAATTATGATTTTGACGTAAGCCATCCGCTGAATTCCAATATACAGTATATTCATAAAATTGTGGACGGAAGAAATATTTACTTCTTTGCAAATATTGGTCGTGGTGAAATATCAACAGAACTGACATTAAGGGGCAAAATGGTGCTTGAAGAATGGGATCCGCATTCAGGAAAGATTTCCGAAGCGTCCTTCCATCACAGTTTAAGCAGCTCTTCAGGAACACCGGTAACTGTAGTGCCAGTCAGCCTGAAACCTGTTCACTCTGTATTTCTTGTAGAAAAGAAATAGACATTTGCTATTTCACAAGTTTCTTTATTACAGGCGTTAATGCTTCTGCTATCCTGAGCATGCCTATATCATTGGGGTGTACGCCATCTACGGCTCCCTCGTAGTCATAACCGATGAGGTCATCTCCCTTGCGGTAGTACAGATTCTTAATTCCTGCCTTCTTAAGTGTATCGTAAGCCCTTTTGAATTCGCTGTTCTTTTTTGAATTGACTGATGCCGGAATCAGGGTGAATCCATTTGTATATGGGAAGGCTTCAACAAAAAGTACCGGCACTTCAGGCCTTTCCCTGTGCAGCTTCTGTACAAGTTCTATGGCCCTGTCATAAACCAGCTCGGTCTTCATATTAGGCAGGCAGTCAATTACATAGAGGGCTGCATCTGTTTCACACATTGCATCTCCAACTGAAAGATCCATTGTACCGTTTCCGCTGAATCCCAGGTTGATTATCGGCCTGTCGATGTTTCGCGAAATTATATTTGTAAACAGCAGACCCGGCCTGGAAGCACAACCTCCCTGGGCTATGCTTGTACCATAGTAAACCACAGGTTTTTTTGCTGTCAGTAAATTCTCCCGGGGTATCGTTATTTCCGATTCGCTGCTGACGCCGATTAGTACAGTATCAGCTCCGTCATACAGCGGCAGGTTAAGAAGGTATTCCCTGGAGCTGTTTCCTGCATCCCTGAAAAGCATGAATTCATTCCGCTGACCCTGGACGCGTCCGGTATTTATATACTTCCACTTACCATTGATAAGCGCGTAAAGGTCAACACCCTTTATGCCTGTTGAAGGCATGTGGTCCATCATTGCATTTCTTTTAACTGTCCATTTAACGTCAATAAAAGGAGAGTTTGTCCTGAACCTTATTGAAATTCCTGCTGAGTGCTGCCCCAGGTCCCAGACCTCCGGCCTTAATGTGTTCTCGTATTTTGCAGGGAAACGGGCATAGTTCTTTTCAGAATGAAATTTTCCAATGATTGTAAGGTCCTGTCCATCAATAAATTTTATAGTATCATTTGATACTATGCCATAGGATATTACATTCACTGTATGCATCATGACAGCAAACAGAAAAATTCTTTTCAGCATAATGTTTCTAAATTTATTATTCCTCAAATAAAACTAATATTTTCAAAATCTCATCACTCACATCTCACATCTCACGCCTCACCCTTCACGCCTCACCCTTCACGCCTCACCCTTCACGCCTCACCCTTCACGCCTCACGCCTTATTATGCTCACGCTTCCTCCACAACTTTCCACCCGACTGAATCAGCAAATGCATAAACCGGCTCCTTCATGTCGCCATAGAAGGTTACCCTGTGCCAGCCCCATGCCGACCACTGTCCGAACAGTTTTTCGATATCACCAACGGGTTCACCGCAGATCTTTGTCCTGCACGCACGGTCATCCGGATCATTGGCTACGGCTTTTGCCTGGTGGAACAGGATCTCTTTCTTGGATGCATCAACCTCAAGTGTTGTTGTCATGTAGTCGACTGGTAATATTGACCTGACTGAAGCGCCCTGCCTGTCTTCAGAATGAGTCATTATTGTGAAAGGATTAACAGGTCCCTGAGGGCCAAAAGCCTTATTTGATGCGACACAATGAGCATAAATAATTTGCCGTTTTGATGTATCAATAACAGGATCAGAGATATACCCCGGTCTGCCTGTCATGTTTGTAAAGGTAACCATAGTTGCTGTAGACCTTACATCGGCTTCGCAGGCTCCGACAAGACCGTCATTAAGCAGTTCATGGAAACCAAGGCATGGATAGGCATGGATATGACCGCCATAAAATCCGCCAAGACAGTTCATCGTAATTGCATTGGCATTGTGTTTTTTGCATACCGATTTCATTCCCAGGTACATCGCAGCTGATGTCAGTAATGTTTCATCAGAAATACCCTGTATCTCTGTTGCAGTATCTTTCCATTTCTTCACAATTGCTGCCGATTCGTCCTTATCTGCAGTTTCCCATGCCTTGTTTACTTCAGCAAATGAAATATATTCAATTGGAATCCCCAGTATCGGGTCTGCCTGCCCGGTATTCTGATCACGGGCAACAAGTATCCGCGATTCCTTATTCTTTTTCTGGCATTCCTGTGAGGAAATTGCTTTGAGGTCATCAGGCTTGCATGCAAGATTCCCCGCTTTGGGTGTCAGGTTCTGTCTTGTGCCTTTTGTCGCAATTGCAAATTCTGTTACAGTTCCTCCATTGGCAATTATGTCGAAACAGCCCACTGCAGCAAGAAGATCCTGAACGCGTGATGATGCAACAAATCCTACATTTGGAGTATTCTCCTTAAGAAAAGCTGATGTATAAACAAGGAAACCTCCGCTGCCTCCAAACTGGAAGTCAACGTAAAGTACAGGCTTTCCGGTTTTTGCGACAGTCTGAACAACCTGGTTCCAGCAGTTCATCTGGAATACAATATATCCGTCAATCTTTGCTGCCTCATCGCCTGCAATAAGCTTTTCTGTTTCTTCTTTCCCTGTTGATGTGGATGACAGGAACTCATAGCGCGGAAACTGTTTTGCCAGAGTTGCATTTGTGCTCTCAATAAACGGAACAAAATCAAAACCTACATTCGGCCAGTCAGGTTGTTTCTGCTGGAGGGAATGAAGTGAATAAATAGTTCTTATTTTCAGCTTTTTAGCAGGAGAACATGAACTGAGGAATGATACTGGTTGCAGTGCAAAACAGGCACCGCAGGCAGCACAGGCTGTGATAAATCCTCTCCGGGATGTCTGACCGGATCTTTTCTGTGTAGGTTGATAGTTTGGTTTCATTGGGGGATGGATTAGATTCTTATTTCTTTTCAAATTCAATCTCCTTCAATCCGGAGATCGTATTTCCGGTGTTTGTCACATTTGTACTGTTTTTCCCGACAGTGATTGCAGTTTTCTGATTTCCCTTCCCTGTTGAGCGGATGACATTATTCTTAATTATAATGTCATGTGTCACACCTCCTACATAGAATCCTGAAGATTCCCTGACCGTCCCGTTGTTTTCTATTGTATTATTGATGAATGTATTACGATGTCCGGCGTTCTGTTCATTCTCATTCCTGAACAAAACTCCATGATTGGCATTTTCATATACTTTGTTGTTCTCAAAGATATTATCGGTATCCTTATGACCTATTGATATTCCGTTGTCCTGGTTGGAATATATCGTGTTATTTCTGAAAACACCATTCTGAACTCTCCAGCACAGGAATAATCCGTCTCCCTTGTTATGATGACTTATGCAGTTCTCAACAGTTGAGCGATCTGATCCTGTACCGGGGTGGAAACCCAGTCCGTCGCCGTTTGAAGCTTCACAAGCTCTGACTGTAATGTTTTCAGTGATCTGCCAGCTGAAGGAATCACCATTGAATTCATTGACCTGAACATTCTCGACAGTGCAGTTTTTCGACTTATGAATGTAAATCCCGCCGCCGCGGCATCCGTTTATATAGTCGTTTGTAGCTTTATTGCCTTCAACAACCAGGTTTGAGATCTTCACATTTTCTGCCCCGACTGCCTCGACAATTGAGCATCCGTTTGAAACAACCCCGTTGAGGGCTGCTATATAATCATTTACGGTCCTGTTGTCAAAATAAATAACATTATCTTTTATGTCAGTGATAATTGCAGTAGTAACATCCCATCCGCTTTTGTGACTGTCATCATAAAGCTGAATGCCCATTCCTGTTCTGAATCCGCTTACATCCTTCACGACAGCCTTCATCATTCCCCAGTCAGCATCAACAATATAGCTGGTCCTGAACCCATTGCATTTTTTCAGTATTGTTGACTTCCCGCTTCCGTTGAGAGTTATGTTATCTGCAAGTCTTACAGGGCCTGTAATATCGAAAGTTCCTGCATTAAGCTTAACAGTTCCCCCTCCTCTGGTTTTAAGAGCATCAACAGCAAGCTGTATCGCTGTTGAAGTGAATCCCGGAATATCGGCATTGGTTCCTCCGACAGTTATTATTCTTTCAGCATACCTGACATCAACAAGTCCTATTCCCTGGCTCTGCAGATTGTTATTTGACATTATTATCAAAATCGTTGCAGCTAAAATTAGTCTGAGTTTATTCATAATTTAATTTTTAACCACCAGGGCACCAAGACTCAAAGGGTCACCAAATAAATCATTTTCAGTAACCTTGGTGAATCTTCGTGTCTTTGAGCCTTGGTGGCAATTACTATAAGGTTTATACTGTTTCCTTAAAATTAATAAATAAAATTGATTTGAATAAAGTGATCCCTTCGAAAGAAATCAGGTAAATCTGTTTGAGCTTATTTTTTGCTATATTGTATCCATTAAATTACTTCCATAATAATGACATCTGAACATAGTTCTTCCGGCAGACCGGTACAGGCAAGGTGGATGACAGTCGGTACAATCGGACTCTTCTTCTTTATTTTCGGTTTTGTAACCTGGCTTAACGGGATTTTGATTCCCTATCTCAAAATAAGTTGCGAACTGAATCATTTTGAATCTTATCTTGTAGCCTTCTCATTTTATGTAGCCTATGTTTTTATGGCTATCCCGGCATCATGGATACTAAAACGAACAGGACTCAAATCAGGCATGATGTATGGTCTTTTTGTAATGGCTATTGGCGCCCTTTTCTTTGTACCTGCAGCCATGACCCGGACTTACGGTATGTTCCTGACAGGACTTTATGTCATGGGCACAGGACTTGCAATACTTCAGACTGCCGCAAACCCTTATATAACCCTTCTCGGGCCGATTGAAAGCGCAGCACAGCGGATCAGCATTATGGGAATATGCAATAAATCCGCCGGTATCGTGGCAACTTTTATTTTTGGCGTAATGGCCCTGAACGATGGCGATGCCCTGCTGGCAAAGCTTAAAGCAATGGATGATATTCAGAAGGCTGCTACACTCGATGAACTGGCTTCACGGGTTATTGTACCTTACCTGGCAATGGCAGGGATACTTGTGCTGATAGGTTTGTTTGTCAGGTTCTCAGGACTTCCGGAAATTGACCCTAATGATGAGAATTCAGAAAGTGCCGATACCTCACATTCATCGCGTACTTCAATTTTTCAGTTCCCGTATCTGCTCCTTGGCGTTATTGCTATTTTCTGTGATGTGGGTTTGGAGATCGTTGCCGGCGATACAATAATAAGTTATGGAATCAGCCAGGGCATTCCTGTCGCAATAGCAAGGCATTTTACTTCTCTGACAATGATTGCAATGATAATCGGATATACAACAGGTGTGATAGTGATTCCACGTTACATCTCACAAAGCACTGCACTCAGGATAAGTGCAATATCAGGTATTGTACTGACTGTAATTGCAATTTTTGTTCCTAAGGCTGCCTCTGTGGTATTTATTGCGCTTCTTGGTACAGCCAACTCCCTTATCTGGCCATCTGTATGGCCTCTTGCAATCGAAGGCCTCGGAAAATTCACAAGGATCGGATCATCTCTGCTTATAATGGGTAACCTGGGCGGAGCTCTTGTCCCTCTTCTGTATGGAAGACTGGCAGATATAATCAACCCTCAGCTGGCCTACATGGTTGTTATCCCATGTTACCTTTTTATTCTGTATTATGCAGTCTCAGGTCATAAGCTTGGAAAACATCATAAAAGCATATCATAATTAAAACTAAAGGATTATGGAAAATTTCTCCAGAAGAGACTTCATCAGGACAGGAACAATGGCTTCTATTGGCCTGGGATTGCTTCCCGGCTCTGCCCATGCGGCAGATAAACCCTCTGAAACAATACGGGTAGGTGT
>ENA-UOWG01003575-UOWG01003575.1-activated-sludge-metagenome-genome-assembly--contig:-NODE-3575-length-11710-cov-4.113428_pt1 | contig 11710 bp, 12 predicted proteins | sample MGYA00238147_ERZ761563 | MGnify/ENA primary metagenome ERZ761563 (study PRJEB28884, sample SAMN05720216) | anaerobic digester metagenome | isolation source: active sludge of municipal... | reverse complement strand
CCGCCGCCGCGAGCGATAGTATTGATATTGGTTTGACCGTTGAAGAGGAACAGACAACCGGCGGTGGTGGTAGCCAACCAGCTGAAGTTAAGGGTTGTACCGATCCGGCCGCAAGTAATTATAATCCCTTGGCTGATCGAGACAACGGTTCGTGTCTTTACGACAACGTGCCCAATGTGATCAATTTTCAAGCCACCGTGGATGGTCAACGAATTATTTTAACCTGGCAAAATCCCAATTATCCCGATTTGGCGGCGATTCGGATTGTTCGGCGGCTTAACGCGATTCCACTTGATCCTGGATCTGGCGAATTGATTTACGATAGCACCGGTGAAACAGTTACTGATACTAATGTTGATTACGGTGTCACCTACTTCTATACGGCCTTTGTTCGATCAACTAGTGGTCAATATTCCTCCGGTGCTTTGGCCTCAGCTGCCCTAACTCGCCCAACTGATGAGGAATTGCCGCCAGACGAAGAACCGACCACCCCGCCAGAAACCCCAACTGAAACTGAACCAACTGACGAGACAACCACCCCTGAACCTATTGATATCTTCGATTCCTTCCCGCCGGTTCCAGGACCGACTCTCGGAGATGATTTTGTGATTTATGTTTCCCAACCCGGTCAAAGTGTTCAAACGGTGCCACCAAATGGTGAAGCGCGAGTTCTTGGTCAAACCAATACGACTATCTTTATCCCTTATGGATCTTTGCCAACGGTTTTAAAAACGATTGGAATGACTCTATTCGACCCAACCAATCCGGCCAAAACCTTCTCTTTTTTATTACGGATTAATGAAGATCAAACCGGCTATGAAGCGACGCTGGCGCCATTTGCTCAAAGCGGCAACTATGCTTTTGTTTTGCATATCATCAATTATCAAAATCAAAGTTTAGAGCGAATCAAAGGAACTCTAAAGGTGACTGGCGCGAGCGCCAATATTGCCGCCGAAACCGCTGGTCAAGTAGCCATTGGCCTAGGCTTATTGGTTGGGGTGATTCAATTGCTAGCGATTACTACTCAAGCGAAGTCATTGTTTGATCTTTATTTGATTCTTTTACGTCTACTCGCGGCCTTTTCCGGCTGGCTTGGTTTACGTCGGAAGTCGCCACCTTGGGGAACGGTTTACGATGCCGTTACCAAACAGCCAATTGATCCGGCAGTTGTCACCGTCTTTGACCAGGCCGGGCAAGAGGTTGGTAGTGCAATCACTGATATTGATGGTCGTTACGGTTTTTTCTTGCCGCCAGGTGTTTACACTCTTAAAGCTGATAAAACTCACTATCGTTTCCCATCCCAAATTTTGGCCGGCCGAGAAGCCGACGAATTTTATGGTCGGCTTTATTTTGGTGGTCCGATTACTGTTAGCGAAAATAATGTCATTAACCGTAACATCCCGCTTGATCCAACCAGTTTCGATTGGAATGAATTTATTAAAAATAAATCCCATTTCCTTAAACTATCTTCGCGGCGGGAATTAATCCAAACCTGGATTTTTAATACCTTGTATTTAATTGGTTTTGCGGTGGCTTTGGGTCATATGCTGGTTTCGCCGTCCAGCTTTGATCTTGGGGTGGTTGGTTTGTATTTGTTGGTTTATGCTGCCCAATGGTTCTGGCAGTTCCGTCATCCGGCGCGCCAATTAAAGAGAGAGAGCACAAAAAGTCCGTTGCCTTTCTCGGTGGTTCGGGCTTTCTTGGCGGAAGTTGATCAGGAGGTGAAAAAAGTGGTGACTGACGAATTGGGCCGCTTTTATCTCTTGATCCGACCAGGTAAATATTACTTCACGGTTGAAGAAAAAATGTTGGACGGCAGTTACCAAAAAGTTCATCAATCAACACCAACCAACTTAAGTCAAGGGGTTTTGCGCGATGATATTATTGTGCCATAATGGAGGCGCCGCCACTTGGCTGCGCTTAATTTATGGCTTTTTTTATTAAAAAATTGGGAATCGATTTGGGGACGGCCAACACCTTGGTTTTTTTGCCGGGGAAGGGGATTGTCTTAAATGAGCCAAGTGTTGTTGCTGTTTCCGAATTGGATAACCGGGTGGTGGCCGTTGGCGTGGAAGCGAAAGAGATGGTGGGCAAAACACCCGATAACATCATTGCCTATCGGCCAATGAAAGACGGCGTGATTGCTGATTACCGAGTGACTGAAGCGATGCTTCGCTATTTCATCAGTAAAATTGTCGGCAAATTTAATCTCATTAAACCGGATGTAATGGTGTCGGTGCCGGCCGGCGTGACTTCAACCGAGCGACGGGCGGTGATCGAAGCGGCCATGAAAGCCGGCGCCAAAAACGCCTATGTTGTCAAAGAGCCGATTTTGGCCGCGATTGGCGCCGGTATTCCAATTTACGAAGCCCGTGGGCATATGGTGGTAGATATTGGTGGTGGTACCACTGACGTGGCGGTTATCTCTTTGGGTGGTATCGTCGCTTCCACCTCGGTTAAATACGCCGGTAACAAAATTGACCAAGCGATTGCCGACTACATCAAAAAAACTTTCAATTTGGCGATTGGCGACAAAATGGCTGAGGATGTCAAAATTGCCATTGGTTCAGCCGTGCCGGTGGAGGAGGAATTGATCCACACCATTCGTGGACGCGATTTCTTGACTGGTTTGCCGCGCTCGGCCGAAATTCGAACCAACGAAATTGTCCGGGCGATTGACAGCGAATTACGAGAAATTATTAAAGCGATCAAAACTGTTTTTCAAAACACGCCGCCGGAATTAGCTGCTGATATCATCGACCAAGGCATCACTATGACTGGCGGTTCGTCCCAACTTCGAAACTTGCCGGAGTTAGTTTTTCGCCGAACCGGGGTGAAGGCGCGATTAGCTGATGAACCGCTTTGTTGTGTGGTTAATGGCACCGGCACCGCGCTTGACCACTTGGAAACTTACAAAAAAAGCATTATTTCCAAATAAGGCTATGGCCGAAAATTGGGCAACGGAAATTTTAACTGCCGATGGCGGGTTTGGTTACCACGCGTTTTGGCTTCGGGGCGGTTTGTCACTCGCTAAATCAAAATTAAGAGATTTTCTGATCACTCGGGCCAAAGTGGCGTTGGCTGACATGGCGATTATTAGCACTGATACGTTTACGATTGAAGATAGCCGCCAATTGAAAAATTTAACTGGTTCCGCGGTTTTGGGTCCGACCCGCGTTTTGGCAGTCGTTTTTCAAGCAATTAATCGCGAAGCGGAACAAGCGCTTCTTAAGTTGTTGGAGGAGCCGCCAGTTGGCACTATTATTATTTTATTGACTCCGGTTTCCGTTCAATTATTACCAACAATTGTTTCCCGGGTGCGAATCGTGGAAGTCATAAGCGAGGAAACGGCAATCGCTCCTCCTAACAACGAGCAGCAGGAGTTGGAACAAGACCTGCGAAAACGGGAAGAAGTCTTGGCCGCTAAATTAGCAGTTCTTAGTCAAGCCGAGGTGGCAAGCGCCCGCCGGGCACTTGCTAATATCCGCCGCTGGCAATCCTTGTTGCCCCACTCGAGTCCCAAACTTTTGCGCGAATACTTGGCGCTTATTTGGCCAAAATTGTGATATAATCACCCCTAATGGCTTATAACTTTAGTCAATTTAGAAAGCGGGCGGAAGAAGTGGTGGTGTGGCTTGGCCGCGAATATGCCGGTATCCGCACCGGCCGGGCCACTCCGGCGGTCTTAGACCAAGTCCAGGTGGAAGTTTACGGCGCCAAACAACCAATTAAACACGTTGCCAATATTGGAGTGGAGGATCCGCGAACACTACGCGTTTCGCCGTGGGATAAATCGCAAATCAAAAATTTGGAAACGGCTGTTTTAAGCGCTAACCTTGGTCTCCAGGCAATTGTTGATGGTGATGGTTTGCGCGTCATTTTCCCCGAATTGACCGGTGAACGGCGCGAACAGTTTGTCAAAATTGTGAAGGCTAAGCTGGAAGAAGCGCGGGTGTCACTTCGTCAAGAACGAGAGAAGACTTGGAATGACATTTCTACCCAAGAATCAACTGGCGTCATTTCTGAAGATGAAAAATTTCGGGCGAAAGACGATCTCCAGAAGGAAGTTGACACGATGAATAAAAAACTTGAAGATTTGGCGGTTAAAAAAGAAACTGAATTGCGAACCTAATAAATGTCTATCATCCTTTTTTTAATTGTTTTGGCGGTGTTGATTTTGGTCCATGAACTGGGCCATTTTCTGGCGGCCAAGCGCTCGGGTGTGCGGGTGGAAGAATTTGGGATTGGCTTTCCGCCGCGACTCTGGGGGATTAAACGTGGCGGAACGATCTATTCGCTCAATTGGATTCCATTTGGGGGTTTCGTCAAATTGTTAGGTGAGGATGGAACTGAAGGTGATCTTTTGCCGACTGACAGTTTGGCGGCGAAGAGCCGTTTGGTCCAAGCCGGAGTTTTGGTAGCCGGAGTAATGGCTAATTTTTTGATTGCTTGGGCACTCCTCTCAATCGCTCTGATGATTGGTTTGCCCGCAGCGGCTGGCACTGTTCCCGCTGGTCTCTCGGTGACTGACCCAGTGTTGATGATCACGAGTGTTCAGCCGGCCTCGCCGGCCGCTGCGGCTGGTCTTAAGCCGGGCGATGAAATTTTATCGGTCGCTACGCCTGACGAATTTATCGCTTTGGTTCGGGCGACCGGTGAAGAGGAATTGCCGCTAACAATCAAACCAACTGGCAGCGAAGTGGTAAAAACCGTAGCTGTTTTGCCTAAAATCGGCTTGGTTGAAGCTGGTGTGCCGGCGATTGGTGTGGGAGTGGAAACGATTGGTTTGGCCAAAGCCGGACCCCTACCGGCCATTTGGCAAGGTCTCCGTTTCTCCCTTAAACTGGTTATTCTCACGGTTCGCGGCTTTTATGATCTGATTATCCAAGCGGTGGTTGGCAAAAGTGATTTGCTAAATTCGCTCATCGGCCCGGTTGGTTTGGCGGGTTTGGTGGGGGATGCTCAAACAATCGGGCTAGGTTATCTCTTTGCTTTTATTGCTTTTATTTCTATCAACTTGGCAGTGCTTAACCTGATCCCGTTCCCGGCCTTGGATGGCGGCCGACTGCTTATTTTGGCGATTGAGGGCGCGATTGGCCGATCACTCCCGGCTAAATTTGTTGGCTACCTTAATTTAATCGGTTTTGTTTTCTTGGTCGGTTTAATGCTCGTCGTCACCTACGGCGACCTCGTCCGCCTGTTTTAAATTTTAAATTAATTTAAAATTTAGTAACAAATTACCGCGGTCGCGGAAATATGTTGCATAAATAAAAGGCAAAAAAATAAAAAACCGCCCTGTTTCCATGAATGAAAACAAGACGGTGAAGACCAATTTTGCTGAGACGGCTTGCAGAATGCTATTTTTGTCCACTTCTGCCTGTCGTTTCATTGATCATCTGGCTTAAGTCGGCCACCTGTTGTTCTGTGGGTGGTAAGCCGTCTTTTACTCGCACAAAGGCAGCACCCGTCCCGTTTCCTTCATCAGCCCGGAGAATGACCAAATTACCCTCCTCGATCCCAGAGAATAAACCGCGAACCAGTCTGACCTCGCCATCGGTCATCCTCCTAACCACCCCAAGCATGTCCGCATCCGTCTTGGCCGGATGAAGCGAGAGGACTTGGAATTCACGGCCAGTATCGGTTTTGGCAAGATCATCGAGGCTGATCACTTTGCCGATATGAGTTTTCCTCCCCCGTTCAAATCCCTCCATGTGTGAGAAGAGAAAAATAGAAAAGGCTGAGGCAAACAAGGCTCCTTGGCAAATTTCGATCAAGACGATGGGGTAATCGGAAAATACGGTCAAGATAACAGAAGACACGAGATAAAGAATTAATGATAAGATCATAATTGTGCCAGATATTTTCATTTTTTCCTCCTTCGGGCTAAGCCCAAAAAGTTGCTTTATCAATCACGTTTGTCAAACTTACTAAGCCGTTCTAATTTCTAGCAATAATTTTGTATCTTGTCAACCTGGCGGTTTTTGACCCCGGCGGGGATTTGCCGTAAGATAAGAGGGATGAAACAAAGCGCTCTCTTTGCCAAAACTCGCCGTGAAGATCCAAAAGACGAAGTTTCCAAGAACGCCCGACTTTTAGTCCGGGCCGGTTACATCCACAAAGAATTAGCTGGCGTTTATTCTTATTTGCCGCTTGGTTTAAGAGTGGTGGAGAAGATTAATCGAATTATCCGCGAGGAGATGGATAAGCTTGGCGGACAAGAAATATCGATGTCTAATCTGCAAGACCCGGAATTATGGCAAACGACCGATCGTTGGAGCGATGAAGCGGTTGATAATTGGTTCAAAACCGCGCTGAAAAATGGTAGCGAGCTCGGCCTCGGTTTCACTCACGAGGAGCCGATTACGCGGCTGATGCGAGATCACCTTCAGTCTTATCGCGATTTGCCGGCGGCGGTATATCAAATCGGCATCAAGTTTCGCAATGAGACGCGGGCTAAAAGCGGTATTTTGCGCGGCCGCGAGTTTTTGATGAAGGATCTCTATTCTTTCCACGCCGATGCCGTCGATCTCGACAAGTTTTACGAGCGCGTCGCGGCCGCCTACCAAACTATCTTCACGCGGGCGGGGATTGGCGAGCAAACCTTCCGGACCTTCGCCTCAGGCGGTGTTTTCAGCAAGTGGAGCCATGAGTTTCAAACGCTATGCGAAGCGGGTGAGGATATCATTTTCTATAATCGGGAGAAGGGGATTGCTGTCAATAAAGAAGTTTATACTGACGAAGTGCTTGAAGAACTGGGACTGACTCGTGGCGAATTGACCGAGGGCAAAGCGATTGAAGTTGGCAACATTTTCAAATTAGGTACACGCTTCTCCGAACCGCTTGAACTCTTCTATTTGGACGATGCCGGCAAGAAGCATCCGGCAGTGATGGGAAGTTATGGTTTGGGGCCGGAACGCCTAATGGGGACGGTGGTGGAGACTTTGGCTCGGGAAACAGGCCTCGTTTGGCCAGAAGCAATCGCCCCGTTTAAATATCATCTTGTTCGGTTAAGTGAGGGCGATGAGACGGTCAAGGAAGCGGCCGATGCCCTCTATCAAGAATTAATTCGTCGCGGGGCGGAAGTGCTTTATGATGACCGGGCGCTCTCGACCGGCGAGAAGTTGGCTGACGCTGAACTTTTGGGCTTGCCGATTCGCTTGGTGGTGAGCAAAAAAACGGAGGCCGCTGGCAAGGTGGAGTGTTACCGCCAAGCGACTGGCGAAACCACTCTCGTGAGTCGCGACGAATTGTATGAAAAAATTTGATTGGCAGAAAATCAAGCGCTGGTCTTGGCCGGGTTGGCGGGGTCTAAAGCAGATGATCTCAAGCGATGTCGGCATTGACTTGGGCACTTCAACTACCTTAATTTACATTAAAGATCACGGCATTGTGATTACCGAGCCGACGATTGTGGCGGTTAATCAGAAGACTGGCCGGGTGGTGGCGATTGGCACCGATGCCAACAATATGATTGGCCGAACGCCGGCCCACATTGAAGCTGTTCGGCCGCTTAATGGCGGAGTTATTTCCAATTTTGAAGTGACTGAGGAGATGCTTGCTTATTTTTTGCGCAAGGCCATCGGTGAATCGTCAAAAAAACATTTCCGGCCGCGAGTGGTGGTGGGAGTGCCATCGTCAATTACCAACGTGGAGCGGCGAGCGGTTCGCGATGCCGTTCGGAATGCCGGCGCCCGGGAAGTTCATATTATTGAAGAGCCAATGGCAGCCGCTTTAGGTATTCGTTTGCCGGTCTATGATCCGGTGGGCAGTATGATTATCGATATTGGCGGCGGCACGACTGACATCGCCGTGATTTCTTTGGGTGGAATTGTGAAATCCAAAAATTTGAATTTAGCCGGCGAGAAATTGAACCAAGACATCATCGCCTACGTGCGGGATGAATTCAAAATTTTATTGGGTGAAAAAACGGCCGAGGATGTGAAAATTGCCATTGGTTCAGTCTTCAAACAAGGCGAAACGCTTGAGGCCACGATTCGTGGCCGCGACTTAGTGACCGGTTTGCCGCGGGAGGTGGTGATTACCGATGCCGATATTCGTGAGGCAGTGATGCCGTCAATTAATTTGCTAGTTGATTCGATTAAAGAAGTTTTGGAAACCACACCGCCGGAGGTGGTATCCGACATTATGCATCGGGGGATTGTGCTCGTGGGCGGCGGCGCGGAAATTAATGGCCTCGTGCCGCTTCTTGAAAAGGAATTGGAAATCCCGGTCCACTTGGTGGATGACCCCACGACGGCCGTGGTTCGGGGGACGGGCGTAGTTTTGGAGCATTTGAACGAATATCGTGATATTCTGATTGACAATGAGGAAGAGCTTCCACCTCGATAAGTCATTAAGCGAACGCCATCCCGGTTGGCGCGTGCCTTGGTGGCGGGTTTGGTTGTCAGTCGTTGCCATTTTACTGCTGGTGGCTTTTGGTTCACTCTTGCGCCGCGGCCTGGAATCGCCGGTCACCTGGCTCGCCCGGCCGCTTCTTTACGCCAATTACCAATTAACCAATGGCAGCGCGACTTTTTGGGACTATCTATCTAAACAAGAAACATTGGTGGCAGAAAATCGCTTGTTTCGGGAAGAGACAGTTAGCTTAAAAGCCAAGCTCTTAGCGGCGGAACAAGTTATCGCCGAATATCGCGATTTGCGGGAAACACTTGGCCGAACCACTAACCAAAGTGCCGGCGTGGTGGCCAAAGTCATCGCTTCGCCCAGCCAGTCGCCTTACGATGTAATTATTTTGGATCTCGGCCAAGCCGACGCGGCTGGCCAACTTGTGTCGGGGCAGCTTATCAGTTTAGACGACATTTTGCTTGGCACCGTGGCAACCGTTTTTCCTAACCTAACTAAAGGTGAACTCTTTTCCTCGCCTAGGCGTGAACTCGCAGTGACTCTGGGACCAGAAGCAATTCCGGCCACAATTACCGGCGCGGGCGGCGGCAATTTCCGCGCTTCGCTGCCGCGAACGGTGACTATTACCGCCGGCGATTTGGCGGTGGTCCCCGCTTTGGGCGGTCGGGTAGTGGCCCAAGTGGGCGCGGTCGACAATAATCCCGAGGAACCATTCCAAACCATTTATCTGAAAGTACCGGTCAATATTTATACCCTCGATTGGGTCAGAATCCATGATTTTTAATCGTCTGCTCTTTACCCTCTTGTTGCTTGGTTTGGCTTTTTTGGCGCCTTGGTGGTTGTGGTTTTTGGCCATTGTGGTGGGCGCGTTTTTATTCAATAATTTTTATGAAGCGGTGGTAATCGCCTTGATTTACGATCTGGCTTGGGGCACCGAAGGCCTCGCGGTTTTTGGTTTACCATTTGTTTTTTCAATCGGGACCACTGTTATTGTCCTTCTGGCGACACCACTTCGCTATCGCTTATGGCATTAATTCGTTGGTTTAAAAAATTGACTAAACCGCGCTTGCGGGAATTGGCACCGGATGAAATCTTCTTGGATTCTCGCAATTTGCCGTCTTTTGATACTCAACAATTTGAAGGTCAGCTGGAAAAGCCGATTAAAAAACCGGTCTTTTATGTTTTTGCTCTAATCGTTCTTGCCACAGCCGGTGTTTTGATTGGGAAAGTTGGCCTGCTCCAAGTGATTAATGGTCAAGCGTTAGCGGCTCGGAGCGAATCAAATAGTCTGCGTCACCAAGCGATTTTTCCGGAGCGGGGGATTCTTTACGATCGGACTGGCGCTGAATTGGCTTGGAATGACCCGGACCGTCAATATATTACTGATCCGGGCTTCGGCCACATTCTCGGTTTTATCGGTTATCCGACAGCCGGGGAACTTGCGACTACTGACTTTGATCATAAAGAATTGATTGGTCGGGAAGGGGCGGAAAAATTGTTTAACGAGCAATTAGCCGGCCAAAAGGGGATTAAAATCGAAGAGGTTAATGTTGCCGGTGAAGTCGTGACCGATCATCTCCTTGCCACACCCGAGAGCGGCCAGAGCCTGGTCTTATCAGTTGATGCTGATGTTCAGGCGGAGATGTATCGACAAATTGAGCGCTTGTCGCGGGAGCGCGGCTTTACCGGTGGCGCCGGTTTGATGATGGATGTTACGACTGGGGAAATCATCGCTCTCACCAGCTACCCGGATTTTGATCCGAATGTTATGGCCACGGGCACCAATCGAGCGGCGATTAACGCTTACTTGACTGATTCGCGGAGCCCCTTTCTCAATCGAGCGGTTTCCGGTCTTTATACTCCCGGTTCAATCATCAAGCCGTTCATGGCTCTGGCCGCTTTGGCAGAGAACTTAATTTCGCCGACTAAAATTATTGTTTCCACTGGCCAATTGGTGGTGCCCAATCCTTATAATCCGGATCAGCCCTCAATTTTTAAAGATTGGAAGGCTCACGGGGCGGTTGATATGCGCCGCGCGATTGCTGTTTCGTCAAACGTCTATTTTTATCAGATTACCGGCGGTTTCGGTTCTCAACCCGGTTTGGGTATTAAGAAAATCAATCAGTACATTAAATTGTTCGGTTTTGGAGAAGAAACCGGCTTGAACTTGACGATGGAAAATGATGGGGTGATTCCTAGCCCCGAGTGGAAGGAGAAAAATTTCCCCGGTCAGAGTTGGCTCCTCGGCGATACTTATCATACCGGTATTGGCCAATATGGTTTCTTGGTTAGTCCAATTCAGGTAGTTCGGGCGGTTGGCGCTTTGGCCACCGGGAAACTGGTCACCCCGACCCTGCTTAAGCACGACGGTTTAACTCCAATCGCCTTAACCAAATTGCCTTTTACTGAAGAAGATTTGGCCGTTGTTCGCGAAGGGATGCGCTTATCGGTTGAGGAGGGCACCGCTCAAGGCTTATCCACTCAAGCGGTGAAGATCGCCGCCAAAACCGGCACCGCCGAGCTCGGTTCGCTCAAAGAGGATGTGAACTCGTGGGTGATTGGCTTTTTCCCTTACGAGCAACCGCGCTATGCCTTTGCAGTGGTGATGGAGAAGGGGTCGCGTTCAAACCTGGTTGGTGGCGTGGCGGCGATGCGGGGCCTGATTGATTGGCTGACGATTTACAAACCGGAATACTTTAAGCTATAATGGCCTGACTATGGGAAACGAAGAGTATTTATCGCAGGAAAAATTCAACGAATTAACCGCCGAGTTGGAACAATTAAAGCATGTGGCGAGGCGAGAAGTGGCCGAACATCTAGACTACGCCAAAAGTTTAGGGGACTTGTCGGAAAACGCCGAGTACCACGAAGCTCGCGATAAACAAGCGGAAATTGAGGATCGAATTGCCACGATTGAATCAATTTTAAAACGAGCGGTTATTATCGGCGGCAGCCGCGGTAATGGTCACAGTCGGACAATCGGCGTTGGCTCAATTGTCACGGTGGAAAAGAAAGGTGGTCAAGCTGATACCTTCACTATTGTTGGTTCCGAAGAAGCTAACACTTTAGAGAAAAAGATTTCCCACCATTCACCGCTTGGCGCCGGCTTGATTGGTTTAAAGAAGGGTGAAACAGTGGCCGTTAATACGCCAAAAGGAGAAATCCATTATAAAATTATTGATGTAAAATAAAGCTTATGGCCTCGCTTGCTGAACTTCGCCAAGAACGACTAAAAAAACTGGCGACTTTGCGGGCGGCGGGGATGGCGCCTTATCCGACCGAAGCCGGTTTGACACACACCCTCGCCCAGGTCAAAAGTCGATTTGCGGCGCTGGAGAAAAAAGGC
>ENA-UOWG01003572-UOWG01003572.1-activated-sludge-metagenome-genome-assembly--contig:-NODE-3572-length-11713-cov-4.053525_pt1 | contig 11713 bp, 15 predicted proteins | sample MGYA00238147_ERZ761563 | MGnify/ENA primary metagenome ERZ761563 (study PRJEB28884, sample SAMN05720216) | anaerobic digester metagenome | isolation source: active sludge of municipal... | reverse complement strand
GTCGACGACACCGTGCTGTTCGACGGGCACGCGCCGGGCCTGCGGGTGCAGCCGCTTGACCGGGTACCGGGTTTGCGGGCCTGCGTCGACCGGGGGCCGTGGCGGCGCCGCCGCTGGGTTGCCGGGCGGGCCGCCCAGCTGGGCACCACCGCGGCGACGGTGCTGCGCGACGGGGTGCCCGCGCCGCGGCCGGTGCGGCGCTCGACGTTCTACCGCAATACCGAGGGCTGGCTTCGTGTCGGCTGAGGCCGTGCGGGTGCGGCCCAGCCCGATCTTCCTGGCGATCCTGGCCATCGCCGCCGGCGGCGGCGCGCTGGCCTACTCGGCCGGGTCCGCCGGCACCGACAACTCGCCGGCCGGCTACGCCGGGGTGTTCATCCTGGTCATCGCCGGCTGGGTGGTGTCACTGAGCCTGCACGAGTTCGGCCACGCGTTCACCGCCTGGCGCTTCGGCGACCGCGAGGTCGCGGTCCGGGGCTACCTGACGCTGAACCCGCTCAAGTACGCCAACCCGGGATTGTCGCTGCTGCTGCCGGTGCTGTTCATCCTGATCGGCGGCATCGGCCTGCCCGGTGGCGCGGTCTGGGTGCGCACCGACTTCATGACCAAACGCCAGCGCACGCTGGTCAGCCTGGCCGGGCCGGCGGCCAACCTGGCGCTGGCGGTGCTGCTGCTCGGCGCGATCTGGCTCGGCTACTCCAACGACCACAGCGTGTTCTGGTCCGGCCTGGCGTTCCTGGCCCTGCTGCAGGTGATGGCGCTGGTGCTCAACCTGCTGCCGATCCCGGGCCTGGACGGCTACGGCGCGCTGGAGCCGCACCTCGGCGCGGCGGCCCGCCGGGCGATGGAACCGCTGCGCACCTGGGGCTTCCTGATCCTGCTGGTGGTGCTGGTGACCCCGCCGCTCAACGGCTGGTTCTTCGAGTTGGTGTTCGGCCTGTACCGGTGGCTCGGCGGGTACGACTGGCTGGCCGGCATCGGCTACAGCCTCACCCTGTTCTGGCGCTGAGCGGGGCGGTCCGGCGCCGAGCCGGGGCGGCCCGCTTTAGGTGACGCCGAGCTCGGTGCGGGCGGCCGGATCGCAGTCGTCGAGCAGGTCCAGGCAGCGCCGGTACTCGTCGGTCTCGCCGATCGCGGCGGCGGCCCGCGCCAGCACCGCCACGCAGCGCAGGAAGCCCTGGTTGGGTTCGTGCGCGAACGGCACCGGGCCGAAACCCTTCCAGCCGTTGCGGCGCAGCTGATCGAGCCCGCGGTGGTAGCCGGTCCGGGCATAGGCGTAGGCGGTGACCACCTTGTCGTCGGCCATCGCATGTTCGGCCAGCGACGCCCAGGCCACCGACGCCGACGGATGCCCGGCGGCAACCTCGACGGCGCGGCGGCCGTCGGACAGTTCCTGTTCGGCCTCCGGGTCGCCCGGCAGCAGGACGGGTTGCGGACCCAGCAGATCACCCATGTGCGTCATGACGCCCATTCTGCCGTGCCGGGTGCCGCGCGACCGGAGGGCCTCTGAGGCCGTAGGCTCAGGGCACTGCACGATCTCAACGGGAGGACCGCAGCACCGATGTCGACAGGCCCGGGTCCCGGTCGGGACAACACCGAGGACGAAACCGACGTCGTCGACGTCGACGCCGCCACCGCCGAGCCCGCGACGGAGATCTTCGCGCCCGCCGACCCGACCGAGATGTTCGCCCCGGTCGAGGAGCCCGCCGAGGACCAGCGGCGGTTCACCGCGCCGTCGGCGTTCGACAGTTCCACCCAGATCATCGGGGCCGCCCCGGCCGATCCGGCCACCGAGATCCTCGACCTGCCCGGCGCCGAGGAACCCGCCGCACCGCGGACCGCGGGCCCGCAGGCCATCCCGGCCCGCGGCGAGGTGCCCGCCGTGCCGTCGCCGCGGCGCCGCAGCTGGGGCTGGGTGATCGCGCTGGTGCTGGTGATCGCCGCGCTGGTGGCGGTCGCGGTGCTGGTGACGGTGCTGCTGACCCGCGGCGGCTCGCCGAGTGACCAGGTCCGCTCGGCGATCGAGAGCTACACCACCGCCGTGCAGAACGGCGACCTGGCCACGCTGCGCAGCATCACCTGCGGCGACTACGACGCCTTCGAGGATCAGCAGTGGCAGGAACTGCACGCCAAGATGGTGGCGAACAAGGAAGTCCCGGTGATGTCGAGCATCGACGCGGTGGTCGTCGACGGGGACCGCGCCGAGGCGAACGTGACGACCTACCGGCCGGCGGACCCGGGCGCGCTGTCCACCCGCAGCTTCGATCTGCGCCGGGTCGGCGACACCTGGAAGGTCTGCGAGGGCACCGAGTAGCTCCGCCCGCGAGTGCGGCGGTGCGGCCCGCGGGCGTCCTCGCCCACGGACCGCACCGGCGGCAAACTCAGCCCTTGGCGGACACGCTGCGACCGGCGCTGTGCAGGTCGTTGCACGCCTCGATGACCCGCTCGGTCATCGACGCCTCGGCCTTCTTCAGGTAGCTGCGCGGGTCGTAGACCTTCTTGTTGCCGACCTCGCCGTCGATCTTCAGCACGCCGTCGTAGTTGGCGAACATGTGCCCGGCGACCGGCCGAGTGAACGCGTACTGGGTGTCGGTGTCGACGTTCATCTTCACCACGCCGTAGCGCAGCGAGTCCTCGATCTCCGACTTCAGCGAGCCCGAGCCGCCGTGGAAGACGAAGTCGAACGGCTTGGCGTCGGCACCGAGGCCGAGCTTGGCGGCGGCGACCCGCTGCCCCTCCGCCAGCACTTCGGGCTTGAGCACGACGTTGCCCGGCTTGTACACCCCGTGCACGTTGCCGAAGGTCGCGGCCAGCAGGTACTGGCCCTTGTCCCCGGCGCCGAGGGCGTCGATGGTTTTCTCGAAGTCCTCGGAGGTGGTGTACAGCTTGTCGTTGATCTCGGCCTCGACGCCGTCCTCCTCGCCGCCGACCACGCCGATCTCCACCTCGAGGATGATCTTGGCGGCCACCGCCTTGGCCAGCAGTTCCTGCGCGATGGTCAGGTTCTCCCCGATCGGCACGGCCGAGCCGTCCCACATGTGCGACTGGAACAGCGGGTTGCGGCCCGCGGCGACCCGCTCGGCGGAGATCGCCAGCAGCGGCCGGACGAAGGTGTCCAGCTTGTCCTTGGGGCAGTGGTCGGTGTGCAGCGCGACGGTGATGTCGTACCGCTCGGCGATGACGTGGGCGAACTCGGCCAGCGCGACCGCGCCGGTCACCATGTTCTTGACGCCGAGGCCGGAACCGAATTCCGCGCCGCCGGTGGAGAACTGGATGATGCCGTCACTGCCGGCGTCGGCGAAACCCTTGATGGCGGCGTTGATGGTTTCCGAGGAGGTGCAGTTGATGGCCGGGAAGGCGAAGGAGTTCTCCTTGGCGCGGCTCAGCATCTCGGCGTAGACCTCGGGCGTCGCGATGGGCATGGGAAATCTCCTCCTGGCTGGATTACCTGCGGGGTTGGACTCCCGGTCAGTATCGCAGAGCGCCGGGACAACAGCAGCCGTGCCCGAAGATCTCCCGGGTACCCTTGACCGTCGTGACCGCAAATGTTCCCCTCGAGGCCACCACCTACCTGGCGCTGATGCCGGACTTCCTGGACCCGCTGCACCTGCTGAACTCGTTCGGCACCTTGGCGTTGGCCGGGCTGCTGCTGGTGATCTTCATCGAGTCGGGCGTGCTGTTCCCGATCCTGCCCGGCGATTCGCTGCTGTTCGTGGCGGGCATGCTGGCGGCCACCTCGGCCGCCGGGGCGGCCGAGGCGGGGGCGGGGCAGGCCAATTTCCAGCTGTGGCAGCTGCTGGTGTTCATCCCGATCGCGGCGGTGCTGGGCGGCCAGGTCGGCTACTTCATCGGCCGGTTCATCGGGGTGGAGATGTTCAAGCCCGACGCCCGGTTCCTCAAGCAGAAGTATCTCGACGAGGCGCACGCGTTCTTCGAGAAGCGCGGCCCGATCGCGATCGTGATCGCCCGGTTCGTGCCGATCGTGCGGACCCTGGCCCCGCTGTCGGCGGGCGCGGCCCGGATGAACTACGCGGTGTTCAGCATCTACAACATCGTCGGCGCGCTGGTGTGGGGCATCGGCCTGACCCTGCTGGGCTACTGGCTGGGCGGCTTCCCGATCATCCAGAAGCTGCTGGAGCCGATCTTCGTGGCGATCGTGCTGGCCTCGCTGGCGCCGATGTTCATCGAGTGGTGGCGCCGGCGCAAGGCCGCCAAGACCGCCGGCACCGACGACGAGGCCGGCGAGGCCGCCGCCGAGCAGGCCTGAGCCGCACCCGTCACCTGGCGCCGCGGCCCGGCCCGGTTTATCTTCTAGCGGTACACATCCGACCGGGCAGTGCCATCCGGCTGCCGGATCGGTCGCTGAGGCAGGGAGCGGCGATGAAGCTGACGGGTTTTGCCGCTGCGCCGGTGGTCGCGCTGGCCGCCTTCGGCGCGGTCGTCGCCGGTGCGCCGACCGCGGCCGCCGACTGCGTGAACAGCGGCGGGACCACCATCTGTTCGCAGGGCGATGTGCGCGGCGCCGATTCCAGCGGCTCAGGCACGTATGCGCCGTACCCCTGCGAGTACGACTGGTACTGCTATGACGGCGGGGGCGTCGGTGTCGTGTTCGGCGCCGGCGACGGCGATGTCGGTCTGCCCGGCACCCCCGGCAACCGGCCCGAGGTGAGTCCGCACCGCGGACCGTCCCGCGACGGCGGCGGGCGCGGGCGACGCTGACGAACCCGGGCCGGACTCCGGCCCGGCCGACCATCATCCAACGAGGAGCGGCCATGTCTTTTCTGATCCGATCCGGCGTCGCCGGCCTGGCGGTGGGCGCCGCGCTGTTCGGTGCGGCCGGGCTGGCTGCCGCCGACGACACCCCGGCGCCGCCGAACTGCACGGCCGCCGACCTGGCCGGGGTGATGGGCGGGGTCAACATCGCCACCTCCGCCTACCTGCACACCCACCCGCAGGTCAACGACTTCCTCACCAGCCTCAAGGGCCTGCCGCGCGAGGAGGTCGCCACCCGGATGCGGGAGTTCGGCGAGAGCCACCCGCAGGAACGCGACGAGCTCAAGGGCATCCGCCAGCCCGCCGCGGACTTCCACGACCGGTGCGGCTGAGCGCTCAGGCCAGGTAGATCCCGAAGACCGCGCCAAGCAGCACGATCAGCCACACCTCGGTCCCGATCCGCAGCCAGCGCGGCGACGAGCGCACCTCCATGAAGTACCGCAGGATCACCCGGGCCTTGATGTAGGTCAGCACCAGCACCAGTGCGGTGACGCCGGTGCTGGCCACCACGGTGTCGGTGAAATGCGCCGGGGCCAGTCGCCAGGACGCCACGGTGATGACGACGAGCACCACCCAGGCCCAGCCCAGGGTGCGCGCGGTGGTTTCGGTCTTTTCGGTCGTGCCGGTGGTTGCTGCCATGGTCACCTCATCACGTAGAGCAGGCCGAAGATGATCACCCAGAGCAGGTCGACCATGTGCCAGTAGGTGGCGCCGGTTTCGACCATCCAGGTGCGCCGCCGGCCCGGGTTCTGCAGTTCGCGAACCACCACGCCCAGCACGATCAGACCGATCAGCACGTGCACCAGGTGTACGCCGGTGATCACGTAATAGAACGAGAAGAACATGTCCGAATTGGTGTGCCCGGCACTGATTTTGGCGGCCCACTCATAGCCCTTGAGGACCATGAAGAGCACGCCGCAGCCGCCGGCGGCGTAGACGAACCCGATGGCCTGCCGGTGCGCGCCGGCCCGGGCGGACAGCACCGAGCGGGCGACGAACAACGAGCTGGTCAGCAGCACCACGGTGTTGATCGACCCGATGTTGATGTCGAGGTGCTGCTGGGCCCGCAGGAAGGACTCCGGGTCCATGCTGCGGTAGATCAGGTAGATGAGGAAGTAGCTGGAGAAGACGATCAGGTCGCCCAGCACCATCACCCACATGTGGACATCGCCGGGCAGCCTGCCGTCGGGCACCGCGACGGTCTCGGTATCCGGTTGTTGCACAGTCACTTTCCCCATCGCCTCAGTCCATATCCGGTTCGTCGGCCGGCTCGGCCGCGGCGGCGTTGCGCAGGATCACGATGAGCGCGCCCAGCCAGACCGAGAACACCACCACCGCGACCCAGAACGAGATCGAGCCGTTCCAGGCGAACGGCCCGGAGTAGAAGACGACCATCTGGCTGGCGATCACCTCGGTGACGATCTGCCAGACCGAGATGTAGGCGAACCACTTCGGGAAGATGTTGTTGCGGTCGTAGAGCACCGCGATCGCCAACACCAGGTACGCGGCGGTGAAGCAGCCCAATGAGGCGTTGTAGGACAGCATTCCGAGGTCGTAGAGCAGTCCGATGAGCTCGGGGTCGCGGTCGGGGCGCAGCGTCGCGGTCAGGAAGCAGACGCCGACCAGCAGGAAGCCCGGCAGTGCGCCGACACTCATGCCGGCCAGGTAGCCGTAGGCCAGCACCGAGCCGGTGGACATCCGTTTCATCTGGTAGGCGACCAGACCGTTGGTCATCGCCGCACCGCCGAGCAACACCAGCAGCACGACGAAGCCGAGCTGGATGGTCAGCCCGTTCTGGCTGAAGAATGCGACCTTGTCGGCGGTGCTGACATCCGGCCGCGGCGGCGGGGTGACCCGGGCCAGCAGGCAGATGATGATGCCGAACAGGCCGTACCAGAGCGGGAAGAACCACGTCATGATCCGGACGTCGGGTTTACCGGCCGGCCGCCCGTCGGCGGTGGTGACGTACCCGTCGGGGGTCAGTGCCCGCACTGGACTCACCCGGCCACCACGCCGTCGGCGATCGCCTGGCGCAGCACGGCCCGTCGCAGCACGAAGAACATCACCACCACGAAGGCGGCCAGCGCCCCGTTGCGCACCCAGAACGACAGCAGTCCGTCCCAGGCCAGCGGCCCGGTCTGGAACACCGCGGCGGCGGCCGACGGGACGATCGCCACCCCGGTGGCCAGCGAGTACCAGCCGACCCAGGGCGGGAACACCGGGTCGGGTCCGTTGTCGAACCGCACCGCCAGGGCCAGCAGCACGAACTGGGACAGCAGCATCCCGATCGGCGCGATGAACACGATCCAGGCCAGGTCGTTGAGCAGTTGGATCAGGTCGGGGCTGCGGTCCGGGCGGAAGGCCGCGACCAGGAAGAACACGTTCGACAGCGCGAAGAAGGTGGCGCCGCTGACCACCGCGGTCAGGTAGCAGTAGGCGAACACGTGACTTTGGCCCCGCATCCGCTTCATCTGCACGACGATCACCATGAAGAACGGCACCACCAGGATGCCGCACAGGTTGAAGGTGACCTGGCCGAACCGGATCCAGGCGGTGTGCTCGGCGTAGAACCGGGCGACCTCCTCGGCGGGCAGCGTCGGGGACATCGGCGGCCAGAACCCGGGGAAGGCCGCCGCGGCGATCAGCAGCACGAGTCCCACCGCGGGCCCGGACCACAGGCAGACCCACTGGGCCTTGATGTTGCCGGCATTCGGCAGGTCCTGGACCCGCTCGAGAATCTGCACCGTACCTCCTGTTTATGACTTGAGTCAGTAGATCGACGACGCCGTCGATCCCGGTTGCCCCACGTGCACGCTAGCGTTCGCGGCCAGGAACGGAAAGGGGTTTTCTGATTTAAGTCAGTTTTGTATGGCCTAGACTGGCCCCATGACGAAGCCGGCCGCAACCGTGCGGGGCCGCAAGGGCCACCAGACCCGGGAGCGACTGCTGGGCGCCGCCATCGCGGAGTTCCGCCGCGCCGGGATGGCCGCCGCCGAGATCGGCCCGATCGTGTCGGCCGCGGGCGTCGCGCACGGCACCTTCTTCTTCCACTTCCCCACCAAGGAACACGTGCTGATCGAGTTGGAGCGACGCGAGGAGGACCGGATGGCCACCGAGCTCACCCGGATCTACGCCGAGCCGCACGACGTGCGCACCACCTTGACCCAGGCCGTCGCCGCGCTGCAGAAGCTCAAGAGCCGGCTGGGCCGGCACCTGTTCAAAGACTTTCTGGCGCTGCACTTCTCCTCGACGCGGCCGCCGACCGACGAATGGACCACGCACCCGCTGATCGTCGCGGTGGTCGAGGATCTGCAGCACGCCCGCGACCGCGGGGAGATCCCGGCCGACGTCGACGTGATGCACAACGGCATCTCGTTTCTGGTCGGGCTTTACGCCCTGCTGATCACCATCCCCGAGCCGATCCGGGAACCGTTCCTCGACGAGTACCTGGACACCTATCTGCGCGGGCTGCGGGTACTCGCCTGACCGGCGGGCGCCGGGCCGGCTACCGTCCCAGACCCAGCTCGGCGGCCAGCGCCCGCAGCGCCGGGCGCGGATCCATCCCGGGACCGTCCCCGAGCACCTGCACCACCACGTGGTCGGCCCCGGCGTCCAGGTGCGCGGTCAGCGAGGCCGCGGCGTCGCTGACCCCACCCATCCCGACCAGCGCGCGGGCCAGCCGGTCGGACCCGCCGCGCACCACGTCGGACTCGTCAAAGCCCTGGCGCAGCCACGAGTTTCGGTAATTGGGCAGCAACGAGTACATGTCCAGGTGCTGGTGCGCGAAGGCCAGCTGCTCGGCGTCCTCGCCACCCACCACGACGGCCTGCTCGGACACCACCCAGCGGTCGGCGCCCACGATCTCCCGGGTGACCCGGGTCTGCTCCGGGGTCACCAGGTACGGGTGCGCGCCGTCGGCGTGCGTGCCGGACAGCTCGATCATCTTCGGGCCGAGCGCCGCGAGCAGCCGCGGCGGCCGGCCGACGCCCGGCTCGATCTGCGCCGGCACCGCCGCCATCGCCTCCAGATAGCCGCGCATGGTGGCCAGCGGCTTGGTGTAGCTGCCGCCGATCGCGTCGACCAGCGGCCCGTGGCTGACCCCCAGCCCGAGCACGAACCGACCCGGATACAGCGCGGTCAGGGTGCGCGCCCCGGCCTCGGCGGCCGAGGGCACCCGGTAGTGGATGTTGGCGATCCCGGTGCCGACCACCAGCCGGTCGGTGGCCGCCAGGAACGCCGCCGACTGGGTCAGGCACTCCTTGCCGAACGCCTCGGGCAGAAACAGCGAACCGAATCCCAGCGCCTCGATCTCCCGGGCCACCTGCTGGGCGTCGGGCATCGACCAGGTGTCGCTGCCCCACCACACGCCGATGCGGGAACCGAAGTCGATGTGGGCGCGCGCCGAGGAGGTCATGGTCACGATCGTAGGCACTGCGCCGTCCGGCCCGGCGGGCCCGGTGGTTCCCCCAGCGCCGGGCGGCGACGACGCGGCACGCCCCCGCCGTCAGACCATACGTGTAGGTTTCTTAACGTATGGTCTACGTGACCGACGTCTCACCCACCGGGAAGGACCCCGATGACCAGTACCCTCGGCTGCCCATTCAGCTCGCGGCCCGACGGCATCGACTTCGTCGACCCCGACGTGCTCGGCCAGGGCGTGCCGCTGCGCGAATTCGCCGAACTGCGCCGCAACGCGCCGGTGTGGTGGAACGCCCAGGAGCCGGGCACCGGCGGCTTCACCGACGGCGGATTCTGGGTGATCAGCCGGCACGCCGACATCAAGGCCATCTCCCGCGACCCGGACACCTGGTCGGCCAACCGCAAGGGTGTGGTGATCAGCTTCTTCGAGGGCATGGATGAGGAGAAGATCGAGCTCACCAAGGCCCTGCTGATCAACCACGATCCGCCCGAGCACACCCGGCTGCGCCGGATCGTCTCCCGGCTGTTCGCCCCGCGCGCGGTCGCCGAACTGGAGGAGAAGCTGCGCATCGCGGCCCGGCGCATCGTGGCCGAGGCCGCCGAGTCCGAGTCCGGCGACTTCGTCGCCGACATCGCCGCCAAGCTGCCGCTGCAGGCCATCGCCGACCTGATCGGTGTCCCCGCGGAGGACCACCAGAAGGTGTTCCACTGGGCGAACTCGGTGATCAACCTGGAGGACCCCGACGCCGGGCTGGACGACCCGACCGTCGCCAACGCCCAGCTGCTGGCCTACGCCTACGGCATGGCCGACGAGCGCAGGCGCTGCCCGGCCGACGACATCGTCACCAAGCTGGTGCACGCCGACCTCGACGGCGAATGGATGACCCAGGAGGAGTTCGGCTTCTTCGTGGTGCTGCTGGCGGTGGCCGGCAACGAGACCACCCGCAACGCGATCACCCACGGGCTCAACGCCTTCCTGGACCATCCCGAGCAGTGGGAGATCTACCGGCGGGATCGCCCGGAGACCGCGGCCGACGAGATCGTGCGCTGGTCCACCCCGGTGTACGCGTTCCAGCGCACCGCCACCCGCGACGTGCAGCTCGGCGGCGCGGCGATCGCCGCCGGCGACCGGGTCGGGCTGTTCTACGCCTCGGCCAACTTCGACGACGAGGTGTTCGAGAACCCGCACGAGTTCAACGTGCTGCGCAATCCCAACCCGCACCTGGGCTTCGGCGGCCAGGGTACGCACTTCTGCCTGGGCGCCAACCTGGCCCGCACCGAAATCAACCTGATGTTCAACGCGATCGCCGACGTGCTGCCCGACATCACCAAGCTCGGCGAGCCGCGGCGGCTGCGCTCGGCGTGGCTCAACGGGGTCAAGAGCTTCGACGTGCGCTACCGCTGAACCGGTTGGGCCGCAACGGCCGAACCCACCCAGCGGGTCAGATACCGGCGCAGCTCGGCACCGGCGCGCGGCGGGTCGCCCGGGTCGGTCACGAAGGTCTGCACCGTCCGCAGCACGAACTCGACCAGATCCTCCAGCGCCGCGTCGTCGTAACCGTGCGACGCCCAATCCACCTCGAACCGCGCCAGCATGGAGCGGCCGAAGCTCCGGGCCTGCGTCGAGGTGATGGCCGGCAGGAACCGGTTGGTGTGCGACGGGGTCAGCAGCAGCCCCAGATGCGGGGTCCGCGGCAGCGTCTCCAGCACGTAGGCCAGGCCCTCGCACACCGCCGCCGCCGGCTCGGTCAGCCCGCGGGTCTGCGCCTCGATGCGGTCCAGGAAGGCGCCGACCGAGGCCACCGCGGCCGCGGTCATCAGCGCCTCGGCGTTCGGGAAGTACCGGTACACGGTCTGCCGGATCACCCCGAGCGAGCGCGCCACATCGGCGATGCTGATCTCCGCACCGGTCTCGTCGATGACCGCGATCGCCGCGCCGACGATCCGGGCCACCGCCTCCTCATCGGTTCCCGGCGGGTCCCCCGCCCAGCCGTGCCTGCGCGCCATCGCTCAGCGTCGGACGTATTCGGTGAAGCCGTCGAGCAGCCCCGGATCGTCCACCGCGGCAGCGGAAACCACCTGCGCCGGTGCCGCGCCGAGCAGGATCCGCTTGATCGGGATCTCCAGGCGCTTGCCGGTCATGGTGCGCGGAATGCCCGGCACCGCCAGGATGTCGTCGGGCACATGCCGCGGCGACGCGCTGCCGCGGATGGCCGCGGTGATCTCGGCGCGCAGCGCATCGTCGAGCACCGCGCCGTCGGCCAGCGCGACGAACAGCGGCATCCAGTAGCCTCCGTCGGCCAACTCCACCCCGACCACCAGGCAGTCCCGGATCGCCGGCATGCTCTCGACCGCGTTGTAGATCTCCGCGCTGCCCATCCGGATGCCGCCGCGGTTCAGCGTGGCATCCGAACGGCCATGCACCACAACCGATCCGCGTTCGGTGATGGTGATCCAGTCGCCGTGACACCAGACCTCGGGGTACTTGGCGAAGTAGGCGTCGCGGTAGCGGGCACCGTCG
>ENA-UOWG01003571-UOWG01003571.1-activated-sludge-metagenome-genome-assembly--contig:-NODE-3571-length-11725-cov-3.504284_pt1 | contig 11725 bp, 10 predicted proteins | sample MGYA00238147_ERZ761563 | MGnify/ENA primary metagenome ERZ761563 (study PRJEB28884, sample SAMN05720216) | anaerobic digester metagenome | isolation source: active sludge of municipal... | reverse complement strand
CGCCATGATTCCGCTGGGCTGGATTATCGGCATTGCCAGTATCGCCATTACATACATTGCGGCGTTACTGATGAAATATCCTGATTACGTCGCCAGAACAATCGGTTTTTCTCTTTCCGGCGTCTCCATTTTTCTGCTGCAATACGCCCTGCCCTACACAGTAAGCGTTTTGCTGTTCAGCTTTATCTATCGGATAATTCCGACTGCCAGGATTCAACCTAAGGTAGCATTGGCCGGCAGCGCGGTTTTTGCACTGCTTATGGAAATCGCCAAGCAGTTTTTCACCTGGTACATCGCCAGCTATACCCGTTACAATATTATTTTCGGCTCGCTGGAAACCGTCGTCATTCTGGTTATCTGGGTTTTCTATGTCGCCCTGATATTTTTATTCTGTGCGGAAATAATGTCTTCCTATCAGCGGCGCGATTACATATTGCTGGAAAGAGCGATTCTTCAATCGCACAGCGGCAGAACGAAAGTCAACGAAAGGCTCTTTAAAAAATTCGGCCGTGATTACCCGGCGGGCAGCATTGTTTTTTCGGAAGGCGACAATAACCGAGATATGTTTTATATTCTTTCGGGAAAAGTTGTTCTGGAAAAGGAAGCCTGTCAGGTAAAGAAAACACTGGCCGAAATCGGACCGGGAGAGTATTTCGGGGAAATGGCGGCGCTGATTGAAGCCCCCCGCACCGCAACGGCCCGGGCGCTCACCGACAGCAATCTGGCGGTAATCAGTGGAGCGACTTTTTACAGTCTGGTCAGGGAAAGCCACGATGTTGCTGTCCTGATGCTGCGCGAGTTCTCCCGCCGCCTGAAAAATTCCAATACCGCGCTGGAAGAGCTGACTAATGTCTGGATTCGCTTTGTCGTGATATTGTATTTTCTGGACGACGGGGATATATTGATGGAAAAAAGCCTGCCGGAACTGGCCGCGCTGACCGGCAAACTGCCGGAGGAAATAAGAAAAGTCATCAACGATCTGACAGCGCTGCAAATAATCAGCGTCAATCATGACGGCTTTGTGGCCGTTGATAAAAAACGAATATGGGCAATGCAGAAAGCGGACGAGTTAAAAAAGTGCGTCATTGAAGAAACTGATAAAATATAGAAAAAAGGGGGAGCTATGAAACCAATAGGACCTTTGATGTGGGAACACCGGCTGATAGAAAAAATGCTGATTGCGATGATGAAGCATGTGGATGAAATTGAAAAAAGTAAAAAGGTTAATCCCGTCGTGATTGATCTGGCGGTTGATTTTGTCCGGATGTATGCCGATCGCACCCATCACGGCAAGGAAGAAGAAATTCTTTTTCGTGATCTGGCAAAAAAAGACCTTGCACCGGATTTGCAGAAAACCATGCAGGAGCTGCTCGACGAGCATGTCTGGGGACGTAAAACGACAGCAGCCCTTGTTGCCGCCAAGGAAAAATATTTGCAGGGTGATGAAAATAAATTGGCTGAAATAATTGATCTGGCGCGGCAACTGGGTAATTTTTATCCCCGGCATATTGAAAAAGAAGACAAGCATTTCTTCTATCCCTGTCAGGAATATTTTAGCCTTGATGAACAGAATAAAATGCTGGCTGAATTCTGGGAATTTGACCGCAAAATGATTCACGAAAAGTATAACAGGATTTACGAGGAATATAAAAATCTCGGCAAATAGTTCATTTGAAGAAAAATATTATTACGCAGGTTTATGAAATTGTGGAGCAGGCGGAAGCGGCGCAACTGGCCGCCGCGGGAGTTGATCATATCGGCTCCGTAGCGTTCCTTCAGGATAAAAGGCATAATCAGGCCATCCGCGAAATGTTCCGGTTTCTCAAAAACACCGGGGCCGGGAGTTCCTTGATTCCGCTGTTCAATGATGAGGATGAGATTTTCCGGACTCTGGACTATCTGCAACCGGATATAGTGCATTTCTGTGAATTTATACCTTTGAACGTAAAAAAAGCGGACGAGACAAAGATTGTCCGGGATAAATTGATTCTTCGTCAAATGGCGGTAAAAGAAAAATTCCCCGGTATCAAAATCATGCGTTCCCTGCCCATCCCTGCCGCCGGCACGTCTGGCGAGGAGAGCACGGCCATCAGCATTCTGGAATTGGGACGCCTGTTTGCGCCCTGCTCCGATTACTATCTGACTGACACCATTTTAAATATGGATTTACCGGATGCCGCAGCCCGGCAACCTGTCGCCGACTTTGTCGGTATTACCGGAAAAACCTGCGACTGGGCAATAGCCGCAAGGCTGGTTGCCGCTACTGCAGTTCCCGTCATTCTGGCAGGCGGTATAGGGCCGGAAAATGTCTATAACGGCATAATGCAAGTATGCCCCGCCGGTGTGGACAGTTGCACAAAAACCAACCTGCTTGATGCAGAGGGAAAACCCGTGCGCTTTAAAAAAGATATGGCCAAAGTCCGCCGACTGATTGCGGAAACAAAACGGGCGGAGATAAAATTAAATCAATAATACTCTGCGGGAAGCAAGGAAGTGTCTTTGATTTTTTTCCCGACAGGACAAACGGCAACGCAAATGCCGCAGCGGCTGATTTTTTCATTCTTTTTTTTAGAAATACGTTCCGGGCTTTCTCACAGGATTGAAAGCTATTATAAAATTTGTCGCGGTCAACATGAAAAAAATTATTAATTAAGAGATTTAATAAGCTCTTCTATGGCAATTTCCGGCTCTTTTCCCAAATGAAAGCGCAAAACTTTTCTGCCCAGTCGGCCGAGAGCCTGTCTGTCGCCGAGCGCCTGCGCTGTTTTGAAGGCAGCAAAGGATAAAGTTGAGTCCGGCGAATCCACGCCATCGGGAATAGCGATATCATTTTCATCATCGGCGGTAAGCTGAACGAATAAACCGTGACCGGCATCCCCTTTGTGCAACTGTCCGGTGGAGTGCAGGTAGCGTGGCCCGCAGGCCACCATTACCGCCATCCCGGTTTTTCTTCTTAGAACACTGCGTAATTCATTCAGCCGGGTCGCAATTTCCGGCGTCGGGCTCAAATACGACTGCAGGCAGATATAGGAATCTTCCTTTTCCTGTGAGAGAATATTTCCCCAGGCTTCCCTCAAGGAAGAACACTTTCCGCTTCCGTAAACACGGCACTCCCCTGCTACCAGATCCGGCGCTTCCTGCGGCAATCCCTTTTTCTCCCGGTAGAGATCAATCATTTTTTTCGTCAGCGCTTTTGCCGATTCGACATCCGGCTGGTCAAAGGGATTAACGCCCAAAATATATCCGGCAACAGCCGTCGCCATTTCCCAGGAAAACATCTGCGCTCCCAAATCATAAACATCCCTTACTTTAATTGTAATCACCGGATGCCCCGCCGCCGCGAGGGCGGTTATCCTGCCGGCATATTCATTTTTCCCGTCGTCATACACAACGAAACATCTATCCCGCCGATAATTATCCGGGACATCGAGGGAAGCATCTACAACAGGCACAATACCCTTCCCTTCCTTTCCGGTGCTTTCCGCGATCAGTTGTTCCAGCCAGCTGCCCAAAGCCAGCCACTGCCGGGGAAAGACAAAGGTGAGTTTGTTACGGCCCTTTTTTGCCAACGTTCCCAGGACAACACCCAGCGTAATGCCGCTGGAATCAAGTTCACCTGGCGGCGATGCGACTTCTTCTCTTTGTGCCGCCGCTCTGGCCTTTTGCAGCAAGCTTTCAATATTGACGCCAATCAGCGCCGCCGGTACAATGCCCGGAAGGGAAAGAGCGGAATAACGACCGCCAATGGAAGGGTTGCTTAAAAATACATGCCGGATGGCATGTCGGTAAGCCAGTTCTTCCAGCGGGCTGCCCGGATCGGTGATGAAAATGAAACGGCCGGCTGCGGCCTTACCTGATTCTTTCCGGGAAAGATTGAAAAAATAGCGAAAAAGAAATTCAGTTTCAATGGTCTTGCCGGATTTGGAAGAGACCAGAAAAATTGTTTTTCCAGGCTGCATGTTTCGGGTGATTCGGGCAAGGGTAAAGGCGTCGGTTGTATCCAGAACATGCAAAGCGGGATATCCGGCAGCGCTGCCGAACATCTTGCTGAAGACTTCCGCAGCGAGGCTGGAACCGCCCATCCCCAGCAAAACAACGTCTTTAAAACCGTCTTTGCTGACAGAACCGGTAACGGAAAGGATGTAAGAGATATTTTTCAGTGTTTCCGCCGGAGAATCAAGCCAGCCCAAACGATTGGCAATTTCTTCCGCGCGTGGTTTCCAGACGGTATGGTCTTTTGCCCGGATGCGCTCCACAATCCTGTCTTGACGCAGACGCAACAATGCGCTTTCAGCATCCTTTACGTAATCTCCCTCAGAATAAGTGACAGTTGAGTTATCTTCCATTGCCCGGCCTATGGCTTCATTCCCGTCAGTTCCTTGACAGCTTCAACAACCCTCTCCGCTGTGATGCCGAATTTTTCATAAAGCACCGGCCCGGGAGCGCTCGCGCCGAAACTATTCATGCCGATAATTTTTCCCGGCAACCCGACATAATGTTCCCAACCCAGCTTGATGCCCGCTTCCACGGCAACGCGCGCCGTGATTGCCGAAGGTAAAATCCGCTCGCGGTATTCCCGTGGTTGACGATCAAATATTTCCCAGCAGGGCATCGAAACAACGCGTATTTTCCCGCCCTGCTCTGCCAGTTGCTTTCCGGCTTTCAACGCTAGCGGCACTTCCGAGCCTGTGGCAATGATGATTGCTTCGGGATTAGGATCTGATTCCCATAAGATATAACCGCCCTCCCGCACACCGACAGCGGTCGCGCAGACTTTTCTGTCCAGAACAGGCAGGTTCTGGCGGCTGAAGATAAGAGCGGTGGGGCCTTCATTATTGTTAAGCGCCAGACGCCAGGCTTCCACAACTTCATTGGCATCAGCCGGACGGATAACATTAATGTTGGGCACCAATCTTAAGTTCATCACCTGCTCAATCGGCTGATGAGTCGGACCGTCTTCGCCCACCGCAATGCTGTCGTGAGAAAAGACGAAAATCGCCCGCAAACCCATCAAAGCCGCCAGCCGCAGTGGCGGACGCATATAATCGGCAAAAGCCAGGAAGGTGGCTGTGTAGGGAATAAAGCCGCCGTGCAGGGCCATGCCCACGGCTACGCATCCCATCGCGTGTTCGCGCACCCCGAAATGGATATTGCGTCCGCTGTAACTCCAACCGCCGCCCACCATCCCGTGCAAACCATCTGCTGACGCCGCCGGACTCTGAAAATCGCCGCGGCCTTTGAGCCAAGTAAACGTGGAGGGATTCAAATCAGCGGAGCCGCCGGTTAATTCCGGCAACCGGGCGGCAATAGCCTGCATGACTGTTTCGGAAGCCTTGCGTGTGGCAACATCTTTGGAACCATCCGGGAAAGGACTGAAGGCCGTTTCCCAGTCGGCCGGAAGTTCGCCGCGCATGACGCGATTAAATTCCGCAACATGCTCGGGTTTTTTCGCTGCCATGCTCTGCATATTTTCCCGCCATAGTTTTTCCCGTTTTTTACCGCGGTTTATCGCTTTGCGGAAATATTTCAGAACATCCTCGGGAATATAAAAAGGCGGCTCCAGAGGCCAGCCCAAAGCCGCTTTCGCGCCTTGGAGCTCTTCGGCCCCCAGCGGTGCGCCATGCGAATCGCAAGTGCCCTGTTTGCAGGGAGCGCCGAAACCGATGGTGGACTGAACACAGATAAGAGAAGGCTTGCCGGTTTCCTTTTTCGCCTTTTTAATGGCGCGGACGATTGCCGCAATCTCGTATGCCGTCTTCTGCTTGAAAAAAAAAAAGCCACAGGCTTTGAAGCGCATTCCAATATCTTCGGTAAAGGAGAGGCCGGTTGAACCGGCAAGCGACACTTTGTTGTCATCATAAAGAACGATTAATTTACCCAGGCGTAAATGCCCGGCCAAAGCGCAGGCCTCCGCGGTAACACCTTCCATCATATCGCCGTCGCCCGCCATAACGTACGTGTAATGAGAAACAATTTTTGTTTCATCCGTATTGAAGCGCGCCGCGAGTTGCGCTTCGGCAATCGCCATACCGACGGCATTGGCAATCCCCTGACCCAGGGGTCCGGTAGTTACTTCCGCACCGGGAGTATGAATATATTCCGGATGGCCGGGGGTTTTGCTTCCCCACTGGCGGAAATTTTTTATATCATCCAATGAAATGTCGTAGCCCGTCAGATGCAAAAGAGCATACTGCAGCATGGAGGCATGCCCCGCAGAAAGCACAAAACGGTCCCGGTCCGGCCACCGGGGATTAAGCGGATTATACTTTAAGTGCCGCGTCCACAATGCAAAAGCCGCGGCTGCTGCTCCCAGCGGCATGCCGGGATGTCCGGATTTTGCTTTTTCGATGGCGTCCGCAGCCAGAAAGCGAATTGTATTGACGCACTTATTCTCCAACTCCAGTTTTGCCGACATAAAATCTCCTTATCAATACTGTGGTCATCGCCGGAAGGCTTGCAAAAACCGCGGCGATCAAATTTTTAAATTTTCTCCGGCTTTCAGGCCGATTCATTACCCAGCCAGCCCAGGTATTCTTCACTCCCTTTGATTATCGGCACGGCAACTATTTCCGGCATTTCATAGGAATGCAGACTTTTGATGGCTGCTTCCACTTTATCGTAAAGTTCAGCCGTTGTTTTAACGAGACAGAGCCACTCCTGAGTATTTTCCACCTTGCCTTTCCAGCGATACGTGCTTTCCACCGGCCCCATTATCTGCACGCAAGCGGCTAATTTTTGTGCCACCAGAAAATCAGTAATCTTTTTTGCCTGTTCTTTTGATTCCGTCGTTGTCGTTATTTGAATAAATGATTCCACAAAATCACCTTCTGCTATTCCAGTAAAAACAAATTAACGATACTCTAACGACCTTGCCAAATGCCCAGAGACAAGGCGCACATGGTTCGCAGTTCGACTGGCTCACTGTGACATGGCTCACCATGACAAGTAATTAGCATCCCAGCCTGTCCTGAGCCCGCCGAAGGGCAGCAGCGACAAAAGGCTGCAGTGCATCCGGCATTCGCCGGATTCACTCCGCATATGCGAGCCCGGCGCATGCCGGGAGCTTTTTCCGTGGTTGTGTCACTTTTTAGTGCATTCGTACATCAATATCGCCGCCGCCTGCGGCAAACTCAGCGAATCAGCCCTGTCATTGCCGGGAATTGTCCATTGCTCGTCAGCAAACGCGAGCATTTTTTCCGGCAGACCGTGGCTTTCACTGCCGAGGAGCAAAGCCGTTCTTTTTCCTGTGCTGCGGGGAACAACCCCCTGCCGCGCCGTGCTGCCGATGACAAAATATGTTTTTTTAATCTCCGGCAGCGCCGCCATCAAATCAATATTGCCGCTAATCGTCAAATAAAAAATGCTGCCCATGGAAGCCCGGATTGTTTTCGGGTTAGTGCAATCCACCGATTTCGTGCTTAAAACAATATTGGTAAAGCCGAACCAGTGGGCGCTGCGCAGGAGCGCCCCCAGGTTTGCCGGATTGTTAACCTCATAAATAAGCAGTGCATTGCCGCTGCCTTTTTTTATCGCCTCCGCCCAGGACAACTGCGGCGGCAGAGATGCCAGCGCCATTATTCCTTCGGGTTCCTTATCCTGGCTTACTTTTTTCCACTGTGCCTCGCTCAACTGGTAAACGGGAACATCGTCCGGTTTTGCCGCAATTGCCTTCTCCCAGTATTTTATTTTATCCGGCAACACCAGCAGGGCATTGACAGGCCAGGCGGCGCGAAACATTTCTGCTACGACTTTCACGCCTTCGGCCGGGAAAATACCCTCCCCGCGCCGAGCCGCTGTGTCATTTAACCCCGCCCATTTTTTCAGCTGGGCCTGCGATGGCCGGAGAAAATCATTCTTCATTGCCCGATCCTTCCCCTGCAACAGTAACCTGCGGTTTCTCCGTCTTGGGCCAGATCAGCGAGGAAATGACCGCAATCAGCAAAATGCCGGCGATTACAGCCAGCGAAACACTGATGGAAATCTTGAAGAAATCGGCTATGAGCATTTTCACACCGACAAAGCTCAATATCGCAGCCAGACCGTAATGGAGATGATGAAACAGATTCATCAATCCGGCAATGGCGAAAAACAGAGAACGCAGTCCCAGAATGGCAAAGACGTTGGATGTATAGACAATAAAGGGATCGGTGGTAATCGCCAGAATCGCCGGAATGGAATCAATGGCAAAAATGATATCCGTTGTTTCCAGCGCCAGCAGCACAGCCAACATCGGCGTGGCAACACGTCTGCCCTGCTCGATGATGAAAAATTTCGCTCCGGAAAACTGATGGGTAATGGGAACAAAAAAGCGCAGCGCCCTGATGGCGATGTTCTTTTCGGGATGAACTTCGCTTTCCTTGCCCATTGCCATTTTAATGCCGCTAAAAATAAGAAATACGCCGAAAATATACATTATCCAGTGGAATTTATTGATGAGCGCCACACCCGCAAAAATAAAGATACCGCGGGTAACCAGAGCAAGCAGGATTCCCCAGAACAAAGCCTTATGCTCATATTCCGGCGGCACACAGAAATAGCGAAAAAGCAGCAGAAATACAAACAGGTTGTCAATGCTCAGCGAATATTCAATCAGATAACCGGCGAGAAACTCCATGGCCTTGTTATGGCCGTAAAAAAAATATATGCCGACGCAAAACAGCAGCGCCAGAGTTACCCAGAAAGCTGTCCAGAGCATGGCTTCTTTGAGTCTGACAACATGGGTCCGCCGGTTAAAGACACCCAGATCCAGCGCCAGCATTGCCAGAATGAACACACCAAAAAAAATCCACCAGTAAACCATTTATGCGAAATTCCTTTTATTAGATTTTGCGGCGCAGCGCCTGCGCGGCATTGTGAATAATGTCCCAGGCTCCGCCGAAAGGAGGCGAATAAGCCAGATCCAGATAAGAAATTTCATCTATATCCAAGCCGGCCCAAAGAGCCACGGATAAAGCGTTAATCCTGCTGACTGCGCCTTTCTCTCCCACCGCCTGCGCGCCCAGCAGCTTGCCGCTTTTTTTATCCGCAATGAGCTTCAAGACCAGCAGTTTCTTCCCCAGCGAACCGGCAACGGCGTTGCCGGTGGTTACATTGCTTACCGGCTCAAAGCCTGCGGCCAGTGCTTCTTTTTCACCGATGCCTGTTGCCGCCGCTTCGAGATTGAACAGACGAAAAGATTGCGCGCCGACAACGCCCGGAAATTTCATAGGCTTACCGCCGATATTGCGCCCGGCAACCCGTCCCTGCTTATTGGCGATATCACCCAGAGGAATATTGACGTATTGTCCGCTCACACGGTGCCGGGATTCACAGCAGTCGCCTGCCGCGTAAACACCGGCCAGCGAAGTTTCCTGATATTCGTTGACGGCAATCGCTCCCGTCCTGCCAATTTTAATTCCAAGTTCAGCGGCCACCGCCACTTCCGGCCTTACTCCCGTTGCCATAAGCACCAGATCAGCCGGCCAATCACCTTTATCCGTTATAACGCGCAGCGGAAATTCCTCTCCCGTTTCAATCGCTTTTATTGCAGCGAGAGAAACATGCTCCACGCCTTTTTCGTTCAGTTCTTTTTTCAGCAGTTCGCCAAGTTCGCCTGACCAGCGATGCGCGGGAAGATATCCGCGGTCAATTATCGTTGTCGCCACACCGCTTAATTGCAGCGCCTCGCTCATTTCCATGCCAATGAAACCGGCGCCGACAATGACGGCTCTGCGGCAATTTTTCTCGCGTAAATAAGTTTTAATCTTTATGGCATCCGTCAGATTTTTTAAGGCAAATATTCCGGCCCGGTCTGTGCCCGGTATATCGGGCATAACAGCCCTGACGCCGGTCGCCAAAACCAGAATATCGAACGGCATTGTTTTTTTATCGCCGAGTTCAACTATTTTCTTATTGTAATCAACATTGACAACTTCCGTATTTAACTGAACAGCTATTCCCGTTTCGCGGAATTTCTCGGGTGTGCGGACAATTAAATTTTTTTCGTCCTTGATTACATCGCCGATGTAATAGGGCGTCGGTCAGGACGCATAGGAAACATGCGGACCTTTTTCAATAATGGTGATATTTAATGAAGGATTGTTGCGTTTCGCTTCCGCTGCTGTGGAAGGACCAGCCGCGCCGCCGCCGATGATAACCAATTTTTTTTCCATAATCATTTCCTCGTTTAATTATTCCCCGGCGGCTTTTTTCCGCCACCAGATAATGGCAATGCCCGCCGCAATCATGGTCAGGCAGAGCAGCTGCCCCATGCTGAAAAAACCGAAAAAGAATCCCAGTTGACCGTCCGGCTCGCGGAAAAATTCGACAAGAAAGCGCGCCACGCCATAGCCGATTATATAAAAACCCAGAATACTGCCTGTTGCCAAATTCTTTTTCCTCATCATCCAGAGAAATAAAAATAAAACTATCCCCTCAGTCGCCGCTTCATAAAGCTGTGACGGGTGGCGTAATTTATGTGTAACATCCAGCGGAAAATACATACCCCAGGGTACAGTGGTAATACGGCCCCAAAGCTCGCCATTGATGAAATTACCGATCCGGCCGAAAGTATAGCCGAGTGGAATAGCCGGACATATCAGGTCGGCAAAATGCCAGATATCAACGCCGTATTTGCGGCAAAAACAAATTGAAGCGATAACAACACCGATAACGCCGCCGTGATAGGACATGCCGCTCAATCCCACAAAACGGATTCCGTCGGAAAAATCAAATGGCAGTATTATCTCCAGCGGATGCTGAAAATAATAGTTGAAGTTATAAAACAGAGCGTAGCCGAAACGGCCGCCGATAATCACCCCAATCATCGCCCAGACAATCCAATCCTGGATTATTTCCGGCTTGTATTCAAAAACCGGTCGGCCCTTATCCGCCGTTTTTTCATTTTTTATCCGGTAAATAACCAGCAAATAAACAATGGCGGCGGCTACGATGTACATCAGGCTGTAATAGCGCAACTGAAACGAACCGATACTCAGCAAATTGGGATCAATATGAGAAGGCAGATTTTGCCAGGTTTCAACTAGAGATGTCATGATATAAGTCCCCTTGCTGCTTCTTTTCCCCAATTTCCTCATTTATCTGTGCAATCAAATCTTTTTCCGAAGGCAGATATTTTTTCAAATCGGCGGGCAGTCTTTTAGTTAGCTTATACTCAGCTACGCCTACCGGATTTTTGGCGCTTCTCAACGCATATTCTACAACAATGTTTTTCTTCTGCGCGCAGAGAATAATGCCGATGGAAGGATTTTCATCTTTCAGCCGGATTTTGTCATTGAGCAAATGCAAATAGAAATCCATTTTGCCCGCGTATTCCGGTTTGAAATCTCCCGTTTTAAGTTCTATGGCGACAAGGCATTTGAGCTTTCTATTAAAAAACAGCAAATCAATAAAGTATTCTTCGCCTTCCAGCTCCAAGCGATACTGATTGCCGATAAAGGAAAATCCCGCACCGAGTTCCAGGATAAAATGTTTTATTTTTTCGACAATTCGTTTCTCCAATTCTCGTTCCAAAACCGACCGGGTGATTCCGAGAAAATCGAGATTATAAACACTTTTGAGTGATTCATCCGCCTGCTCAACCAGATGCACTGGCAACGCTTTGGCAAAATTATGTTGTTTTTTCTTTAAACTTAATTGATACGCATCAGCATTGATCTGGTTAAGAAGAACATTTCTTGACCATCCCATCTCAGCGGATGCACGCAAATAATATTCCTTTGCTTTT
>ENA-UOWG01003568-UOWG01003568.1-activated-sludge-metagenome-genome-assembly--contig:-NODE-3568-length-11734-cov-3.449610_pt1 | contig 11734 bp, 9 predicted proteins | sample MGYA00238147_ERZ761563 | MGnify/ENA primary metagenome ERZ761563 (study PRJEB28884, sample SAMN05720216) | anaerobic digester metagenome | isolation source: active sludge of municipal... | reverse complement strand
ATCTGAGTCGGCAGTTGAATTGTGGCTGGTATTGTATCCGGCACTTAGAGCAAACGACCGGCCGGCCTTTAGGAAACGGTGCCTGTAAATGGCTGCGGTTCCAAGGCTCCACGAACCGAGGTCGGTGCTGTTATCCGAGATGAGGTTGTTGATGGGCGCAAGTTCACCGGTAGTAAATCGCTGTACCTGGTAATTGGTGTTGTTGCTGTTGCTGAATTTCACATTGACCTTGGCAATGATTTTATTGTTCGAATCAATGTCGTGTTCAAAGCGGGTTCCGATGCTGTGGTTCCCGTAAAAATTGCTTTGATTTACCGTATCGTTGTTCAGCACCGAGCCTTCGGTGAGAAAGGTGCTTTTATTGGTGTACTGGTCAAGGTCCTGGCTGGTTTGGTTATAGAAATAACTGGCGTTGTACTTCGTTTTTTTGTTGTCGAAATTATAATTGACACCGGCTCCGTAACTTTTACTGTATCCGCGCCTGTCCGATCCCATGCCCATACCGCCATCCATGAACACATAATAGCCTCGTCCGCCTCCGCCAAAACCAAAATCGCCGTTATCATAATCGTTAAAGGTGTTTTGTCCTTTAAATTCGCCGTAATCTTCCCAGTTTACCCCGGCTTGATTGATGTTGTTGCCATAGCCTATAAACGACAACTGGTTTTTCTCGTTAAAGCGATTATAATTGCCTCGCAAAGCCCAGCGTTCGGAGGTGCCTCCCGCCACGGTTGCTTTGCCGAACGACCCTTTCTTATACTCCTCTTTCAGGCCGAGGTTCATGGCTTTCTCCTTGGTGCCGTCGTCAACGCCGGTGAGTTTGGTTTGTTCCGATTTTTCGTCGAACACCTGCACTTTCGAAATGGCCTCGGCATCCAAATTTTTAGTCACGCTTTTCGGGTCATCGCCGAAAAAGGTTTTTCCGTCAACATACACGCGTTTCACATCTTTGCCCTGGGTGGAGATATTGCCTTCGGCATCCACATCAATGCCCGGCAGGCGGCGCAGCAGGTCTTCGACTGTTGATCCCGGCGGTACTTTAAAGGTGGTGGCATCATATTCAATGGTATCGCCGCGGATGCGCAGCGGAGCCTTTGCAGCTTTTATCACCACCTCCATCAGCGCCTGCGAAATGGGCTTCATGATAATTACCCCCAGGTCATTCACTTCGGTGGCCGATGGTTGCAGCATCTCCTGGTGAGGGATGTAACTGATGTGGCTGATTTTGAGCAGATAGGGCATGTTGCGTACCGCACTGAACGAAAATACGCCCTTATCGTTGGTAGTGGTAAAATTTACCAGGGTTGAGTCTTTTGTGTTGAGCAGCATCACCGTAGCATAGCCGGCTTCGGCGTTTGTTGAATCGCGTACTACGCCTTTGATGGTTACTTTGGATGGATTCTGGGCTGTGAGCAGCAGAGGAAAACTCAATAAAAGCAGGAGGCAGAGGTTGACAAAATGTCTCATTTAGGTCTTGAATAAGGTGCCCGGGATTTTTATCTTTAAAACGGTTCAAAGTTGTGGAAAATTGTTCCGCCCGAAAAATTAAAAAATGTTAAAAATTCACATATAAGATCAGCCCAATCTTTCGGGATTATTGCTGAGAAACGAAGCCCATCCTGAATAGCTTTTGCCGGTATTGCCGGTATTGCGCTGAAAGTAATGACAGCAGGCAACCGCAACGGCGTCGGTGGCATCGAAATATTTCGGTTGTTCGGCAATGGTAAACATGCGGTTGAGCATGGCCGAAACCTGTTCCTTGGAGGCATTGCCGCGGCCGGTGATGGATTGCTTCACCTTGCGGGGCGAATATTCAAAAATCGGAATATCGCGGTACAGCGCTGCAGCCATGGCTACTCCCTGTGCCCGCCCCAGTTTGAGCATACTCTGAACATTTTTGCCAAAAAACGGCGCTTCAAGCGCTACTTCATCGGGATGAAAATGATCGATCAGCGCCAGCACCTTTTCAAAAATATTCTTGAGCTTTAACGGCTGGGTTTCAAGGTGGTCAAGTTTTATGACGTCGAGCGCCATCAAACTTAATTTGCTACCTTTAACCGCAATTAACCCGAAACCCATGATGTTGGTTCCGGGGTCGATGCCGAGTATGATCCTTTCGGTTGGCAATGTTCGATGATTACTAATTTGTACCGGAATTGAAGCAATCAAAAGTAAGTAAAACGGTAAACATATCCATCAGGCTGCTGATCGTTATGCTTTCGTGCGGTTACATTGCCTGGAAGCTGTTTGGCGCAAAAGAAGAACTGCCGGCGAGGGAACTTTTCATAAACACCTTGAATCAACCCTTCGTTAAACCAATCGTGACCATCCTGCTTTTGCTGATGGCCGTTAACTGGCTTACCGAAACACTGAAATGGCAGTACCTGATCGCGAAAATTGAAAAGGTAAGCTTAAGAAATTCTTTAATTGCCGTATTAACGGGAGTTACGGTGAGCATTTTCACGCCCAACCGCGTAGGAGAGTATTTCGGACGGGCATTCCTGCTTCGTGAAGCAAGTCCCGTGAAAGCCATATTGCTTACCATTGTCGGCAGCATGAGCCAGTTGCTGGTAACGGTGTTTGCGGGGTCAGTGGCTTTGCTGGTTTTCCTGCCGGTGTATTTTCCTTTTTCAGGTACCTGGAACCTGGCTATGTACCTAGGCATATTGGCTGGAATAGTCACGGCGAATGTGGCTTTCGTGCTTTTTTACTTTAACGTGCCGCTGCTCGGATCGCTATCGGGCTGGGTGGAAAAGAAAAACTGGGACAGGATAAGCAGCTACCTGAAGGTATTGAACGAATTTTCAAGGCGTGAATTACTCAACGTGCTGATGATGAGCCTGCTTCGTTATGGAGTTTTTGGTTTTCAGTTTTTCCTGGTGCTCATGCTGTTCGGTATTCCGGTCACTCCTGTGCAGGCAACCATGGCTATTCCGGTAATTTACCTGGCGCTGGCTGCAATTCCCACAGTGGCATTGTCGGAGTTGGGTGTGAGGGGTTCGGTGGCCATCTTTGTGCTTGGAATTATCACAACAGGAACGCTTGCCGGCGCAGCTATGCCGGGTGGATTGTCGCTGGCCATAGTTTCGGCTACCACCCTGTTATGGATCATCAACCTGGCAATTCCGGCGCTTGCCGGCGCTTTTTTCGTTTATAAACTCAAATTTATCCGACAATGACCTGGATTATTATTTCTGTTGCAGTTTTGGCACTGTATGCACTGCTTATGCTTGCCATCACCATCGGGTGGTTCCGTCTGCCCCGGTTTTCAAAAACAGCCGAAACGTCATTAAGAGTTTCGGTAATTGTCCCTGTACGAAACGAGGAACAACGGCTGGCATCGCTGGTTAACGATATGATGGCGCAGGACTATCCAAAAAAGGATTTTGAACTCATTTTTGTGGATGACCACTCCGACGACCGCACCAAACAGGTTATTCACTCTTTTATCGAAGTATTTTCATGGGAAGGCATCCGGTACATCAACCTGGCCGACTTTGCAGGCAGGGAAGGTAAAAAAGCCGCCATCGAAACCGGTGTTGAAAAGGCTTCGGGCGCTCTTATTGTGACCACTGATGCCGATTGCCGTTTCCCGAAAACATGGCTATCAGCAATAGCGGCATATTACCAGTCCCGCAAGCCGAAAATATTGCTGGCTCCCGTAAGGATGAATTCCGGCGGCAGCCTGTTTGGCAATTTGCAATCGCTGGAATTTGCCAGCTTAGTTGCAACTTCGGCAGGTTCTGCCTCCGCAGGTTTCCCGCTGCTGGCCAACGGCGCAACCTGGCATTTGAAAAAGAGGCGTTTCTGCAGGCGGGAGGATATTCATCAAACAGGCAATACTCTTCCGGAGATGATATTTTCCTGCTGCAATCCATGAAGAAACAGTTTGGGACAAAAGCTGTGCAGTATATCAAATCACCGGCGGCAATGGTTTCAACGCCGGCGCTTGCAAGTTTCAGGGAATTTATGAATCAGCGGCTGCGCTGGGTTTCGAAAAACACAGGTTATCATGATATTTGTGTGCTGGCTTCGGGAGCATTGGTTTACATTGTGAATGCACTGTTGCCGGTCTTACTTGTTATCGGGTTTTTCAATGGGATGGCCTGGAAGGCTGCCCTTATTTGGTATGTTATTAAACTGGTAATAGATTTCCCTGTGCTGGCGGGTGTTGCATCATTTTCCGGTGTTGGAAAAACCATCCTGCTGCTATCGTTTATGGAAATATTGAATGCGTTTTATACGGCATTAATAGGTATTGCAGGGCTGATTTCTCCTTACGAATGGAAAGGAAGAAAATATCAGTGATGAAATTGTAAAACAGGGCTTAGGTATTAAAATGTTCCAAAAAATCAGAATATTTTGATTTTTCGGAACATCGGCAGATAATCGGGTAAAATTGTTAAAAAAGATAATATGCAATTGTAAAAGATATAAAGATTCTGAATAACAGAGAAGAAATATCAGGTTCCATGTGCTGAACACCCTCTGCCTGGTCTCCCCAAACCGGCCCAATCACCAATCCGAAAAAATTGCCGGTTACACAAATTTCTCTATCTTTGCCACGGTTTCGGCAAATATTTCCATCATGGCAAAGATTAAAATATTTTCAGGCAGGGCTACGCGTTACCTGGCTGAGAAAATAGCGTTCTCTTACGGTCAGCCATTGGGTGAGGTTCAGGTTACCGTGTTCAGCGATGGCGAATTCAACACCTCTTTCGAGGAAAACCTTCGCGGCCACGATGTGTTTATCGTCCAGTCAACCTTCCCTCCTGCCGAAAACCTCTTTGAACTGCTCATGCTGGTTGATGCTGCCAGGCGCGCCTCGGCCCGCCACATTATCGTGGTGATCCCTTATTTCGGTTTCGCCCGCCAGGACCGCAAGGATAAACCCCGCGTACCCATCACAGCCAAGCTTATTGCCAACCTTATCACAGCAGCCGGTGTTAACCGTATTGTTACCATTGACCTGCATGCCGATCAGATACAGGGCTTTTTCGACCTGCCGGTTGACCACCTGTATGCGTCTTCCATTTTCCTGCCCTACATCAAGAACCTCAACCTGCTAAACCTCGTTTTTGCCTCGCCCGATACTGGTGGTACCCGCAGGGCTGCCGCTTATGCCAAAGCCATGGATACCGGTTTTGTGATCTGCTACAAACAACGCCTTAAAGCTAACCTTGTAGAAACCATGCAATTAATTGGCGACGTAAAGGGAAAAGATGTAATTTTGCTCGACGATATCATTGATACGGGAGGCACCATTACCAAAGCCGCCCAAATCATGGTTGACAATGGAGCTTCGAGTGTCCGCTGCATGTGCACGCATCCCATTTTATCGGGAAATGCTTACGACCGTCTCGAAAATTCAGCTTTCGACGAAATAGTTGTTACCGACACCATTCCGCTGAAGCGTGCAAGTGAGAAAATTAAAGTGCTTACTACGGCCGACTTGTTGGCCGACGTAATAAAAAGGGTGGAGAACTTTGAATCCATCTCCTCATTGTTTCAATTCAAATAATTACAAACCAACAAATTACACAACATGAAAACTGTATCCATGAGCGGTTCTCTTCGCGAGAACGTAGGGAAAAAGGATGCACGCAAAAACAGGGCCGATGGCAAAATCCCCTGCGTGTTGTACGGTGGCAAGGAAGAAGTGCATTTCGTTGCCGACGAAAAGGACTTCGGTCCCGTGGTCTTCACACCGTACATTCATCTCATCAACCTCACTGTTGACAAAAAACAGTACAAAACCATTCTGAAAGACATTCAGTATCATCCTGTTACCGATGAAATTCTGCATGCCGATTTTCTCGAACTCATGCCCGGAAAACCGGTAACCGTTTCGCTGCCTATCCGCATCGAAGGCACTTCGAAAGGAGTTCTTCGCGGAGGCAAAATGGTGAAGAAATTCCGTAAGCTGAAAGTGAAAGCGCTTCCCGAGCATTTGCCGGATGAAATCGCCATCAACATCAGCGAGCTCGATATCAACGACTCCATCAAAGTGAGTGACGTGAAAATTGATCATGTTCAGATGCTTGATATAGCTACCAGCACGGTTGTTTCGGTAGCCTCCACCCGCGCGGTTGAAGCCACACCGGGACAGGAAAAATAATTCCACCTTACTACAGTAAATCAGGCGCAGGATTCATTTCAATGCGCCTTTTTTATTGCAGTCAACCGGCTGCCGAATCAGATATTCAAGCAACCTTGAAAACCCAATAATCAAGTATCTTCGCATCATTAACCAGGTTACTGAACGCTATGCCTGAAAAATACCTCATTACCGGACTTGGCAACATAGGCGACGAATACGCCAATACGCGCCACAACATCGGTTTTATTGTCGCCGATGCCCTGGCTGCTGATCTCAGCGGAAAGTTTACAATCGGGCGGCACGCATCGATACTCGAAACACGGCTTAAAAACAAGCAATTGATAATCATTAAGCCCACTACATACATGAACCTGAGCGGCAAGGCGGTGAAATACTGGATGGATAAGGAAGAAATTCCACTCGAAAATATTTTGGTTGTTGCCGACGATGTGGATCTTGACCTCGGAGCGCTGAGGTTACGGGCCAAAGGCAGCGGCGGCAGTCACAACGGACTGAACCACATCATTGAAACGCTTGGCACAACTGAATTCGCCAGGCTCAGGGTAGGCATCGGCAAGGACTACGCCAAAGGCTTCCAGGTGGAATATGTGCTGGGGCGCTGGTCTTCGGCTGAAGAGAAAGTGCTTATTCCACGCATTGAAGCCGCGGTTGAAATCGTCAGGAGCTTTGTGCTGGCAGGTGCTGCCCGGACGATGTCGGAGTTTAATAATAAATAAAGCCTCCAAAAATTTTTTGAACTATTTTCCCAACGCCCCGCACACTTCCCTATTCACCTTCCTGATCCGTTAGGCTTTGATATTTAACACTTTACGATCTCTGGTCATCAGGCCTTTTAGTCTGTTTTAACTTTGATAATCAGGACATGAAGAACCGCAAGAAATCTTCTGAAGGTTAGCATAAAGCCTGCTCTCTATAAAACTTTCCTTTGTGGTTACTTATTCGTCAGGTACTCACAATATGACCTGGTTTTATCTTTTAACCGGCTAAAATTGGATTCAGGATATAATCGGAATTTCAAAAGGTCTGTACAGTGATTTCCAGCTCAATAATTGAATCCCGTTTTGATAGTTTATTTCCTGTTCACCGGCATAGATTAAGGCTGCATTCTTTGTACCGGTAAGCTTTGACCAGTAATGAAGATTCTTAAAGAATTCAGCATGGACGGTTTTGCCTGATTTTATCTCAACAGGCACAAGCGTTAATACCTGGTCTATAATGAGGTCAATTTCATGGCCGGTTTTATCGCGCCAGTAGTAAAGATTTATTTCTTTGCCCCTGTGGGTGAGCTGTTTGATAAGTTCAGAAACAATAAAACATTCAAATAATGAGCCTCTTAAGGGATGATTCAGCAGGTGGTCAATGGTAGAAATCCCTAATAATGAACATGCCAAGCCAGTGTCGATGAAGTACAGTTTCGGACGCTTGACCACCGTCTTGTTGAAGTTCTTGTAATGTGGCCTTAACAGATAGATAATAAAACTACTTTCAAGTATTCCGATCCAGGATTGAAGGGTTTTACTGTCAACTCCCACTTCAATGGACAATGAACTGTAATTCAATTCCTGTCCTGTGCGGGATGCGAGGAGTCTCATGAATCTTTCGAAGATCAGCAAGTCGGTAATATTTTTAACCTGCCTAACATCTCTTTCAATATAGGTACGTATATAGTTCGGCATCCATTCGATCACGGGAATTTCCATGTCGATAGGAGCTGGATAGAACCCCCGAAATATGATTTCGTTTTCGTCAAGTGATTTATTTTGACCTGCTAATTCTTCAAGATTAAATGGCAGCAATTGCAGGTATGCAACCCTTCCCGCCAGACTTTGAGAGATATTTTCCTGCAACAGGAAGTTGTTGGATCCTGTCAAAATGAATTTGCCCCGATCTTTCGAATTATCGAGTATTTCCTGCAAATAAGAGAAGATTTGCGGCACGCGCTGTACTTCGTCGAAAATAGCCCCGTCAGCGTATTTCACCAGGAACCCCCTTGGATCCTCATTAGCCAGAAATCGTACATCAGGATTTTCAAAATTAACATATTGTTTTAAAGGGAAAAGGCTCTTCACCAATGTTGTCTTACCCGATTGACGGGGGCCGATAACAGCAACGGCTTTGAACATGGAGGCCAGTTCAGCCAGCTTCTCAGATGCTATTCGTGTAATCATATTGCAAATATATGGAAAAATCCGGAATTAGATTCCGGATTTTTCCAATTCCCTATCCGAAATAGGGTAATAGTAACGGATGAACAGACTGATGTTTACAGGTCAAAGCTATTCTCCCAACGCCCCGCACACTTCCCGGTTCACTTTGCTTATTCTGTCAGCTTCGAGTTTTACCACTTTACGGTCGTAGGTCATCAGGCCGTTAACTTCAATCTCCACATCGGTGATCTGGGTATAGATGGCCGCTGAAAATCCCCTGGCAATCAGTTTTTTAAGTTTTTCTGCCAGGTCGATATAGGCATCCGTGGCTTCTTTTGAAGTTTTATACTGCACATAGCCCCAGTTACGGTCTTTGAGCCATAAATGGTCAGGGATGGCAAGCCCGATGCCGCCGTATTCGCCCAACACACATATCCTGTTTCCATCGTAGAGGGTCATCTTCGGGTCAGGATAGTGGTGGATATCCAGAATATCACCGGCAGGGTAGAAGTTCCCTCCGCTGGCAGGGTTTACCAACCGTGACGGGTCATATCTTTTTGTCCATTGAACGATATCCACCGTTTTAAACTGTCCCCATGATTCATTGAAAGGTACCCAGCTTACCACGCAGGGGTTTGAAATTAACAGGTCGATGATGGCTTTCCATTCGCTGCGGTAGTTTTCCTCCGATTCGGCAGTCCGTTCAACTTCCGATCCGTTAAAATACTGTTCAGTCTGCCATTCAGGCCCCTCATCGCCGCTGGGCATATCCTGCCACACAAGGATGCCTTCGTGGTCACAATGGTAGTACCAGCGTGCCGGCTCCACTTTCACATGCTTGCGTATAAGGTTGAATCCCAACTCTTTGGTTTTTACGATATCAGACTTCAGTGCCTCATCGGTTGGAGCCGTATAGAGCCCGTCGGGCCACCAGCCCTGGTCGAGCGGGCCAAACTGGAAATAGTCCTTATTGTTGAGTTGCATCCTTACGATGCCTGCATCATCCCGTTTAACGGAAATTTTGCGCATCCCAAAGTAGCTCTTCACCTTGTCGGCAATTTTCCCATTCACGTTGAGTGAAACTTCCACATCATAAAGGAAGGGCGTTTCGGGGCTCCACAATTTTGCATAAGGAATAGGAAGGAGAACCTGTTGCCCTGAGATTCCCTTGCCAGCAGCAATCACTTTTCCGTTTTCGAAAATGGAGACTTCAATCAGTCCGGTGCCATCAGCAAAAGAGGTTACAGGCGTGACAGCAACGGTATTCCTGTCAATATTTGTGACGGTTTTTACTGAAACAATATGGTTCTCGCTCACGGGTTCAATCCACACAGTCTGCCAGATGCCTGTTACTGCCGTGTACCATATTCCACCAGGCCTTGAAACCTGCTTGCCGCGGGGCTGGAAACTGCGATCTGTGGGGTCCCACACCCGAACTAGCAGTTCCTGGGGTTTTCCGGTGACCAGCCAGCGGGTTATATCAAAACTGAACGGAGTATATCCTCCCTGGTGGCTTCCGATTTGGATGCCGTTGATCCAGATGTCGGCTTTCCAGTCCACAGCGCCGAAATTTAGCATAATGTGGCTGCCTTTCCAGGCAGGCGGAACAGTAAATGACCTGCTGTACCATAGTTCATTATCTTCTCCCACGGGTTTTTGCACTCCCGAGAGGCTTGACTCAATGGCAAACGGGACGAGTATTTTACCATCGAAGGTGCCGGGAATGGCGCTCCCTTTTGGCAGGATGGCATACTCCCATAGTCCGTTCAGGTTCATCCATTGCGGCCTTTCAAGCATAGGGCGCGGGTATTCAGGTAACGGGTTTGCGGGGTCGACTTTTTCGGCCCATGGAGTTTTTATTTTATCACCGGCAGGCGCCCAGGACTGTGCGAAAACAATGGTAATTGTAAGGAGAAACAGGATTGTCAGCAGATGTCGTTTCATGCAGTTCGGTATTTGGTAAAATATCTGATTAGGAATCGAATTCTTAAAGGATAAACATTATTCCGCAGAGAAGGCTTGAAATGAGTGACGAATATAGCAATTTGAAGAATTTAATATTATGTGATATCCGGATTACAAGTAAAATATAGTGCTGTCCCTCGCTATGAACCCATTTGGGATTATGTTTTCTAAAAATGAGTGTAAGAAGTAATTTTTCAGAAAATCAAACCTGACAGGGTTAAAAAAAACATCCGGGTCCTCTACTTTCTTATCGTGCGGCACCCGAAAATCCTGCCGGCAGTCGTGCCGTGATTGGCTTCTATACGAATGGTAATGAATGATTTACCAGAGATCAGCAAATCGGGCAACGGGTATTCAAGATCGTAGAATTTGTTGGACTCTCCGCCTTTCCAATCCACGGTAGCCAGTAAAATACCGTCGGCCAGGATATCGAACTTCCGGTTTTTATCATCGCCGATATACGTCATCAGCAAAGTGTTTGGCACGCCAGGCTGCACTTTCATCGTAAAAGCAAAATAGTTACCGGCCCGTGCCTCCCTTCCTGTCCGGCCAAGGGCTTCATCAACGTATGATCGCTCGCTGGCCACCAGGTTATGGTCCCGTTCGGGTTGCATTTCGCCAATGCGAAAATTGTCAATGGTCGATTTTTCAATTTCCTCCTGCCGTCTTTTCCCTGCTTCATATTCTTTCTGCCGCGCTGCCCAGCTTTCAGGGGTGAAATAGTCGAAATAAACGCTGTAATATTCGTTGTAAGTATTGAAAAAAGGTTTCAACACAGGATCAAAAGGCTTTCCAACCCCGTTTATCCTGAATTGAAGAGGAAGAAGATCAGCTTTTATCCAGTCAGCAATATGTTTGTTGTTGGTCAGTAGCACAGGAACTCCGGTAACGGGATCGGGAGCCGTCAAGCCCAGTTGGGCAGCCAGCACCAAAGGGCCATAGAGAATGGCGATACGGTCGGGATTATCGGGCATGCACTCGGAATAAAGCTCCATGGGCATTTCTATTTCAATCCAATCTCCGTTCTTCCACTTCCGGTCAATGATAAGGAAATCCTCTTCGTTTTTCAATGGTTCTGTTATTTCCCCGTTGATCCTGACTTTCACTCCGCTGGCCACCCAGGCAGGATTCCTGAGGTACAGCCTGAATTTTACCGGTGAGTTCATACTGAACTTAAGCCGGGTATGTCCCGATTCAGGGAAAGTGGTCTGCTGCTCAATGGTTACTCCTTTTTCCCGCCAGTTGAGGATTGAGGGAATGAACAGGTTCAGGTACAGTCCGCCATCGTCGGCTTCATAATAAATGCTTTCGGCATATTTTACGTGGTTTTCCATGCCGGTGCCCACGCAGCAGGTGAAAGTGTTGAATTCGTCGGAAAATTGCTTATGCGTGCCCATGCGCAGCGGCACAAAATAGCACATCATTCCGTCTTCAGGGTTTTGGGATGCAAGAATATGGTTGTATAACGCACGCTCATAATAGTTTGCTTTTTCCTGAGTGG
>ENA-UOWG01003566-UOWG01003566.1-activated-sludge-metagenome-genome-assembly--contig:-NODE-3566-length-11735-cov-18.006421_pt1 | contig 11735 bp, 9 predicted proteins | sample MGYA00238147_ERZ761563 | MGnify/ENA primary metagenome ERZ761563 (study PRJEB28884, sample SAMN05720216) | anaerobic digester metagenome | isolation source: active sludge of municipal... | reverse complement strand
CGCCGGCGCACCGGCACCATGACCTGGCGCCCGTCGCGCACCAGCCGGTTGATCAAGTGGCGCCCGACGAAGCCGGAGCCGCCGAGGACGAGGACTTTGCGATGCTGCATGGGTGTCGCGCCTGAGGGGCAGGGGAGGGTGGGGGGATTCTAGGGGGCGAGGGAGAAAGAAAAGGCGGAGTGATTGCCCGGGTCACTGGCTAGCGCGTGGGGAGCGTGCGCGTCAGGCTAGCTAGAGCCCGAGCTAAGCCGCCTGCGGAGGCGCGTTCTGCAAGCCCAGACCGCAACGACAGTACGAGTGGTGCGGTGCTCGGCCGAAGCTCATACGTCGGCTCTAACGAAGGGCTGGGCAATGCCCATGGTGCTCGGTTAATCGACGTACCTAATGAATCCGGGCCCTCGCGAGCGTTCTGGCGCTACTTCGAGCCGCCGAGCGTTCGCGTAGAAGATGTCGTACCGCGGCACGCCGCCCAATGTGTCATACGGCGGTGCGCTTGGCTTAACGGCGACGATGTCGGCTTCCCAGGCAAGACTGTAGGCGCCGTCCGAATCGTCGCGTACATCTTTGAAGGCGATCACGATCTGATTGATGGTGCGCTGCCGATCCAGAGCGAACGGTTGGCAGAAGGCGATGCCCGCATTCGTCGCAATACGCTGACCCTCCCACTCGTAGCTTTGGGGAAGATTCTCAGGCAGTCGGGTAAACAAGGCTAGCTTCATCGCATATCGGCCTCGGGCGCTTTCAGGTCTACGCTCTGCGACATGGCTGTGGCCTCTGGCTCGCTTCTACTTTAAGGGCGTGGCATTCATGCGGCCTTACGTTCCGCATCAGCTGCGGCGCGAAGCGAGGTCAGCTGCATGATGTTGTTATCCGGTTGTCGGCCGCACGCGGCACGAAGCGGAGCGCTTGTGGCCGGCATCATCTTGGCTACGCGAGCAGTGCATTGAACGCCTTGAACACTTCCTCGAATCGGTCGAGAGTCGCGCGAACTGCGGGCGTATCCGCATCCAGCACAGACGGGTTCTCCAAGAGCCAGCGCGATGCTCCGAAGTGATCGAACTCGGCGACCGACGCGGGCATCAGCTTGAAAAGCGCCTCCGCCTTCTTGACGATGCGCGGGGTAGGCGCCGCCGCCATCAATGCATCCTTCGTCACCGCATTGGTCGCGGGCGGCTTGTAGGCTCCATTGAGCATCTCGACGAACAGGTCGGCATCGAACAAGTCCTCGACATCCGACTCGGCCTGATTCGTGAAGTCCGCGCAGGTGTAGAAATGCCCAGCCTTCAAGATGTCAGCCTTCTTCAAATTCTCGATCTTGGTCTTGTCACCATTGGCGATGTCGGAAAGGACCGCCACATTGATCTTATTGCCGCCGAACAGCCTCACGAATGGGGCGATCTTGTCGATGCCGCCCGATGGGCATAGCGTCCACTTCGGGTCGAGCCCAACGCGTCGGCGCTTGGTCAACGCCTGCGACACAACCTGCAAAAAGAGGATGTCCGACGGACCTTCGACCAGCCATGTGTTGGCGCCGATGAAAAGCGACTGGGTCACCTCATAGCCCAACGCTCCTTGGAGCGGGAAGAGCGTGTCGTCGTTGACATCCATCACGTCTGATCGAACCTTCGTGCCCTTGACCTCGGGCCGCTTGCCCGGCTTCGCAATGACCACGTCCTCCACGATTCGGACATCGGCAAGGCGGTCCATCGGAACCATGAAGGGCGAGTGGGTAGTGAAGATGACCTGGTGGTCAGGCAGCAGACGCTCAACGATGTAGCGCAGCAAATCGCCTTGCGCCTTGCCATGCAGGGTCAGGCCGGGCTCGTCCAACAAGATGACCGCATTGCCATTGCCCGGCGTCTTTTTGAGCTGCTTGAACTGGGCGAGGAATGAGAAGAACCAGACAAAGCCCGCGCTGCGCTCGGACAGGGGCAGCGTCGCCTTGTGGTTGGTGTTCTTGATTCGGATGTCGGCGACCATGCCTGTGTTGAACGGAGCCGGATCCTTGGGCTTGGCGTTGTCGATCTCGATGACGACTTCAAGCGCATTGTTCTGGCTCCAGAACTGGAAAATCTCCTCGGTGATCTCGTTGCTGGCGGCCTCGCACTTGGCCTTCAACTCCTCGCGGCGATCCACATTCTTCAAGTCCTCCAGAGTGGTGCCCGCGTATTCGAGGAAGTCGAGAAAAATCTTGTCGCCGGCGGAGACCTTGTTGCTCTGCTTGTCCTGCTGAAGCTTTTCAATCGAGACCATGCCCGACATGCGCTCGAAGTGCGAGGTGAAGAAGAACTTTGGTTGGCGTGCGGCAAGCACGTCAATCACGCCCTTGGTGAAACTGGACCCCTTGCTCTTCTTGATATCCTGCAAGAGAGCCTCCTGTTTAGGCGTCCGTTCCGCAAGCGCTGTCAGCGCCTTGTCTGCCGATGGACCGTCATGAACTCCATGCAGGACGTTGCGTTCCGTGGCGTCAAGTGCATGCCTGCTGACCAGATTTTCCAGCGCCTTGGCTTGATTGATTTCGATTGTCCAGAGGCGCCTATCATCGTCATACCGGAATCCGAACGCCGCCTGGAACACGTCGCCGTTCAATACTCCAGCGCCAAAGCGTTCCTCGACAGCAGCCTTGTCCTCATCTTCGAGGCGCCACCATGTCCGAATCACTTCGGCTTTCCCATCAGGATGCCGCTCTTCGAAACGGGTTGAAAAACGTCGCGGGTAGTCAATGACTTCATCGAACTCAAACGGCTGCGAGGGTTTGAGGCCGCGCATGGCGCTCAATAGCGCTGTCTTGCCCGCCTCGTTCTTGCCAACAAGGCACGTGAGTTCGCCAATCGCGAATTCCTCGCTATCCTCCACGGACCGATAGTTTTGGACCCGCACTTTTGTGAGCTTCATTGTTTATCTATCCCGTGGTCACACACTTACGATCGAAATTGTCGGACAACGTGCCGTGTAGAGACGCTTAGACATGTCGTGCGTGCAGCAGCGTCTTGGCCCCAACACCAGTGCCGCATAAGAGTGCCGCATAACGTTCGAGCTAAGCCGACCGCGGAGGCAGGGGGCGTAAGCCCAGGCTGAGATGATGCACCGAGTGCCTCAGCCCGGACTTACGTTGCCTGCCGTCGCGGGTCTGCCTGAGCGAGGGGTTAGGCGTCACCGGAGTGCACGTTATTAAGGCAGCAAATCAAGGACGAGTCAGGAGAGGGAAGGCTTGCCACGCCTGGCTAGTTGCACTGGTGCTTGCTGATCCCTTCGCCAGAAGCTCGAGGTACAGGTACGCGCGCTGGATCGTTTGTTCGTTTTCTTCGTTCAGCTTGATGCCATTCACAAGGTTCTCGCAGTACGAAACGAAAGCCGAGAAAGATGAAGGACTGGATGCAAATTCAGGCTTGCTGAAGTGGTGGAGCTCTCGAAACTCCTGTTCGAAACTGGAAGGCGCTTGGCTGGCAAGTTGTTTCAAGCTAGCGAGCGTGTGTTTTGGCATAGCAGATGATTCCCAGAGGGTGCCTGCCGGTGCGCGGCGAGGCTGCGTTTGTGACGCCTAATGTAATTTAGAGGTGACAGCGGGTCCATTAACTCGGCCGCGCTTCACCTAACGCGCTCAGCCTGTCACAGAATCTTCCTTGCGTCATCAACGAGTTGCGCCGCTCGTTGACGTACATCCACACCACTAACCGAATCGACAAACCCGTCACGTCTGACCGACGCCAGTCGCGCAGCGACGCCGCGCGTAGCACGGCTTCTTTCCCCTTCGGAGGCCGCCGCAGCGGTGCGTTGCGATGGCGGGGTTTCGGGTGGCCAGTGTTCGAAGCACGTGGCACGCGCCGCAGGCGCGGGATCGTGCAGTTGGCTTCGGCCGCTGCGCTTAACTTCGCTGCGCGAAGTTAGCCTGCGCCGCCGCGCAAGCGCGGTTGGCCGCCCGCCGCCATCGCGGCGCGTTACCAGGGCAGCCCGCAGGGCCGGCCGACAGGGGGAGCGGGGAGTCCCGAGGGGTGGCGGTCCACCCCTCGGGGGCCGTGCGGCGGCACTAGCCGCGCAGTGTCCCGCGCAGCGGCCCAACCTCAGGGCAAGTCGGACGAAGCCACCGCCGTCTTGGGCGCAATCGTCCCCAGCCGCGCCTTGAGCGATTGCTGCTTGTCGCTCGCCAGCGCGCTGTAATAGACCGCGTTGGACATCACCTTCTTCACGTAGTCGCGCGTCTCGTTGAAGGGGATGGTCTCGGCGTAGATCGCGCCTTCCACCGGGCCGGGCAGGCTGGAGCGCCAGTTGCGCGCGCGCCCCGGGCCGGCGTTGTAGGCGGCGGTGGCCAGCACGGGGTGGCCGTCCAGGTCGTCGAGCACCATGCGCAGGTAGCCGGTGCCCAGTTGCAGATTGAGGTCGAGCTCGTTCACGCGCGCGGGCGAGTAGTCGGCCACCTTGAGCTTGGTGGCCACGTAGCGCGCGGTGGCGGGCATGAGCTGCATCAGCCCCGAGGCGCCCACCGAGGAGCGCGCGTCCTGAATGAAGCGCGACTCCTGGCGGATCAGGCCGTAGGTCCAGTAGGGGTCGATGCCCGCGGCCTGGGCGTAGCGCGTCAGGGCCTCGCGGTGCGGCATGGGGAAGCGCTGGGTGAAGTCGTATTCGGCCTTGGTGCGGTCCGAGGTGTTGATCATGCGGTCCAGCACGCTCTGGCTGCGCGCGTACTCGGCCACGGCCATCAGTTGGCGGTCGTCCAGGCCGCGCAGCTGCCAGTTCCATTCGCGGTTGCCCTCGGCGCGCATGCCCAGCTCATAGAACTTGAGCGCGCGCGCGTAGCCGGGGTTGGCGGCAATGGCGGTGAGCTCGTCCACCGTGGGCGGCGCGGCGCGCGGCGGAATCACGATGGGCTGGCCCAGCTCTTCGGAAGCGAGCTTGCCGTAGAAGTGAAACTGCCCGGCGATGCTGTTGTAGAGCTCGGTGGCCTCGGCCTTGCGGCCTTCCTGCGCCTGCGCGCGGGCCAGCCAGTAGACCCAGGCCGGGTCCTTGCGCAGATCGGGCGGCATGCGCTCGATGGTGGAGCGCAGCATCTTCCAGTTGCCGGCGCGCAGCGCGGCGCGCGCCTGCCACTCGAGCACCTCGTCGATGCGCGCGGCGTCGGGGCCCACGCCCACCTGCTGGCCGCCGCGCTGGTACCACTCGTCGGCCTGCGGCAGCAGCTTGAGCGCGCCCATGTGGCCGATGCGGCCCCACATCACGCCGCGCTGCTCGGGCGTGAGGTGCAGGTTGAGCGCGGCGCCGTGCTCGGCGGCTTCCTTGGGGTCGTCCTTGGCCAGGCGGGCAATCGCCACCAGCGCGAGCTCGGTCTGCACCTGGGTCAGGCGCCGCTCGTGAATCGCCAGCCAGCGCGCCGGCTGGTCGATCGCCTGGGCAAGCTGCTTGGCGTCCACCGGGCGGCCCTTGCCGTCGGTGAGCTGGGTGCCCAGCCGCTTGGCGGTGCCGAACTGGTTCTGCTCCACCAGCGCGCGCACCCGCTCCCAGCCCGAGATGCGCCGGTCGGTGAGCAGCGCCTCGGTGAGCGCCAGGCAGCCGTCGCTGCCGGCGGCGGGCGAGTTGGCCAGCAGCACGCGCGCCTCGTGGGCGATCTTGTCGGCGGCGGCCTTGTCGGCGCGCTGGTAGCGCGCCAGGGTCACGAAGCAGCGCAGCTGAGGGTCGTCGGTGTTCCACACCAGCGGCGGCAGCTCGCGCTCGAGCGTGGCCAGGTCGCCCGAGCGGCCCAGCGCGATCAGCCACTCGAAGCGCAGCCGGTCGGCAGGGTAGGTGCCGGGGTACTTCTCGAAGTAGCGGCGCAGGTCGGCCGTGGTCTGGGCGTCGAGCGCGCGCAGGCGCGGCTGGATCTGCCAGAACTCCACGTAGGCGGCGAGCGGGTGGTCGGCCAGGCGCGGCGCGAGGGCGTCGAGCTTGGCGCGGTCGCCGCTGCGCGCGGCGTCGCGCGCGGCCAGGAAGGCGTCGTCGCCACTGACCGTGGCCGAGGCGGGCGCGCGGCGCGCGGCGGCGGGGTTGGTCTGCGCCGCCGCCCCGGTGGCGACCACCACCGAGAGCAGGGCCGAATAGACTGCCAGTCGAAGAAACTGCATGCGCGAATTACACCACGAGGCCATGAGCGAGCCCCTCGAACCCTTGGAGCGCGTCCGCGCCCGCAAGTTGCAGCGCGAGGCGCTGCTGCGGCTGCGTGCCGCCCAGCCGCCCGCGGCCGAGGCGCGCGTGGCCGCGGGCGTGGCCGAGTGGCTGGCGCGCGCCGCGCCGGTGTGCGTGGGGTTCTACTGGCCGGTGCGCGGCGAGCCCGATCTGCGCCCGGTGCTCGCCGCCTGGCTGGCGGCTGACCCGCAGCGGGTGGCGGCCCTGCCGGTGATCGAGGGCGAGCGCATGCGCTTTCATGCCTGGACGCCCGCCACGCCCATGGGCCGCGGCGCCTACGGCATCGCCGTGCCGCACGACACGCCGCAGGTGCAGCCCGCCGTGCTGCTGGTGCCCTGCGTGGGCTTCGATGCGGCGGGCTACCGGCTGGGCTACGGCGGCGGCTGGTACGACCGCACGCTGGCCGCGCTGGATCCGCGGCCGCGCACGCTGGGCGTGGCCTACGAGGCCTGCCGGCTGGCGAGCATCGCGCCCGAGCCTCACGACGTGGCGCTCGATGCCGTGCTCACCGACGGTGCGGGCGTGGCGCTGCGCTGATCAGGCCGCCAGGCCGAGGCGCTTCCAGAGCTCGAGCGTGGGCTCGGCCTGGTTCATGGTGTAGAAGTGCAGGCCGGGCGCCTCCATGGCGAGCAGCTGCTCGCACAGGTCGGTCACCACGTCGAGGCCGAAGGCGCGGATCGACTCGCGGTCGTCGCCGTAGCTTTCGAGCCGGCGGCGCACCCAGCGCGGGATCTCGGCCCCGCAGCCGTCCGAAAAGCGCGCGAGCTGCGTGTAGTTGGTGATGGGCATGATGCCCGGCACCACCGGCACGGTGCAGCCGGCCGCCGCCGCGTCCTCGATGAAGCGGTAATACGCGTCGGAGTTGTAGAAGTACTGCGTGATCGCCGAGTTGGCGCCCGCGCGGCACTTGCGCACGAAGGCGGCGAGGTCGTCGGCCGCGGTGCGCGCCTGCGGGTGCACCTCGGGGTAGGCGGCCACCTCGATGCGGAAGTGATCGCCGGTCTCGGCGCGGATGAACTCCACGAGCTCGTTGGCGTAGCGGAAGTCGGCCGCGCCCGTGCCCGCGCCCGAAGGCAGGTCGCCGCGCAGCGCCACCAGGCGGCGGATGCCGGCGGCGCGGTAGGTGGCGAGCAGCTCGCGCACTTCCTCGCGCGTGGAGCCGACGCACGAAAGGTGCGGCGCCACCGTGAGGCCCGCGGCGTGGATCTCCATCACCGTGGTGAGCGTGCCCTCGCGCGTGGAGCCGCCGGCGCCGAAGGTGACCGAGAAGAACTCGGGCCGCACCTCGGCCAGGCGGGCGCGCACCGCGCGCAGCTTGTCGGCGCCCTCGGGCGTCTTGGGCGGAAAGAACTCGAAACTGAAGCTCTGCATCAGCGCTTGCGATCGAACTTGTTGGGCAGCAGGAAGGAGAACAGCCAGCCGAAGATCGAGAACAGGATCGCGCCGAACAGCGCGGCCCAGAAGCCGTTGACGTGGAAGCCGGGCAGCAGGTTGCCCACCGCCCAGAACAGCAGCGCGTTGAGCACGAACAGGAACAGGCCGAGCGTGAGGATGGTCACCGGCAGGGTGAGCACGATCAGGATGGGCTTGACCAGCACGTTGACCAGGCCGAGCACGATCGCGGCGATGAAGGCCGACGTGTAGGTGTCGACCGTGACCCCGGGCACGACCAGCGTGACCAGGTAGAGCGCGACCGCGTTGAGTATCCAGACCAGCAGGATGCGCATTGTTTTTCTCTCCCCTTGTGAGTGCGGCTCGACTTCACGCTGAAAAGCGGCACGCGAGCGGGCGTGAGCCCGCTCGCGAAACTTTCCGCTGCAACACTAGTACCGGTAGCTCTCGGGCTTGTACGGCCCTTCCTTGGCCACGCCGATGTAGCGCGCCTGGGCGTCGGTGAGCTCGGTGAGCTGGGCGTTGAGCTTCGCCAGTTGCAGGCGCGCGACCTTCTCGTCGAGGTGCTTGGGCAGCACGTACACGCCCACCGGGTAGGCCTCGGTGTTCACGAACAGCTCGATCTGCGCGATGGTCTGGTTGGCAAACGAGCTCGACATCACGTAGCTGGGGTGGCCGGTGGCGCAGCCCAGGTTCACCAGGCGGCCCTCGGCGAGCAGGATGATGCGGTGGCCGTTGGGCAGGATGATGTGGTCGACCTGCGGCTTGATGTTCTCCCAGGCGTACTTCTTCATCGCCGCCACGTCGATCTCGTTGTCGAAGTGGCCGATGTTGCAGACGATGGCCTGGTCCTTCATCTTCAGCATGTGATCGTGGGTGATCACGTGGTAGTTGCCGGTGGCGGTCACGAAGATGTCGGCCTTGTCGGCGGCGTAGTCCATGGTCACCACGCGATAGCCTTCCATCGCGGCCTGCAGGGCGCAGATCGGGTCGATCTCGGTCACCCACACCTGGGCCGAGAGCGCCTTGAGCGCCTGCGCGCAGCCCTTGCCCACGTCGCCGTAGCCGATCACTACCGCGACCTTGCCGGCGATCATCACGTCGGTGGCGCGCTTGATGCCGTCGACCAGCGACTCGCGGCAGCCGTAGAGGTTGTCGAACTTGCTCTTGGTGACCGAGTCGTTGACGTTGATCGCCGGGAAGCGCAGCAGGCCGTCCTTGGCCATCTGGTAGAGGCGCTTGACGCCGGTGGTGGTCTCTTCGGTCACGCCCTTGATGTGCGCGAGCCGCGTCGAGTACCACTTGGGATCGGTGGCGAGCTTCTTCTTGATCGAGGCGAAGAGTTCGATCTCTTCCTCGCTCGTCGGGTTGGCGAGCACGGCCAGGTCGGACTCGGCCTTGGCGCCCAGGTGCAGCAGCAGGGTGGCGTCGCCGCCGTCGTCGAGGATCATGTTCGAGTAGCCGCCGTCGCGCCACTCGAAGATGCGGTGGGTGTAGTCCCAGTAGTCGGCGAGCGACTCGCCCTTGACGGCGAACACCGGGTGGCCGGCGGCGGCGATGGCCGCGGCGGCGTGGTCCTGGGTCGAGTAGATGTTGCAGCTGGCCCAGCGCACTTCGGCGCCCAGCGCGGCCAGCGTCTCGATCAGCACCGCGGTCTGGATCGTCATGTGCAGCGATCCGGTGATGCGCGCGCCACGCAGCGGCTGGCTGGCGGCGTATTCGTCGCGGATCGCCATGAGGCCGGGCATCTCGGTCTCGGCGATGCGGATTTCCTTGCGACCCCAGTCGGCCAGGCCGATGTCGGCGATGACGTAGTCGGGGGTGGAATCGGTCTTGGTCTTGAGTACAGCGCTCATCTCGCGCCCTCCTGGATAGAAGTTTGCGAGCGCCGTTGCCAGCGGGCCGGGGAGGCCCGCTGCCTCGAGCCTGGCGGGTGGGGAACCCGTCGCAACGCTCCTCGAGGCGAGCGCGCATTCTAGCCGCGTGCACCGGCCCGGGGGAATGTCGCGTTCTCCCCTAGAAAGCCGGGGCGGTGGCAGTTGTGTCACGCCGCCCGCGGCGCGAAGCGACGGGCCGGGTCGGACCGGGCCGCGTCGAGCCCGCGCCCGGGTGCGGCGGCGCTCAGGCGGCCGCGGCTTCGATCAGGCGGGCCAGGGCGGCGGCGACCTCGGCGCGATCGGCCACGCAGTTTGCGGGGGCCTCGGCCAGCGCCGCGGCGCCCTCGAGCTTGAGCCGGGCCACCCACTGGCCGGCGTCGCGCCCGGAGGCGAAGCCCTCGCTTTGCAGCAGCACGCGCCCGTCGGCGGCGCTGAGCTTGAAGTAGAAGCGGCCGTCGGCCTCGCGGTACTGCTTGAACACGGGCAGCGCGGGCGCGGCCTCGGGCGCGGCGGCCGGGGCCGGCGCGGCCAGCGCGCGGAAGGGGCGCAGGCCCACGGCGCGACGCAGCTCGTCCATCAGCGGCGCGGCCAGTGCGCGGGCGCGCGCTGCACCGGCCTGCAAGGTCTGCTCGATGTGCTCGGGGTGGGCCATGAGCGACTCGTAGCGCGCGCGCAGCGGGCCGACCTCGGCCTCGATGCGCTCGGCCAGGCGCCGCTTGGCCTCGCCCCAGGCGAGCCCGGCGCGCAGCTCGGCGCGGAAGGCGGCGCGCTCGGCGGGGGTGGCGAAGGCGTCGTAGATCGCCACCAGCGCCGTGCCCTCGGGCTCCTTGGGCTCGCCGGGCAGGCGCGAGTCGGTGACGATGCGCGCGATGGCCTCGCGCAGCGCGCGCTCGCCGCCCTCGAACAGCGGGATCACGTTGTCGTAGCTCTTGCTCATCTTGCGGCCGTCGAGTCCGGGCAGCAGTTCCATCTCGGCGTCGGTCACCGCCTCGGGCAGCACGAAGAACTCGCGGGGGCCCCCGAACAGGTGGTTGAAGCGCTGCGCCACGTCGCGCGCCATCTCGATGTGCTGGACCTGGTCCTTGCCCACCGGCACCTGGTGGGCGTTGAACATCAGGATGTCGGCGGCCATCAGGATGGGGTAGCAGTACAGGCCCATGCTCACGCCGGCGTCGGCTTCCTCGCCCGCGGCGAGGTTGGCGTCGACCGCCGCCTTGTAGGCGTGGGCGCGGTTCATCTGGCCCTTGCTGGTGACGCAGGTGAGCAGCCAGTTGAGCTCGGCGATCTCGGGCACGTCGCTTTGCCGGTAGAAGACCACGCGCTCGGTGTCGAGCCCCGCGGCCAGCCAGGTGGCGGCGATCGCCAGGCGCGAGCGCTCGATGCGGCCGGGCTCGTCGCACTTGATCAGCGCGTGGTAGTCGGCCATGAAGAAGAAGCTCTCCACGCCGGGGGCGCGGCTCGCGGCGATGGCGGGCCGGATCGCGCCGACGTAGTTGCCGAGGTGAGGCGTGCCGGTGGTGGTGATGCCGGTGAGGACGCGCAGGCTCATGGGGCGAGGCAGGGCCGAAAACGAAACAGGCGCGAGTCTAGGCGGTACGGCCCCCGGCCCGCACCTCCGGTGCCGCCGGGCAGTGCGGGCTACTCCACCTTGAAGCTGGCGTCTTCCATGATCACGTCGTACTTGTAGCCGGAGCCGAAGTCCTTGTTGGCGGCGATGGTGCCGGTGGCCAGCACCAGGTCGCCCACCTTGACCATGGTCTTGGTGGTGATCGTGAGGTCGGCCTTGCCGTCGGCGCCGCTGCCGTCGCCCAGGTGCACCCAGTTCTTGCCCATGATCTCGGGCAGCACCTTGGTCACGCGGCCGCGCACCGTGACCTTCTTGCCGTTGAGGCCCTTGGCTCCGGTGATGATCTCTTGCACCGTCATGCCGCCCGGCGCCTTCTTGATGCCCTTGAGGTCCACCGGGGCCGCCGGCTTGGCCGCACCGCCCATCGGCGGATGGCCCGGAGGCAGTTGCTGCTGGGCCTTGTCGGCCTGGGCGGCCGCGGGGCCGGCGGCGAGAGTGGCGGCCAGCACGACGAGGCCGGTGAGGAGGCGGGCGGACAGCTTCATGCGATCGGTTCCTGAAGGATTGAGGTCGGCGGGAATCGGCAACAGGGCGCGACCGTAACACGGTGCGGCGCGCCCGGATTTGTCCTGGATCGGCCCGGAAAGCAGGAACGCCGGCGCGCGGCCGGCGTTCCTGTTCGGGCAATCCCGAGCTCGGGCTACTTGAGGCCGGCCGCGTCGCGCAGCGCCGCAGCCTTGTCCGTG
>ENA-UOWG01003559-UOWG01003559.1-activated-sludge-metagenome-genome-assembly--contig:-NODE-3559-length-11758-cov-3.438947_pt1 | contig 11758 bp, 10 predicted proteins | sample MGYA00238147_ERZ761563 | MGnify/ENA primary metagenome ERZ761563 (study PRJEB28884, sample SAMN05720216) | anaerobic digester metagenome | isolation source: active sludge of municipal... | reverse complement strand
GGGTTACATCCAATAACTGGAAGCTTACGAATAAACGAATTTCACCCACCGTGAAGGATAGTGAAGGCTATTTTACTTCCATCTTTACGCTTATCCGCAAGCAAAAACCTTTCGCGAATACCTGTATGTTTTACGATTGGGACTGGCTGGGGACATATATCAACAAGAGAACCACCGACACGATGGTTTATGTTAAAGGTACCCAGGCTGTTACGGATGCCGCATCCTCCTATATCATAAAAAACCGGCCATATTTTAGTTTCATTTATTACGGTTTTCCCGATGAAACCGGCCATGAAAAAGGATTTAATACTCCGGCATATTACGAAGCGATCAGCGAAGTGGATGGCGAAATAAGGCGGCTTTTTGATTCGGTGCAATATGCCGGCATCCTTCAAAACACGGTATTCATCATAACTTCCGATCATGGCGGCCTGAACTTTGGCCATGGTGGCGAAAGTATGACTGAACTCGAAGTTCCCTGGATAATTAGTGGGCCCGGCATCAGGAAAAACATCGTCCTGCAAAACCCGAATAACCACGACAACACGGCACCTACCATTGCTTCGCTCTTTGGACTAAAAACCCCTGTTGAATGGACCGGCGTGCCGATGGATGAAGCTTTCCAGAGAAATAATATTTACAGCAAAAGAATCTATAACAGCTACGTCCCGAAAGTAAAATGCTCTGTGAGCAATGGTATCTATTTAACACCTCAGCCCGCAATACTGAGCTGTAAGCTTGCGAATGCAGAAATTCATTACACGCTCGACGGAAGCATACCTGACATCAAATCGCGAAAGTACCAGGAACCGCTGCTGCTTGCCACACCCATAACACTCACCGCTGTGGCCATTGCAAACAATTCGGTGAGTGAGCCCATAGTTGTAAGAGTGAACATAGTAAAAGGCATCAGTTCTATTTCACTCGAAACTGCGCCCTCTTCGAAGTACCCCGGTCAGGGTGTCGTGGGTTTGCTTGACGGAGACAAGGGCACAGAAGATTTTACCGGCAGTGCCTGGATGGGCTTCGAAGGGACTGATTTTGAAGCTACCATTGACTTTGGCCGTAAACGCAACCTCACGGGCATCGGGATTACGGTTATGTATCAGCCTGAGAACTGGATATTTCTGCCCTCAGCCGTTGAGTTTTTCACCTCCACCGACGGAGCAGAATGGCAGCCTGCCGGCACAGCCGATACTGGTTTGACCTTAGGTGCTATCGGGGGATCACCTGTGACACTCTTGAGCACTTTCCCGATCACAAGTGCACGGTTTGTACGCGTAAAAGCAATAAATACAGGCGTTTGTCCCGAAGGCCATCCGGGTGCCGGCAAACCGGCGTGGCTGTTTGTGAGCGAAATCGTTGTGAATTGACCGCATGACTAAGCCCTAAGCATTAACTTTGTAAAAAAAACACTGATGTCGTACATTATTGTTACAGGTGCTGCCGGATTCATTGCCAGTTGCCTCGTTCAGGAACTCAATGCTGCAGGTTTCGAAAATATTATTGTGGTGGATGACTTCAGCAATCCAGCCAAAAACCTGAATCTTGAGAACAAGATAACAGCCGGCAAGGTACACCGCGACGAGTTTTTCGCCTGGTTAAAGCAACATGCTCATGAAGTTGACTCGGTGTTTCACCTTGGCGCCCGCACCGACACAACCGAATTCAATTGGGAAGTGCTCGAAAGACTCAATCTAAACTATTCCCTCGAAATGTGGAATGCATGCACAGCGTATGGCATTCCGCTGCTGTATGCCTCGTCAGCAGCTACATACGGAATGGGCGAACACGGTTACCGCGATGATCACAGGATAGTTGATAAACTAAAGCCATTAAATCCTTATGGGGTTTCGAAAAATGAATTCGATAAATGGGTGCTGCAGCAGACCAAAACGCCCCCGTTTTGGGCGGGAATGAAGTTTTTTAATGTTTACGGGCCGAACGAATACCACAAGGGCAGGATGGCATCGGTTATATTCCACTCATTCAGACAAATAAACGAAACCGGTAAAGTGCGGCTTTTTAGGTCACATCATCCCGGCTTCGAGGATGGAATGCAGCTCCGCGATTTTGTGTATGTGAAGGATGTGGTGAATTTGCTTGTGAATGTTATGGATAAAAAACCGGATGCCGGGCTGTATAACCTGGGAACCGGCAATGCCAGGGCGTTTCTGCATCTTGCCAAAGCTGTTTTTGCGGCGCTTGGCAAACCCGAAAACATTGAATTTATTGATACTCCTGCAGATATCCGCGATAAATACCAGTATTTCACCGAAGCCGACATGAGCAAACTGCAGCAGAACCTCAGCACGGATTTAAGTTTCCACTCTTTGGAAGACGGGGTGACTGATTACGTTCGGAACTACCTTGTTAACAGCAAGTATATATAATTCCCTGATTTATACCCTGTATTGTGAATTAACTATGGGTAGCTACTACTCACCCAACTCATTGCGCAACTCCAGCAGGAATCGCTTCATGTGCCTGAGGGTATCGAGCACTGCCGAATCGCCGGCAGGTTCGCTATGCTGCTCCTTTAGCCTTGATTTGGCGCCTTCGATAGTGAACCCTTTTTCCTTCACCAGGTAAAATATCTTATGAAAATTGTCCACATCCTGCTGTGTAAATAGTCGATTCCCCTTTTTATTGCGGTGTGGTTTGATAATATCAAATTCGGTTTCGTAAAATCTTATTAACGAAGGTTTTACACCAAATATTTCGGCCACCTCGCCCATGCGGTAATACAATCGTCCTACTTTTTCCTTTCGCAGTGTCATCGGGAGTGGGGTAAAAGGGTAATGGTCGATAGTTTATGGTTAATGGTAGTTTTGTGATTGTTCTCCTGCCACTACTCTGAGCTACAGGCCTTTTAATCCATTGTTTGTGATGGCTTCGACGACATTTCAATCATAGCGGCATATTCCTGCGAGGTAATATCGTTGAAGAAATAGTAGATTGGATTTACGGGTGTTCCTCTCAAATGAACTTCGTAATGCAGGTGAGGAGCGGTTGATTTACCGGTGTTGCCAACATAACCGATTACTTCCCCGCGTTTCACTTTTTGCCCTTTCCTTGCTTTAATCCTCGAAAGATGTGCATAATAAGTATCGTAGCCATACCCGTGGCTCACCTTTATCACATTTCCATAACCACCTTTGTTGTACTCCGCCTCGGTTACAACCCCGTCGCCGGTGGAATATACCGGGGTGCCGATAGGCGCTGTGAAGTCAATTCCCTGGTGCATCTTGGTCACCTTATAAAACGGGTCGGTACGGTAACCAAAAAACGAGCCTATTCTCCTCATGTCGCTGATATCAACAGGTTGAACAGCAGGTATCGAAGCAATCATTTTCTCCTTCGACTTGGCAAGTTTGAAAACTTCATCGTACGATTTTGATTGCACATACAACTGGCTGGTTATTGCGTCCAGCTTTTTCGTGGTATTTGTAATGATTTCCGAATTGTTGTAACCTTCGAGCCGCGAATATCTGTTTGCGCCCCCGTAACCGGCTTTACGAACCGACGACGGTATAGGCTCCGTTTCAAAGATCACCCTGTAAATATTGTCGTCACGATCCTGCAGATCGCTGAGAACCTGCTGAACCTGGTCTAAGCGGTCGTTTAAAATTTTATACTGCAGTTTATATTGTTCCACTTCGCGTTGCATGGCTTTCTCGCGAGGTGAAGCAAAAAAGTTATAGAGAACAATGAGACCGACACCGCCAAATACAAGTCCGAATGCCAGTGAACTTAACAGCCTTTTTAGCCGGTCTTTCAAGGTAACACTAACCCGCTCAATCTTGAGCGATTTTGTATTAAACTGGTATCTTACTTTAGCCATTGCGATTTATCATGTGCAACAATCTGGTTAAAAGGGCTATGAAACGTTCATGAATCAAGCCTTTGCGGGCAAAATTAATTATTTAACGTAAATTTGCGCTCCTTTTCTTCTTAACTTTTGTTAATGCAGGAATACATGTTGTTCATTATCTGTCATTTATATTTGAAATGACGGATGAACTCTTACAGCCTATAAATTTAACAGAAACAAGCTACAAATCAATGACTTCATCAGAAATTCGCCGCATTTTCCTCGACTTCTTTGCCTCAAAACAACATGCCATTGTTCCTTCGGCCCCTATGGTTATCAAAAACGACCCTACGCTTATGTTTACCAATGCGGGCATGAACCAGTTCAAGGACATTTTTCTCGGTATGGCGCCTGTAAAGCACAGCCGTATTGCCGATACCCAAAAATGCCTCCGCGTTTCGGGCAAACACAACGACCTCGAAGAAGTGGGGCACGACACCTATCATCACACCATGTTTGAGATGCTGGGCAACTGGTCGTTTGGCGATTATTTCAAGAAAGAAGCCATTGCCTGGGCTTGGGAACTGCTTACTGTTGTTTATAAAATTGACCCTTCGAGGCTCTATGTCACCGTGTTTGGCGGCGATGCAAATGACAATCTGCCTGCTGACACTGAAGCATCTGATATCTGGAAAAACTGGATTGCCGAAGACCGAATCCTGCATGGTTCCAAGAAGGACAACTTCTGGGAAATGGGCGATACCGGACCTTGCGGGCCTTGCTCCGAGATTCATGTCGATATCCGCAATAACGACGATCGCGCAAAAGTGCCTGGCCATACGCTCATCAACAAGGACCATCCGCAGGTGATCGAAATCTGGAACAACGTTTTCATACAGTTTAACCGCCTTGCCAACGGTTCGCTTGTGCCGCTTCCTGCAAAACATGTTGACACCGGCATGGGATTCGAAAGACTTTGCATGGTATTGCAGGGCAAACAGAGCAATTACGACACCGACATTTTCACGCCAATCATCGCCGAAATATCCAAACTTTCAGGTATCGACTATGGCTTTTCACCAAAAAGCGATGTTGCAATGCGCGTTATTGCCGACCATCTGCGTGCCGTATCCTTTGCCATTGCCGACGGCCAATTGCCCTCCAATGTAAAAGCCGGATATGTGATCAGGAGGATTTTGCGCAGGTCTGTGCGATATGCATACTCGTTCCTGAACGTGCGTGAACCTTTCATTTTCAAACTGTTACCTGTGCTTCAAGAGCAGATGGGGGAACAGTTTCCCGAGTTGAACAGCCAGGCACAACTCATTCATAAGGTTATTCATGAAGAAGAGCTGTCGTTTTTGAGGACACTTGCCATTGGAATTCAAAAGTTTCAGCAATATGTTAATTCACAGGCCAATACAAAAATCATCGCCGGCGATTTTGCTTTTGAACTTTACGATACGTACGGTTTCCCCATCGACCTGACCCAGCTCATGAGCCGCGAACTGGATTGGACTGTTGATATGGCAGGTTTCCAGGTTCGCCTCGAAGAGCAAAAAAACCGCTCGCGTAAAGACGCAGCCGTTGAAACCGACGATTGGGTAGAATTGATTCCGGCCACAGGCAGCCAATTTGTTGGGTACGACTCAACCGATACCGGCGTAAAGATTACTTCTTACCGCAAGGTAATTGCAAAAGGTAAAGAGATATTTCAGCTTGTATTCGATAAAACTCCCTTTTATGCCGAAAGCGGAGGACAGGTTGGTGATACCGGTTTTATCGAATCGGCGGCTGAGCGTATCGAAATCATCGATACTAAAAAAGAACATGGGTTGACAGTTCACTTGGTTGAAAAAATGCCTGCCGACCCGTCAGCTGATTTCAGGGCTGTGGTTGATACACATAAACGAACGCTGACCGCCAATAATCATTCGGCAACTCATATGCTGCATCATGCCTTGCGCGATATATTAGGCAGCCACGTTGAGCAGAAAGGTTCATTCGTCGGGCCCGATTACCTGCGTTTTGATTTTTCTCATTTTCAGAAACTTACCACCACCGAGATTGCCGATGTTGAAAAAACGGTAAACAGGCTTATCCGGCAAAATACTCACCTCGATGAACACCGTTCCATTACCATGGATGCAGCGAAACAGATGGGTGCGCTTGCCTTTTTCGGCGAAAAATATGGTGATACGGTTCGTGTTGTGCGATTCGGTAATTCAGTGGAGCTTTGCGGCGGAACCCATGTACCGGCAACCGGACAAATCGGTCTGTTTAAAATCGTAAGCGAAAGTGCGATAGCAGCCGGTGTCAGGCGAATCGAAGCCATTACTGCCGACAAAGCCGAAGAGTTCATTAATTCGCAACTTGCTGTAGTGGAACAATTAAAGTCGCTGGTGAAAAACCCCGGCGATCCGCTTTATGCTGTTCAACAACTCATTGATCAGCAGGCTGAACTCAAAAAGCAACTCGAATCGCTCAATGCCGAAAAAGCAGGGAAGTTAAAGGATGAACTTGCCGCCGAAGCCGAAAATATCAGTGGCATTAATTTTATTGCCACAAAAGTTGATCTGGACGCGCAGGCAGTGAAAGACCTGGCATTTTCCCTGAAAGCAAAAATTGACAACCTTTTCCTGGTCCTCGGAAACGAAACCGATGGGAAAGCAGGTCTTACCGTGATGATTTCGGATAACCTTGTGGCCGAACGCAAACTCAATGCCGGGCAGATTGTGCGTGAGCTTGCTAAAAATATTCAGGGTGGCGGCGGCGGGCAGCCGAACTATGCCACAGCGGGCGGCAAAGATGCTTCAGGATTAGGCAAAGCTTTTGAGCTAGCCCGGAGTATAATAAGCTAAGTTCTCTTAAATCAGTGAGTTGAATTAGCCGAATCGTTTACCCGGCCACCTTCGCAACGAACCGTGCGCGAAGGAAATTTGTCGATCATATTGTAATTGTGGGTAGCCATAAAAATGGCGCGGCCGGTTTTTCGTATATCGAAAAGCAACTGCATAATACCCTCCGAAGTTTCGGGATCGAGATTACCGGTAGGTTCATCGGCAAGTATCAGATCGGGGTCGTTGATCAACGCCCGGGCTATTGAGACCCTCTGCTGCTCACCACCCGAAAGCTGGTGCGGCATTTTAAATCCCTTCGTGATAAGTCCCACTTTATCAAGCACTTCGTTCATACGGTGGCGCATGGCATCCTGGTCTTTCCAGCCGGTAGCCTTCATTACGAACGTAAGGTTATCATTCACACTTCGATCGTTCAGCAACTGGAAATCCTGGAATACGATACCGATTTTTCGTCTCAGATAAGGGATATCCTTACGCTTCAGTTCTTTCAGGTTGTAACCTGCTACCTCGCCTTCGCCTTCTTTCAGCGGCAATTCGGCATACAATGTTTTTAACAGGCTGCTTTTCCCTGTACCGGTTTTTCCGATAAGGTAAACAAATTCACCATGATTGATCGAGAGCGAAACATCCGAAAGAATGAGAATGTTTTTCTGGTAAATAAAAGCGTTGCTGAGCGAGATGATAGCCTGATTGTCCATATGCCGTATATCTTACGCCAAAAATAGGCATTTTGAACCAACGCCTGAAAGTTGTTTGCTATTTCGACAGGATGCCAGGACGGCCGATACTACTTCACCAAACCGGCAAAACCCATAAAAGCAAGCGACAGCAATCCTGCAGTGATGAGCGATAGCGGGAATCCTTTCATGCCTTTAGGATAACCGTTCAGTTCGAGCTGCTCGCGGATGCCTGCCATGAGGATAAGCGCCAGCGTAAAACCGGCAGCAATGGAGGCTGCATAAATTACACTCGACAGAAGATTATAATCTTTTTGAACAGCAAGTATGGCAATACCGAGCACAGCGCAGTTGGTAGTGATCAGCGGCAGGTAGATACCCAGTGCCTGGTACAACGAAGGCGCAGACTTTTTGAGAATGATCTCAACAACCTGCACAAGAAAGGCAATAATGAAGATAAAGGTAATGGTCTGCATAAATTCGATGTGCAGCGGCACCAGTATGAAGTTCTGTATCAGGTATGTTACGAGGTTTGCAAGCGCCATTACAAAGATAACCGCGGCGCCCATGCCAATGGATGTGCCCACCTTGTTCGAAACGCCCAGGAACGGACATATGCCGAGAAACTGTGCCAGAACAACATTATTGACAATGAGTGCTAATATGACGATTTTAATGAGTTCCATGTTCTGTGTTTTTTATTTAATATATTGCTTATCAACACATTGAATCATCAGATAGAATACTTGCGCTTGATGTTGTTCATAATGGCGATGAGGTAGCCATACGTGATAAAAGCCCCCGGAGGCAGTATGAAGATAAGGATAGTTTTGGCTTCCTGCGATATTAGCCTGATATCGAAAACCGAACCGTTTCCCAGGATTTCGCGAATTGACCCCATGAGGGTTATGGCCAGTGTAAAGCCCAGTCCCATACCAAGGCCGTCAAGTAATGCCGGTATTACGTTGTTCTTTTGTGCGAAAGCTTCGGCACGGCCAAGTATGATACAGTTTACTACAATGAGCGGGATAAAAATGCCCAGTGTTTTGTAAAGGTCAGGGGTGTAAGCTTTCATTACCAGGTCAACAATGGTGACGAAAGTGGCGATAATAACAATAAATGCCGCGATGCGCACTTTGTCGGGGATAACATTTTTAAGCGCAGCGATCATCACATTGGAACAAACCAGCACAAATGTTGTCGCGGCGCCCATTCCGATGCCGTTCATGGCTGCTGTTGTCACCGCAAGGGTCGGACAGGTGCCAAGTACCAGCACAAAAGTGGGGTTCTCTTTTATCAGTCCGTTGGTGAAATTTTTTAAAACACTCATTTTGTCACTCCTTTCGTGGTATCAGCTACCTGTTCTGCTGCCGTGTGCATTTTATTCATATAGAGGTTATAGGCTTTCTGAACACCGTCGCAATAAGCGCGGGAACTGATGGTTGCTGCAGTGATGGCATCAACGGTTCCGCCGTCCTTTTTCACTTTCAGCAACTTGTCTTTCAATGTTCCGATATTGAGGCCATTGAACTGACCGGCGAATTTTGGTTCTTTCATTTTTGAACCCAAACCCGGTGTTTCCTTATGTTCGAGCACCACTATCTTATTGACCGAACCATCTGGTTTAAATCCAACCATCATTTCGAAATGGCCGCTGAAACCTTTTTCGGTAAAGGTTTTCACAGCACAGCCTACTGGTTGCCCTGCCTTGGTTGCGAAATAAAACCTGAGTCCTTCCATTTCCTTTGCATCTATGGTAGGATCGTTGTCAAACTCCGGTAAAACATCCTTGACAGCTTGTATTTCCTTGGCTTTATTTGCCTTCTCAATGGGTTCTTTGGTCATGCCATACACGAAACCCAGCGCCCCTGCCATGGCTACTGAAATCAGCAGCAGGCATAGGATCATGTTTTTGAGTGTTGATTCCAGCTTTTTCGACATCGTGTTACACTCTTAAATAGTTCATTGATAATTTTTACGCTTTAACCTTTTCACCAAAGCGTACAGGCTTTATGTATTTGTTGAGCAATGGTGTTACAGCATTCATAATGAGTATTGCGAACGAAACACCTTCGGGGTATGATCCCCAAACACGTATTAATACAGTGAGCAGGCCGCATCCCAACCCGAAGATCAGCATCCCTTTGGTAGTCATGGGTGATGTAACCATGTCGGTAGCCATGAAAACCGCTCCAAGGATCAATCCACCGGCAAGAAGGTGAAATACGGGATCGATATACCTTTCAGGATTAATAAGCCATAGAAGGCCTGTAAACAGGAACACAGTAAGCAGGTAGGACACGGGAATGTGCCAGGAGATAATCTTTCGCCAGATCATATAAATACCGCCTATGAGCAATGCTATGGCCGATACTTCCCCCAGCGACCCGCCGATATTTCCCATCATGAGGTGAGTGTAATCGGGTAGTTTTGAGGCCAGTTGCGAAACCGTTTCACCATTCTTAATGCCTTCGCTCAGCGTTCCGAGGGCTGTTGGCCCGGTAAGCGCATCAACAATAACCATTCGGTTTTGAACGGGCAACGGCCAACTGGTCATATCAACAGGGAAAGAAATCAGCATAAAAACACGTCCTGCAAGTGCAGGATTAAAAGGGTTTTTACCGAGGCCGCCGAAGGACATTTTGACTACCGCAATGGCAAAAACGCTGCCAATTACAAGCTCCCACCAGGGCAGGTTGCTGGGAACATTGAAAGCCAGCAATATGCCGGTGATGATTGCTGAGCCGTCGCTGATGGATGGTTCCTGTTTGAGAATAAATTTCGCAACCAGGTATTCCACTGTAATACAGGTGGCTACAGCGACGCAAATTGACAATAGCGCCCCCAGTCCGAAATACCAGAACGAAACGAGCATAGCCGGTATCAATGCTACCACCACGCCCCACATGATCTTTTTAACACTCTGATCGCCATGTACATGCGGCGATCCTGATATGGTGAGTAACTGCATAGCTTTATTTGGTTCGTGAACGAATGATCTGACCGACTTTATTTTTCCCCAGCCTGAGGTAATCGAGCAGCGGACGGCCCGAAGGGCATGTAAACTGGCAACTACCGCATTCCATACAATCCATCACGCGGTCGGTTTCGGCTTCATCCCATAAGGCAGCGTTTACTTCGCGTTCGAGAAGATATGGCTCCAAACCCATAGGACAGGCCGAAACGCACTTGGCACAGCGGATACAAGGCTGAACCTTTACCCGTTTTGAATCACTTTCGGGGAAAAGAAGAATTCCCGAGGTGCCTTTTACAACCGGTATTTCGGTTGAGTTGAGCGCTTTGCCCATCATAGGCCCGCCGCTGATGATTTTACCCGTGTTTTCGGGAACTCCACCCGCTTTTTCGATAAGGTCGGCAACGGGCGTCCCGATGCGCACAAGGAAATTAGACGGAGAGGCAACATTCTTGCCTGTAACGGTAACAACCCGTTCGAAAAGGGGCTTATTCTTCTGAACAGCTTCATAAACGGCAAAGGCAGTACCTACGTTATTCACCACACAACCAACCTCAATAGGCAGTTTCTGCGAAGGAACTTCCCGTCCGGTAACGGCTTTGATGAGCTGTTTCTCGGCACCCTGCGGGTATTTGACTTTCAGGGCAACAATGTCAATGCCTTTGAAGTCAGCAGCCAGTTTTTGCATATTGGCGATGGGATCGGGTTTGTTGTTTTCAATACCGATCACTGCTTTGTTAACGCCCAGGGCTTTCATGAGGATGGTGATGCCTACCATTATCTCCTCCCCTCTTTCGAGCATCAGCCGATGGTCGGCAGTGAGATAAGGCTCACATTCAACGCCATTAATGATAAGGGTTTGGGCTTTTTTCCCTTCGGGAACCGACAGTTTAACATGCGATGGGAAAGTTGCTCCTCCCAGCCCAACGATGCCCATTTCATTGATTTTGCGGATGATCTCCTGTTGCGAAAGTTTGCATTCGCGCACGATTGTTTGGCTGCGGTCAATGGTATCAATCCAGTCGTCGCCTGCGGTTTCAATAAAAACAGCCTTGCGGCGATAACCGCTGGTATCGGTGATATCGTCGATTTTCACCACTTTGCCGGAAACGCTTGAATGGACATTAGCGGATATGAATGATTCGCCTTTGGCAATAAGCTGACCGGTTTTCACTTCAGCGCCTTTGTCAACAAGCGGCCTGGCGGGTGCGCCAAGACTTTGTCCCAAAGGGATGTACACTTTTAGCGGCGGGGGTAGCATCTGAACCTGCTTATCGGCAGAGAGCTTGTTTTCGTGCGGATGCACGCCGCCTTTTTTGAATGTTTTCAGCATGTTATATGCCTGTGATATTGTTCCTGTATGTAAGGTATTTCTTTGAAAATCAGCGATCAGGCCACAACTTCTTCCTGTTTATCAGCAGGGTGTTTG
>ENA-UOWG01003558-UOWG01003558.1-activated-sludge-metagenome-genome-assembly--contig:-NODE-3558-length-11768-cov-41.637497_pt1 | contig 11768 bp, 10 predicted proteins | sample MGYA00238147_ERZ761563 | MGnify/ENA primary metagenome ERZ761563 (study PRJEB28884, sample SAMN05720216) | anaerobic digester metagenome | isolation source: active sludge of municipal... | reverse complement strand
TTTGGTTTTATGGCGTGCCCGGAGGGACTCGAACCCCCGACCTGCTGCTTAGAAGGCAGCTGCTCTATCCAGTTGAGCTACGGGCACCTGAGGGTAAAATAAAGAAGGGAATTGGTCGGGGCGGTGGGATTCGAACTCACGACCCTCTGCTCCCAAAGCAGATGCGCTACCAGGCTGCGCTACGCCCCGACACGAGGAAACGGATTCTAGCATCTCCCGGAAACCCGCACCAGATCAATGGCCTATATTCATACGACAAACTTTTCTTGCCCGAGGCCCGGATTTCTGATATTTAATCGCCTTTTTCGTCACTGGGACGCACAAGCAACATGGCCGAAGAACTATTACATAAGCATTTCGCTCCGTACAAGCCAAAGGCGGGCGAGGAGTACATGAGCGCGAAGCAGCTTGCGCACTTCCGCAAGATACTCGAAACGCTCAAGAAGGAATTGGGCGAGGACATCGACCGCACGGTGCATACCATGCAGGATGAAGCGACCGTGTTCGCCGACCCCAACGATCGCGCCAGTCAGGAAACCGATATCGCCATCGAATTGCGCAACCGCGACCGCGAGCGCAAGCTGATCAAGAAGATCGACGAGACGCTGGCCAGTATCGAAAGCGGCGATTACGGCTTCTGCAACAAGTGCGGCGTCGAAATCGGCATCAAGCGTCTGGAAGCGCGCCCCACGGCAACGCTGTGCATCGATTGCAAGACGCTGGACGAGATGAAGGAACGGCAGATGGCGAAGTAATTCGCCTTGCGCGACCTTGCCCGCCACGGAAATTCTCCCGGCTGCGGTCGACAGCCAAAAACCGGCAAAAATGAAAAGGGCACCTTCCGGTGCCCTTTTGCTTGATCTCTGCTGGTGCTTCCCCCGGTCGCACGGGAAGCGCCAGCGGACCGGCGAACTCACTCCGGTTGCGTTGCCGCCTCCGGCGCTGCATGGGCGGCGCCTTCTTCCGCGGCTGCTGCTTTCATGGAGAGCTTGACGCGACCGCGATCGTCGGTTTCCAGAACCTTGACGCGCACGACCTGGCCTTCCTTGACATAGTCTTCGACCTTGCTGACGCGCTCCTGAGCGATCTGGGAGATGTGCAGCAGACCATCCTTGCCCGGCAACACGGAAACGATGGCGCCGAAATCGAGGATCTTGAGCACGGTACCTTCGTAGATCTTGCCGATCTCGACTTCCGCCGTGATGGCATCGATACGGGCGCGCGCCACGGCAGCAGCCTCGGCGCTGGAAGAAGCGATGGTGATCGTGCCGTCTTCCTGGATGTCGATCGTCGTGCCTGTCTCTTCGGTCAGTGCCCGGATCACCGCGCCACCCTTGCCGATCACGTCACGAATTTTCTCCGGATTGATCTTGAAGGTGTACAGACGCGGTGCGTAGGCGGACATCTCCACGCGCGGGCCGGCGGACGCTTCCTGCATCAGGTTGAGGATGTGCAGGCGGGCTTCCTGAGCCTGCGCCAGCGCAACCTGCATGATCTCCTTGGTGATGCCCTGGATCTTGATATCCATCTGCAACGCGGTGATGCCGGCAGTCGAGCCAGCCACCTTGAAGTCCATGTCGCCGAGGTGATCTTCGTCGCCCAGGATGTCGGTCAGCACGGCGAAACGGTTGCCGTCCTTGATCAGGCCCATGGCGATACCGGCGACGTGCGCCTTGAGCGGCACACCGGCATCGAGCAGGGCCAGGCAGCCGCTACAGACGGAAGCCATCGAGGAAGAACCGTTGGACTCGGTAATTTCCGAAACCAGGCGCATCGAGTAGGAGAAATCCTCCGGCTTCGGCAGCACGGCCAGCAGCGCGCGCTTGGCCAGACGGCCGTGACCGATCTCGCGACGCTTCGGCGTACCGAAGCGGCCGCACTCGCCTGTGGCATACGGCGGCATGTTGTAGTGCAGCATGAAGCGGTCGCGGTATTCACCGGCCAGCGCATCGATGATCTGCTCGTCGCGGTTGGTGCCGAGGGTGGCGACAGCCAGCGCCTGGGTTTCGCCACGGGTGAACAGTGCCGAGCCGTGGGTGCGCGGCAGGACGCCGGAACGCATGGTGATCGGGCGCACGGTGCGCGTGTCGCGACCGTCGATGCGCGGTGCACCGCTCAGGATGCGACCACGGACGATGCCGGCTTCGAGTTCGTGGAACAGGTTGCCGACGGTATTTTCGTCCGGCGCGCCCTCACCTTGGCACAGGGCAGCCACGGCGGCGGCGCGAATGTCCTTGACGGCCTGGCTGCGGGTCTGCTTGACGGTGATGTTGTAAGCCTCTTCCAGCTTGGCACTGCACAACTCCTTCAGGCGGGCGACCAGCGCCTCGTCCTTGGCCGGTGCCTGCCAGTCCCATTCCGGCTTGCCGGCTTCTTCGACCAGTTCGTTGATCGCAGCGATCACCTTCTGCATTTCGCTGTGACCGAAAACCACGGCGCCGAGCATGACTTCCTCGGAGAGTTCCTGGGCCTCCGATTCAACCATCAGCACGGCGGATTCGGTACCGGCGACGACGAGGTCAAGCTGCGAAACCTTGAGTTGGCTCAGGGTCGGACACAGGACATACTGGCCGTCGATGTAACCGACGCGCGCGGCACCGATCGGCCCATTGAACGGCACGCCGGAGATCGACAGCGCAGCGGAAGCGCCGATCAGCGCGGGAATGTCGGAGTCGATTTCCGGATTCAGCGACATCACCGTGGCGATGATCTGGACTTCGTTGTAGAAATCGTCGGGGAACAGCGGACGCAGCGGACGGTCGATCAGGCGACTGGTCAACGTTTCCTTGTCGGAAGGACGGCCTTCGCGCTTCAGGAATCCGCCGGGGATGCGACCAGCGGCGTAAGCTTTTTCTTGATAATCGACGGTCATCGGGAAGAAATCCTGGCCTGGCTTGCTCGATTTCGCAGCCACAGCGCTCACCAGAACGACTGTCTCTTCCATCGAGACCAATACGGCACCGCCAGCCTGGCGGGCAATTTCACCTGTTTCGATGGTGACCTGATGGTCTCCGTAGGCGAAGGTTTTTTTCACGACATTAAACATATTTTCCTTTCATCTCATCACAATGAACAACACACGACACAACAACAAATGAAAAAAGCGGCCGGGAGATTTCCGGGCCGCTCTTTCGCTGCTTCCGTCTGCTTTATTTCCGCAGACCGAGGCGGGTAATCAGGGTACGGTAAGAATCGATGTTCTTGCCCTTCAGGTAATCCAGAAGCTTGCGACGCTGGCTCACCATGCGCAGCAGGCCGCGACGCGAGTGGTGATCCTTCTTGTGCTCCTTGAAGTGCGGGGTCAGATCGTTGATGCGGGCGGTCAGCAGAGCAACCTGGACTTCCGGGGAACCGGTATCGCCCTTGGCGCGCTGGAAATCGGCGACGACGCCGGCCTTGATCTCAGTGGTAAATGCCATTTCAAACTCTCTTTCATGGTTGCAACGCCGCCCCAGTTTGATAGAGCAAGCGCCAGGTTAAGATGATTTATCTTCCGTTGGCGACGGAAAGCGTAGAATTATATCAGTTCAGACCGCCAATTGCACCAGGCGCTTGGGCCAAAGGCGTCCGTCCGATCCCGGTTCGCCGACACCGATCAGCCTGCCGTCGGCATAGACCCTTATTTTTCCGCCAAGCCCGGGTTGCAGATCGACCGGATTGCCATGGCGGAAGCGTTCCGCGGCTTCGCCTGCGACCGACACGACCGGCAGATTGCGCAACAGGGCGTCGACCGGCTGCAGGCACCCTGCCCGCTCGGCTTCGTCAAGCGCTTCCAGTTCCGCCAGCGTCACCGCCCCGGCCAGATCGAGATCACCGACCCTGGTTCGGCGCAGTGCCGTGAGATGGGCGCCGCAGCCCAACGCCTGACCGATGTCGGCGGCCAGCACCCGGATGTAGGTCCCCTTGCTGCAGGCAACCCGCAAGGTCAGCAGGCCGCCGGCAAAACCCAGACAGTCGATGGCATGAACGGTCACCGCGCGCGGCGCGCGCTCGACTTCGATTCCCTGGCGCGCCAGTTCGTACAAGGGGCGCCCGTCGCGCTTGAGTGCGGAGTGCATGGGCGGAATCTGCCGGATATCGCCGACAAAGCGCGGCAGCACGCTCAAAATAGCGCTTTCGGCGGCGTCGACCGCGACAGTCCCTGTCACGGCCCCTTCGGCATCGCCGGTATCGGTGGTCACGCCAAGTTTGAGTACGGCTTCGTAGGTCTTGTCGGCGTCGAGCAGATCGGCGGAGAACTTGGTCGCTTCACCGAAGCACAGCGGCAACAAGCCGGTCGCCAACGGATCCAGAGTGCCGGTATGCCCGCCCTTGGCGGCCGAGAAAAGCCGGCGCGCCTTCTGCAACGCGTCATTGGAAGTCAGCCCGAGCGGCTTGTCGAGCAGCAGAACGCCATCGACCTGTTTCCAGATCCTTTTGCCTGGCATGGGTGGCTTATTCTTCAGGCGTCTGGTCGCTCAGGGCATTGGCCTGATTGATCAGCAGCGAGAGGCTGGCGCCGCGCTCGATCGAATTGTCGTAGACGAAATGCAGTTCCGGCAAGGTGTGGATGTGAATCCGTCGCCCCAGCTCGCGGCGCAGGAAACCCGCCGCGCGCTTGAGGCCGCGCTCGATTTCGTCGAGATGCTCGGCATCCAGCGTCGCGAAGTAGACCTTGGCATGGGCGTAGTCCGGGGTCAGTTCAACCGCCGTCAGGCTGATCATGCCGACCCGCGGATCCTTCAGTTCGCTTCGTATCAGGTCGGCGAGGTCGCGACGAATCTGCTCTGCGACCCGATCGCTGCGCTGAAAACCCTTTTTCTTCATTACAGCGAACGCGCCACTTCCTGAATTTCGTAAACCTCGAGCTGATCGCCTTCCTGAATATCATTGTTATTCCTGAGCGAAAGGCCGCATTCGAAGTTGCTGCGCACTTCCTTGACGTCGTCCTTGAAGCGCTTGAGCGATTCGAGTTCGCCATCCCACTGCACGACGTTGTTGCGCAGCAAGCGGATGCGCGAATTGCGCTTGACGATACCTTCCAGCACATAACAGCCGGCAATGGCACCGACCTTGGAGACGTGGAAGACCTGACGGATCTCGACCATGCCGGTGATCTGTTCGCGCCGCTCCGGCGACAACATGCCGGAAAGAGCCGATTTGACCTCGTCGACCGCGTCATAGATTACGTTGTAATAACGAATATCGACGCCAAAGGTCTCGGCCAGCTTGCGAGCCCCGGCATCGGCACGCGTGTTGAAGCCAATGATGACGGCACCGGAAGCCTGCGCCAGATTGACATCTGATTCGCTGATCGCACCGACGGCACCGTGAATGATCTGCACCCTGACTTCCTCGTTGGAAAGCTTGGCCAGCGTCTGTACCAGCGCTTCCTGCGAACCTTGCACGTCGGCCTTGACGATCAGCGGCAGGGTCTTGACCTCGCCCTCTTCCATCTGCTGGAACATGTTTTCCAGCTTGGCCGCCTGCTGCTTGGCCAGCTTGACGTCGCGGAACTTGCCCTGGCGGAAGAGCGCGATCTCGCGCGCCTTCTTTTCATCGGCGAGGACGATGGCTTCCTCGCCGGCCGCCGGAACGTCCGACAGGCCAAGGATTTCTACCGGAATCGACGGCCCCGCTTCGTTGATCGGCTTGCCGTTCTCATCGAGCATGGCGCGTACGCGCCCGGAAACCTGACCGGCCAGCACGATATCGCCGCGCTTCAAGGTGCCGGACAGCACCAGCATGGTCGCCACGGCACCGCGGCCCTTGTCGAGGCGCGCCTCGATGATCAGGCCCTTGGCCGGCGCATCCTTCTGCGCCTTGAGTTCGAGCACTTCGGCCTGCAAAAGCACCTGCTCGAGCAGTTCGTCGATGCCGGTACCCTTCTTCGCTGACACCGGCACGAAAGGCGAATCGCCGCCGTACTCTTCGGGAATGACACCCTCGGCCACCAGCTCCTGCTTGACGCGGTCCGGGTTGGCATCCGGCTTGTCCATCTTGTTGATCGCCACGACCAGCGGCACACCGGCCGCCTTGGCGTGGTGAATTGCTTCCTTGGTCTGCGGCATCACGCCGTCGTCGGCCGCCACCACCAGAATAACGATGTCGGTCGCCCTGGCACCACGGGCACGCATGGCGGTAAACGCCTCGTGGCCCGGGGTGTCGAGGAAGGTAACCATGCCACGATCGGTTTCGACGTGGTAGGCGCCGATATGCTGGGTAATGCCGCCGGCTTCGCCGGCCGCCACCTTGGCGCGGCGGATGAAGTCGAGTAGCGAGGTCTTGCCGTGGTCGACGTGCCCCATGACAGTGACCACCGGGGCGCGCGGCTCCAGCGGCACATCCTTGTGCTCGGCAGAAATCTCGAGGAAGGCATCCGGATCGTCCAGCTTGGCGGCAAACGCCTTGTGGCCCATTTCCTCGACCACGATCATGGCCGTTTCCTGATCCAGCACCTGGTTGATGGTGACCATCGACCCCATTTTCATCATGATCTTGATGACTTCGATCGCCTTGACAGCCATCTTGTGCGCCAGATCGGACACCGAAATGGTCTCGGGGATGTGAATCTCGCGGACGATGATTTCGGTCGGCGCCTGGAAGCTGCCCTGGCCGTCGTCGGCGGCATGACCATGCTTCTTGTGTCCGCCACGCCCGCTCTTCCACGAACTGCCCGGGTCGGCCGAGCGCGTCTTGATACCCGGCTTCTTCCGGCTGTCGTCAGGACGACCGCTGCCACTCTTCTTGGCATCCTTACCCGGCGCATCCGGCCGCTTGTGCAGCGTCCCCTTCTCGCCGGGCGCTTCCTGTGTCTTGGCCTGGGCTGCAGCCTGCTGCCTGGCCTGCTCGGCGACCTTGGCCGCTTCGGCAGCCAACTCGGCCTGCTGGCGCATGCGCACCAGTTCGGCTTCGCGCGCCTGCTTTTCCTTGAGTTCCTGCTCCTGAATCTGGCGCAACTGGCTTTGGCGACGTTCCTGGTCCTCGCGGGACTTCAGCTCCTCCTTGCCGATAACCGAGGCACGCGTAACCACGCGGCGCGCCGGCGTGACTTCCGGCGCCACCTCCGCGACAACCGGCGCTTCGACCACTGACTCGACAGGTTCAGCGACTTGCTCGATCGCCGGTTCGACTACAGGCTCGATTACCGGTTCGACCACCGGCGCAGCGACGGGAAGTTCGACTGGCGCCTCGACAACCTCCGCGACTGCTTCAGGGGGGTGATCGCCGGTTTCCCGCTTGACCAGAACACGCTTCTTGCGCACCTCGACCTGAACGGTCCGGGCACGGCCATGAGAGTCGGTCGCCTTGATTTCCGACGTCTGCTTGCGGGTCAGCGTGATCTTGGTCTTCGACTCGTCACCATGCGCCCGGCGCAGGTATTCGAGCAGCTTGGCCTTGTCCTGATCGGTAAGCTGATCGGCGGTTCCCTGCTTGCCGACACCGGCCTTGTCCAATTGCTCAAGCAGGGCCGCCTCCGGCATCTTGAGTTCGACGGCGAATTGCGAAACAGTTGTTGCGGTCATACTTGCTACCCTCCCGCTCACTCGAACCAGTGAGCACGTGCCTTCAGAATGAGTTCCTTGGCACGCTCTTCATCGATGCCGGTCAATTCCACGAGTTCATCCACTGCCAGTTCGGCGAGATCCTCGCGGGTCTTGATGCTGCCGGCGGCCAGCTTTGCCGCCAATTCCCGGGTCATACCTTCCAGATTGAGCAGATCGTCGGCGACGCCTTCGAGTTGCTCCTCGGTCACGATGGCTTCGGTCAGCAGCACGTTGCGCGCCCGGTTCCTCAGCTCGTTGACGATTTCCTCGTCCAGCCCCTCGATTTCCAGCATTTCAGCCAGCGGAACGTAAGCGACTTCCTCCAGCGACGAGAAGCCCTCCTCGATCAGCAGGTCGGCGAGTTCTTCATCGATATCCAGCTTTTCCATGAAGGTAACGCGGGTTACCGCGTACTCGGCTTCGGAGCGCTTGGCCGACTCGTCCTGGGTCATCAGGTTGATGGTCCACCCGGTCAGTTCGGACGCCAGGCGAACGTTCTGACCATTGCGCCCGATGGCGATGGCCAGGTTGTCCTCATCGACCACGACGTCCATCGAGTGCTTTTCCTCGTCGACCACGATGGACGAGACCTCGGCCGGCGCCAGCGCGCCGATCACGAACTGCGCCGGGTCGGCCGACCACAGCACGATGTCGATGTTCTCGCCGCCGATCTCGTTGCGCACGGCGGTTACCCGCGAACCGCGCAGGCCGACGCAGGTGCCGATCGGATCGACGCGCGGATCGTTGGACTTGACGGCAATCTTGGCACGCAGGCCAGGATCCCGGGCACAGGCCTTGAGTTCCATCAGGCCATCCTCGATCTCCGGCACTTCCATGTCGAACAGGCGGATGATGAACTCCGGCGCCGTGCGCGACAGGATGATCTGCGGGCCGCGCGCATTGCGGTCGATGCGCAGCAGGTAGGCGCGAACCCGGTCGCCGACGCGCAGGTTCTCCTTGGGGATCATCTGGTCGCGCGGCAGCATGGCCTCGATCTTGCCGGCTTCGACGATGGCGTTGCCGCGCTCCATGCGCTTGATCGTGCCATAGACGACATGTTCCTTGCGCTCGAGGAAATCGGCGAGGATCTGCTCGCGCTCGGCATCGCGGATCTTCTGCAGGATCACCTGCTTGGCCGCCTGGGCGCCGATGCGGCCGAAATCGATCGGCTCCAGCGGCTCCTCGAGCGAGTCGCCCGGCTCGACCTCCGGATCATCCTTCTGCGCCTCGGAGAGCGGCACTTCAAGGAATTCGTTGACATACTCGTTGTCCGGCACGACTTGCCAACGACGGAAGGTCTCGAATTCGCCCGATTCGCGATCGACGGAGACACGCACGTCGGCCTCGTCATGGATACGCTTCTTGGTCGCCGAGGCGAGCGCCAGTTCGAGGGCGCCAAAGACGATGTCCTTGCTGACGTTCTTTTCGCGGGCCAGTGCATCGACCAGCAGCAACATTTCACGGCTCATGGGCTAAAACCTCCTGGACTTCAGTCGAATCGCGGCACCAGACGTGCCTTTTCGATATTATTGAATTCGAGTTCCACAGCATCCTTTTCGAGGCGCAGACCGACCTTGCCATCCTTGCAGCCGAGCAGCTCGCCCTGGAAATTGCGGCGACCGCCCTGCGGGATGCGCAGCTTGATCTGGATGTCCTGGCCGGCGAAGCGCTCGAAGTCTTCCGCCTTCTTGACGACGCGATCGAGGCCCGGCGAGGAGATTTCGAGACGGTCGTAATCGACATTCTCGACTTCAAAAACACGCGATAGCTGATTGGAAACCTTGGCGCAGTCCTCGACATCGACGCCGTTTTCCTTGCCCGGTGTATCGATGAAGACGCGAATGGTCCGGCCGCGCGGCGACATCTCGACATCGACGAGTTCATAACCGAGACCGACAACGGTCGTTTCAAGCAGCGTGTTTAAATCCATGGCCACAAATAAAAAATGGGCGAAACGCCCATCTCACGAAAAAGATGCCTCGCCAGAAACGACGAGAGGAACAAACCCGTGAATTATAACGAGTTTATTCCCCCCGGTAAATGAATCTGGCGGACTTTATGCACCTTCCTGAGGGATCTCCGCCGGTTTTATCATTTTTTCCAGTTCGCGCATCAAGGCCTTGACTTCAGCCTCGTCCAATTCATGAACCCGGCCCCGTTTCAACTGCGGCGGCAGGCTGAATGGCCCGTAACGAACCCGGATCAGACGGCTGACGGTGCACCCCACCGCTTCGATCATGCGGCGCACCTCGCGGTTGCGGCCTTCGAACAGCGTCACGCGATACCAGTGATTGGCCCCTTCGCCACCGGCATCCGCCAGGCTGGCAAAGCTGGCCGGGCCGTCTTCGAGTTCGATGCCGCTCAACAACTGCTGCTGCGCTTCCAGCGTCAGTTCGCCGAGCACGCGTACGGCGTAATCCCGCACCAGTTCCGAGCTCGGGTGCGTCAGCTTGTTGGCGAGTTCGCCCGAGGTGGTGAACAACAAGAGGCCAGAGGTGTTGAAATCGAGCCGCCCGACGGCAATCCAGCGCCCGCCGCGGATACGCGGCAAGGCGTTGAAGACCGAGGGCCGCCCCTCCGGGTCGTCGCGCGAGACGATTTCGCCTTCCGGCTTGTGGTACATCACCACGCGCGGCGTTCTGGTCGTCGTGAAGCGCACATTCACCAAGCGGCCGCCGATCTTGATCTTGTCGGTCGGCACCACGCTCTGCCCGAGATGTGCGGCCATCCCGTTGACGCTGATGCGACCGGCGGCAATCCATTCCTCCATTTCACGCCGCGAGCCGATGCCGGCCTGGGCCAGCACCTTCTGCAGGCGCTCCGGCTTGGCCTCGGCGAGCGGCCGGCCATCACGGGCGATGCTGCCGCGATTCGCGCGACCGCCGGTATTCGGCGCCGGCTTGCGGCGCGGTGTTGCGTCCTTTGCCGCCACTTGGGCAGAGGGCGCCTCGCGGCGCGGTCCGCGAGCACGCGGCGCTTCAATGTTGCGGTCGACCGGCTTTTCGGCCCGATTTTCGGAAGCTGTCGCCTTCGACTGACGGAATGGTGTGCGTTTGGTTTTCATTGTCCCAGCTCCAGTGTCTGGCTGATCTGTTCGAGCGGCGGCAGTTCGCTGACGCTACGCAGGCCCAGATCATCGAGAAATTTCTTGGTCGTGGCAAACAGCGCCGGTCGACCCGGCGTGTCGCGGTGACCGACGACGTCGATCCAGCCACGCTCTTCCAGCGTTTTTATCACGTTGGCATTGACCACGACACCGCGAATTTCCTCGATATCGCCACGCGTGACCGGCTGTCGATAGGCAATGATGGCCAGCGTTTCGAGCATTGCCCGCGAATAGCGCGGCGGTTTTTCGGGGTTCAGGCGTTCAAGGTAAGGCAGGTATTCGGCGCGCGTCCGGAAACGCCAGCCCGAGGCCAGCTGGATCAACTCGACCGGCCGCTCTGCCCATTCCTCGCGCAACTCGTCGAGCAGCTTGCGCAGGATGTCGGGCGCCAGTTCCTCGTCGAACATCTTGCGCAGTTCGAGCGGCGTCATCGGCTCGCGCGCGGCGAGCAAGGCCGCTTCAAGCACTTTCTTGACCAGGCTCGCTTCCACCTTGCTGCACTCTCACGTAAATGGGCTGAAACGCCTCGGATTGTGTAAATTCGACCAGCTTCTCGCGGGCCAACTCGAGCATCGCCAGAAAATGGACGACCAGCCCCGGAACGCCCATCTGCGGGTCGAACATCGTTTCGAAGCGGACGAAGCCGCCGCGCTCCCGCAACAGGCGCAGGATGATACCCATATGCTCGCGCACCGACAGTTCCTCGCGGCCGATCTTGTGGTGCCTGTTCAATCCGGCCTGACGCACCACGGCCATCCAGGCCTCCTTCAGATCGTCGACCGAAACTTCCGGCAGGCGCACGTGGAGCGACTTCTCGACCAGCGTCTCGACCCAGAAAAATTCGCGCTCGGCCTGCGGCAGTTCATTCAGGTTCTGGCCGGCGAGCTTCATCTGCTCGTATTCCATCAGCCGGCGCACCAGTTCCGCGCGCGGATCCTCGGCCTCCTCGCCGGCACCGGCTTTCGGGCGCGGCAGCAGCATGCGCGACTTGATCTCGATCAGCATCGCGGCCATCACCAGGTAGTCGGCGGCAAGTTCGAGATTGCTGGCGCGCATGCTCTCGATGTAGTCGAGATACTGGCGGGTCAGCGGCGCCATCGGGATGTCGAGGATATCGACGTTGGCCTTGCGGATCA
>ENA-UOWG01003552-UOWG01003552.1-activated-sludge-metagenome-genome-assembly--contig:-NODE-3552-length-11778-cov-5.260769_pt1 | contig 11778 bp, 9 predicted proteins | sample MGYA00238147_ERZ761563 | MGnify/ENA primary metagenome ERZ761563 (study PRJEB28884, sample SAMN05720216) | anaerobic digester metagenome | isolation source: active sludge of municipal... | reverse complement strand
TCTACCGCTCGCGGTAGATGATGCGGCCGCGGTTCAGGTCGTAGGGCGAGAGCGCCACCTTGACGGTGTCGCCCGGCACGATGCGGATGTAGTGCTTGCGCATCTTGCCGGAAAGGTGGGCCAGGATGACGTGCCCGTTGGACAGCTCTACCCTGAACATGGTGTTCGGGAGGGCTTCCTTGACCTTGCCCTCTACCTCGATCGCTTCTTCTTTCGCCACGGCCTCTCCTAAAATTCGGTCGGTATTCGACCTTGTCTTGAAAAGGCCGCTCCGAGAGTTACAATAGTATGGGCCTGCGCGGACCGTGTCAACCGGGTTGACTTTTACCCGGCGCTGCGACATGGTAGCCGCGCTTTTTCACTATGACCCAAGGGGGCCCTTCGTGGACAAGGTAAACACCGACAGCATGCGTGAACTGCTCATCCAGCAGAAGAAGGAGATCCTCGACAACCTCGCGGCGACCAACGCGGACTTCCGCGCCATCGTCGAGGAGATGGACCCCAAAGACTTCGCCGACGTCGCCGCGGACGACATCGACCGCCGCATGATCGAGGCCCTCGGCTCCCAGGAGATCAAGCGCATGCGGGCCATCGACGCAGCCCTCGCGCGCATCCAGCAGGGCCGCTACGGCTCCTGCATGAAGTGCTCGAAGAAGATCCCGACGGAGCGCCTCACGGCCATCCCCTACGCGGTGCTCTGCATCGAATGCCAGAAATCCGAGGAACGCCGCAACCGCTGACGCCTTCCCGAGGCCCCGCTTCCCCCCGACCCGTCCGGAACCCCGCTTCCGGGCGGTTCTCTTTTGTCGGGGTCCGGGCGGAGAGGGGGGGGGAGGCCGGGACCATGCGGTTCCTTTCCCCCGAGGCGGCGCCCTACGCGGGTCCGGGGCGGCGCGGCCTTAGGAGCGCGCCGCATGGCCGGCCTCAGGGAATTCACTCCAGGGCGACGTCCGCCCAGTTCCCCTTCGAAAGGACGCGGAGCTCGCGGTAACCGGCCTCGCGGGCCAGCTCGCGCCCATGGCGCCTCCATTCGTCGGCCAGGTGCCCCGGCGCGTGGGCGTCGGCGTTGATCTGGACGGCCACGCCGCGCGCGCGGAACTCCTTCAGCCAGCGGAGGGCCGGGTAGGGCGAGTCGGACTTGCCGCGCGCCATGCCGCCCGTGTTGATCTCCACCACCGCGCCCGAGGCCGCCACGGCCTCCACGGCCTCCATGGCCGCGTCGACGTAGGGCTTCGATTCCTCGTCGATGAAGCGCGCGGAGCCCCGGTTGTTCTTGCGGATCAGGTCGAAGTGGCCGAGCACCTCGAAGCCGCCCGCGCGGGCCAGCTCGGCCAGGGCCTTGAAGTAGGCCCGCGCGAGCGCCACGCCGTCGCCCGCCCAGCGCAGCGCGAATTCCCGCGCGAACTCGTGCGCGGGGCTGTCGACGGCGGTGTAGCGGTACTCGGGCGGCCCGCCCCGCGCCCCGGGCGCGGGCACCATGTGGACGGAGCCGATGCGGTAGTCGAAGTTCCCCGCATCGAGCCGGCCGTCGCCGGGAGCGCAGGCGCCCGCCACCCAGTCGGCCTCGATGCCGAGCAGGATCTCGATCCGTCCCTCCAGCCTCGCGGCCAGGGCGCGCACGGCGTCGCGGTACTCCCCGAGACGCTCCATCGGCAGCACGCCCGGGTAGGGGAAGGGCAGGGGGTTGTGGCTCGAGAAGCCGAGGATGCCGTAGCCTTCGGCGATGGCGGCTTGGGCCATGTCCTCGAGGGATGACCTGCCGTCGCAGAAGTCCGAGTGGGTGTGGTAGCTGGCTTTCATGTGGGCGCCAGTATAGCGGAACGGGCGGAGGCGCGTCGCCTGGCGGGCCGGGAGCGTCCGTGGCCCGGCCCGGGTTTCGGACGGGGCCTCGGACGGGGCTTCAGGCGGGGCCGAAGGTCTCCAGCCAGAGCCCGACGGCTTCCCCGAATTCCTTCCAAGCTTCGCGCAGGGCCCCGAGCGCTCCGGCCGCGCCTCCCAGGTCGCCTTCCTTGGCGGGCTTTTCGACGGCGGCCGCGGCGTCGCCGAGGCGCTTGCCGGTCAGGTTCCAGGCGGCGCCCTTGATGGAGTGCGCGATTTCCCGGAGCTCCTTGAGCTCGCCCGAGGTGGCTGCGGCGTCCAGGGCGTCCAGCTGGGCGGGCGTCTTCTCAAGGAAGCGCCTGAGCAGGTTCGCCACGGTGTCCGCCTTGCCGAGAAAGGTCTCGACCAGCGAGGCGGCGTCGAAGGCGGCCGGCCCGGGCACCGCGCTCCGCGCGGGCGGCGCGGCGTTCTCTCGATCCTTGCCGCGCTCGCGCGCGAACCAGAAGCCGAGCATGGTCTCGAGGTCGGCACGGCGGAATGGCTTGGTGAGCACGTCGTTCATGCCGACGGCCAGGCACTTGTCCCGCTCGTCCTGCATGGCGCTCGCGGTCACCGCGATGATGGGCCCGTGGAAGCCCGAGGCGCGGAGCTCGCGGGCGGCGTCGTAGCCGTTCATGCGCGGCATGAATATGTCCATCAGCACGAGGTCCGGCGTCCGGCCGCGCGCGGCTTCGACCGCCTCGACGCCGTCGCCCGCCAGCATGGCCTCGCAGCCGAGCTGCTCGAGCAGCGCCGCGAAGAGCTCCTGGTTGACGGCGTGGTCCTCTGCCACCAGGACGGTCTTCCCGAAGCGGGGCGGCGCGGACTGGCTCGCGCCCGGGCCCTCCTCGAGGGGCTCGAGCGTCTCTTCCATCGACAGCGCCTTCTCCGTCGCCTCGAAGAGCTCCGTCGGGCGTATCGGCTTGACCACGTAGGCTTGGAACCAGCGGAGGAGGCGCATCTTGGCCTCGGGGCCGTTCAGGCCCGCGGGCGTGGCCAGCACCAGGCGCGTCGAGGCGATCGCGGCGTCGCCGGTCACCTCGTTGGCGAGGCGCCAGCCGTCCATGTCGGGCATATCCTGGTCGACCACCGCGAGCGCGTAGGGTTCGCCGTCCTCGACGGCGGCGCGCAGGGCCGCGAGGGCCTCGGCCCCCGACGCCGCCGTGTCCGTGCGGTGCCCGAAGCCGGCCAGGCGCCGCTCGGTCTGGCGCCGGGCCAGCGCGTGGTCGTCCACCACCAGCACCCTGGCGGGCGTGCCGGAGCGGAGCGAGGGCATGGGCACGGCGAACAGGGCTTCGACGAGCGGCACCTCGAACCAGAACACGGAGCCGCCGGATTCGCGGGGCCGGTAGCCGATCTCGCCGCCCATCAGCTCCACCAGGTGGCGGCTGATGGCCAGGCCCAGCCCCGTGCCGCCGTTGTTGGCGGCGGCCACCGCCTGGGTGAAGGGCGTGAACAGGTCGCCCCGGAGCGATTCCGGCACCCCGTCGCCTGAATCCTCCACCGAGATGCGCGCCCGGCTGCCGCCCGCGCGGTCGACGCGCTCGAGCAGCACCAGAACCTCGCCTGCGCGCGTGAACTTCACCGCGTTCTTGATCAGGTTGACGATAACCTGCCTGAGCCGCGAGGGGTCCCCGCGCACGATGCCCGGCATGGCCTCGTCGAGCTCGACGACGAGCTCGAGTCCCTTCTTGTGGGCGTCGAGCGAGAGCAGGTTGACCGCCTGCCGTATGGTCGAGCGGAGGTCGAAGTCGAGGGTCTCCATGTCGAGCCGGCCGGCCTCGATCTTCGAGAAGTCGAGCACGTCGTTGATCAGGCCGAGCAGGATGTCCGCCGCGAAGCCGACCGTGCGGACGTAGTCCGCCTGCTCCTTGTCCAGGCCCGTCGACTTGAGGAGCTCGGCCATGCCGAGTATGGTCTGGATGGGCGTGCGGATCTCGTGGCTCATGTTGGCCAGGAACAGGCTCTTGGTCCGCGTCGCCTTCTCGGCCTCCGCCTTTTCCGTCTCGAGCCGCTTCTCGCGGAGCTTCTGCTCCGTCACGTCCTCGGCCACCGCGAAGACCCAGCGCTCGCCCCGCCTGTCGACCTCGCCCGTGGCGTTCACGCGCGAGAGCCGGAGCCGTATCCAGCGGCGCTCGCCCGCGGCGCCGGCCACGGGGGCTTCGACCGTGGCGGCGGTCTGCCGCCCCGCCAGGATGGACGAGACGTAGTAGGAAAATTGGAAGCCTTCACGCTCCTGCAGCCATTCGAAGAGCGGGGCGCGCAGGCGCTCCGGCGGGAAGCCGGCTATCGAGCGGAAGAGCTCGTCGAAGGCGTCGTTCCAGAGCGCGGCCATGCCGCGGGAATCGAGCAGTATCGACGGCAGGCGGGCCTGTTCGAATGCCTCGCGGTAGAGGCGGTCGGGAAGCAGCACGCCCATGTTCCTAGAAGTTGGCCTTGAGGACCTCGAGGGTCTTCCGGACCATCTCGTCGGGGCCCATCGGCTTGACGAGGTAACTGCGGACGCCCGCCTGGAAGGCCCTGACCACCGCCTCGCGCTGCGAGACCGCGGACAGCACGATCACCGGCAGGTCGAGGTCGCGGGCGTGGAGCTCGGCGAGCACGTCGAAGCCGTTCTTCTCCGGCATCAGCAGGTCGAGGAACACGAGGTCGAAATCGGCCGAGCCCACGGCTTCGAGGAACTCGCGGCCGTTCCCGAAGGCGGTCACCTCGGCGTCCGCGCGCTCGAACACGGTGCGCACGAGCTCCTGGGTGACGAAGTCGTCGTCCACCACGGCCACCCGCAGGTCCTTCCAAGCTTCGCGCAGCGAGTCGATGTCGGGCGCGGCCTTCGCTTCGCGCGGGCGCTCAGCGCCGAAGCGCATCTCGAGCGCCTCCTTGCCCTCGGAGCCGCTCTGGGCCCTGAGCACCCGGTCGGCGACCAGGTGGGCCTTCCCTTCCTCGAGCTCGGAGCCCGGATCGATCTCGGCCAGCAGGCCGTCGAGGGCGTACTGCAGGTTCGACACCACCTCGATGTCGCGGAATTCCTGTCGGCCGGCGACGAAGTCGCGCACGAATTTCTCGTTGGTGATGACGCGGATGTGCCGGTGCTTCGCTCCGGAGGCCTCGACCACGGTGGAGAGCAGGGCTTCGAGATTGGCGCCGTCCACGAACGAGAGCGAGAGGTCGCTCATGAGGAGTATGACGCGGGGCTTGCGGATGGCGTAGAGCTCGAGCAGCTCGGCGATCTTGAAGCGCAGGAGGTCGATCTTCTCGCGGTTCAGGCCCTGCGCGATCTCCACGAAGACGATGTCGTCGTTCACGTGGGCCTCGAGGATGCAGGGCGTCGCGTCGACCTCGATGGGGGTGCCGAGCAGCTCCGAAAGGGCGGCGTAAAAGGCGTCGATGCGGATGGGCTTGGTGAAGACCTTGCGGATGTTGAAGGGCATGAGCTCGAGGAGGCGCCGCTTGTCGATCTTCTGGGCGGTCAGGAGGACGGGCGCCGCGGCCGTGTTGGGGTCCGCCTTCTTGTCCGCGAGGACGTCGCGGGCGGCGCGCCGCGTCACGTGGTAGTCCAGCACCACGAGGTCGGGCAGGACCTCGCGGACGCGCGCCGAGCCGTCGAGCCCGTTGATGGCGGTTTCGACGCGGAACCCGAAGCGCTCGAGCTTCGACTTCATGTACTGCCGGAACAGGTCCGACTCGTCGATGATCAGGACGGTCTTCTTCGGCATTTCCTACCTCGCCTTGGCAAGCCTGAGCGGCTGCTGGGTGGCTTCCACGGCGTCGCGCCACAGGCTGCCCTCGGGATCCACCTTCGCGCGGCGCGCCACGGCGGTGGCCGCGGGGATGTGGACGAACTCGTTGTTGACCATGCCGACCACCAGGCGGGTCTTGCCCGCCATGGCCGCGTGCACCGCGTTGTTGCCGAGCCGCTCGCAGTAGACGGAGTCGGTGGGAATGGCGGGCGCGGAGCGGATCATGTAGCCCGGGTCGATGTACTTGAGGTTGATCTCGACGCCCTTGGCGCGGAAGTGGTCCTGGATGCGGTCCCGCAGGTAGGCGCCGATGTCGCCGAGCCTGCGGTTGCCGGAGGCGTCCGTGCCCTCGGTCCGCTCCAGGATGTCCTGCCCGGCGCCCTCGGCGGCCACCACCACCGCGTGTCCGCGGCGCGCCAGCCGTTCCTCGAGCGCGGCGAGCAGGCCGTCCGGGCCCTCGAGCTCGAAGGGCGCCTCGGGTATCAGCACGAAGTTGGCCTCGTGCACCGCGAGCACGGTGTGCACGGCGATGAAACCGGAGTCGCGCCCCATGAGCTTCACGAGGCCGATGCCGTTCATGGAGGAATGGGCTTCCGCGTGCGCCGCGGTGACGGCCGCGGCGGCCTCGGCGACCGCGGTCTCGAAGCCGAAGCTGCGGTCGATGTAGAGCAGGTCGTTGTCGATGGTCTTGGGGATGCCGACCACGGCCAGCTTGAGCCCGCGGCGCTCCGCCTCGTCGGCGATGGCGATGGCGCCCTTCAGGGTGCCGTCGCCGCCGATCGCGAAGAGCATGTTGAGGTTGAGCCGCTCGATGGCGTCCACGATCTCGGCCGTGCGCTCGCCGCCGCCCCGCGAGGAGCCGAGTATGGAGCCGCCTATCTTGTGGATGTCGTCGACCACGTCCGGGTCGAGGGGCCTGACCGACAGGCCGTGCTCCGGCAGGAAGCCCTGGTAGCCGTAGCGCACGCCGACCACGCGCCGGACGCCGTAGCGGTTCCACAGGCAGCGGGTGACGGCCCGGATGACGTCGTTGAGTCCCGGGCAGAGGCCGCCGCAGGTCACGATGCCGGCGCTCGCGTGCGCGGGCGCGAAGTAGAGCTTTTCGCGCGGGCCGGCGCGCTCGAACGCGGGTCCCCGTCCGTCGGGATCGAAGCCGTGGCGGACGAGGGCGGCGTCATCGACGTAATCGGCGACGGCGTCGCCGGGCCGCTTCGACAGGCCGATGGGCGAGGGCACCGAGCGGGGGCCGAGATTGGGCACGGATGTTTCGGGAACGGTCGGCATTGATGCTCCGGAGGGCCGGCGGGCCGCTCACCAACCGAGTATAGACGGGCCATGGCGGCTTATCAATGTCGGACGGCGACCGGATCGCTTGACGGCGCCGGACCCCCCGCCTAGAATTCGCTGGCGACCGGAGGTTTCCCATCGACACCACGCACGATGCCCGTCCGAGCGGCGAACTCCGCGTCCTCTGCGCGCTCGCCCCGCGTTCCGGCCCCGGAGCGGCCGAGGCGGCGGCGGCGGCGGGCAAGGGCTTCGCGTTCAGCTTCCCCTCCGAGCTCCGCGACATCGAAGCCGCCATCGGCGAAGGCCGGGCGGACGTCATCGTCGCCGATTTCCGCTTCGCCTCGGGGGCCTTCGCCGACTGGCTCTCGCTCTGGCCCCTGCCCAGCGTCATCCTGCTCGACGGCACCGAGGACGCGGCGCGCGTCGAGAACGCCCTGCGCGACGAGTCGAGCTTCTTCCTCTTCCGCGACGAGGGCGGAGCCTGGATCCGCCTGCTGCCCATCCTGATCCGCAAGGCGGCCACGGTCCGCGAGGCCATCGCGCGGCAGAACGCGCACATCGCGCTGACCGAGCACCAGTACCTCAACCTGATGCGCGCCATACCGGACGTCGTCTATGTCCTCGACTCGGGCGGCCGCTTCACCTACCTGAACGACGCCGTGCGCCGGCTCGGCTGGGACCCCGCGCGCCTCATCGGCCGGCACTTCACCACCATCGTGCATCCGGAGGACGCCCCCAAGGTCAGCCGTGAGGAAGTGCTGCCCGTGCTCTGCGGCCAGGCCACCGGTCCCGACGGCGCGCCGAAGCTCTTCGACGAGCGCCGTTCCGGCGACCGGATGACGCGCAACCTGGAGCTCAGGCTGCTCGCCGGCAACGCCTGCATCGAAGGCGACCCGAGCGCCTGGGCACTCGGGTCCATCAACGCCTTCGGCGAGGTAAACGCGGTCGGCTTCAGCATGCCCGAGCTTCGCGGCGCGCCGGGCGGCACCATCGGCGTCATCCGCGACGTAACCCTCCGCCGGGTCAACGAGGACGCCCTCAAGCGCGACCTCCGCGCCCGGGAGGTCCTGCTGCGCGAGATCCATCACCGCGTCAAGAACAACCTGCAGGTCGTCTCGAGCCTCCTCAACCTCCAGCAGCACGCCGTGGAGGACGCGCACGCGCAGGCGGTCTTCCTCGAGTGCCAGACCCAGATCCAGTCCATGGCCATGGTCCACGAGCAGATCTACCAGCGGGCGGAGCTCGACGGGGTCAGCGCGGCGGGTTACGTGGAAAGCCTGGTGCGCTACCTGGCCGGCGTCTACGAGGCTGAATGGCGCGGCATCGCGATGGCGGTCGACCACAAGGGCGAACTCAAGCTCGACCTCGACTCCGCCATCCCGGCGGCCATCATCGTCAACGAGCTCGTGTCCAACGCCTTCAAGCACGCGTTTCCCGACGGGCGCAAGGGCGAAATCCGCGTCCGGATCGACCTGTCCGCGGCGGGCGAAGCCATCATCGAGGTGTCCGACGACGGCGTCGGCTTCGCCGCCTCGAAAGCCGCAAAGAAAGCAAACGCGCCGCGCTCGCTCGGCCTGGACCTCGTGCAGGCCCTGGCCCGGCAGCTTCGCGGCGAGCTAGGCTTCCGGGATCGCGAGGGGGGCGGTTCGACTTGCCTGCTGCGCTTCAAGCCGCTGCTCCGCGAGGGACCGCTCGAGGCGGTCGACTGAGCGCCCGCCCAGGCAAGCGCCCCGCGTCAGTATCCCGAGCGCTCGATGACGGCGAGGTCCTCGAGCAGGGCTTTCTCTCCCGGCAACTCGCGCAGGGCTTCCTCGATGGTGGCGCGAGCCTCCGCCCTCCGGCCCGCGTTCCAGTGCGAGACGAAGCGGTTGTGGTATTCGGCCACCGCGTTGGCGCGGAAGGCGCGCCCGGCCTCGAGGAGGGTCCGGTCGGAAGGCCAGCGCGCGAGCGCCGGGGCGAGCGATTTCCACGCGGCAAGCCAGCCTGAAGTCCCTCCGACGCGGTTCGCTTCGCGCACGTAGACGTAGGCGAAGGCTTCCCGGGTCCGGGCTTCGCCCAGGACGCCCGCGGCCGCGACCGCTTCGACCCCGGCCAGGGCCGTACCGAAGTCCGGGGCGCGGACGGCTTTGGCGAGCCGCGCCTCGGCCACCATGGCGCGGAAGGCGGACGCGTCCGCCCGGGCGAGGGAAGGGGCGCGTCCTTCCAGCAGGGCCGCGGCCTCTTCGATCCGTCCCGCCGCGAGCAGGGCGGCGAGCGAGTTGTTGGTGGCGGTCTTGAGGAAGAGTTCCAGCCTGCCGTCCTCGAAGCCGGAGGCCTTGAGCGCGAGGGCCTGGTTCCAGCCCTCGTCCCAGCGTCCGGCCTCGCCGAGCCGCGCCAGGGCGTTGAGCGTCACGGCCAGCTCGAGCTCGTCGAGCCGCCCGTCGGAACCCGCGCGGTCCTCGGCCTCCGCTATCGAGGCGAGCGCGCCGGACGAGTCGCCGCGCCGGTCGAGCCACGAGACCAGGTTGGACACGCGGTCGAGGTAGAAGGTCCTTCCCGTCGCGCCGCCGACCAGGTCGAGGTAGTCCGAGCCCAAGGCGACCGCCTCGCGCCAGGCGCCCTCGCGCTCGAGCAGCGTGGCGCGGTTCGACAGTATCAGGCCGAGGAATTCGCGGTCGCCCGTCACGCGGCGGCGGGAGTACGCGGTGGGCGGCACGTAGGCGTAACCGGTCACGCGGCCGAAGCTGTCGGTGAAGTCCTTGCGCGAGCCCGGGTCGAAGCCGTAGGGGTTGGTGGTCTCGACGTCGACGCTCCGGCCGCCGACGCGCACGAGGCAGAACGCGTGGTCCGGAGTCACGACGGCCGCCGCGTCGATGCCGGCGGCCTTCGCGAAGACCGCGTAGAGCGCCGCCGAGGAGACGCAGTTGTAGTCCCCCCCGAGCGCGGCGAGGTCGACGCGGGTCTGCTCCTCGACATAGCGGCGGAAAAAGCGTTCATGGAGGAAGTCGAGGGCCGCCGAGGCGCGCTCGGTCCCGTCGCGGAGCAGCGCGGCCTCCGCCGTCCACTCGCCGAGCGCGGCGACGATGAGGCTCCGCGCGGCGTCCCGCTCGCCCTCCGTTCCGCCGGAGGCGAGCAGCGCGCCTTCGAGGAAGTCCTCCCAGCCGAGGGGCTCGCCCAGGGTGCCGAGCCGGGCCAGGCCCGCCATCGCGGGGAGCGCGGCCGGGATCTCGGCCGTGGGGTAGGGCGCCGCCGCGGATCGCCCGGCCGACGGCGCGGCCGGCAGCCCGGCGACCGGGGCCGCTTCAGGCGGCGTTACGGAACGCCCGTCCGCCGCGGCGGCCGGGTGCGTCGCGCAGGAGACGGCCAGGAGCAGCAGCGCCAGCGGGGCGGCGCGTTCCGCCCTCGTCGCGGCCCATCCTGGGCGCGGCGCGCGCGCCGGGCGCGGTATTTCGTTCGTGCTTGTCCGCGGCATGGTCCCTCCGGTATATTCACTCGACGCCATCAATACAATCTACACAACCAACGCGCGGCCGGCCACGATACGCCCCGCGCCGGAGGAATCGCATGAACGCAGACTTCGACCTCGCCATAATCGGCGCCGGAGCGGCCGGACTCGCCGCCGCGCAGTACGGCGCCCGCGCCGCGCTCCGCGTCGTCGTCATCGAGGAGATGGCTCCGGGCGGCCAGGCTCTCGTCATCGACAAGCTCGAGAACTATCCGGGCATCCTCGAGCCCGTCACCGGCTTCGACTTCGCAGATCTCATGCGCGCCCAGGCCGAGCGCTTCGGGGCGGAATTCCGCACCACGAGCGCCTCGGCCATCCGCAAGGAGAACGACGTGTTCACGGTCGAGACCTCCGACGGTCCCGTCACCGCGCTGGCCGTGGTGCTCGCCACCGGGGCCAAGCACCGCCACCTCGGCGCCCCGGGCGAAGAGGAGCTCCAGGGCCGCGGCGTATCGTACTGCGCCACCTGCGACGGCCCCTTCTTCAAGGGCAAGCCCATGCTGGTGGTCGGCGGCGGCGACGCGGCCTGCGACGAGGCCAAGTTCCTGGCCAAGCTGAGCCCGAAGATCATCATGGTCCACCGGAAGGACCGCTTCCGGGCCCAGAAGTCCCTGGCCGAGCGGGTGCTCGCGGACCCCAACATCGAGGTCCGCTTCGAGACGGTGGTCGAGCGCATCGAGGGGACCAAGCAGGTCGAGGCGGTCGTCCTCAAGGACCTCAAGACCGGCGAAACCCGCCGCGAGGAAGTCGCCGCGGTTTTCGTATTCGTGGGCTCGATACCCCAGACCGCCCTCGCGCCCGAGTCCGTCGCCAAGGACGAAGCAGGCTCCATCGTCACGGACGAGCGCATGGAGACGAACCTGAGCGGTTTCTTCGCCGCGGGCGACGTGCGCGTCACGCCCTTCCGGCAGGTCATCACGAGCGCTTCGGACGGGGCGGTGGCCGCGCACTGCGCGGCGCAGTACATCGACGCCCTCAAGGGGCAGGCCTACGCGTAGGAGGGTGAGGCGCGGCGGGACCGTCGCGCTCGCGGCGGTCCTGGCGCTCGCCTCGATCGGCGCGCTCGCCTCCGCCCAGGCTCGCGTCGACTTCTGGAACGTCGAGGGCGAGCCCGAGGAGGCCGCCCGCGTCCTCGCCGCGGCCCTTTCCCCCGAGGAGCTCCTCGGCCAGCTCTTCATGATGACCTACCCGGGCACCGAACCCTCGCCGCTCCTCTTCGAATGGATCAGGCGGCGTGCGCTCGGCGGCATCAAGGTGTTCGGGTGGAACGCGGAGGACACGGGCGTCCTCGCGCGCGTGGTGGCCCGCGTCCAGGCGGCGGCCGCCGCCTCTCCCCACGGCATTCCCCCGCTCGTGGCCACCGACCAGGAGGGCGGCTGGATCCGCCACGTCAAGGGCGCGACGACAGTCACG
>ENA-UOWG01003551-UOWG01003551.1-activated-sludge-metagenome-genome-assembly--contig:-NODE-3551-length-11781-cov-7.636619_pt1 | contig 11781 bp, 8 predicted proteins | sample MGYA00238147_ERZ761563 | MGnify/ENA primary metagenome ERZ761563 (study PRJEB28884, sample SAMN05720216) | anaerobic digester metagenome | isolation source: active sludge of municipal... | reverse complement strand
GCTGGAACTGGCCCAACAGGTCGTCGCCGAGTTCGCGCCCATCGCCGACGACCGCGATCTCGATCTGGGCCTGCTGCCGAGTACAGCGGTCACCGTCACCGGCGACCCCGGCGAACTGCGCACCCTGCTGGGCAATCTGGTGGACAACGCCTTGCGTTACACCCCGTCCGGCGGGCGAGTGGACGTTCAGGTCAAACAGGCTGAGAACGAGGCAGTGCTGACCGTGAGCGACACCGGGCCGGGCATTCCAGCAGCGGAACGGGGGCGGGTATTCGACCGGTTCTATCGCGGCGCGGATACCGCCACGCCCGGCAGTGGACTGGGGCTGGCCATCGTCCAGCGCATCGCCGACCGTCATCGGGCCAGCGTTCGGCTGAAAGACGCCGAATCAGGCCGGGGGCTGCGGGTCATCGTCCAGTGGCCAGTTGCTGCGGTTTGAATGATGTTCCATCACCCATCAGGGATAAATTCCCCTCCTCGGACCCGAAGGGGCAGGGGAGTAGGGACACGGCGGCGCCGTGTCCCTACCGGCCCCACAGGTATAATCCTTGCGAGGAACCACCCTACTTCATCGTCACCGTCAGGCCGGTCACGTTGCCGAAGTTGAGGTCCAGGCCCTTGGTCCGCGAGCGCAGATTCATGATCACCCCATGCTCGTTCTGCAGGCGCTGGCCGCCCACGCCACCGCCCACGGCCACACTCGCCTCCAGCTTGGTATAGGTACCTGCGAAATCAGCGACATTTTTCAGGGCATAAACCTCGCCGACGGCGCTCATCTTCGAGACGCCGACATTGAGACCAGCACTCAACCCCTTGAGCTTGAACGGATATTGTTTGCCCTTGAACGTCAGCGTTCCGCTGCCCTCGCTGCCGCCCAGAACCAGTCCAAACTGCTTCTCCTGAATCGCGACCTTGCCAACCGGTTTATCGTTGTCCGCCGCCAGGGCCTGACCACCTACCAGCAACGATGCCGCCAGCAGGACGCCGCCGGTTATTTTGCAAAAACTCTGCATCATCAGTTCATTCCTCATGTGATGGTAACAACAAGGGGTTTGACCGCATTATTACTGAACGGTCAGGGGATAAAACCCGGAGACAGCGCCATCCTGAGGGAGGACCAGAACCGGGTCGCAATCAATCAAGTATGGCTCGATTCAACCCATTTTTCGCCAACTCTCAAGGCATTGTCACGCCCACCTGTCGCAACAACGCCCTGACCTCGGGATTATCCGGTTCCAGTTCCGCCAACCGACGCGCCGAGCGCCGCGCCGCATCGAGGTTTCCGGCATCGCGCTGGAACGCAATCAGCGCCCGCAGGCTGTCGCGGTCGTTGGGATGCTTCGCCAGCACCGCTTCCAGTTCCTGAATCGCTTTCGGCTTCTGACCAGTCCCGTTCAGCGCCACTGCATACACATAGCCATAACGGGGATTATCGCCGCCCAGCCGGGCGGCTTCCGCCAGTGCGGTCAGGGCCTCCGGCAATTTCTTCTGGCGGATCAGCAACAACCCTAACGCATGGTGGGCGGCGGCGTTGCGCGGATCGGTCGCCAGGACTTGACGCAAGGTCTTTTCACCATCCGGGTCCCGTCCTTGCAACCGGTACAGATCGGCGAGATTGACTGCCGCCTGGGTAAAGGTCGGCTGCAAGTCCAGAGCAGCGCGGTAGGCGGCTTCCGCTTGGTCGAACTGGCCCTGATCCACGTGGATCAGCCCGATGTTCAGAGACGACTCCGGGCGGTCGGCGTTGGTTTGTTCGGACGCGATGTATTCGGCCACCCCCCGCTGGATCGCCCGGCGCTGGTTCTCAGTGAGCGTTTCCTGCGGCACGGAGGCCAGGTCCCGCGCGGCATCGAGTCGCACCTGCCGCACCGGGTCATCGAGCAGCGGCAGCAGGTGTTTCACCTTCAACTCCGGTGGCAACGCCGCCAGTCCCCGCGCCGCCGCGCTGCGCACCAGCGGATCGGGATCGGTCAACAACGGGCGCAGCGCCTCAAACCCGGCGGGATCAAGCCGCTCGCCGAGCAGCACCGCCCCACTGGCCCGCGCAATAGCCGACTGGTCGGGGTTCCGCAGCAATGCCCGCAACAGTTCCCGCGCGCCGGCGGCCTCAGTCTGACCGGCGTACAACGCTTCGGCGAATTGTTGATGGCCAGGCAGCGGCTTGCCGTACCACTTTTGGACCTGCTCCACCGCCCATTCAGCCGGTTTATCGCCGTGGCAACGGGTGCAGGCGTTCGGGACGCCCAGTTTCACCGTCAAATCCGGGCGGGGGATACGGAAGCTGTGGTCGTGGCGCGGGTCCACCACCATATAAGTCGTGGTCGGCGCATGGCAGGCGACGCAGTCCGCGCTCTGCGAACCCGCCGGATGAAAATGGTGCTGAGGCGATTCGTATTTCGCCGCCAAGTGGCATTGCAGGCAGACCTGATGGCCCGGAGCGCGCAGCTTGCCACTGTGCGGGTCGTGGCAGTCGCTGCAACTGACGCCCCGCGCCTGCATCTTGCTTTGCAGGAACGAACCGTGGTTGAACACCTCGTCCCTCATCTGCCCATCGGGATAGTAGAGATCGGGCGTTAGCAGCGCCAGCCGGTGGGTGTCCAGCAACGGCTTGCCGAAGACGTAATCCTCCCACAACTGCCCGCGCCGGGCGTGGCAGCGGGCGCACAACTCCTGTTCGCGGCTGGCGCCTGGGGGTGTGCTCAGGGGGGCATTGCGCGTCGCCGCCAGCTTGGCCGTCCACAACACGCTGGGCTTGGGGTTCAGAAGGGGGGTTACCAGGTCCAGCCCCTTCATGGCCAGCGCGCGTAGATGCGCGTTCAGACCGCGCCGCTCGTCGAGGGCGATAGCCAGCCCCTTGGTGGAGTTCAGCTTTTGCCAGTCCCCTTCTTTTCTGGCCCAGGCGAGGTGATCGGCGCCGGGACCGTGACAGGCTTCGCAAGACACGTTGATCTCGGACCAGGTGGTGCTAAAACGCTTGCGTTGCGGATCGTAGTTCTTGTGCAGATTCGTGGAATGGCACTCGGCGCACATGTAGTTCCAGTTCTGCTGTGCGCCCGTCCAGTGCAGCGGGTCCTGATGGGTGAGGTTCTGGTCAGGATAGAGGTGGAACCAGCGCTGTCCGCCCTGCTCTCTGGGTCGGCTGTCCCAGGCGAGGCCCAGCGCCTGGTAGCGGCCATCGGGAAAACCGATCAGGTACTGCTGCAACGGATACACGCCGAAGGTGTAGGCGATGGCAAAGTCCTGCAATGACCCGTCCGGCCCGTCGGTGCGGACCATGAATTGGCCGTCGCGCTGGAAGAAGGTGGACGTGATGCCGGCATAGGTAAAGGATGCGTCGTGGAAATCGCCAAGCACGGTCTGCTCGGTCGCGGGCTGCATTGCCTGCGCGTGCTGGGAATCCCGCCAGTACCGATATTCGGTTTGATGGCATTCGGCGCAGCTTTGCGCGCCGACATAACCGCCACTACTGGATGCGACCGGCGGATGGCGGTCCGGCAACGTCACGGGCAGGGGTTCCATCGGTTCAGTTTCGGAATGCGCCCAGGAAGCGAACCAGGTCGCGCCGCCGAGCAGGAAAACAGCAGAAAACAGCAGCGCAAAAAACAAAGGGAAACGCTGGAAGCAAGGGAGCATGATTCGGAATTACCGGTTCCTGGTTTTTTTACCAGCGGAAGGTCGCCCCCAGCGCGGGGCCGGCCAGGCGCAGGTCCTCGACGAGTTCATCGCCGCCCGTCGAATAATAGAGGTTGCGATAGACGAGCACGACGTCGCCCCAGTCGAAGCGATAGCCGATCCCGGCCCAGCCCTGCCAGGTCCAGTTGGAATAGTTGCCCGCGCCGATGTCGAGGTAGTAAGGCAGGAACCAGTCGCCGCCGTCGCCGAGTTCCACCGCGCCGCGCACGCCAACGATCCCGTCCCACACGTTGATCCGGTCGGAGCCGCTGCCGGAGCGGCCCAACACGCCGTCCGGGCCGGAGAAGCTTAAATCCGTCGAGGTTTCCAAGCCCAGGTAGCGCACGCCGCCGAACACGTCCAGCGTCCCGGCGGCGCTCTGCGCTACGGTGTAGCTGCCGATTCCCGCCCAGATCAGCGCCTGAATGTCTACGTTCAGGTTCGTATCAACGGGTAGCGACAGGTTGCCGCCCGGTCCACGCACGGTTTTGATTCTCCCTTTCTGGTCGCTGAAATCGGTGTAAACCAGGTCCATCGCCAGCGCCCAGTCACCCTTGCGCGCCTCGAAGGTTCCCATCAGAGCGAAGTCCAGATCGCTGAGATAACTGTCCGGCTTGACCTCGACATCGACACGCTTACCGCCGCCCAACGGAGTATTGAACTGGAGCGTCTGGCGAATGTTCGGGAGCCAAGCATACGGCGTCAGGCTGTAATGCCATTGCCCATCGTACCGGTCCACGCCGGCGCCCGATGCCGCGCCGCCCGAGGCCAGCAGACCGGCAGCCAGCGCCCAGAGTCCCGCGTGCAGTACTTGCTTTCGAAGCATGGGGCCTTTCCCCTTCAGGTTTGAGGTGAGTCGTGGACCCGGCGGTCGCTAAATCTCCGCCGGGCGCTTGCTTCGTGATAGTCCCGAAATGGATGCTTTTGCAAGCAGCCCGCGGGTTGATCACCGAAAGGCTTACTCCACGGCCCTGACTCGCGGAATTTTCCATGAGCCGTCAAGGATGGAAGGATCTTTCTCTTTCGGCCAATAGAGCCGCATCATGAGGATGAACTTGTCCTTCGGCGCTGGGAGCCAGTTCGATTCCTTGTCGGGGCCAGGATTTTCGTTCTGGATGTAGAGGTCCACCGAACCATCGGCGTTGGCCTTGAGGTTTTGCCGGGCGCTGATGCTGTAGCGGTTAAGGGAGTTGGGCACGAAGAAATAGTCCTTGTCGTACATCGTCAGCGACCAGAACCCGTTTGCGGGCGGCAGTTCGCCTTTGTTGAAGTGCATCACGTATTTCTTCTCGCCAGCATACGAGCTGATCGCGGACGGTCCTTCCGAGGTGGGATAGACGGCGTCCTGCGGACGATTCGCCCCTAACCCGATGGCAGTGATCAAGGCGCGCTGAAGGTAGTTCGCACCGTAGTTGCCGGTTTTGGTGGTGAACAACCAGCCGTTCTCCAATTTCAAGTCGCCTTCGACGATGCCTTCCTTCAGCCAAAGCATGATCTTTTCATTGGCGACCTTGGGCACGAGGGAGAACGCTTCGTGGGCCATGGGGGCGAGTTTGCTGCGATCAAACGGCTGACCGGGAACGATCCCGATCTTGGCCATCTTTTCCAGGATGTGCTTGTCCGCGGCGGCGGGCGGATTGTTCACCAGCAATTTGGCCAGCAGATTGAAATAGTCGTCGGCGCTGAGTGCGTTCACCTGATCCCGCACGGCGGTTTTCATGTCGATGGACGGATCGACCTTGCCGGGCGGCGGGGTGTAAGGTTTGCCGTAGGCGCTGAGCGGGACGAGCGAAATCTCATCCTGCAGCTTGTGGACAGCAGCGTAGTCTTCTGGCGTGCCAGTGCAGTAGATGCGACCCAGTAGCCAGACCATGGCGGTGGGCGATTTATATTCCTTGACACCCTCCGGTAGCGTGCCTTTCCAGCCGGGGCCGGTAATCGCGTAGGTCTGCGGGCCGGTGCCGGTCGTGCGTTTGCCCGGTACCTGGAACACTTCCGTCCAGCCATCGAGCATGGGGAAGAGATAATAACGGTCCTGTGCATCCGGCAGGCTTAATACCCACGGTTCCTGGCCTACGTCCAGCCAGGCAGTGGTGTACAGCGTGTCGGCGTTCGGGGCAGTCACGTCTCTGAACGTCGCGGAAGGATACTCGCGCATCCGGACAAACTGTCCCATCGGAGCGCGCGTACCTTCCGGTTTCTCGACATTGGTCATCACGCGCCGGGTCATTTCCATCGTGACCAGCGGATAACCATAGATGTAGGCTTCAACGCCCAATGGAACGACTTCAAAGGCATTCTCTCTGGCTTGACCGCTGGAAACGAACAAGGTAGCCGCCATCAGGCCGACGGCCAGTATCGAATTGAACACGATTCGCTTCATCATTTCTTTTCCTCTGATTTGCCTCGTACACCTGATTGATCAAGTCGCGGGCCGTTCCGATCCTTCCCGAACGGCCCGAGCGATTCACGACCAAAACGACTTACTTCGCGTCGGCGGCTTTCGCCATCCCTTCTTCGAGTTTCTTGATGTCCTCGGGCGACAGTTGCGGGCGATCCACCTTGATGGTCAGCTTGTTCAGCTTGGCGGTCAGCGGGAACGGTGGTTGGTAGTCGGCGTCGTTCACGCCGGTGAGCGTGTCCGAGCCGATGTCGAAGGATTCGTCCCATTGCAGGATCATCGGCAGGGTGCGCTTCATCTCCTGGGTAGCGACGACCTTGCCGTCCACCTTGAGCGTACCGACGCCGGGGCGACCGACGCCGCTGAAGTTGTTAAAGGCCAGGGTGCCCGCGCCCAATCCGTCGTACTTGAAGTCAAACTCAATCGTGTGCTTGCCGGGCGTGAGCGCGTCCGGGCCTTCCCACTTGAGCCGCTCCAGGTCAACCAAATTCCACAGCCACACCGGCTTGCCCTTGAGCAGGTAGAAACCGTAGCCGCCGAAGCGCCCGCCCGAAGTCAGGATCATGCCCTCGGCCCCGCCTTGCGGCGCCTCGATGTCGGCGGTGACGGTGTACGAGGTGTTCAGCAGCAGCGGCGAATCGCCCTGGGGCAGGCCGACCATGGGCCGCGTGTAGACAAATTCGGTGCGTCCGGCGGTGATGTTCGGCCGCGGGGCGACGATGCGCGCCGCCACCGAGGCATCCAGCGGAAAGACCTGATGCTTCTTCGCCTCGGCGATGAATAGCTCCTTCATCTCCTTGACTTTCTCTGGGTGCTTCGCCGCAATATCTTCGCTCTGCGTGAAATCGCGGTTCAGGTCATAGAGTTCGAGCACCTGGTTGTTGAGCGGATCCGGGTTGGCCGGGCCGAAGGCTTCCCACGGCGCGCGATTGACCTTGGTGCTCAGGAACCAGCCGTCGTGGTACAGCGCCCACTGGCCCATCATCTCGAAGTACTGGGTCTGGTGGCGCGATGGCGTCTTGGCGTTGGCCGCGTCGAAGGTATAGGCGAAGCTCGTGCCTTCAATCGGTTTTTGCTGGATGCCGTCCACCATCTCGGGCGCCCGGATGCCCGCCGCCTCAAGGATTGTCGGCACAACGTCGATCACATGGATGAACTGCTCGCGCAGCGCGCCTTTGTCCTTGATGCGCGCCGGCCACGACACGACCATGTTCTGGTTGATGCCGCCGAGCTGCGAGGCGTTTTGCTTGAACCACGAGAACGGCGTATCGAAGGTCCACGACCAGCCCGCCGACATGTGGTTGTAAGTCGCCTCGGTGCCCCAGACCTCGTAGAACTTCATCTGCACGTCGACCGGCAACTGGTTCAGGCCGTTGAAGAACGCCACCTCGTTCGGCGTACCCATCGGCCCGCCCTCGGCGCTGGTGCCGTTGTCGCCGTTGATGTAGATGATCAACGTGTTGTCGAGCTTGCCCAGGTCCTCGAACGCCTGGATGACGCGACCGATCTCATGGTCGTTGTAGGCCGCGTAGGCGGCGAACACCTCAACCTGGCGAATAAAGAGCTTCTTTTCCTCAGCCGTGAGCTGGTCCCACTCCTTCAGTACGTCCTTTGGCCATGGCGGGAGCTTCGCGTCCTGCGGAATCACGCCGAGCCGCTTCTGGTTCTCGAAAATGCGCTCGCGCACCTTGTTCCAGCCATCGTTGAACAGCTTCATCTGACTGATTTTGTTTACCCACTCCTGAGTCGGGTGGTGCGGGGCGTGGGTGGCGCCGGGCGCATACTTGATGAAGATCGGCTTGCTCGGGTCGATCTGGTGCATCCGCGTCATGTAGTCGATGGCATCGTCGGCCATCGCGGTAACCAGGTTCCAGGTTCCCGGCGTCTTACCTTCGAACGGGTAGATTTGCGTGGTGTTGCGGAACAGGTTCGGTTGCCACTGGTTGGCGTCGCCGCCGACGAAGCCGTAGAAGTACTCGAAGCCCATGCCGGTCGGCCACTGGTCGAAGGGCCCCACTTGGCTGGCCTGGAAAGCGGGCACGTTGTGGTCCTTGCCGAACCAGGAGGTGGCGTAGCCATTGTCCTTGAGGATGCGGCCGATGGTCGCTTTGTCCTTGGCGATGATACTGTTGTAGCCGGGGAAGCCGGTGGACTGCTCGGAGATCACGCCGAAGCCGGCTGAGTGGTGGTTGCGTCCGGTGATCAGGGCGGCCCGGGTCGGCGAGCAGAGCGCGGTGGAGAAGACCCGGTTGTAGCGCAAGCCCGCGTTGGCGATCCGATCCATCGCCGGTGTCGGAATCACGCCGCCGAAGGTGCTGGGCACGGCGAAACCGGCGTCGTCAGTGATGATCAGCAGCACGTTGGGCGCATTCTTCGGCGGTACGATGCGTGGCGCCCACCAAGGTTTGGATTGTAGGGCATCGTCCTTGATCACCCCGCCGAACTTCGGATCGGGCGGTGGGAGCTGTTTACCGTCGATCGTCGTAGTGGCGTCGGGAGAACCGGGTACACCGGTAATGTGCGGGGCGTCGGCGGCCTGGGCGCCGCCGAAAGCGAGACAAGCTACCAACGCCAAGGTTGAAATAATGGGTTTTTTCATCATGCACCCTCGAGATACGTGATTTTCCTGGGCTAACTGCTTGAAAAACGGTTTCACCCCCTCTCCCACGGCGGGAGAAGGGAGTTGAGGTACGATTGCCTCAGTTCTGCTTGTTTTCGAACCACGACGGCGATGGCCGCCCACCAGTCGGTTCGACTGCTATGGCCAGTTCCTGGGTATAAGTTGCCCGCACTTGATCGCCCGCCTTGAGGTCCTTGACGTCCATGTCAGCCGGGATTTGCAGGGTGACGTGATGCACCGCGCCCTGGACCAGAACCGTGCGTTTCGCCTTGTCGACGGCCAGGATGGTGCCGATCATCTCCACCTTCTCTTCCACCGCGCCGGACGGCATCGCCCCTGCGGGCGCGCGGTTGGCGCTCACCGTGACGATCCGCTGGTTGACGCCCGTCCCCTGGACCATGTCGAGCGACAAGGCCAAGGCCTGGTGATAGGTCGCCTTGACCGTGTCGCCGGCCCGCACCTGGGCCAGGTTGCGCACTTCATCGCCGACCTTGATGGTGAAAACCTTGCCATCCTCGCCCTTCAGGGTGAGCGTCCGATTCTTCTGATCCACCGCTTGCACGATCGCGGTGGCGGTTATCTTTTCGCGGACCCCCATGGCGTCGGCAATCGCCGACACGGTGGGTGCCGCAGCCGCAGCCGGGGCCTTGTCCTGCGCCAGCACGGGCATCGCCAGCAGACTGGCGGCGGCCAAAACGGTCAACGTCATTGCTTTCTTCATGCTGCTCTCCTCGTTGGGTTGGGTTGGATTAAAACGGATTGGGGACGACGGTGTAATACACGCCGTTGCTGCCGAAGTGCGGCTGATAATAGGCGCTGCCGCAGTTGTAGTAGCGGACGCCGTTGGCGCTGACGCTGTTGCAACCGCTGCCGGGCAGCGCCATCACCTCGCTGCCGATGGCCGGTCCGGTGACGTACACCGGCTGTTGCACCACCACGGTCGGGCTGGCCGCCGCCGAGCCGATGGCCGCGCCGGCGGCTAACCCGACGACGCCGGCGGCGGCGACCGCGCCGGCGCTGTAACCGCTGACGCAGCCCCAGCAGCCGCCGCCGTAGGCGGGGTGATAGGCGGGATGATAGTAGGCGCCGCCGCCGTAGCCGGCATGATAGGCGCCGCCGTAGCCGACGTGGGTCACCCCGCCGTAGCCGACGTGGGTCACCCCGCCGTAGCCGGCATGATAGGCCCCGCCAAAGCCGCCGCCGCCCCAGCCGGCGTGATGCCAGGAGGTAAAGCCGCCCGCGCCGGCGTGAAAGCCGCCGCCAAAGCCGCCGCCACGCCAGGCCTGGGCCTGCAACGGCAGGAGCGCCAGGCCGGCCAAGCCGAGAACCACTAGATGTTTCCAATCGTTCCGCATCACTGTTGCCTCCAAAGTCGTTAGCGGCCCGCCCCGGTCAGGGCGCGGAAATCCATCGCATCAGCGCCTTCGGGTTTGGCGAAGGTGAAGAGCTTGGCGGGGAGTTTCGGATCGAGCTTCCAGTCGTAATACTCCACCGCGAAGCGCGGAGCACCCTGCACGTCGGTCAGCGTGCCGGCGATTCGGCAGGGCAGATCGGTTTTGGCGTCGATCCAGATTTCTCCGGCGATACCCGGCGCGGCCAGCGCCACGTGCTCGCAGCGGGCGCCGCGCAGGACCGAGAAGCCGGCGTAGAACGCGCTGGTGGCCTCTTTCGTCAGCACCGCGTAGGGATCGCTATACAACACATCCTCGAACGGCAGCAGGAGGCCGGCCGTTTTCGCGGCGAACGGCACCAGTTCGTCGAGGGTCTTGGGGGCGTCCGCCGTGGCGTAGAGTTTGTGGGTCGGCTCGTAGGCGGTCATCTTCGCGCCGTCGAAATAGAAATCGAACGGCGGGGCGTCGCCGCGAATCTCGGCGCTCAGCTTGTTCGGGCGCTGGACCGCGACCACCGAGTCGGTGAAGAAGGTCAGAAACTGCCCGGTCCCGCCCGGTGCTTCGGTCATACTGCGGGTGCGCACCACGAACGCCGGGGTCGCCGCCAGCTTGGCGCTCATCTTCTTCACCAGATCGAGCGCGCCCGGCTCCATCACCCGGGCGGGCGCGGCGGTTTGGGCCGGCGCTGAAGCCTTTTCCTGGCCGAAAACCGCGCTGATGGTTAACGGTGAAAACAAGGCGAGCGCCAAAGCGGTTCGCCAGAGTTTGTCTTTCATGCTTACTCTCCAGAAGATCTTAGGGTTCAAGAATGGCCTCAGTAGTAGAACGCCTGGCGGTACGTCCGGCGCACGACCGCGGTGTAGGACAGAGCGGCGTCAACGGCATTCAATGCTGTCGAAAATCATCGTCCAGCCCTTGGCCGCTGCCGAGCCGGCTAGAAGCGGAAGACCACGCCGAGCGCGGGTCCGCTGAGAGAAGAATGCGTTGGCTGCTCATAGAGTCTGTCGCTCCAGTTTTGTCTGGTCGCTATTTGGGAAACATCAACTGCACCTGCGCGCGGATCTGCCAGTTGGCGGCGTCATCCGGGGCGGCCACGTTGTAGTAGGCCGATAACTGCGTATTCACCGGCAGCTTGCCGAGGTGAAAGATCTTGCCGACGCCACCCCCTAACGGCACGGTCCATTGCTGGCCGCTGTCGGCCTTCCAGTCGACGGTGAGGATCGGCGCGCTGGTGAGGTAGAAGCCGCCCTTGAAGTTGTAGTTGACGAACGGTTGGATCAGGCCGTTGTTGTACGAGCCGCCGCGCTGGTCGCTGGTGAGCGACCAGATATTGTTGGCCAGCATGCCGTACACCCACGGATCGCCTTTGTCGAGGTGCAGCACCACGAACGACGGACCCAGGCCCCAGTTTTTGTTGCCGAGTTCCGCGTTGCTGTTGGTCGGCAACTGCACGACCGGCCCCGCGCCCCAAATCCAGTGACCGGGCTTGGCGGGAGAGAGGAACGCCGTGAAGACCGTGTCGCCGATGCCGTGGGTCCGATCGTCGCCCGGGTAAAGCGCCGGCATCGAGATCACGGGGATGATCGTGCGGGTGATGAGGTTCCAGTCGTCGTTCACCGAGATCGGGATCACCGGCTGGATGTTGAGCACGTTTTGCGTCCCCTTCTCCGGCCCGAAATTGAGATTCCAGCGTTTCG
>ENA-UOWG01003544-UOWG01003544.1-activated-sludge-metagenome-genome-assembly--contig:-NODE-3544-length-11818-cov-12.522231_pt1 | contig 11818 bp, 11 predicted proteins | sample MGYA00238147_ERZ761563 | MGnify/ENA primary metagenome ERZ761563 (study PRJEB28884, sample SAMN05720216) | anaerobic digester metagenome | isolation source: active sludge of municipal... | reverse complement strand
TCGACGGCGAGGCGCTCACCACCGCGCGCACCGCGGCGGCCTCGCTGCTGGCCGCCCGTTACCTGGCGCGCCCTGATGCGCGGCGGTTGCTGGTGGTCGGCACTGGCGCCCTGGCGCCGGCGATGGCACGCGCCCTGGCCACCCTGCCGACAATCGACCACGTGCAGGTCTGGGGGCGAGACGCCACCGCAGCGCAGACCCTGGCGCAGCGGCTGCGCGACGAGAACTTGCCCTGCGTCGCCGCCGAAGACCTTGAGGCGGCAGTGCGCGCCGCCGACGTGGTCAGTTGCGCCACGACCGCCACCACTGCCGTGGTGCGCGGCGCGTGGCTCGCGCCGGGCACTCACCTGGATCTGGTCGGCGCCTTCCGGCCGGCGATGCGCGAGGTCGATGAAGCGGCGGTGGCCCGCGCCCGCGTCTACGTGGACACGCGGGTGGGCGCGCTCGCCGAGGCCGGTGACCTGCTCGCGGCGATCGCCGCCGGCGTCTTCAGCCCCGAGGCGGTGGTGGGGGAACTGGCGGATCTGGTGCGCGGCACCTGCGCGGGGCGCGCGACGGCCGGCGAGATCACGCTCTTCAAGTCGGTGGGCACGGCGCTCGAGGATCTGGCCGCGGCCGAACTGCTGCTCGCGCGGCTCGACTGAACCGAGTCCGAGGCGGCTATTCGCCGATCGACAGCGGCAGGGTGCGCGTGATCGGGCCGCGCGCGGGCGAGTCGAGCTTGTAGCGCACGGCGACCACGGTGCCGCCGCCGGCCACCGACTCGACCGAGAAGTTCGCCTTGATCCGCCCGGCGCGGGTGCGCATGTTCGCCAGACCGCGCCCGCGCGAGCTCTCCTGCGGCAGGCCGCGGCCGTTGTCGGCGATGCGTATCGCCAGCCACTGCGCCGCGCCGTCGTGCTCCGCGGCGAGCGTCACGCGCACCACGCTGGCATGGCTGTGCTTGATGGTGTTGGTCAGCGCCTCCTGCACGATGCGCAGGATGGGCAGCACGGCGTCGGACACCACCTCGAGTTCGGCGGGCAGGTCGCGCGCATCCCACTGCAGCTCGATGCCCGCGGCCTTGAGGCGCGGCTCCATGCGCCAGCGCAGGTTGCCCAGGGCGGCGAGCAGGTCGGCATCCTCGGTGGCCAGGGTGTCGATGGCCAGCCGCATGTCGTCGATCGACTCGCGCAGCACCTGTGCCACGTCGTCCTTGGTGATCGCGCCGCGCTCGACCAGCATGAGCGAGGACAGCAGCTGCGAGCCCAGGCCGTCGTGCATGTCCTGCATGATGCGCTGGCGCTCCTGCGCGCCGGCCTTGATGCGCTCGGAGTCGCGCACCCGCTCGAAGTTGCGCTTGAGCAGGCGCTCGCGCTCCTGGATGCGGCTCTCGAGTTCGAGGTTGATGCGCTCGACGTCGGCCAGCGAGGTCACGAAGCGGTCGATCAGCGCCGCGGCCACCGCGGCCAGCAGCAGCGGCGTGGCGAGGTTGAGCAGCGGCGGCTGGTCGTAGGGCAGCCAGCCCGCGAGCACCAGGAAGTCGTGGATCGCGGCGGCCAGCGCGATCAGCACCACCACCGCGATGGCCTCGAAGAGCAGGCGGCCGCGGCGAAAGGCGGCGATCACCCCGATTGCCGCGCACACGGCGACCATCGCGAGCAGGGCGGCCTGCCAGGCGAGGCCGAGTGTGAGGGCCAGCGCCTCGCCGCCGATCCAGTAGATCAGCGCGCCGAGCAGCCCGAGCGCGACCATCGCGGCCTCGAGCCACGGGCGGCGGAAGCCCGACCAGCGCAACGCGATGATCGAGCCCAGCGCAGCGAACGCGCCGGACCCCAGGAAGTAGGCGCTGCGCGTCCAGGCCACCATGTGCTGGGGCACCGCCTCGAAGGCGAAGTCGGCGTTGCGCAGCGCCCAGAAGCCGGCGACCAGGGCCAGCAGGCCGTAGATGGCGTCGTCGCGCCGCCGCCACCACAGCGCGGCAAAGCCCAGGGCGACGAGCACCACCAGCATTGCCGAGAGCCAGCGCAGCGTGTGGTTCAGGAAGTATTCGCGCGCGTAGGTACGCGCGAGTTCCAGCGAGGGCCCCACCACCATGGGCGAGACGCCATGCAGCCCGGCGCCGAAGCGCGCGTGCAGCTCGATCTCGTTGGCACCGACGCGCAGGAATTCGGGCGGCAGGTGCACGAGGTGCGGGCGGCGCCAGCGTACGTGGGCGGCGCTGCTTTCCTGCGGCAGCTCGGTGAGGAGGTGTCCGTTGAGGCGAATGTCGCCGCCGGTGGGCAGGCGCGGCACGAGCAGCGACCAGGACTCGGAGGGCGCCTGGGCAAGGTCGAAGCGGCTGCGGATCCACAACTCACGGGGCGTCTCGCTGGCCGAGGTCCAGCGCAAGGGCAGGGTCTGGGGCGTCCAGGCGGCCGAGGAGGGCGGGCTTGCACCCTCGTGGACCGCGGCGCGGTCGAGAATGATCTGCGCGCGGGCTGGCGCGGCAAGTGCCAGCAGCAGTGCGGCGAGCGCCAGCAGGCACAACGCGAGGCCGCGCGGCACGCCGGCGGCGCGGGGCACTGCCAGCAACATCGGGAGGGATCTCAGGCGCGCAACAGGCCCATCTGGCCGGCTTCGTAGACCGCCTCGCCGCGCGAATGCACCTGCAGCTTGCGGTAGATCTTCTTGATGTGGGCGGTCACGGTGTGCGGCGAGATGCCGAGGATCTCGCCGATCTCGTTGAAGCTCATGCCCTTGGCCAGCAGCTGGAGGATCTCGGTCTCGCGCGCCGACAGGGGATTGGGCTCGGCCGGGCCGGCGGGAGTGAAGAGATTGCCCACGCCCGCGCCCGTGCCGGCACCGGCAGGGCGCGGCGCCGCGGCGGCGCTCATGCGGTTGCGGATCGCGCGCAGCACGCTGCGCGCCACCACCGGGCTCACCGGGCTGCCGCCCGCGCGCAGCAGGCGAATGCACGAGATCACGTCGGCCGCGGTCGAATCCTTGAGGATGTAGCCGGTGGCGCCGGCCTCGATCGAGCTGACCACGTGTTGCTCGTCGCCGAACACGGTGACCACCATGATGTCCACGTCAGGGCGGCGTGCCGACACCTGGCGGATCAGGTCGATACCCGAGCCGTCGGGCAGGCCCAGGTCGATCAGCATCACATCGAAGTTCTCGCGCTCGATCAGGGCCTGGCCTTCGCGCTTGGTGCCGGCGCTGCCGGCCAGGCGCATCGAGGGCTCTTCCTGGATGATCGTCTCGAAGCGGCGACGGAACTCGGGCTCGTCTTCGATGATGATGATGGACAGCGGGGCTTCACTCACGGCGGGATCCTGGCTGAAGCGACGAGGGAGCCGCAATCATAGTGCTGGGCGGGCGACTGTGAGCGCCCGCTCGCCGTGTCGGCACGGGCTCAGGGTGCCAAACGTGCGCGATACCACTCCCCGCCGTTCTGGGTGTAGGCAAGCCGGTCGTGCAGGCGCGAGGGCCGGCCCTGCCAGAACTCCAGGCGGTCCGGCGCGAGGCGGTAGCCGCCCCAGTGAGGGGGGCGCGCCGGGTTGAGGCCGTGGCGCACCCCCATCTCGGCGGCTCGGGCGAGCAGCCAGGCCTTGCCGGGGATGGGTTGGCTTTGCGGGCTGGCCCAGGCGCCCAGGCGGCTGGGCAGGGGGCGGCTGGCGTAGTAGGCGTCGCTCTCGGCGGCATCGACTCGGGTGACCGCGCCTTCGACGATCACCTGGCGCTCGAGTTCGCGCCAGAAAAAGAGCAGCGCGGCGCGCGGATTGGCCGCGAGTTCGCGCCCCTTGCGGCTCTCGTAGTTGGTGTAGAACACGAAGCCCGCCGCGTCGAAGTCCTTGATCAGCACGGTGCGCACGCTGGGGCGGCCGGCTTCATCGGCGGTGGCCAGCGTCATGGCGTTGGGCTCGAGCACTTCGGACTTGAGGACCTCGTCCCACCAGCGCGCGAACTGGCGGATCGGGTCGGGATCGGCGTGCGCCTCGTCGAGGGCGCCGCGCATGTAGTCGGTGCGGATGTCGGCGATCTTCATGAAGCGCGAGTCTAGCCTTCGCCCCCGGCGGACCGGGCCGCGCGCGCCTTGCGCGCGAGGCGCTCGAGGTGCGGATCAGCGAGTCCCTCGGCGCGCAGCGCGGCCACGGTGCGCTCCAGGTAGTCGAGGCTCGTGCCGTAGCGCCCGTGCGCGTGCGCCAGGATGGCAAGCATCTCGGTCTCGGGCAGGCGGCCGCAGTAGTTGACGGCGGCAGGGTTGACCACGAAGGCCAGCGCGCGCAACACCTGGCCGTCGTCGGTGCGCGCCGCCAGCCAGCGCGGGGCGTAGGAGCCCATGAACATCTCGCGCTCCCACAGGCGGGCGAACTCGTCCGGCACGGCCTCGGCCGGAACGCGCAGTGCCAGGCCCGCGCAGGAGCCGCCACGCGCCAGCCCGGCCACCAGGCCCGGCCGCTCGGGCGTGCCGCGATACGCCACCGAGCGCAGACACAGGCTGCGGTGGTAGCCGTGCACGCGCACGGCGCGGCGGGCGTCGAAGCGCACTTCGGGCTTCCAGATCAGCGAGGCGTAGGCGAAGAGCCAAAGGGGCGTGCTGCCGTCCCAGTCGGCCAGCAGGGCAGCTCGCGAGGCGGCGAGCGTCGCCTCGCTCAGGCGCGGCAGCGGCTCAGTCATGGCGTTCGCGACGGGCGCCCGCCACGCCTCCTGCGCCCAGCATCACGGCCATGGTGTAGAAGGCGGCGCCCGCGCCCACGATGCTGCCCATGGCGCCGAACACCAGGGGCAGGAAGGTGTGGCTGCTGTTCATGAGCATGGCGCGCAGGCCCAGCGCCTCGCCCACCCGGCCCGGCGGGCTGATCGCGTGCAGCAAGGACAGAACGTTGGGTTGCGAGGCTCCAAGCCCTAAGCCCAGCAGGAAGGCCACGGCCACCAGGGGCCAGAAGCCGCTGAACCAGGGCATCAGGGCGAAGGCGGTGCCTGCCACCCAGAAGGCCGCGACCAGCACCTGCCACTCGTCCATGCGCCGCGACACCCAGGGCATGGCGAATCGGATCAGGAAGGTGGCCGTGGCAAAGCCGCCCAGCACCAGGCCCACCTGCGAGGCGCTCAGGCCCACGGCCGTGCCGTAGACCGGGATCATGAAGGTCTGAAGGTCCCAGGCCATCGAGACCAGGGCGCTGGCCACCAGCACCTGACGCACCGGTCGGTGCCTGAAGAGCGCGAAGGGGTGCTCGCCTTCCGGGCGCTCGGCCGACTCATGCAGCCAGTGCGCGGGCAGGCCCCTGCGATGACGCCACAGCAGTGCCGCGCCCGCCGTCACGAGCGCGAGCAGCGCGAGGTAGGTCAGGCGAAAGCCCCCATGGTCGATGAGATAGCCGCTCATCACCGGCCCGATCAGCCCCGAGATCGAGAATCCCATCGCCAGCCAGGAAAACGCGGTCGCGCGCCGCGCGGGGTCGGCCAGGTGGCCGACGAGCTGCTGCACCGTCATCTGCGTGTACATGAAGCCGGTGCCCGCCAGCACGCTCGACACCAGCAGCGGCGCCACGTCGGCCACCTTGGCCGGGAAGAGCGCGGGCAGCGCCGCGCCTGCCGCCAGCAGCGACAAGCCCAGCGTCAGCGGGCGCCGTGGCCCGATGCGGTCGATCCAGCGGCCGGCGCCCACCGCCAGCACCATGGGCAGCAGTGCGAAGAGCGACATCAGCACGCCCACCGTGAACGCCGAGGCCTGCTGCGACAGCGCGTACAAAGAGGTGGTCACGCGCGTGGCCCCGAAGGCCGTGTGCGTGAGGACCACCAGCACGATCAGACGGGGCAGGGTCATGGGCTGCGCGGCGCGGCTTGCCAGGCGGTCAGAGCCACGCCGGCGCAGGTGACGACGATACCTAGCCAGGTCAGCGCGGTGGGCTGCACGCGAAACAGCAGCCACTCGAGCGCCACGGCGATCAGCGGCGTGAGATAGAGCAGGCTGGTCACGCGCGTGGCCTGGCCGCGGCGCATCAGGGTGTGCAGCGCGTTGACTGCCAGGATCGAGGCGAACAGCACCAGAAACAGCACCGAGCCGGCCAGCGCCCAGGACCACTGCACGCGCAGGCCCTCGTAGGCCCAGGCCAGCGGAAGCACCGTGAGCAGGGTGACGGCGAACTGGATGAGCATCGCCGCGCGCAGGTCCACGGTGGGGCAGAAGATGCGCTGGTAGAGCGTGCCCAAGGTGATCGCGGCGAGCGCCACCAGCACGGCGACGATGGCCTCGAAGCTCACCGCGCGCAGGTCGATCTTGTGCCACACGACCAGCGCCACGCCCGCCAGCCCGAGCGCGATGCCGAACCATTGCCGCGCCAGGAGCCGCTCGCCCATGAAGCCCACGGCCAGCGTGGCGGTCAGCAGCGGTTGCACCGACAGCACCAGTGCCGTCACCCCCGCGGACATGCCGAGATACTGCGCGCTGTGGCTGCCCCCGAGGTTCACGGCGTGCATCAGCAGGCCGGCCACCGTGATGTGAGCCCAGCCCCCCCAGGTGGCGGGCCAGGCGGGGCGCAGGGCCAGCACCAGGGGCACGGCCACCAGCAGCGCGGCCGCGAAGCGCAGGCTCAGGAAGGTGAAGGGCGGGGCGTACTGCAGGCCGGTCTTGGTCGCCAGATAGCCCGAGCCCCACACCAGCACGAAGAACCAGGCCAGAACGCGGCTGGGGGTGGAGGCGGGCAGGGCCAAGACGGACGGGGCGGTTGGGCGGGCGGTGGCGTCCGCGGGGTGCGGCGCGCGATGCCGCGAATCATCGCACCACGCCGGCCGCCTGACCGCCTTGGGCGGGCAGCACGCCCTCGGCTGCGGTGGTCGGGTCGCCTCGCGTGGGGCCGTGGCCTGGCGGGGTTGGCCTCCTGATCGTGAAATCCCTAGTGTCGTCAGAGGTTCGATAGTTGATGGCTATCAATAGTATTCATATTTTGAATTTCTATAAAACATAGACGGCACCTATTATTCGCCCTGTCCGAAAGACGCTCTTCCCCCCAAAACCACGGAGCACATCCAGATGTCGATCATCAACACCCAGATCAAGCCCTTCAAGGCCACGGCCTACCACAACGGCAAGTTCGTCGAAGTCACCGACGCCAGCCTCAAGGGCAAGTGGTCGGTCGTCTTCTTCTACCCGGCCGACTTCACCTTCGTGTGCCCGACCGAGCTCGGCGACGTGGCCGACCACTACGACACCTTCAAGGCGCTCGGCGTGGAGATCTACGGCGTGTCGACCGACACCCACTTCACCCACAAGGCCTGGCACGACACCTCGGACACGATCAAGAAGATCCGCTACCCGCTGGTGGGTGACCCCACCGGCACGCTGACCCGCAACTTCGACGTGATGATCGAGGAAGAGGGCCTGGCGCTGCGCGGCACCTTCGTGATCAACCCCGAGGGCCAGATCAAGCTCGCCGAGATCCACGACAACGGCATCGGCCGCGACGCGCGCGAGCTGCTGCGCAAGGTGCAGGCCGCGCAATACGTGGCCAGCCACCCGGGCGAGGTGTGCCCCGCCAAGTGGACCCCGGGCGACGAGACCCTCGCGCCCTCGCTCGACCTGGTCGGCAAGATCTAAGCCGACGCCGCTGCCCGGACGCGCTCCCCCATCGCGCGTCCGGCGCAGGCCCACGGCTCGAACGGCCCGCGGCTTCCAGCGCGGGCCGCTCCGGCAGTGGCCTTGCCGCACCCATTCCCTACGCCATCTATCTGCCCGTCCGGTTTGCCGGCGGCTCACGAGGACCTGCCATGCTCGACGCCAATCTCAAGACGCAGCTCAAGACCTACCTGGGACGGCTCATCCTGCCGATCGAGATCACCGCCTCGCTCGACGAGAGCGACAAGTCGCGCGAGATGCAGGCCCTGCTCGCCGAGATCGCGGAGCTGTCGCCGCTGATCACGCTGCGCGAGGTGCGCGACGACGCCGAGCGCAAGCCCAGCTTCGCGATCACCCGCGCTGGAGCCGACATGGGCATTCGCTTCGCCGGCATCCCGCTGGGCCACGAGTTCACCTCGCTGGTCCTGGCGCTGCTGCAGGCCGGCGGCCATCCGCCCAAGGTCGAGCCCGAGGTGATCGAGCAGATCCGTGCGATCGAGGGCGAGTTCCTGTTCGAGACCTACATCTCGCTGTCGTGCCACAACTGCCCCGAGGTGGTGCAGGCCTTCAACCTGATGGCCGTGCTCAACCCGCGCATCCGCCACGTGATGATCGATGGCGCCCTGTTCCAGGACGAGGTCGCGCAGCGCCAGATCATGGCGGTGCCCACCGTGTTCATGAACGGCCAGCACTTCGGCCAGGGGCGCATGGAGCTGGCCGAACTGCTCGCCAAGATCGACACCGGCGCGGTGGCGCGCGAGGCCGCGAAGATCGCGAAGAAGGACGCGTTCGACGTGCTCGTGGTCGGTGGCGGTCCGGCCGGCGCGGCCGCGGCGATCTACGCCGCGCGCAAGGGCATCCGCACCGGCCTGGTGGCCGAGCGCTTCGGCGGCCAGGTGATGGACACCATGGCGATCGAGAACTTCATCTCGGTGCCCGCCACCGACGGCCCCAAGCTCGCGGCCGGGCTCGAGGCGCACGTCAAGGACTACGAGGTCGACGTGATGAACCTGCAGCGCGCCCGCGCCCTGGTGCCCACCGACGAGGGTTACACCGTCGAGCTCGACAGCGGCGCGAGCCTCAGTGCGCGCAGCGTGGTGATCGCCACCGGCGCGCGCTGGCGCGAGATGAAGGTGCCGGGCGAGCGCGAGTACCGCGGCCGCGGCGTGGCCTACTGCCCGCACTGCGACGGGCCGCTGTTCAAGGGCAAGCGCGTCGCGGTGATCGGCGGCGGCAACTCGGGCGTCGAGGCGGCGATCGACCTGGCGGGCATCGTCGAGCACGTGACGCTGATCGAGTTCGACACCAAGTTGCGCGCCGACGAGGTCCTGCAGCGCAAGCTCAGGAGCCTGCCCAACGTGAAGATCCTGCTCAACGCGCAGACCACCGAGGTGCGCGGCGACGGGCAGAAGGTGGTGGGCCTCAGCTACACCGACCGCGCCAGCGGCGCGAGCCACGCCATCGACCTGGCGGGCGTGTTCGTGCAGATCGGCCTGCTGCCCAACACCGACTGGCTCAAGGGCACGCTGGCACTGTCCAAGTTCGGCGAGATCGAGATCGACGCGCGCTGTCACACCTCGCTGCCCGGCGTCTTTGCCGCGGGGGACGCGACGACCGTGCCCTACAAGCAGATCGTGATCGCCATGGGCGAGGGCTCGAAGGCAGCGCTCTCGGCCTTCGATCACCTGATCCGCACGCCGGTGGCCGTCGCCGCGTAGGCGCGCAGCGCGCCGGAAAACGACAAGGGGCGCCCGCGGGCGCCCCTTGTCACGTCGCCGTCGCGGCTGGGCTACTGCTCGAGCTTGATGCCCTGGCGCTTGACCAGATCGATCATCTTGGCGCGCTCCGCGTCCATCTGCGCGCCGAACTGCGCCGGCGTGTTGCCCACCGGCTGGGCGCCCTGGGCGCGCAGCTTGTCGCGCACCTCGGGCGTGGCCAGCGCCTTGACCGCCGCGTCGTGCAGGCGGGCGATCACCGCGTCGGGCGTGCCGGCGGGCGCGATCAGGCCGTACCAGGCCATGTCGTTGACCGGCACCATCTTCAGCTCAGCGAAGGTCGGCACGTTGGGCAGCACGTCCACGCGCTGCGGCGCGGCTACGGCCAGCGCGCGCAGCTTGCCGCTCTGGATGTGGGGCAGCGACGAGGGCAGGTTGTCGAACAGGATCTCGACCTGGCCGGCCAGCACGTCATTGAGTGCCGGGCCCGCGCCGCGGTACGGGATGTGCAGGATGTAGGTCCCGGTCGTGGTCTTGAACAGCTCGCCCATCATGTGGCCGATGCCGCAGGTGCCCGAGGTCGCGAACGAGAACTTGCCGGGCTTGGACTTGAGCAGGGCGACGAACTCGCTCATGTCCTTGGCGGAGATCCTGCCCGGATTGACGACCACCACGTTGGGCACGGCGGCCAGGTTGGTGATGGGCTTGAAGTCCTTGGCCGCATCGTAGGCCAGCTTGGGGTTGCAGGCCGGGTTCACCGCCATGGTCGACACGGTGGCCATGCCGATGGTGTAGCCGTCGGGCGTGGCCTTGGCCACCTCGGTGGCACCGATCGCGCCGCCGCCGCCGCCGCGGTTTTCGACCACCACCGGCTGGCCGAGCTGCTTGCCGAGCTGGTCGGCGACCACGCGGCCAACGATGTCGGTCGTGCCCCCCGGCGGGAAGGGGATGATCAGGCGGACGGGCTTGTTGGGAAAGGCCTGGGCCAGGGCCAGCGCGGGAGCGAGCGCCAGGGCCGAGGCCGCCAGCCAGCGGCGGAACGTGGGCATGCGAGGTCTCCTTGTAGAGGTGGCGCCAGGCTCTGTTGGCCCGGCTGCGTCGAAGGATACCTGCTCACGCGGGGCGGGCGGGGCGGCCGAGTCGCCACCCCGCATCCCGGCCGCGCCTAGGCCTGACGAATCAGCAACACCGGCGTGTCGCCCGCCGCAGCCACGCGCGTCGCGGTCGAGCCCATCACCGCGGCCTTGAAGGCACCGTAGCCGTGCGAGCCCATGACGATGAGGTCCAGCTTGCGCTTGCGCGCGTAGGCGGCGATCTCGTCGCCAGGATTGCCGGCCAGCCCGACCTCCTGCACCGCGATGCCGGCCTTCTCGAAGGCGGGCCGAACCGTGCGCAGCGCGCCGGCCAGCTCCTTCTTCTGCAGTTCGAGCACTTCGGCCTCGGACAGCGCGGGCAGCGCCATGCCCGCCATGTCGGGCATCACCGCGCCGGCGTAGTCGGGCGTGACGTGGATCAGCGTGAACGCGGCCTGCGCGCCGAAGAGCTCGCGGTGCTTGATCACGTAGCGCGCCGCAGCCCGCCCGTACTTGCTGCCGTCGACCGCGATACCCACGCGCAGTGCCGGCGTGCTGGGCGCCTCCTTGGCGCGCAGGATCAGCAGGGGCTTGAGCGTGTGCGCCAGCACGCCGTGGGTGATCGAACCGAAGATCAAGCCCCGCAGCGCCGACCGACCGTGCGACCCCATGACGATGAGGTCCGCGTCGTCGTCCTCGGCCGCCTTGGCAATCTGCTCGGCCGGGTTGCCCACGACATGGCGCGCGATGCAGGTGACGCCGGCCTTGGCCAGGCGCTGCTGCGCCGGCTTGAGGGCCTTCTTGGCTTCGTCGGCGTAATAGCCTTCGACCACCGACTTGCCGACCACGCGCGCCGCGCGCGCGGGCACCGGCAACTGCACGTTGAGCAGTTCGATGCTCGGTTCACTGCCCATCAGGCTGCCGCGATGGGCGACGAAGTCCACCGCATTGGCGCTGTAGCTGCTGCCGTCGACCGGGACGAGGATTTTCATGGACGTGCCTCCTTCGAAGCCCAGTCTAGATCACTCCCCACCCCGTCACGCTGACTTGCGGCAAGCCCGCCGTCGGCACAGCGCCGGCGGCCAGGTGCCGCAGAAGCGCCTTACTTCGCCTCGGACTTCATCGGGCAGGTGTTGACCCCGAGCAGGCCATAGGCGGGGCAGGTGCGGACCAGGCCCGTGAGCAGCAGCACGACGCCGATGTAGCCCCAGACGCCGATCGTGCCCATCGCGGCGAGCACGATGAGCACCAGCCCGATGACGATGCGCAGCACGCGGTCGATGCCGCCGACATTGGTCTTGAACATGGCGATTCCTCTTGCGGGTGGATGACAGACAGATCAACACCCTAGGGCGCCGATTCATTCCCCGCAGTGACGGTCCTCACCCCTGCGCGATCAGCGGCCGGGTACTTCCTCGCCGGCCGCCACCTTGCGCAGGCGCGCCGCGTCC
>ENA-UOWG01003541-UOWG01003541.1-activated-sludge-metagenome-genome-assembly--contig:-NODE-3541-length-11822-cov-36.519929_pt1 | contig 11822 bp, 10 predicted proteins | sample MGYA00238147_ERZ761563 | MGnify/ENA primary metagenome ERZ761563 (study PRJEB28884, sample SAMN05720216) | anaerobic digester metagenome | isolation source: active sludge of municipal... | reverse complement strand
TTGCCAACCTTGCCGAAGGCCATCGGCCGCCCGGGCTTGATGTTCAGTTTCCAGAATTTGACCTCGCCCAGTTTTTCGAGAATTTCGCGGACAAAATCTGCCTCGCCGACCGACACGCCGCCGGTGGTAATGATCGCATCGGCGACCTGGGCGGCCTCGGCGAGGGTCGCTTCGAGCACTTGCGGCTGGTCCGGAACGACACCCATGTCGATGATGTCGGCACCGAGCCGAGTCAGCAGACCGTGCAGCGTATAGCGGTTGCTGTCGTAGACCTCGCCTGGCGCCAATGGCTTGCCGATCGAGGCCAGTTCGTCGCCGGTCGAGAAGAAGGCGACCCGCAGGCGCCGCCTGACCTCGACCTCGGCGATACCGAGCGAAGCGATCAGACCGAGTTCGGCCGGACCGACCCGCTTGCCGGCCGACAATGCCACGCCGCCCCGTGCCAGATCCTCGCCGGCACGCCGCGTATTCTGGCCCTGGCGCTGGCCGGCGGGAACGAAGACGGCATCGCCATCGACCCGCGTCACTTCCTGCACCACCACCGTATCGGCACCGGCTGGCAGCACGGCGCCGGTCATGATGCGCACCGCCTGCCCTTTGCCGACCAGCCCGGAGAAGGCACTGCCGGCGAATGCCGTGCCGACTACGTTCAGCCTGGTCTCGCCCGGGCCGGAAAGACTGTCGAAGCGAACCGCGTAGCCGTCCATCGCCGAGTTGTCATGGGCCGGCACATCGTGCGGCGCGACGATGTCGGCGGCCAGGATGCGCCCGAGCGCACTGCGCACCGGCAGAAATTCGCGACCGCTGATCGGCTCGACTTCCGCGACCATCCGGTCGTGCGCCTCGGCAGCAGACAGGACAATGCTTTCGGGGGCATTTGAAACGCAGGAAGAGGTATCGGTCATGGGTGTCACCTGATCTGGTTGGTTAAGGAAGCTGCCGCCAAAATCAGTGATCGAAGGCGATGCGCCACGGCAATTCTCCCTGCATGAAGGCCCGCGCCGCCGGCGATTGCGGACGGGCAAAAAATCGTTGGGCCGCTTCGTGCTCCTGCACGCGGCCATCCGCCAGAAAGATCACGTCGTCGGCAAGGCGGGTCGCCTGACCGATATTATGCGTCGTCATCAGCACCTTGGCGCCCTCGGTACGAATTTCGCGGATAATCCGTTCGACCGCATCGGTCGCCGATGGATCGAGACTGGCCGTCGGTTCGTCGAGCAGCAACAGGCGCGGGCGCATTGCCCAGGCACGGGCGAGCGCCAGGCGCTGACGCTCGCCTCCTGACAGCAGGCGCGCGGAATCCCGCGCGCGGTGCCCCAGCCCGACCCGCTCAAGAACCTCGGCGGTCCGCGCGTTGCGCCCGGCAGTGCTCAGTGCCTGCGGGCGCAAGGCGAACTCGACATTGGTGAATACCGACAGGCGCAGCAGCATCGGTTGCTGGAAAACCATCGCCAGCCGTCCGGCCGGTTCCGCCGCGTCGCCCCAGATGATCGAACCGCCATCGGCGGGCAGCAGGCCGGACAGCAGCCGCAGCAATACCGTCTTGCCGCTGCCATTGGGGCCAAGAATGACGCTGATACCCTCGCCGCCAAGCTCCAGATCGAGGCCGTCAAGCACCACCCGGCCAGCCGGAGCGAAACGCAACGCGGCGATGCGCAGCGGAAACATCAGCCGTACCGCCGTTGCGCCCAGCCGCGCACGAAATGGGCAGCGACATTAAGGCCAAGAATCAGCGTCATCAAGACAACACCGAGCGCGATCGACAGCGCGAGATCGCCCTTGCTGGTTTCCAGCGCGATGGCCGTCGTCATCACCCGCGTATAGCCGTCGATGTTGCCGCCGACGATCATCACCGCGCCCACTTCCGACATCGCCCGCCCCAGCCCGGCGAGCAGCGCTACGCTGACCGAAAACCGGCAGTCGGCCAGCAACAGCGTCACCGCCTGCCGGCGCCCGATGCCGATCAGCGACAGTTCGGGCGCGTAGTCGCGCCAGGCATCCTCGATGATCTGCCGCGTCACCGCTGCGATCAGCGGCACTACCAGCGTACTCTGGGCGACGATCATCGCCGCCGGCGAAAAGAGCAGGCCGTAGTTGCCCAACGGCCCGCTGCGCGACAGCGCAAGATAGACCAGCACACCGACGACCACTGAAGGCAGTCCCATCAGCGCATTGAGCGCGACGATCAGCGCCCCGCGGCCGCGAAAACTCACGACCGCCAGCCAGGCACCGAGCGGCAAGCCGAGCAATCCGCCGATGGCGAGCGCGGTCAGACTGACACGCAGCGAGAGTCCGACGATTTCGAGCAGGCGATGGTCGAAGCCGCTCAGCAGGTTGAGGGCTTCCAGAAGCGTTTGGGTCATAGATTCGCACACGACAAGACCTGGCGGATGGCGGTCAGGCCTTTTCAGGATACTACCGGAATCACCTGGCGTCAGGGATCGCATCCCGGCAAATCCGGCGTGGCCCAAGAGTACAATCCCAACAATGAGCGATAAAATCACCGGCGTCGTCCTGGCCGGCGGCCGCGGCCGGCGCATGGGCGGCGTCGATAAGGGCCTGCAACTACTGGACGGTAAGCCGCTGGTGCATTGGGTGGTCGAACGGCTGGCGCCGCAGGTCGACGAATTGCTGATCAACGCCAACCAGAACGGCGGGCGCTACGCTGCCTTCGGCCAGCGCGTCGTATCAGACCAAATCCCCGGTTTCGCCGGCCCGCTGGCCGGGCTGCATGCTGCACTGGCGGCGGCGAGTCACCCACTGGTCGCCACCGTGCCCTGCGATTCGCCTTTTCTGCCGGCCGATCTGGTTTTTCGCCTGTTTTCGGCGTTGACCGCAACAGGCGCAGAGATCGCCGTCGCCCGTACCTTCGACCAGCCGCACCCGGTTTTCTGCTTGTGCAAACGTGATGTGTTGCCGCATCTGAACGAATATCTCGCCAGCGGCGAGCGCAAGTTCGAGCGCTGGTATTCGACGTTGAACGTCGTCGAGGAGCCATTCAACGACGAGTCTGAGGCCTTCGCGAACATCAATACGCGCGACGAACTCGCGAGATGCGCGACTGTGTTTGATCGACCATCAGGGGCTGGCAGCAGGTCTTAGCCTGCCGTTTCTGCCGACGCATCGGCAGGTTCGTCGCGCAGTTGCGCCAACAGACGCGCCGCCTTGGCGGCCTGGTCCATGATCCGGTGGAGCGTGCTGAAGCTGCGCAGCAATTGTTCCATCGTGCCGATCGAAATCTCGCCGCGCGCGCCGCCGCTCAGCAAGGCGTCCTTAACCGTTTGGTAGCTCTTTTCGAAATGTTCGGCCTGAGCTGCGGCGAGCGGCGCGAACGGTTCGTTGTCAGGGTTGAGCTGGACCAGCAGCGTATCGGCAATACCGGCGAGATCCTGAATGACTTCACGCAGCGGCGTCGCCCCGAGATCGGCGACGGCATCGCGCGCGGCAACCACCTCGGCGGCCAGTTCGCCGCAGGTTTCGTAGTAGCGCTGAACACGCAGTAGCTTGGCGAGCAACTGCGCCGTCGTCGCCGCCATCGAGCCGCGGCTGACCTGGGTCACGAAAGCGGCGATCGCGCGATTGAGCGCTGGAAGGCCGGCCGACTCATCGCGCCGACCCGCCTCGCCAATCAGCGTACCGAACCGCGCCCAGACCCCGCCGACGGCCATGCCACCGACGCGATCGATCTCGCGGCGCAGCGCATCGACCGCCAACGCAGGCACCGAGGCGACATTGCGGTCGACATACTGCGGCTTGCCGATTTCCTCGTCGCGGGTATGAAAGCGCCCCTCAAGAAACCTGGCCAGATGGTCGGCAACCGGCCACATCAGCGCTACGCCAAGCACGTTGAAGACCGAATGAAACAGCGCCAGGCTGACCGCTGGCGACGAAGCGAGGCCGATACCCTCGCGCAGCACATTGACAGCACCGAGCAGCAAGGGCAGAAGCAGCAGCGCGACCACCCCGGTCAGCACATTGAAAAGAACGTGGGCAGCGGCCGCTCGCTTGGCGTTCGGCGTGGCGCCGATGGCCGCAAGCAGGGCCGTCACGGTTGTGCCGACATTGGCGCCAATGACCGCCGCCGCGGCCGCGGGCAGCGGAATGGCACCGGCCTCGGCAAGGGTCAGGACAATCGCCAGCGCGACGCTCGACGACTGCATCAGCAGCGTCAGCAACAGCCCGGCGAGAACGAAGGCGACGATCGACAAAACACCATGCCCGACCAGCAGGGTAAGATCAAAGCCGTTTTGTGCCCCGGGAAAAGCCTGCTGCAGGAAAGCGATACCGAGAAAAAGCACGCCGAACCCTGCCAGCGCGCTGCCCGCCGCGCCGCGCCGCAAATCAGGTCCAGAAAGACGCAGCGCCATGCCGATGCCGATCATCGGCAACGCCGCCGCCTCGATCTTGACACTGAAGCCGAGCAGCGCCACCAGCCAGCCGGTCATTGTCGTGCCCACATTGGCGCCGAAGAGAACCCAGAGCGACTGGCTGAAAGTCAGCAACCCGGCATTGACGAAACCGATGGCGGCGACCGTCACGGCGCTCGAAGACTGGACCAGCGCGGTGACCACCAGCCCGGAGAACAGGCCGCGCAGGCGGGTCTGCGTCGAACTCGTCAGCACCCGCCCGAGTGCCGGCCCGGCGGCCATCTTCAGGCCGTCCGTCATCAGGAACATGCCAAGCAGGAAGAGCCCGACCCCGCCGATCAGGAGATTGAAGGCAATTCCGCTCATGACACTCCGGTCACCGGCAGGCAGATAGCACGGACGCTGCTGGCTTTCATTTGCATGACTTCAAAATCTTCTTGGAATCAGGTTCTTAGTTTATACCTTGCTGTTCACAGCGTAACATTCAGCATCCGGTCCCCCCGAGGCATTGCCATGACCCGCCGCTTCCCGCTTCACGTTCATATCTCGACCCTGTTCATCGCGCTGATCCTGCTGGTCGGCGGCGTCATCGGCGGACTCGGTTATAACAACAGCCAGAAAACTCTTCAGGCGACCGCCGGTGAACTGAATACCCGCATCAGCCGCGAAACCCTCGGCGAATTCACCAACCTCATCGGCCCGGCCGAAATGGCGGTCCGCCTCCTCAGTTACGACGGCATCTCCCGGGCCGGTTCGCTGGCCGAGCGCCTGAAGAATCTTGGTTTCATGCGCGAAGCGCTGAACAACTCGGCGGCCCTGACCTCGCTCTACGTCGGTTATGCCAACGGCGATTTCTTCATGGTTCGGCGTTTCCGCAACCCGGCCGAAGGCCAAACCTTCAACGCTCCGCCCGCGGCTGTCTACATGGTGCAGAGCATCGAGCACACCGATGATGCGCCGCGCGGCAGCTTTATTTTCTTCGATGCGGCGCTGAAGCAATTGCGCAGCGACAACCTGCCCGACTATGCGATCGCCTACGACCCACGCGCCCGCAGCTGGTACACCGCAGCAAAGGCTGCCAGCGGGCAGATCAAGACGGCACCCTATCTGTTCTTCTCAAGCCGCAAGGTCGGCATGACCCTCGCCAATCGCGCCAGTCGGGCCGACGCCGTGGTCGGCGCCGACATCCTGCTGGAAACCCTGGGCGACACGCTGGACAGGCAAAAGGTCACGCCGGGCAGCAAAGTGGTGCTGGCGAACCGGCAGGGCCTGACCATCGCCTACGAAAATTTTGCGCAGGCCATCAAAATAACCGACGACAAGCCGGGACTGGCCCGCCTCGGCGAACTCGGCATTCCGGTTCTCGGGCAACTGGAACCACTGCTGCAGAGCGTGGACGAGACCAGCGGCCGCGACCTCACGCTCAGCGTCGACGGTGCCAAATGGCATGCCGCACTGCGCCCGGTCAAACTGGAAGGCGCCGCGCCGCTGTTCCTGATCACGGCAATTCCCGACGCCGAGCTGATGGCTACCGCCCAGGAGTTGATGCGCAATGCGCTGATCGCCACGGTGCTGGTCATCCTGCTGGCGATCCCGATCACCTGGATTCTGGCACGCAACATTTCCGGGCCGCTGCGCCAGCTGGCCGGCGAGGCGGAGGCGATTCGCCGTTTCGAATTTTCGCAGCCAATCAAGGTGAACTCGCTGGTCCTCGAAGTCAATGAACTTTCGCTGACCATGGACAGCATGAAACGAACGATCCGCCGCTTTCTCGAGATCAGCATGGCGGTCGCGGCCGAAAACGATTTCGACAAGCTCCTGCCGCGGCTATTGACCGAAACGCTTTCAGCGGCCAATGCCGATGCCGGCATCCTCTACCTGACTGATGCTGACCAGTTGGTACCGGCTGCCGCGCTGAACGCCGATGGAACGCCTTTGCCGGCCGATGCCTTGGCGGTTTCCACGCCAAGCGCCGGCCCGCTGCTCGCGGCGGCGCTCAGCGCCGGCACGGCGCACGCCGCAAGTTTGACCGACGCCGACGTACGCACCCTCGGCCTGGAGCGGATCATCGAAAGTTGCGAAGCGAGCGATGCGATCGCCGTTCCGCTGCTCAACCGCCAGCACAATCTGGTCGGCGCCATGCTGCTGTTGCGTCATGACGAAACCGACCCGGCACGCCTCAGCTTTATCGCGGCGCTCTCCGGATCGGTCGCCGTCTCGCTCGAAAGCAAGGAGCTGATCAAGGCCCAGAAGATGCTTTTCGAAGCCTTCATCCAGCTGATCGCCGGCGCCATCGACGCCAAGAGCCCTTACACCGGCGGTCACTGCGCCCGCGTACCGGAACTGACGAAGATGCTGGCGCGCGCCGCCTGCGTCGAAACCAGCGGCCCATACAAGGATTTCCGGCTCGGCGACGACGAGTGGGAAGCAGTGCACGTCGCCGCCTGGCTGCATGACTGCGGCAAGGTGACGACGCCGGAATACGTCGTCGACAAGGCGACCAAACTCGAAACCCTGTACGACCGCATCCACGAAATCCGCATGCGCTTCGAGGTGTTAAAGCTTGATGCCGAAATCGAGTGCCTGAAGGCCATCGCCGATGGCCAACCGGAAACCACGGCACGCGGTGCTTTGGTCGAAAAATTGGCGCAACTGGATGACGATTACGCATTTGTCGCCGGCTGCAACGAGGGCGGCGAATTCATGGCGCCGGAAAAACTCGAACGGCTCAGGCAGATCGCCGCGCTGACCTGGACCCGAACGCTCGACGACCGGGTCGGGATCTCCCACGAAGAGAGGGAGCGCAAGGCACGCACCCCGGCACCTGCGCTGCCGGTGCGCGAAACGCTGCTCTCCGACCGTCCGGAACACATTTTCGAGCGCGGCGCACGCGACCTGATGCCGGCCGACAACAAGTGGGGATTCCGCATGGCGGTTCCCGAGGTGCTCTATAACAAGGGGGAACTGTACAACCTGAGCGTCGCCCGCGGTACCTTGTCCGAAGAAGAACGTTACAAGATCAACGAGCACATCGTCCAGACGCTGATCATGTTGAAGCAATTGCCATTCCCGAAGCATCTGCGCGAGGTTCCGGAAATCGCCGCCGGCCACCACGAGAAAATGGACGGCACAGGTTACCCGCGCCGCTTGACCAGGAACGAGATGAGCCCGGTCGCGCGCATGATGGCGATCGCCGACATCTTCGAGGCGCTGACCGCCGTCGACCGCCCCTACAAGAAGGGCAAGACCCTTTCGGAAGCGATCCGCATCATGTCGTTCATGAAGAAGGATCAGCACATCGATCCCGAACTGTTCGACCTCTTCCTGCGCAGCGGCGTCTATCGCGAGTATGCCGAGCGCTTCATGAAACCCGAACAGATCGACAGCGTCGACATCGCCACCTATCTCGACCCGCCGGCCAGCGGCTGATCGAATGGCGACCAAAAAATTGTTGCATTGCAGCAATTGTGGCTATACTGGCACCCGCAGGATCAACCAATAGCCTAAAAAGAGAACAGCAATGACCATCAAGATTCACTATCGAATCACCCAGGACCGTGCCGGCATTCCGATGAATTACACGGGTGCCCGTCACTTTGCTGCCGGTGAAGGGCAGGACATCGAGAACACCGCAAAAGCCCAGCTGGCAGAGGATTATCAGGTACCGGCAAGCGCCGTCGAAATCGACCGGATCGAGCGTTAACCCCCGCCGCGCTGGGTCGCCCGGTCGATCCGCGTCAGCAGTTCGGAAGCGGCCTTTTCGTCGCCCTCGCGGGTCGTTATTTCAACGCGCAGGACGAAAAGCTGCAGTGCACCAACCTGCCGTGGTTGTTCGCTGTTCAACGCGAAATGCAGGACGGCGCCGTCAGCGGCAACCAGCACTCCCGAAGCGTCCTCGCTGACCGCGCCGCCGAAAGCATGGCGCAGGGCACGCCGGAATTCCGCCGGCGTGCTGTTGCTCATCAACCGGACCGCGCTCCCGCTCCACGGAAACGGCCCGTCAGCCACCGGCGATCGGCGGCCAGACTGCCAGCGTATCTTCGTCCTTGAGCAGCGTCGTCGCGCGCGCCTCGGGCGGCACGAAGACGCCATTGACCAGTACCAGATGAGTCAATCGTTCCGGCAAAGCGAACGGCGCCAGAACTGCGCTCACCGCAGCGGCTTCGGGCACCTCGACGGCCACCCGGTTGTTCTTGCTGCCGCTCGGCAGATAATCGCCGAGCGTGGCGTAGAGCTTGACGGTAACCCGCATCGAATCAGCTGTTCGGTCGCTGGCTGGCGATGAAGGCTTCGACGAAGCGCGTCGGCGTTTCCAGCAGCTTCGCCTTCCACGGCCCGAGCCGGGTTCTTCCCTGAATCAGCCCGCGCAGGGCGCCGACATGTTCGGTCAGGCCGATTGCCGTCGCCCCGACCAGAACGTCGCCGTCGAATTGCAGGCTGATGTAGCGGCCGTTGGCCTCGTCGGCACGCTCGACGCCCTCGCCGCCGGTGACGCCCTGCCACTCGCCGAACGACGACGAGATCATGCCCAGCGAATCGAGCACGTTGATGGCCAGCACGCCGTTCATGCGCGCCGCGCCGTTACCGACCGCGCCGGCCATGTTGAGCGCCGCGATGCGCGCCTGGTCGGCGGCATTGGGCTGGATCGCGGCAACCAGGTGGCGGCCGGAGAACAGATCGGGCGCCTCCGCCACGTCGCCTGCCGCGTAGATACCGGGGACCGAAGTTTGCATCGTGTCGTCGACCAGCACGCCCTTGGCGACATGCACTGGCGTGCCTTCGAGAAAGGCGACATTGGGTGCGACCCCGGCAGCGACGATCAGCAGGTCGCAAGCGACTTGATCGCCGGTTGACAGTGTTACGGTCAACGGCGAATTTTCGCCATTTTCGATGCGCTCGACGCCGGCTTTCGTCACCACGCGCACGCCCTGTTTCTCGACCCAGCGCTTGATCATCGCGCCGGCCTCGGGGGTCATCATGCGCGGCACCATGCGGTCGCCCATCTCGACCACGGTTAACTCGACACCGCGCTTGACCAGTGATTCCATGATGATGCAGCCGATGAAGCCGGCACCAAGTTGCACCACGCGCGCCCCAGGGCGCGCCAGGTCGGCGATGGCCCGCGCGTCAGCCAGTGTCCAGCAGGTGTGCACCTGCGGCAGGTCGATGCCGGGAATCGGCGGTCGTACCGGGTGCGACCCGGTGGCGATCAGCAGGCGATCGTAGTTCTCGAACTGGCCATCTTCGAACAAAACCGTGCGTTTTTCGCTGTTGACCGCAACGGCCCGTCCGCGGCGCTGCGCAATGCGTAGTTTGGTGAAATGGTCGTCCGCCTTGCGCAGATAGGTGCCGCGCTCGTCGATATTGCCTTCCAGCAGATAGGGGATCGCCATTCTTGAATAGGGCGGCGCGTCCTCATTGCCGACGAGCAGAATGTCGTCAGCAGGTGCGGCGCGGCGCAGCGTTTCCGCAGCGACGACACCGGCCGGACCATTGCCGAGAATGATGTGTTTCATGCCTGTTCTCCGTTTGGGAAAAAAAGCGGGGTGGCGACAACAGCCGCGACCCCGCCCGCATTCCTTCGTAGCGCTAGAGTCCGAGACGTTCGAGCGTCGAACTTTCGGGCACACCCTCCGGAGTCCAGCCCCGCACCTTGTAGTATTCCGGCCGCATCTTGTCGATGCCGTTGACCAGGCCCTTGGCCGGGCCGGTCTTGGCCGCTTCGTTCTTCAGGCGTGGCGGCAGGTCGTCATCCTTTGCCGACATGCCGGCGGCGAGGTTGTACTGGCGCTCCATATTCCAGATCCGTTCGCCGACCAGTGCCAGTTTGTCCATCGACCAGTCGCCTTCGCAGGCCGCCTGAATCTGCGGCTGGATGTCGGCCAGCGTCCAGGCGAAGGTCGTGAATACGCAGATGCCTGCCGAATCGACGACCCCGGTCGCATCCTGGAAGGCCTTGACCAGATCGGCCTTGCCCTCGGTCACCAGCGGATCGGTCTTGACCGGAATGCCCAGCACCTCGGAAGCGACCGTGTAACCACGCAGGTGACAAGCACCGCGATTGGAGGTGGCGTAAGCCAGGCCCATGCCCTGAATACCGCGCGAATCGTAGGCCGGGAACTCCTGCCCCTTGACGCTCATCGACAGTTCCGGACGCCCGTACTTGGCGCACATGCGGGCGCTGCCGAGACCCAGTTCCTTGCCGAAACCTTCGCCGTGCGCGGTCATCTCGACCAGTTTACACAAGGCTTCGGCCGAACCGAACCGGGCATCGACGCCGATCTGCTCCTTGCTCAGGATACCGAGATCGTAGAGTTCCATCGCCGCGCCGACCGTCGCCCCGAAGGAAATCGGGTCCATGCCGTGCTCATTGCACAACAGATTAGCGTACTGCAGGGCTTCGAGATCGCCAACGCCGTTGGCCGCACCGAGCGCCCAAGCCGCCTCGTATTCGAGACCGCCGCCGGCGCCCCAGTACTGCGGGCTGTTCTTGACGCTGAAATGAGTTTCGTCGATGCGCGAAATCCGGCCACAGGCGATGGTGCACCCGAAGCACGCGGCATTGGCAACCAGATGCGTCTTGCCATCGGTCGGCCGCTTCTCGTGCATGGCCTCGCCGGAAATTTTTCCGGCTTCCTCGAACTGCACGTCGCGGTGGTTGCGCGTCGGCAGGGCGCCCATTTCGTTGATCACGTTCATCAGCACCTGCGTGCCGTACTTGGGCAGCCCCTGGCTGGTCACCGCGTTGTCGGCCAGCACCTTCTTGCCGGCGTTCGTCGCGGCGAGGAAGGCCGGAAAATCCTTGATCCCGGAAACGCCCTTGGTGCCGCGAATGGCGACCGCCTTGAGGTTCTTCGAACCCATCACGGCACCGACGCCGGAGCGCCCCGCCGCACGGTGCAGGTCATTGACGATGGCGGCATAGAGTACGCCATTCTCGCCAGCGCCGCCGATCGACGAAACACGGATCAGCGGGTCCTGATGCGAACTCTTGATCGTCGCCTCGGTTTCCCAGCAGGTCTTGCCCCACAGGTGAGACGCATCGCGCAGTTCGGCCTTGTCGTTCTCGACGTAGAGATAGACCGGCTTCGGCGACTTGCCCTCGAAGATGATCATGTCCCAGCCGGCGAATTTCATCTCGGCGCCGAAGTAGCCGCCCGAATTGGAGCAGGCAATGGCATTGGTCAGCGCACCCTTGGTCACCACCGTGTAGCGACCGCCGGTCGACGCCATGGTGCCGGTCAGCGGGCCGGTCGCCATGATCATCTTGTTGTCCGGCGACAGCGGATCGACCTTGGGGTCGATTTCCTCGACCAGGTATTTCGAGGCCAGCCCGCGCGAGCCCAGGTAATCGTTGGCCCAAGCCATATTCAGCGGCTCGGGGGTGCAGGTGCCGGCGCTGAGGTTCACGCGCAGGACTTTACGGTTCCATCCCATGATCTCTCCTCCTTACGC
>ENA-UOWG01003540-UOWG01003540.1-activated-sludge-metagenome-genome-assembly--contig:-NODE-3540-length-11828-cov-3.579716_pt1 | contig 11828 bp, 8 predicted proteins | sample MGYA00238147_ERZ761563 | MGnify/ENA primary metagenome ERZ761563 (study PRJEB28884, sample SAMN05720216) | anaerobic digester metagenome | isolation source: active sludge of municipal... | reverse complement strand
CATCAGCCTGGTTTTGTCGCTGATCGTCAACCTGTGGCTACGCAAATAAATCCGCGCCGGTACGAGGCCAGTCTCGGCTAGAATAGAGTCTTTTGCCGACACCCAGTCTAGTTATGCATAACCCGATCATCCATGCGCTCGATTTCGACGGCGTCATTTGCGACAGCGCGGTAGAAACCGCCATCACCGGCTGGAAAGCCGCCGGCCAAATCTGGAACGACATGCCGGCCGAAACGCCACCGGCCTTGGTCGATCAATTCCGCTTGGTCCGCCCCATCATCGAAACCGGCTACGAAGCCATATTGGCGATGCGCTTGCTGTATTTGGGCGAAACCAGCGCCGCTATATTCGCCGATTACCAAAGCAAAATTCTCAAGCTGATGGAAGAGGCGCAAGTCGGCGTCGATGATTTAAAAAAACGGTTCGGCGAAACCCGCGACCGCTGGATAGCCGCCGACCTGGATTCCTGGATTGCGATGAATCCCTTGTTCCCCGGCGTGGCCAAAAAATTGCAGATGCTTGGTCAGCATCGGATTTGGTACGTCATCACCACCAAGCAGGAGCGCTTCGTCAAACAAATTTTTCAGGCCAACGCCATCGAACTGGCCGACGAGCGAATTTATGGTTTGGACCGCAATATGACTAAACCCGAGGTATTGAAAGGCCTGATCGAACGATACCCCAATCATGCCATCGAGTTCGTCGAAGACCGTTTGCCGACGCTGATCAACGTAAAAAAACACCCTGAATTGGCCCAAATCAAATTATTGTTTGCATCTTGGGGCTATAACACCGATACAGATAAACGACTGGCTAAGCAACAGGATTTTACTACACTCACTCTAGATGATTTTTTATCATGACCCGTAAGCAAAAAGCTTTCGATCAAAATGCTTCATTCGGCATCAATCGCTAACGCTAACCGCCGCGACACCTCAGCGGAGCCTCCTTCTTTTTGTAGCCCCAAGGGAGAAATTCCGATGGCATCAGGAAGCCTAGCTCGGTAGTATTGAAAGCTACCTCACCTCGAGATTTGCGATATGAATAATTCAGCCGACACACAGGGCAACATCGTCATCGTGGATGATCAACCGAATAATCTGCGCGTATTGAGCGGCATCTTGCAACAGGCAGGCTATAAGGTGCGTCCGGCGCTGGACGGTAAGTTCGCGTTGCAATCGATCAAATCCAGTCCGCCGGATCTAATTTTATTGGATATTCGCATGCCGGAAATGGATGGCTACGAAGTATGCCGACGTCTGAAAGGCGATGAGCAAACCCGCGAAATTCCGGTGATATTCATTAGCGCCTTGCAAGACATGGAAGACAAATTGTCGGCTTTTCGGGTGGGCGGGGTCGATTATGTGGCCAAACCCTTCCAGGTCGAGGAAGTTTTGGCCCGAGTCCGTGCTCACTTGAATCTGTACCGTTTACAGTGCGGCTTACAAGACATCATCGACGAACGGACCCGGGATTTGCGCATCACCATGGAATCGCTTCGAGAGAGTCAGCAGAAATATGCCAACGTGCTGGAAGAAACCATACTGGCTATTTCGAGCACGATAGAAAAGCGCGACCCTTATACGGCCGGCCACCAATGGCGCGTGTCGCTGATGGCGGTGGAGATTGCGCGTGAATTGGGCTTGAGCGAAGAACGCATCGAAGGCTTGCGATTAGGCGCGATGGTGCACGACATCGGCAAAATCTATGTGCCGGTCGACATCCTGACGCGCCCTGTTGCACTGTCCGATATCGAGTTCTCTTTGATCAAAACCCACCCGCAAGTCGGCAACGACATCATCAAACACGTTCAATTTCCCTGGCCGGTAGCCGACATGATATTACAGCACCATGAACGTATGGACGGCAGCGGCTATCCGGCGGGCCTAAAAGGAGAAGACATCCTGCTCGAAGCACGCATCATTTCAGTGGCGGACGTGGTGGAGGCAACCGCCTCGCATAGACCCTACCGACCGGCGCTCGGTTTGGACGTAGCGATGGAGGAAATTCGCAAAGGATCCGGCCGCATTTACGATACTGAGGTTGCCGCCGCCTGCTTGCGCCTGTTCGAGGAAAAAGGTTATACCATTCCGAAACCGTCCAACTGAACATCCGATGAAATTTCTGTCGTACGTCTGCACTTTTTTGCTGCTGATCTTGATTGCAGCCTGCGAGCAATCCGCCGAGTCGCCCCAAGGACCAGTGTACAGCGACACGCCGGCAGAGCCGGTCAAACCTTTATACCGGCTAGCGGTGCATCCCTTGCATAACCCCAACAAATTGGCGGAAGCCTATCAGCCCTTGATCGATTATCTGAACCAACAAATCGGCACAGCCAATTTCGAACTGGAAGCCTCCCGCGATTATCAAGCCTACGAAGCCAAATTCCGCGCCCGCGAACCCGAGTTTTTGTTGCCCAACCCTTGGCAGACTCTGCAGGCCATCAAGCGCGGTTATCACGTCATTGCGATGGCGGGCGATGCCGAGGATTTCAAGGGTATCTTCATCGTCCGCAAAGATAGCGGCATACACCAGCCCAGTGACTTAAAAGGTAAAGTCGTCAGTTATCCCTCGCAGACTGCGCTGGCCGCTTGCATCATGCCGCAATACTTCCTGCACAGCCAAGGCCTCGACGTCAATCGCGATATCGTAAACCGCTATGTAGGCTCGCAGGAATCCTCGATCATGAATGCTTACTTGGGCGAATCGGCCGCCGGCGCCACCTGGCCGCCGCCCTGGCGCCTGTTTCAGAAAGACCACCCCATTCAAGCCGCCGAACTCGAGGTCGCCTGGGAAACACCTCCGTTGATGAACAATTCGGTCATGGCACGCGACGACGTTCCGGAGCCTATACGCGACCAGGTTAAAACGCTGCTACTCACCCTAAACTCAACCAGCACTGGTCAAATGATACTGGCAGGCATGGAGACCGCTCGCTTTCACGCGGCAGACGATGCCAGTTACGACCGGGTACGCGACTACGTTGACGCATTCGAAAAAAAAGTCAGACCAGTCGAACAACCATGAGCCAGAGGATTCATCGCACATTCCCTGATTTGGCTTTTAGGCCGACTCCAAGCAGATGCAAGCGATAAAAAAACTATTCTTCGGCACGCTGCGTCGCCAATTGATCATCGGGGTAGCCGTCACCAATGCGCTGATGATGGCCTTATTCGTTTGGGACGCCACATTGCGGCAACGCCAAATGCTGCTGGAACGTCAAACCGAGTACGCCGTCGCCTTGGCGCAAAGTATCGCGACTTCTTCTGCCGGCTGGCTCTCGGCCCGCGATTTTCAGGGGCTGCAAGAGATTGTGCGCGCGCAGAAACGCTATCCGGAACTGCAATATGCGATGATTCTGGATAGGCGGGGCCGTGTTGTCGCCCATATCGACCCCACACATATCAACCAATACGTGCTCGATTTACCCAAAGAAGTTAAAGAGACTTCCGAATTCTCGATTCTGCACCGTAGTACCGCGTTGGTCGACGTGATCAGCCCGGTCGTCTTGGCCAAACATCCGATCGGCTGGGTCCGGGTCGGCCTGGCCGGGGAAACCCTAAACCTGCGATTGTCGGTTCTGAGCAGAGACGGGATTATTTATGCCGTGATATCGATCTTGCTCAGTGCGGCATTGGCCAGCATCCTGGGTTGGCGCCTGACCCGCAGACTGCGACTGATTCATCAGGCCAGCGAGAAAATTCAGGCCGGCAACTATAGCCACCGCGTTGACATACCAGGCTTAGATGAAGCCTCCAGTCTCGGCCGCGCCTTCAATGCGATGCTGGACGCTCTGGCGATGCGCGACCGAGCCTTGCGCCTGGCCACCGAACGTCTGCAAGCCGCAACCCGAGCCGGTATCGTCGGCATCTGGGAATGGGACATAGATAAACACGAGCTGATTTGGGACGAAGTCATGAGCAGCCTGTACGGCATATCGCCGGAACGGTTCGACTGCTCACTGGAATCCTGGCTGAACATAATCCATCCCGAAGATAAAGCCTCCGTTAGGCAAGAACTGCAAGCCTCAATCAAAGATAAGCGAGACTTGAGTGCCGAATTTCGGGTGATCTGGCCCGACGAATCGATTCATTATTTGAAAGCAGCTGCGCAAACGATTTACAGCGACCATAACCAGCCGCTGCGTATGGTCGGCGTAAATTACGACCTCACCGAACAGAAACACGCCGAACAGGAATTACAGCAACATCGCCATCACTTGCAGCAATTGGTGGAAGAACGCACCCGCGAGTTGGTCAAAGCCCTCGATGCCGCCGAATCGGCCAATCGGGCCAAAAGCATATTCTTAGCCAATATGAGCCACGAACTGCGTACGCCGCTGAACGCGATTCTAGGCTTTGCCCAGTTGATGTCCCGGGACCAACGCTTACCTTCAGACACCCACCAAAACCTGCAAACCATCAACCGGGCCGGCCGGCATTTGTTATCGCTGATCAATGAAGTGCTGGAGATTTCCCGCATCGAAGCCGGTCGGACGACCGTGCAAAACGCGGTTTTCGATTTACACGAAACCCTAGCCAGCGTTGAAGAAATGATACGGCTGCGCGCCGAATACAAAGGCTTGAGCTTTAGGGTCGAACGACAGGGCGAATTGCCCCGCTATGTTTACGGTGACGCCCATCATTTGCGCCAAGTCTTGATCAATCTATTGGGCAACGCGGTCAAGTACACCCATCACGGCAGCATTTGCCTGCGCCTGAGCCCGGTAGCGGACACGATTCACTTCGAAGTGATCGATAGCGGCCCTGGCATCGCAAAAGACGATTTACCGCGAATTTTTAAGGCCTTTTACCAGACCGACGCTGGCATCAGCAAGGGCGAGGGGTCGGGCTTGGGTTTAACGATCAGCCGCGAATTTGTGAAGTTAATGGGCGGTGAACTGACAGTGGAAAGCACCTTGGGCAAAGGTAGTACCTTTCGTTTTAGTTTGACCCTACCCGAATCCGAAGCACCGAGTTTGGAACAAACGCACCGCCAAGTCATAGGCTTGCAACCCGGACACTCAAACGTAAAGGTCCTCGTCGCTGAAGACAATCCCGACAACCAAAAACTGATCGCCTGTTTATTAACCCAAACAGGATTCGACTTGAAGATGGCAGAAAACGGCCAGCAAGCCATAGACCTGTTCCAAGAATGGCAACCGAATTTCATTTGGATGGACATGCGCATGCCGGTTTGCGACGGTTACGAAGCTACCCGGCGTATCCGCGCGCTGCCGGGCGGCGACAAGGTCAAGATCGTGGCTTTGACAGCCAGCGCTTTTCAAGAAAACCGCGCCGAAATCATTGCCACAGGTTGCGACGACATGTTGGCCAAACCGCTGGATGAAAACCGCCTATTCTCGATCATGGGCGAATTGCTCGACTTGCACTACCTTTATTCCGATCAAGAACGAGATGGCGCTAAAGAAACCGTCCCACCTATCGAGATGTTACTACTACCGCCACCGATTTGTACCGATCTAAGAGAAGCGGCAGAATTGCTCGATATCGACGCCGTGCAAGCCATTGTGGATGAAATGACGACCCTTTATCCCAAACAAGCCGAGGTCATACATGCATGGTTAAGCGAATTTCGCTTCGAGAAAATCATTGAACTGTGCCAGCGCAGTGAGGAGAAGCACTCATGACTTCCGATCCATCCAAATTGGCCCAACCGCGTAAGAACGAGGGCATGACCAATCCATTGAACAGCGGCTGGAACGAGGCATTGCCTAAAGACGAAACCGAATTAACCCGCTCGATCGATTTCAGCCAACTTAATCAAATCTTCGACGACTTTCTCGATGTGGTAGGCCTGCCGGTTGCATTGCTCGATCTAAATGGCCACGTGTTGGCCTCCAGCCGTTGGCAGCGCCTGTGCATGGATTTCCACAGAACCAATCCCGGCACTTGCGCGCGCTGCATCGAAAGCGACATTTCTTTATCGAAGGAAATGAGCCTAGGCCGGAACCACTCGATTTACCGATGCAAGAACGGCTTGACCGATTGCGCTTCTCCCATCGTCGTCGAAGGCCAACACATCGCCAATCTGTTCATCGGCCAATTCTTGTTGGAACCAGCCAACCTCGACTATTTCAGAAAGCAAGCCGCCGAATTCGGCTTCGACGAAAACAATTATTTGGATGCACTGGCCGAAGTACCGGTGATCGACGAAGCGAAATTACCCTCCATATTGCGTTTTTTAATGGGCTTTGCCAACTGGGTCGCCACTATGAATCTCGCGCAAAAACGGGGCGAAGCCATGCAAGCGGAATTGGAACAGAGAGTGCAGGAACGCACGCAAGCATTGTTTCAATCCCAGCAAATGCTGCAATTAGTGCTGGACACCATCCCTCAAGGCGTATTTTGGAAAGCACGGGATTTCCGTTATTTGGGCGGCAACCGCGCCTTCCTGAAGGATTGCGGCCTTGCGTCGTTGGATGAGTTGCTGGCGCAATCCGATGAAGACTTGTTATGGCAGGACCGAGTGGGACTCTACCGTGCCGACGACAAGCAGGTCATGGAAACCGGCATCGCCAAAACCAATTACGAGGAAACCCTCGTGCGCCCCAACGGCGAAATCAGCTGGGTGCGGACCAGTAAACTGCCTCTCAAGAATCCTGACGGTAGCGTATTCGGCGTATTGGGAGTCTATGAGGATGTCACCGAACGTAAACGGGTCGAATCGGAACTCAAACGTTCCAACGCCGACCTCGAACAATTCGCCTATGCCGTCTCGCACGACATGCGTCAACCGCTGCGCATGATCAGCAGCTATCTGCAGCTCATCGAAAAGGCCTTGCAGAATCAATTGACCGACGATACTCGACAATTCCTCCACTTCGCTACCGATGGGGCGCACCGCATGGATGGCATGATCACAGCCTTGTTGGAGTTCTCGCGGGTGGGCCGTAAAACCGAACCCATGGCGCTACTAGCTTCCCGAGAGGCATTGGATGAAGCGTTGGCATTTCTGGGTCCTGAACAAACTGCAACCCAAGCCCGCATCGATATTTCCGGCGAATGGCCGCAGTTGATTGCCAGCCGCGACGAAATGGTCCGCCTGTTTCAAAACCTGGTCGGCAATGCCATCAAATACCATCTGCCCGACGAGACGCCGCAAGTCAACATCCATGCTGGTTTGGGGAACAACGTTTGGCGCTGCGAGATCCGCGATCAAGGCGTTGGTATAGACCCAGGCCAAATCGATCGGCTGTTTCAAGTATTTTCGCGCCTACAGGCCCGTTCCAGCTTCGAAGGCGTTGGCGTAGGGCTGGCATTGTGCCGCAAAATCGTAGAGCACCACGGCGGCAAGATCGGGGTCGAATCGGCCGGCGAAGGGCAAGGCAGCACCTTTTGGTTCGAATTGCCCTTAGGCAAGAACGAACCGTCATGAACCCCATTTTCGACCTCAAACTCTTCAGCATAGCCGCCGCCCTGGTTTGGAGCGGCTTATTAGGCGGCTTTTTCTATTACGACGTGTCTGTGGCGAAAAAACATGTCCATGAACTCGCAATCAAAGAAGCCCGATCCAATTTTTCTACGAATCAGGCGTTACGGTTATGGGTCGTCCGGCACGGCGGCGTCTACGCCCCTGTTGACGAAAAAACGCCACCCAATCCGGCACTCGCCCATATTCCCGAACGCGATATCGTAACGCCCTCTGGCAAGCAACTCACGCTGATGAACTCCGCTTATGTGTTACGCCAACTGATGGATGAATTCGGCGAACTTCATGGCGTAAAGGGCAAGTTGACCAGCTTCAAACCGCTCAATCCCAACAATGCGCCGGACCCATGGGAAAGCGAGGTATTGCGGCAATTCGAAGCCGGCAAACAGGAAGTCTTCGATTTTTCCGAAATCAACGGACAACCTTACTTGAGACTCATGAGCGTGATGCTGGTGGAAGAAGGCTGCCTGAAATGCCATGCCGCCCAAGGATACAAAGTCGGCGATGTCCGTGGCGGCGCCAGCCTCTCGGTGCCCATGCGCCCGTATTTGGAAGAATTTTACGATTCGATTCGGCAAAAACTGCTGATTTACTTGGTCATCTGGCTAACTGGCCTGATCGGCATTGCTGGTTGGACGCGTTTAACCGGGCGGCGTTTGCGCGAAAAAAACCAACTCGATGCCCGCATACAAGAGCAGCATAAAGCCATCGAGCAAGCCAATGCCGAATTGACACACTTTGCCAATATTTCCGCTCATCATCTGATGGAACCCGCCCGCCGCTTGCTGTCTTTCACGCAACGGTTACGCAAAAAACTGGATCATGCCATTCAAGATCCAGACGTCACACAGTGCTTGGACTTCATCGAACAAGGCGCTACCCGCATGCGCGACCTGATTCGCGATATCGAGCGCTATTTGGCGGCGGGCATGGCGCGCGCACCGTTAAGGCTCAATTCTACCGAACACGCCCTTACCGAAGCCCTACGCCGTCTTGCCCCGCTGATTGAATCAACCGCTGCAAAAATCGAAGTACAGACATTAGCACCGGTTTATTTGGATATGCCCAGGTTGATCGATCTTTTCGAGGTATTGCTCGCCAATGCGCTGATTCATGCAAAAACCGATAAGATAACTACGATTAGAATTTCCGGGCAAAATAGGCAAACTGTGACCCGACTTCGTATCGAAGACAATGGCCCCGGCATAGAGCCGCAATATCAGGAGCGCGTATTCGGGGTATTCGAGCAACTCAAGCCGAATCCGCTAGCAGGTACGGGCATAGGCCTGGCAATCGCGCGTCGAATCATCGAAAGCCGTAGCGGCGAGATTTGGATAGAGACACCAATGCAAGGTGGCACCGCAGTGGTGTTCGATCTGCCAATCGAGGATGTTAAAAAATGATAAATGCCATAAAACCCTTCGAAATTCTTTTGTTGGAAGATGAACCGGCCGATGCCCATCTGGTGCGGATTTCGCTGCAGGAAGCGCGGGTGCATTGCCAGCTGCATCACCGTCTCGACGGGCGCGAAGGCTTGGATTTTCTCAAACGTAAGCCGCCCGACCAAGACGCCCCCCGCCCGGATTTGATCTTATTGGACTTGAACATGCCGCGCATGAATGGGCATGAGTTTTTGCATACCGTAAAAGCCGACGACGATTTGTGCGATATTCCCGTCGTGGTTTTAACTACATCCGAGGTCGAACGCGATGTCGAAGCCAGCTTCAAGCATGGCGCCTCCGGCTATATCACCAAACCGGTGAACATCGAGCAATTCACCCAAGCCATCGCCCAATTGAGCGATTATTGGTTTGTACTGACTCGCTTACCCCGCGAAAACTAGCCGTGACAGAAGCGAACCCCGCTCCCATCCGAGTACTGCTGATCGAGGACGAGCCGGGCGACGCCGGCCTGGCCCAAGTGGCCTTGCGCGACTTTCGCAATGCGCGCTTTAGCGTCACGTGGGTACAGACCTTGGCCAAGGCTTTGCAACGGATCGGCCAACAGGATTATGACGTCATTTTACTCGACCTGACTTTACCGGACTCTGCCGGCATTGAAACGGTCAAACGCATACTGGCCGCAACGTCCGCAAGCCCGGTCATCGTATTGACCGGCCAGACCGATACCGAATTTGGGCTGAGTACATTAAAAGCCGGAGCCTCGGAATATCTGGTCAAAGGGGATTTCGGCTACGACGGTTTGGCTAGAACGATTTTTTATACCTTACACCGAGCCAAACTCGAACGCGAACTCGCCCAATACCGCTTTCATCTGGAGGAATTGGTCAACCAACGCACGGCCGAGCTCGAACTGGCCAAGGAAGCCGCCGAAGCGGCCAACCGCGCCAAAACCGCGTTCTTGGCCAATATGAGCCACGAGTTGCGCACCCCATTGAATGCCATTTTGGGTTTTATTCAATTAATGGAACGCGACTCCACGTTGAACTGCCATCATCAACGCGAATTGGAAACCATTCATCGCAGCGGCCGCCATTTACTCGCGCTTATCAACGACGTGCTGGAAATCGCGCGCATCGAAGCAGGCCACACGACCGTGCAAAATCAGGCCTTCGATTTAGCGGATATTTTGGGCGCGGTCGAAGATATGATACGAGTCCGCGCCCAAGTCAAAAGCCTGATTTTTTCGGTTGAACGGCATGGCGAGTTGCCTTTTTCGGTGCTGGGTGACCCTCAACGCCTGAAGCAAGTATTGATCAACCTATTGGGAAACGCAGTCAAATATACCGAGCACGGCCATGTCACGCTGAGCATTATCCCTTCCGATGGCCATATTCGCTTCGAAGTCAGCGACACCGGCCTTGGCATTGCGCCTGAAGAACACGAACACATCTTTCAGGCTTTCTATCAAACCGAACTGGGCAACATGCTGGGTGACGGCGCGGGGTTGGGCTTGACCTTGAGCCGGGAGTTCGTCCGGCTGATGGGCGGAGAACTTACCCTGCAAAGCCAAGTTGGACAAGGCAGTACCTTTTCTTTTTGCATACCATTGCCGGCAACGGATGCTGTGCCTGTGATTTGCCAGACCTCCCGGGTGATCGGATTGGCGGCAGATCAAGCCCCGGTACGCATTCTGATTGCCGAGGATGCGGCGGACAGCCGCGATTTATTGCTTGCTTTGTTAGGCAGCGTCGGCTTCGAAGTGCGCGCCGTCATAAACGGCCAACAAGCCGTTGAAGCCTTTAAACAGTGGCAGCCCCATTTCATTTGGATGGATATTCGCATGCCGGTGATGGACGGCTATGCGGCCACTCGACAAATTCGCGCATTGCCAGGTGGCGATAAGGTCAAAATTGTGGCACTGACGGCCAGCGTGTTTCAAGAAAGGTTAGGCGATATCTTAAGCGCCGGTTGCGATGATATTTTGAGCAAACCGTTCGACGAAGACCATCTGTTTCAGGTAATGGCGAATCTGTTGAATCTGAAATACCGATATGCGGAAAAGGAGCAAAAACCGACGGTCTGCTTGGACTTGACGACAATCGAACCGGCACTCCGCTCGGCTATCAAGCAGGCGGCCGAGGCGCTCGATCTTGACGCGTTTGCGGGTATCATTGCCCAACTACAAAATGGCCAGCCCATCCTGGCCCGTGAGTTGGAGCGCTGGGTCAACGAATTTCGGTTCGAACAAATCAAACTCGCCGCCGATGCGGCGGTAGAGGCTAAAAACGAGTGATGTCAACTATGAACCCGTCGAAACTCAAAATCGCCCTATCGCTGTTCGCTTCCTTGCTACTGTTGGCAGGCTCGCTATCGTGCCAGCCCGAGACCGAATCCAAAGTCCGCATCGGCGTCATCCATTCCCTGACCGGCACAATGGCGATGAGCGAAGCACCTTTGGCCGACGCGGTGCGGCTGGCGGTCGAAGAAATCAATGCCGAAGGGGGATTGCTCGGGCAACCCGTGGAAATGCTAGTCGCCGACACCCGCTCCGATCCAACCATTGCGGCCAAGGAAGTCGAACGCCTGATCGTCGAACAAGGGGTATCTGCCCTATTCGGCTGCTGGACGTCCGCTTGCCGCAAAGCCGTAAAACCCGTAGTGGAAAAACATCAGCACCTATTGTTTTATCCGGTGCAATATGAAGGACTGGAGCAATCTCCGAATATCGTTTATCTGGGTTCCGCCCCCAATCAGCAAGTCGTGCCGGGCGCCTATTGGGCGATGCAACATTTGGGTAAGCGGGTTTATTTGATCGGCTCCGATTATATTTTCCCGCGCCTCGCCAACCTGATCATCAAAGATCTGATCAAGGCCTCCGGGGCCGAGTTACTCGCCGAACGCTATCGCCCTCTCGGTAGCTCCGACTTCACGACGATTGCGACCGAAATTCAACAATTGCATCCCGACGTCGTA
>ENA-UOWG01003537-UOWG01003537.1-activated-sludge-metagenome-genome-assembly--contig:-NODE-3537-length-11843-cov-3.725484_pt1 | contig 11843 bp, 8 predicted proteins | sample MGYA00238147_ERZ761563 | MGnify/ENA primary metagenome ERZ761563 (study PRJEB28884, sample SAMN05720216) | anaerobic digester metagenome | isolation source: active sludge of municipal... | reverse complement strand
ATACTTTGCCTGTAGTAAATGCTAACAGCAGCGACACCGACAATAAAACAAGGTTATTTTTCATCGCTAAAAGGTTGGTTATGAATGTTTAACGGGTTGGTTATTAAAAGCGAGGCGGAACTTCTTCGGGGTGATTCTTATACAGGAACTGCTGAAAGACTCTCCATCCCTATAACACTTGCAAGTGAAATGTGTATTCAAACCATAGGCAAAACAAAGAGGGCAGGCGAATCGCTTTGCTATTTGTATTCTTCGTGCATTTGCTGCAAACAAAAATAGTAAAACAGCCGCTGAAAAACAATAAGCCTCAGCCGGATTATTAAGTACGCAAAATAAACTTACCTGTGAGGCTGAAAGCCGGAGGGAATAACTAACTCAGATGAATACTTAAGTGCAATTTTACCTTTCAGCTGCAGGTCACCCTTTTTTATAGACAATACAGACTAGTGTTTTATCATCGCCACCCATGTTTATGGTCAGGCCGAAAGGTTTGCCGGCATGAATTTCGATTTGGGCATTTCCTGCGCGGCCGGTAAGTTGTTCCCAAATTGTAACTGCCTGGTGAACACCTGTTGCTCCTGTTGGATGTCCCCAACCTATGAGTCCGCCGGTTGTGTTAACGGGTATAACGCCGGTGCGTGAGGTATTGCCTGCAAGCACAAAATCAGGGCCTTCGCCGTGTTTGGCAAAACCTAACGCCTCAATTGCCAGAATTCCGGCAATGGTAAAACAATCGTGGCACTCAACTGTGGCCAGTTGTTCGCGATTGATACCAGCCTGCTGAAAGGCTTTGCCGAGGGCCGCCCTGGTGGTATCGAGAACGGTAAGGTTGGCCGGCGCTGCAGTGATATCGTTTTCGGCCTGACCAAAGCCCATTACCTCAATCGCATCTTCCTTTTTCCAACCGCAACGTCTTAATCCTTCTTCCGAAACGATAGCGATGGCCGATGCACCGTCAGAAACTTTTGAGCAGTCATAAACATTCAGGTTATCTACAAAGCTTTTCGGATTGGGTTCCGTCATTCCAAGGGCTTCCAAATCTTCGACCCGGTTGGTAAATTCCTGTGCTGTAGGGCAAAGGCGGGCATTTTCAATTGCATTGCGGTACCAGCGTGCCATGGCACGGCGGGTTTTGTCGCGGCCAAACTTTTCGAAATAAGCCCCTGCCCTGTCGCTGAACTTCCCCGGAAAAAAGTAAGCGTGTCCATCCTTACGTTCCTTAAACCAACCTGCTGCTGCAAGAATATCGGCGCCATAAATAGCTTTTACCGTATTTTGAACTTCCACTCCAACAACAAGGGCAACATCAGCCGTTTCGGCTAGGATCGACCTGATACCGGTTACCAGCGCCAGTGCGCCGGTACCGCAAGCCCCTTCAACACGAATAGCAGGTTTATACCTCAGCCCTTCATCAATATAGGGAAAAAAGCCTGCCAGGTTTGCCTGCTTATTGAACCTTGATGCTATAAAATTACCTACAACGCACTCATCAACGTTGGCTGCACCGCCAATTTGCCCCAGTACCGCCTGCCCGGCTTCTTTCATGTATTCCTCGAGCCCGGGACGCTCCTTTTTAGGATTGAACTCCTTGCGACCGGTTCCCATCGAAATGGTATTATAACCGGCTATCATATATACTTTCTTCCGAAGTGCCATCTCTTAATCCTCCTGGGTTAAGTAATTGTTTATGGGGCCATAGGCATGAAAAAACCCGGTGAGCAGCACGGTATTCACATCCTTCTCGCTGAAAGCGACTTTATCAGAAACCAGTTTTTCCCCAATTTCCTTTGATCTGAGCAAATAGGCTTTTGCCATCAGTGCGCCTTTTGTGTCCATGTTGATCATATCTTTAAAATACGCTTTGAAAAACTCATCCTTTTTCGGATTAGCGACTGCAATTTTCCATGGAACAACCGATGCGGGCGGCTCACCAAGCAATGTGTCGCACACTGCGGCAAGTTCATTCACCGGTACATATTCTTTTCTATCAGGGTCATAAACACCCGAAATCCGGCCTTTCTCATACTTCAGGAATCCATCTTTCTGTGAGCCATCAGAATTCTGTCCTCCTTTTACTCCCAGTTCCAGGTACTTGTCGAGCAACGGACTATGGATATCTTCATCCTTTACATAGGGATGCATCACCTTCATGATGTACTGGCACACATCAATACCCACATAATCAATTAATTGAAAGATACCCATTGGCCTTATAAGGAAATCCTGGCTTACTTTATTTACCATATAAACAGCTTCGGGGAACGATACTTCCGAAGTAAGTTTAACGGCTACGTTCATACCATGGATTGCATCACGCATAAAATGGCCGTTGCCGATAAAACCGGCAAAATCGTTGGAAGGCACTTCAATTTTCCTGAGGTTTTTAATGAACTTCGAAGCAAAATCAGCAAGTTCGGGCAGTGTTTTGTCAGACTTTATCACCTCAACAAGCTTTTGCACTGCCGGCGGATTATAGAAATGAACCCCCAGAACCCTTCCTTCGATCCCGGCTTCCTTTTCGAGGTAACTGATAGGAATGGAGGAAGTGTTGGTGAAGAACCAGGGTTTATTCGGATTGTTACGGTCAATGTCGGAAAGAATTCTGACTTTGAGTTCAGGGTTTTCGCTGGCAGCTTCAAAAACCAGGTCCGACTCGTAGGCTGATGATATGGTGGTGACCGGCCTGATTATTGACATAACATCATTGATATACTGGTCAATAATCTCGCTATTTTCGATGAGGTCGCGGCGATGGGAATAGATTTTCCGCAATTGAACCGTTTTCTTCTCGGCTGCTTTAAGTACCTGCGAACGCACGTAGCCCATAAGGCCGGATAGGGCTTTCTGACTTACATCAAGCGCATAAAGTATGTAATATTTATCGGTATTCTCCGGTTTCAGCCGTTGGTCGGCCATCTCGAGTGCTGTAAGCAGTAATATGCCGCTTCCCATTTTGCCGGCGGCACCCACTACCGTTACATTTTGGAATCTGTCATCGTGTTCCATATTTTCCCTCTATGTTGATTTTGTGAAAGTAGTTCTTGGTTTACTGCTCTTTAATCAGGCCAAACAGGCGGGCGCTTTTCGAGGAAGGCTTTCATACCCTCCTGCGATTCGGGAGTGCCAAAAAGTCCGGCAAACATGCGGGCTTCGTCTTCACATGCAGAACCGAAATCGGTTTCAATGCCCCGGTGAACAACTCTTTTGACCATTTTCACGGCCTCGGGGCCTTTAGAAGCAATACGCCGGGCCAGTTTGAAAGCTTCCTCCAGCAGTATCTCAGGCTCCACCACCATTTGCACCAGTCCAATGCGCATTGCCACCTCAGCAGTAACGGCATCGCCGCTCATGAGCAGCCATAGTGCGTTAGAGATGCCGACAATCCTTGGCAGCCGCTGGGTACCAGCGTAGCCGGGAATTAATCCAAGGTTTACTTCGGGCTGTCCAAACTTTGCAGTTGACGATGCAATCCGTATATCGCAAGCCATCGACAATTCGCAGCCACCACCGAGGGCGAACCCGTTCACTGCAGCAATAACTGGAATCGGAAGGCCTGCAATCCGGTTAAGTGTATCATGCCCGGATTTTGCAAATCGGTAACCTTCTTCCGCATTCATGTTGACCATTTCCGAAATATCAGCCCCGGCAACAAACGATTTGGAACCTTCTCCAGTGATAATCAGCACTTTAAGTTGCTCGTTTTTTTCAATATCGTTGAGCACCAGGTTCATTTCTGCAAAAAAGGCCATGTTCAGTGCATTTAATGCATGAGGTCTGCTGATAGTGAGCAGCCCTATACCGTCTGTTACCTCAAGTTTCAGAATTTCGAAAAACATATTTCACATTATTTTCTTCAAATATACATATTCAGGATAATAAATACTTAAACTACGGCAAGCAAAGTAAAATATTTATGTTTTATCATATGAAAACCTTAACTTTGGTGAGGTTTACATCAGAAAACATGCAGGAATTGCCACACTACAAGCTTAAAAACCATGTTCGCATTGTCACGGCTACTTCACTTTTCGATGGCCACGATGCTTCTATCAACATCATGCGGCGCATTTTGCAGGCTAGCGGGGCCGAGGTCATCCACCTGGGGCATAATGTTGCCGCCGCCGATATTGTGAATTGTGCCATTCAGGAAGACGCACAGGCTATTGCGGTTACCTCTTACCAGGGAGGCCACCTGGAATTTTTCAGGTATATGTATGATTTGCTGAGGGAAAAAGGAAGCGGGCATATCAGGATTTTCGGAGGCGGAGGTGGTGTAATACTGCCACATGAGGTGAATGAACTGCATGCTTATGGCATTGCCCGCATCTATTCACCCGACGATGGACGCGCCATGGGGTTGCAGGGAATGATTGATGATATGCTCAGCAAATGCGACTTTGCTCGCGGAAGTGAAATAAAAGCAAGAGTTGATGAACTGAGTTCCGGAAATCAGGGTACTGTAGCTGAAATGATATCAGCTGCCGAAAATTTTCCGGCTCAGCATACGGCTGTTTTGCGACAGCTTGCTCAATTGGCCGGAACTGTAAACACTCCGGTGCTGGGCATTACCGGCACCGGCGGTTCAGGAAAATCATCGCTCGTTGATGAGTTTGTCCGCCGATTTGTTACAGACTTTCCTGACCGGAAGCTCGGAATCATATGTGTTGACCCGTCGAAGCGAAAAACCGGCGGCGCATTGCTTGGCGATCGCATCAGGATGAACGCTATTAACGTTCCGAATGTTTATCTGCGCTCTATGGCAACCCGCCAGCTTAATCTTGCTTTATCAAACCATGTTCATGATGCCATAAACATTCTAAAGGTTGCCGGTTTCGACCTCATTATCCTCGAGACTTCAGGCATTGGCCAGTCGGATACCGAAATTATCGAGCACAGCACATTGCAGGTATATGTGATGACACCCGAGTATGGCGCCGCCAGCCAGCTCGAAAAGATTGACATGCTCGATTATGCCGGGATAATTGCCATGAATAAGTTTGACAAGCGTGGCGGCACTGATGCCCTGCGCGATGTGAAGAAACAATACCAGCGCAACCACAGGTTGTTCGATTACGATGTGAACGAGATGCCTGTGTTTGGTACAATTGCATCACAGTTCAATGATCCGGGCGTAAACAGGTTTTATACTGCTGTGATGCAAAAATTAAATGAAAAGCATCCCGGCTTATTCATCTCGGCCATTCCGGTTATCAACGAAACATCAGCGAAAATCCACATCATTCCCCCGAAACGAATCCGTTATCTCTCGGAGATAGCCGAAACCGTGAGGACATACAACCGCAGGGCTCATGAACAGGCTGAAACTGCACAGCAACTCTATGGTTTGCACCTTGCAGCCGAAACAATCAAAAAGGAAAAACCGGAGGCATCGGAGCTAATCCACGAACTTAAATTACAATCGGCTGTCATCGCTTCAAAGCTCGAACCAGCAAACAAAGCAATCCTCGACAATTGGGAAAAGAAGTCGGCCGCATACAGAAAAGATGTTTTTACCTATAAAGTTCGTAACAAGGAGTTGCATGTTGACACTCACACTGAAACCCTTTCGCATATAAAAGTTCCGAAGATTTCGCTCCCTGCTTACAAAGCCTGGGGCGATATACTAAGGTGGAATCTCATGGAAAATATACCGGGTGAATTTCCATATGCTGCCGGGGTTTTCCCCTTTAAGCGCGAATACGAAGATCCCACCAGGATGTTTGCGGGAGAAGGCGGACCCGAGCGCACCAACAAACGCTTTCATTACCTCTCGAAAGGCATGCCTGCCAAACGGTTAAGCACGGCCTTCGATTCGGTGACATTGTATGGAAACGATCCCGATCTCCGGCCCGACATTTATGGAAAAATAGGAAACTCAGGGGTGTCGGTGTGCTGCCTCGACGATGCTAAAAAATTATATTCAGGCTTCAACCTGGCCGATCAGGCTACCTCTGTTTCGATGACCATTAACGGGCCTGCACCGGTAATAGTGGGCTTTTACATGAACGCAGCCATTGACCAGCAATGCGAAATTTATATTCGTGAAAACGGGTTGGAAAGAGAGGTGGAAACAAAGATCGCTGCAATATACAGCCACAGGAAAACCGAACGCCCCCGGTACCAGGGCAAACTACCTGAAGGCAACGACGGTCTCGGGCTGATGTTGCTCGGCGTGACCGGCGACCAGGTGCTGCCTGCTGAAGTGTATGAAAGAATAAAGGCGGAGACCCTAGCGGCCATCCGTGGCACAGTGCAGGCCGATATACTTAAGGAAGACCAGGGGCAGAACACCTGCATTTTCTCTACCGACTTCTCGCTCAAACTGATGGGCGATTTGCAGGAGTATATCATCCGGCAAAACATCCGGAATTTCTATTCGGTTTCAATCTCCGGATACCATATTGCAGAGGCCGGCGCCAACGCAATCTCCCAACTTGCTTTCACGCTGGCAAACGGCTTCACTTACGTTGAATATTACCTTTCGCGGGCTATGGAAATTGATAAGTTCGCCCCAAACCTTTCATTTTTCTTTTCCAACGGGCTTGATATCGAATTTTCGGTCATCGGGCGGGTAGCCAGGCTCATATGGGCAAAGGCCATGCGCGACCGTTACCATGGGAATGCACGATCGCAACAGCTCAAGTATCATATCCAGACCTCCGGCCGATCACTGCATGCCCAGGAAATAGGCTTTAACGATATACGTACTACCCTCCAGGCTTTATACGCCATCTACGACAACTGCAATTCATTGCATACCAATGCTTACGACGAGGCTATAACCACACCCACCGAAGAATCGGTTCGCAGGGCTATGGCCATCCAACTTATTATCAACAAGGAACTGGGACTTGCCAAAAACCAGAATCCTAACCAGGGATCGTTCATCATTGAAGAACTCACCGGCCTTGTTGAAGAAGCTGTTCTTGCCGAATTTGACCGTATTTCGGAACGCGGAGGCGTGCTGGGTGCCATGGAAACCACTTATCAACGAAGCAAAATACAGGAGGAATCACTGTATTATGAAACCCTGAAACATACCGGAAAGCTGCCTATAGTTGGTGTTAACACTTTCTTATCATCCGAAGGCTCACCCACCATTATTCCCGGCGAAGTGATCAGGGCAACCGAACCGGAAAAACAATACCAGATAAAAATGCTTGAGCAACTTCATAAAACGCATTACCTGGTATCGGATGAACTACTTAAAAACCTGAAACTGGCAGCTATTAGCGATCAGAATGTTTTTGAGCAGCTTATGGAAGCCACCAAGTTCTGCTCACTGGGACAGATAACTCAGGCATTGTTTGAGGTGGGCGGGCAGTACAGGCGTAATATGTGAGATTTATACGATGAGATGATCCGGCGAACCTATAATTCTAAGGTAAACTTCCATGCACAATAGTGTGTTTCGGGATGCAGGTCAGGCGGACAGGTGATTACTTCGGTTTTTATTCTCGAGTCAATAATTTCGGCAAACCGGTAATATTCCATGATACCTGCCGATTTGCATGGATAATCATCAAGCCCTTTGCGCTTGCGTGCCGATTGTACACGGCAATCGTTCATCATGTAAACGAAGCTAGTTGGGGTTTCGTTAACAAACGCCTGTTTATTGATAAAGCCATAACACCTGAACTGCAATGCCTTTTTCAGTCCTTCGAGGCCGGGATTATCGCCCAGGTTGAGCAGGCGTTTTACCGCCCAAGCTTCAAATGGGGAAAAGGATGCCCAGGTGGAATCGTTGCAGAGCTTAGCCTGCGGCATGTCTTTGTCAAACTCAAGTGCCTGGAACCACACACCGTCATTGGCAAGCCAGTTTACGGCTGCAGCCTCGGTAAGGGCATCAAGCTTTTCGGTCGCGATATCCATCCATGGATCAGGAAACTCACCGTTCATAGGTATATCCAGCGCTTTCGATATCCGTTTAAGCTGAATCTGAGTGGACTTCAATAATACCTGGTCGAGCAGCTGGTAAGCTTTATCACGGCCATGCTGCCGCGACACCTCCTCGAACCACATGGCGTGATGCATTATGGTACGGTGAAAGATATCAAAAATAACCCGCAATTGCTGCAAGTTATTGTTTAGAGAAGGGTTATCAGTTTCTTGCATTATTTCTTGAATAAGTTGTAACCATCTTAAGCCGGTCGCACCTTCATGATCTTAATCTTTGAGCATAGCCCGGGAGATCACAATCTTTTGCACTTCGGAAGTACCTTCATAAATCTGGGTAAGCTTGGCCTCACGCATGAGTCTCTCAACATGGTATTCACGCACATAACCGTAACCACCATGTATCTGCACTGCCTCGGTTGTCACTTCCATCGCTGCTTCGGATGCGTATAGTTTAGCCATGGAGCTTGCCAGGGCATAGGGCAAATGCTGATCTTTGAGCCATGCCGCTTTAAGGCAGAGGTTTCGTGCGTTTTCGATTTTTACTGCCATGTCGGCTAGTTTAAAGGCTATTGCCTGGTGGTTGGCGATTTCGGTACCAAAGGCTTTGCGTTCTTTTGCATATGAGAGCGCACGTTCATAAGCGCCCGAAGCAATTCCGAGAGCCTGTGAGGCGATCCCTATCCTGCCCCCTTCAAGTGTTTTCATCGCGAATGTGAATCCAAATCCGTCGTCGCCTATGCGGTTCTCTTTCGGTACGATAACATCGTTAAACATCACCGAATGGGTATCGGAACTGCGCATTCCCATTTTGTTTTCGTGAGGGCCGAGTGTGATGCCCGGCGAATTCCTGTCAACAATAAGTGCATTGATACCCTTATGTTTCTTATCAGGATGTGTCTGGGCTATAAGCAGATACGTTGAAGCGCAGTTGGCATTGGTTATCCAGTTTTTTGTTCCGTTAACAAGATAATGATCGCCTTTGTCCTCGGCAGTGGTACGCTGCGATGTAGCGTCGGAACCGGCATCTGGTTCGGAAAGCAGAAAAGCGCCTATCTTTTCACCGCTTGCGAGCGGCCGCAGGTATTTTTCTTTTTGGAAATCGTTGCCATAGGTTTCGAGCCCCCAGTTTACCAGCGAGTTGCAAACCGACATGATCACGGCAACGGCACTGTCGTGTTTCGATATTTCCTCCATTGCCAGCACGTACGAAACGCAATCCATGCCTCCGCCCCCGTAAGCCGGATCGGACATCATGCCGAGAAATCCAAGCTCGGAAAGCATTTTAACCTGTTTCTCAGGAAATTCCGACTTTTCGTCCCTTTCATTCACTCCGGGCAGCAATTCACGCTCGGCGAAATCCCTGGCCGATTGACGGATCATTTGTTGTTCCTCTGTAAATTCGAAATTCATGGTTTTCTGCTATTTATTGGTTATATGGTTAATAAAATCGGTAATGGCGCCGGTAATTGTATCCGGGGCCTGCAGGTGCGGAATATGGCCGCAATTGTCGAGGTAAAGAACTGAAGCTGTACCCTTAATTGAGTCGCGAATGACAGCTACCTGGGCAAAAGTTCCGAAGTGATCGTTAGTACCCTGGATAATGAGCACAGGGCAGGTAATGCGGGGAAGGAACTCATCAATGTTCCATTGCCGGTTTTCGGTACTCAGCCAATTGGTCGTCCAGCCTTCAACAAGTTCATCGGTTTTGTCGCCATGGTATCGCCATAGCAATTCTTTTGTCTTTCCTTTCTTATACTCATCGCAAACACCAAGGATACCCTGCGTGGTGATTTCCTCAACCATTACATGCGCAGCTTCGCTCACTATGCCCAGAATCTCACCTGTACTAACTGCGGCATGCATGAGCGCTATGGTTGCGCCGTCGCTATGGCCGATAAGTATCGTGGGATGAGCGCTTAAGCTTAAAGCATCGAGAAGTTCAGGCAGCTTTAGCAGGGCTTCATCATGCAAGAAACCTGAATCAAACGGACGATCGCGCTTATCCGAAAGGCCATACCCCTGTCGGTCAAAGAGCAATACCGGCATATTGAGCCGGCTGGCTAACATATCAGGAAAATTTTTCCATTGCCTTATACTGCCAAGTCCTTCGTGAAGGAATATCAGCAGAGGCAACCCCTTATCAACCAGGTGCTTATTAATGAACTCGCAATAGATTTGCACCCCGTTAACTGTGACAAACTGCTTCTCGCTTATCATGAAAATGGCAGGCCTAAATATCTGGTGTTAACAAAAAAATCGCACTGTAATCGAACCGATGTTTCTCGGCATTGGCTATTCCGACGGTTTTATAGTTTTGAGCTAAACCTAAAAAACCGCTGTTTCACAATTCATGCCTTGAAACATATCAATGTAAAAATATGAAGTTTTCTAAATATAAAATCATCTGCCTAAAAAAATGCTTAGAAGGTGTTTGCAGGAGTTTGTTTCCGGAATTCTGGCCTCAACGTGCTTCAGAGAACCAAATGCATCATACAATTTTCATCTGTTTCATCAGGAACAGTGCCGTCATATTCCTGGCCGTTCCATCCTGCAATTTATAATCAAACACCAGTTGGTCATCCACAATCTGTGCCTCGAAACAACGGTTGACAATTTTACCGGGGAATTCGTTTTCCATCTCCCCCAATGCGACATCATGGGTAGCGATAATGCCTGAAGTTCTCAGCGACAGCAACTTGCTCACCAGTATTCTTGAACCGTTCAATTTGTCGTTGCTGTTGGTGCCTTTGAGCACTTCGTCGAGCAGTATGAAAACGGCTTCACCTTTTTCGAGGGTTTCAACGATGTGTTTCAGCTTCTTGAGTTCAGCATAAAAATAGGATTCATGCTTAATCAGTGAGTCGTTGGTGCGTATGCTCGTGATGAGCGATACGGGGCTGAAACGATAGCTCGTGGCGCAAACCGGAGCCCCCATATGAGCCAGTACATGGTTAATACCTACTGTACGTAGGAAAGTGCTCTTGCCGGCCATGTTGGCGCCGGTTAACACGACAAGGATTTGCAGGTTATTGATAGAGAATGGATTGCAAACACGTTCCCCGGGATGAATGAGCGGATGGCCAAGGCCGTTGCAATCGAGGCAAAATGCATCCTGAACAGCATGCGGGTAGCAGTAGCCAGGATTGTTGTATGCATAGGTTGCGAGGCTGTTCATGGCATCAGCATCGCCAAGCGCATCGAGCCACAGCGAAATATTCTCCCTGTTATTCTTTCGCCACATCTCCATTTTTATAACAAGGCTGATATCGGTCAGGAAAAGTGCATCGCGGACGAATCCGACCAATATGTTGTTGCGTGAATCGAAACGTCCGAGCAACCTGTGGAGATTCCCGATTTGAACGGCTGCCGAGTTTTCGCCAATGCCAAGCGCGTTAATGCGTTCCGAAATCCAGGCACTGCTAAACGGCGAATCGTTGATTTTCCTGATCAGGTTTTTGAATACATCGAGCTGTTTGAAACTGTTGTCGAACAGGCGTGAGATATATCCGATCTTACGTATATATGCTCCGGTAATGGCCAGGTTGACGACTGTAAGCAGTATGAGTAACTGGTAACCGGCAAGTCCGGAGATCACAGCGATAACAAGTATGATTGCTGCCGCCTGCCATGCCTTGATGAACTTCAGCCACAGGGAATGGCGCATGAACAGGTCGGGCATAACTGACCACCTGAACAGGTTATCGCGTGAGCTGTCGATCATTGCATCGTAACCTGAAGCGGCAAAATTGAGCCTCCAGTCGGGCTCTGCCGAAACTTCCCTGCACGACTCCTGCCGGGCTTGTATTTCGCCGGCATCGAGGCAGGGAGTTTCGAGCCAGTCAACAAGCCGCTGCCTGCCCATGGGTGTAACAGTCCGGTTCAGGTATTGATAAACAGAACCCTGTCCGAACAGGTCAATATCGGATGAATAGGGAAGTGAGCTA
>ENA-UOWG01003534-UOWG01003534.1-activated-sludge-metagenome-genome-assembly--contig:-NODE-3534-length-11844-cov-23.684621_pt1 | contig 11844 bp, 9 predicted proteins | sample MGYA00238147_ERZ761563 | MGnify/ENA primary metagenome ERZ761563 (study PRJEB28884, sample SAMN05720216) | anaerobic digester metagenome | isolation source: active sludge of municipal... | reverse complement strand
AAATCCGCCACACGCCTGAAAGGCTTCCCGGGTTACGAAAATCGCCTGGTCGCCGGTGGCGATGCCGGTCAGCCGCGAGCGCCAGTTCATCATGAAGGCGACCAGCGCCAATCCGCCAGACGAACCGTCGATGCGGACGTCGAATCTGCCCCAGCGCGCGCCACCGGCGATCGCTGCGGCGATCAGGTCCGGCGCCGACGGTGGCAACTGCGTATCGGCATGGAGAAACAGAAGGATGCCGCCGCTGGCTTTCCCTGCCCCGGCATTCATTTGCGCGCCCCTGCCGCGGGCGGCGGCGGTGACGCAATCGGCGAGGGGCTGGGCAAGCCGGACCGTAGCATCGCCACTGCCGCCATCGACGACGATGATTTCGGCGCCCCGGGCGCGAAATTCCTGCAATCGTTCGAGCGCCTGAACGATGCCGCCGGCCTCGTCGAGGACCGGGACGATGATGGAAATTCCGGGGCGCTTCATGCGTCGATTTTCGCTGATTTCCTGCTGCCGGCGTTCACGAATCGGGGGCGGGGCAGGCCGCCTCGTTCTCGACGAAGCGGAAATCGGCGAAGCCGGCATGGGCCTTCTCGCCGGTGTTGTCGGTATCCGACGCGATGGCCAGACCGGTCAACTGTCCGCCGATATCGCCGAAGGCGAGCTGAAAGTCCTTCCGGACATTGCGTCGCTCCTGCACCCAGGCGCCCGCCTTGCCGGCGCCGGAACGCAGCACCAGCATGCGGGTGCGGTCGGTGTAGGCGTTGTCCTGCAGGGTGCCGACGGGGTGGATATTGTCCCAGACGTAGTTGAGCGCTGCATCGGGAACCTGATCGCCGTAGATCGAGCGGGCCAGCGCGAGCTTGGTGCGAGTGCCCAGACCGAGTTGCTCGGGCGGCACGCTGAAGGTCAGATAAACCCGGGCGGCGTAGTCGTCACCGGACTTCCGGTTCATGTCGGCCGATGCCACCGGGGCGTCGATTCGCCATTGCCAGCACAAAATCGGGGTTTTTTTCAGGTCGACCGCAACCGGACGTCCCAGCAGGGCCATGCTTTTGTCGGCCCGCGCCTCGATGGCGACCACGCCATCCCAGCGCCGCAGGGCGTAGCGCGTGGGCGGGTATTTCTCGTTCAGGTGCTCGATTTTCCAGGGCGCCGGAATCGCCGGGTCGGCTTCACTGAAACGGCCCACCCAGACCGGCTCCGCCCAAACGTCAAGGGCTGTGCAGAGCAGTACGGCGGGCAAGAAAATTCTCGCGACTGACATCCGGATTACCCCCGGCGCCAGGCATGGAAACGTTCGACCCAGGCCAGCAGCTTCTGTGGTGCATGCGCCTTCTTCCAGTTGCCGGCGACGTATTTGTTGGCCTCGGCCAGGGTCGGGTAGATGTGAATGGTGCCGAGGATCTTGTTAAGCCCGATGCCTTGTTTCATGGCCAGCACATATTCGGCGATCAGGTCGCCGGCATGCTCGCCGACGATGGTGACGCCGAGGATCTTGTCCTTGCCGGGCACCGTCAGCACCTTGATGAAACCGTGCGCCTCGCTGTCGGCGATGGCGCGGTCGAGATCGTCGATGCCGTAGGTGGTGACTTCATGGGGAATGCCTTTCTCTTTCGCCTCCAGCTCGTTGAGACCGACCCGGGCCACTTCGGGTTCGACGAAGGTGGCCCACGGGATCACCGAGTAATCCGCCTTGAATTTCTTGAACGGGTCGAACAGCGCGTTGACCGCGGCATACCAGGCCTGGTGGGCGGCGGTGTGGGTGAACTGGAAGGGGCCGGCAACATCCCCGGCGGCGTAGATGTTGGGATAGCTGGTTTGCAGGAATTCGTTGGTATCGACCGTGCGCCCGGTCGGGATGCCGAGTTCCTCGAGGCCAAAGCCCTTCAGGTTGGCGGCGCGGCCGACGGCGACCAGCACGACGTCGAACGGAATCCGCACATCCTGTCCCCGATGCTCGGCGATCAGGACTTTCTCGCCGTTGTCGATGATGAAGTCCTTGGCCCGGTGGTCGACCAGCACGGCAACCCCCTCGGCGCGTAAGCGTTGCGTGACCAGTTCGGAAACCTCGGGGTCTTCGCGCAGCATGATGCGCGGGGCCATCTCGACCTGGGTTACCCGGGCGCCGAGCCGGGCGAAGGCCTGGGTCAGTTCGCAGCCGATCGGTCCGCCGCCGAGTACGACCAAGCGCTGCGGCAGTTCGCGCAGCTCCCAGACATTGTCCGAGGTCAGGTAGCCGACCGACTCGATGCCGGGGATGGGCGGCACGAAGGGGCGGGCGCCGGTGGCGATGACGATGCTGCGGGTCGTCAGGCGCTGGTTGCTGCCATCGTCGCGGGTGATCTCGACTTCCCAGGGCGAAACGATCTTCGCCGAGCCGTGCACGACGTCGACGCCCAGCGCACTGTAGCGCTCGGCCGAGTCGTGCGGTTCGACGGTCCTGATCACCGCCTGCACGCGCTGCATCACATCGGCAAATTCAAACTGGGCGTTGGCTGCAGCGATGCCGAATTCTGGCGCGCGGGTGATGTGCGATAGAAATTTCGCCGAGCGGATCAGTGCCTTCGACGGGACGCAGCCGGTATTCAGGCAATCCCCGCCCAGCTTGTGCTGCTCGACCAGCGTCACCCTGGCCTTGACGGCGGCGGCGATGTAGGCCGTCACCAGCCCGGCGCTGCCGCCGCCGATGACCACCAGATTGCGCTCGAAGCGCGCCGGCTTCTTCCAGCCGGCGAAGACCTTGTTGGCATGGATGATCTCGACGATCCTGCGGGCGATCAGCGGAAAGATGCCAAGCAGCGCAAATGCGCCGAGCAGACCCGGCGAGAGGATGCCGGACAGTGAATCGAGCCTGGCCAACTGGGTGCCGGCATTGACGTACACCACGGTGCCGGCCAGCATCCCGAGCTGACTGACCCAGTAGAAAGTGCGCGCTTTCATCGCCGTCAGGCCGAGCAGCAGGTTGATCAGGAAAAAGGGAAAAACCGGCACCAGGCGCAGGGTGAACAAATAGAGCGCGCCTTCGCGGCGCACGCCTTGATCGATTGCCGCCAGACGTTGGCCGAAGCGCCTGGTCACCCAGTCGCGGAGCAGGAAGCGCGACATCAGGAAGGCCAGCGTCGCGCCGATGGTCGAGGCAAACGAGATGATCACCGTACCCCAGAACAGCCCGAACACCGCGCCACCGGCCAGCGTCAGCAGCACGGCCCCGGGAATGGAGAGGGCGGTGGCCAGCACATAGATGACGAAATAGGCAGCGCTGCTCAGGAACGGGCTGTCCGCATGGAAGGCCGCGATGGCCGCCTGCTTGTCCTTGAGCGTCTGCAGGTTCAGGTATTGGCCGAGGTCGAATGCATAAAACGCGGCAATCGCCAATCCCAACGCCACGACCAATGCCAGCTTGCGAAATTGCATGAGATTTTGCCCAGAACGATTGATAAATAGCCTGCCTGCCCGTTAGTCGGTTGGCCGCCCTGATTTGTTACAGGCCATCGTGATGTTGCATCCGGCGCCGCCCGTTTTTCGCCGGCAGATGGCGGTCCGGCCTGCCGATTGAATGAAGTATGCTGCCGGCGGGATTTTTTTGCCATGCCTGCGGACTAAGCATGGCTTGTGTATCATGGCTCCCTACGCTTGTCCGGAGCCCGGCGCGGCGCAGGGTTCAAGGCGTGGCGAATCCGGTGATTTCGAACTTAGGCAAACCTCTATCCCGTCCAGATACTGATGATATTTCCGGATTCATTGCGCAGCGTGCGCTCCCTGTCGCGTCATCTGCCCTACATACTGGTGGCGCTGGCGGGGATCGTCGTCCTCCTCTGGTGGCTGGCAAGCGGGGCGACCGGGGGGCAATTTTCGCTCGAAAGCTGGCGCACCCATCACGATACCCTCCTGAGCCTGGTGCGGGATCACCCGCGTACCGCCACGGCGGCCCTGTTCCTGATGCACGTCCTGCTGGCGACGCTGGGCTTGCCTGGCGCGTCGCTGCTGATGCTGGTCGCCGGGGCGGGGTTTGGCGCAATCGCCGGCACGCTGCTCTGCCTGACCGCCTGCACCCTTGGCGCGAGCGTGAGCATGCTGATGGTGCGCCATTTCCTGCAGCCCATGGTGCGACGAAAATTGGGTGACCGGCTGGCCGGCTTCGACCGCCGCATCGCCAGCGATGGCCCGGCCTATCTGTTCAGCCTGCGCTTGCTGCCGGTGATTCCCTTCGCGCTGGTCAACCTGGCCGCCGGGTTGAGCGGCATGAAGGCGTGGACCTTCACCTGGGTCAGTTTCGTCGGCATGCTGGCCGGCACCTTCGTCTACGTCAATGCCGGCAGCGAACTTGCCCGCATCGAGACGGCCGGCGATATCTACTCGCCGGGCGTGCTGTTCTCCTTTGCCGCGCTGGCCTTGCTGCCTTGGGTGGCCGGCTTGGTGCAGGGCGCCTGGCAGCGCAGTGTCAGGACCAGCGCATGACGGCGCCGCGCAGCCTGGTGCTGTTCAACTATGACTGGGATCGCCTGGGGTTTTCGCGCTGGGCGAAGGAATTTCCGTCCGATAGCGCCGGTTTCGACCTGTTCAGCTTTCCCAGCAATGCGCACCTCGTCAATTTCGATCTGCAAGGTTTCGTCGCTCGTCTGGCCGCCAAGGCGGGGCGGGCCGGCTGGCAGGCGGTGACCTCCAGCCACGAGCAATTCGGCGCGCTGGCCGCAGCCTTGCTCGCCGAGCGCATGGGCTGGCCGGGTACGCCGGTCGGCGCGGTGCTGGCCTGTCAGCACAAACTTTACGCCCGGCAGGTTCTCGAGCAGGTCGCACCGGAGGCCAACACGCCGTTCGCCTTGCTGGCATCGCATTACGGCGAGCCGGTGCCGGATGACATCGCTTACCCGGTCTTTGTCAAGCCGGTCAAGGCCGCCTTCTCGGTGCTGGCGCGCGTGGTCCATGACCGCGCGGAACTGACGGCGCTGACCCGCTTCGGTTTCTGGGAGCTCTGGGTGATTCGCCATCTGGTCGAGCCGTTCGAGCGCGTCGTCCGCGCCCGCCTGCCCGAGGCCGGCAGCGCCCATCGCATGGTGTTGGAACGGCCGGTCACGGCGCTGCAATACAATCTCGATGGCTATATGTTCGCCGGCGAACTGCGACCGCTGGGCTTCGTCGAATCGGCAATGTATCCCGGCACCCAGGCCTTCATGCGCTTCGCCTATCCATGCAATCTGCCCGATGCCGGCCGCGTGCGGGCGCTCGCTGTAGCGCGGCGCTTCCTGCAGGCGGTCGGCTTTACGCACGGGCTGTTCAACATGGAGTTCTTTTACGATGCGGCGAGCGACCGGCTGACCGTCATCGAATTCAACCCGCGCATGGCCGCGCAGTTTTCCGATCTGTATCTGCGCGTCGATGGCATCGACCTCCATCGCATCGCGCTGGAATTGGCGTTCGGTCGAGATCCGGCATTGCTGCCGTGCGCCGAGCCGGTGGCGGGCGCGGCGGCGAGTTTTGTCTATCGCAGCTTCGATCCGGCGGCGCGACCGCCGATGCCCGGCCATGCCCGGCAAGATACATTGGCCCGGCGGTTTCCCGACGCCATGTTGTTCAGTTTCCCCAAGACGCCCGGTCAGATCGTGCGCGACTTCAAGTGGCTGGGCAGCTACCGCTACGGCATCCTGCATCTTGGCGGCCGTGATGCCCATGACTTGCGGGCGCGTTGCGCGGAGGCCAGCCGGTTGCTCGGGTGGCCGACGCCCTGTGCGCGGCACGACGCGGAAACCAATGACGCGTCGCCTTATCCAACACCGGCCTTTTCCCTGGAGACTTTCCGATGACTTTTCGTTCCTGGCGATCCTTGCTGGTCGCGCTGGCCGTGCTGGCCCTGAGCGGCTGCGGTGCGATGACCGCGCAGAATCCGTCCGGCAAATACACGCCGGTCAATGCGGTTGCCGATGGTGCTGACAGCCGGGTGATCCTCAAAGGCGCCGATGTCGTGGCGTATTTTGTCGATGGCAAATACGTGGCCGGCAAGCCGCAATTCTCCAGCAAATACGAGGACGTGACCTTCCGCTTCGCCAGCGCCGAGCACAAGGCGCTGTTCGACAAGGAGCCGGGCAAATATCTGCCGCAGTTCGGTGGCTACTGCACCAATGGAATTGCCTATGCCATTCCCTGGGGTGGCGACGCCGATACCTGGAAAATCATCGATGGCAAGCTCTACATTTTCGGCGGCCAGGCGTCGAAGGATGCCTTCGAACTCGATGAAAAGAAGAATCTGGCCTTGGCCGAGTCGTACTGGAAAGACGAGGTCGCCGGCAGCAACAGCTTCATTCAACGTTCCAAACGACTGGTTTTCCGCGTGCCGCACTACCAGAGCGGTGAGGAACTGGCGCAAGCCGTCGCCAAGGCCAGGGGCGCCAAGTGAAAGCGCCGCGCCTCCTGCAATTCGCGCATGACGATCCGGCGGCGATGCGGGCCGAGCTTTTTGCCGGTTTTTCGGCGTCGACCGCGACGATCGCCCCCAAGTACTTCTACGATGCCCTCGGTTCCCGCCTGTTTTCGGCCATCACCGAGTTGCCCGAGTATTACCCGACGCGCACCGAGGCGGCGATTTTCGCCCGGCACGCCGGGCACATGGCGCAGGCGCTCGGGCCGGTGGCGACCCTGGTCGATCTGGGCGCGGGCAATTGCGAAAAGGCGGCCAGCCTGTTCTCGGCTTTCCATGTCCAGCGCTATGTCGCGGTCGATATTTCGGCCAGCTATTTGCGCGATTCGCTCGAATCTTTGCAGCGCAAGCATCCGGCGATGGATATGCTGGGCATTGGCCTCGATTTCGCGCAAACCCTGAATCTTCCAGCCGAAGTCGGCGACGGGCCGCGCACGCTGTTCTATCCCGGTTCGAGCATCGGCAATTTCACCCCGGCCGAGGCGCTGGCTTTTCTCCGCCAGGTGCATGCCGCCTGCGCCGGCGGCGCCCTGCTGATCGGCGTCGATCTGGTCAAGCCGGTGGCTATCCTTGAGCGCGCCTACGACGATCCGCTGGGCGTCACCGCCGCCTTCAACCGCAACCTGCTGCGCCACCTCAATGCGCTGGTCGGCACCGACTTCGACATTGCCGATTGGCGTCATGTCGCGTTCTTCAACGCTGCCGAATCACGCATCGAGATGCATCTGGAGGCGCTGGCCGAGACCGTCGTCCGCTGGCCGGAGGGCGAGCGCCGCTTTGCACCGGGCGAGCGGATGCACACCGAGAATTCCTACAAGTGGCGCCCCGACGACTTTGCCGGCTTGCTGGAAAGCGCGGGGTTTTCGCGGCTGCAGCACTGGACCGACAAGCACCACTGGTTCGCCGTGTTTGCGGCGTTTTCCTGACGATGCGCCTTCAGTATCGACGCCTACAGCGCACAGCTGCGGAAGCCGCCGTGGATGTCGTTGCGTTCCGGCATGAAGTAGTTGCGGTAGCGCGGGTGCGCCATGCGTGGCGAAGTCGCCCGGCTGGCGCCGCGCAGGACGTAGCGTTCGCCGAACCATGGCGCGGAATAGTCGCGGTAGGGGTGGGCGACGAAGCCGGGGTAGGGCAGGAAGCGGCTGGCCGTCCATTCCCAGACCTGGCCCCAGTGAAAGCCGGGTTGCGTGAGCGCCGCCATTTCCCATTCGGCTTCGCTCGGCAGACGACGCCCGGCCCAGCGGCACCAGGCATCGGCCTCGAACCAGCTCAGGTGCGTAGCCGGCGCGGCGAGCGGCAGCGCTCTCCAGGCGCCGAAAAGGTAGCCTTGCCAGGTGTCGCCCTGCCGGCGGACGTAACGTGGCGGCGCGGTGCCGGTGGCTTCGAGGAAAGGCAGATAGCGCGCCCAGGTGACGACGGTGCTGTCGATCGCGAACGGTGCAATATCGACGGCATGCGCCGTCAGTTCGTTGTCGAAGGCGAAGCCGGCGTCGGCATGGCCCAGTGTCCACCGCTGCGCCGGAATGTGCAGCGCGGCATTTTGCGGCAAGGTTTGCGGCGCTGCGAGCAAGGTGGCGGGCAGCGGAATATCGAGCGCCTGCGCCATGTAGACCGCAGCTTCGCCGTGCATGTCCTCGTGAAACAGCGCAAGTCGGAAGAAATACAGATCGTCGTCGGTTTCCGGGGTGTCGGCGAGCAGGGTCAGGGTGTCGGCCAGGGATGCCGCCAGATATTCCAGAGTGGCGGAAAGGCTGGGCAGCGGCAGCGCCCAGCGCGTGGCGTGCGGCACGTGGCTGGAGTTGTACAAGGCATCCGCCTGTGGCAAGCGGCCGTCCGGTCGCGCGTGCTCGGGGTCGGCCCGGACGCCGTGTCCGCGCTGCTTGTTGCGGGTGACCCAGTAATCCTGAAACCAGGCGACATGCCCGGCTTCCCAGAGCGGCGGATTGAGCTGCGTCGAGTACGGCACGACCAGCGCCTCGCCGAGTTTTTCCACGTAGGCGTCGAGCAGCGCGAGGGTGCGCTGGCGACTGGCGCGCAGGGCAGCGGCGAGAATATCGCGGCCGCCGCTGCGGGCGGCGCTGGCCGGGTTGCTGTTCATGGTCGGGACCGGATGCATGGATAAGTTAATAAGTATGCCTCAAGTGGTGATTGTCGGCCCGTCGCTGCGCGACGACAACAACGGCAACTGGCAAACGGCGCGGCGCTGGCGGCAGCATCTCGCGCCCGTGTTTCCGACGCGCATCGTCAAGCGCTGGCCGGATGCCGGGGCTGGCGGCGACCGCGTCATGATTGGCCTGCACGCCCGGCGTTCGGCGGATGCCATCGCCGCCTGGAGCGCGGCGCATCCGGCGCGCGGCCTGGCCGTGGCGCTGACCGGCACCGACCTCTATCGCGACATTCAGGCCGACGCCTCCGCCCGGCGCTCGCTGGACCTTGCCCAGGCGCTGGTGGTGCTGCAGGAGTGCGCACCCGAGGCGTTGCCCGCCGAAGTGCGCGGCAAAAGCCGGGTGATTTTCCAGTCGACCACGACCCGGCGGACCCTCGTCAAGTCGCCGCACCGGCTGCGCCTGCTCATGGTCGGTCACCTGCGCGAAGAGAAATCGCCGGAAACCCTGTTTGCCGCGGCGCGTCTGCTGGCGCAGCGGCTCGACATTCATATCGATCACATCGGCGAGGCCCTCGATCCGGCGCTCGGCGAGGCGGCGCGCACGACCATGGCCGCCGCGCCCAACTACCGCTGGCTGGGCGGTTTGCCGCATGAGGCGGTGCGCCGGCGCATTCAGCGGGCGCACCTGCTGATCCACGCCAGCCGCCTGGAGGGCGGCGCGCATGTGGTCATGGAGGCGGTGGCCAGCGGCACGCCGGTTCTCGCCTCGCATATCCCCGGCAATATCGGCATGCTGGGCGCCGATTACGCCGGCTATTTTCCCTGGGGCGACGCCGCCGCGCTGGCTGCGCTCATCCTGCGCTGTCAGAATGACGGCCTTCTGCTGGCAACCCTGGCCGCCCAGTGCCGGGCGCGGGCGCCGCTGTTCGAGCCGGCCGCCGAGCGCCGCGCACTGCGTCGTCTGGTCGATGAACTACTGGAAGCCCGATAAATGGAAGTCACTGCAAGCCCGGTGCTGAGAGATGTCGTGCTGATCGGCGGCGGCCACAGCCACGTCGGCGTGTTGCACATGTTCGCCATGAAACCCTTGCCCGGTGTGCGCCTGACGGTCATCTGCACCGATACCGACACGCCGTATTCGGGCATGTTGCCGGGCTATATCGCCGGTCATTACAGTTTCGACGATGTGCATATCGACCTGCGCCGGCTGGCCGAGTTTGCCGGGGCGCGCTATTACCGCGACGAGGTCGTCGGCATCGACCGCGCGGCGCGCAAGGTGCTGTGCCGCAATCGTCCGCCGGTCGCTTACGATGCCTTGTCGATCAACATCGGCTCGACGCCGCAGCTGGCCGGCGTCGCCGGGGCCGGCGAGCACGTCGTGCCGGTCAAGCCGATCCGGCGTTTCAATGAACGCTGGCTGGCCCTGCTGGCGCGGGTCTGCAATCACCCCGGGGCGACCACGATCGCCATCGTCGGCGCCGGTGCCGGCGGGGTCGAGATGACGCTGGCCATGCAGTATCGCCTGCGCAACGAGTTGCTGGCGCGGGGGCGCAATCCCGACGAATTGCGCTTCCACCTTTTTTCCGCCGCGCCGCAAATCCTGACCACGCACAACGCCCGGGTGCGTCAGGCCTTCGAGCGCGTCCTGGCGGAGCGCGGCGTGGTCGTGCATCGGGCGGCGGAAGTGGTGCAGGTTGCCGCCGGACGCCTGCAAACGCAGGCCGGTGAAGTGCTGGAAGCCGATGAAATCGTCTGGGTGACGCAGGCCGGCGGCGCGGCGTGGCTGCGCGAGACCGGGTTGGCGCTCGACGACGAGGGCTTCATCCGCGTCCGCGACACCTTGCAGAGCGAAACCGACCCGCTGATTTTCGCCGCCGGCGATTGCGCGGCCATGATCGATCGTCCGCTGGAAAAGGCCGGCGTTTTTGCCGTGCGCATGGGCAGGCCGCTCACCGAAAACCTGCGGCGGACGATCCTGCGCCAGCCCTTGCTCCATTACCGCCCGCAACAGCGCTGGCTGGCGCTGATCAGCACCGGCGACCGCCACGCCATTGCCTCGCGCGGTGCTTTCTATGCGCGCGGCGATCTGGTCTGGCGCTGGAAGGACTGGATCGACCGCCGCTTCATGCGCAAGTTCACCGAACTGGCACCGCTGGCCATGGGCAGCGACAAGCCGGGCGCGGCCATCCCGCTCGACGAGCGCGAAAAGACGCAGGCGATTTCCGCTGTCGCCATGCGCTGCGGGGGGTGCGGCGCCAAGGTCGGCGCCACGGTCCTGTCACGGGCGCTGGCCAGCGTCCGCCCGATCGAGCGCGATGACGTACTGATCGGCCTGCATGCGCCGGATGATGCTGCCGTGGTCCGCGTGCCGCCGGGCAAGGCGATCGTCCAGACGGTCGATTTCTTCCGCGCCTTCATCGACGACCCCTGGCTGTTCGGGCGGATCGCCGCCAACCATGCGCTCGGCGACATTTTTGCGATGGGCGCCGAAGCGCAGTCCGCCACCGCCATCGCCACCGTGCCGCCCGGCCTGGAGAGCAAGGTCGAGGACTCCGTCTTCCAGATGATGGCGGGCGCCGTCTCGGTGCTCAACGAGGCCGGCTGCGCGCTGGTCGGCGGCCATACCGGCGAAGGCAGGGAACTCGCCCTCGGCTTCGCGATCAATGGCCTGATCGACGAGACGCTGGCCAATGTCATGCAGAAGGGCGGTATGCGACCGGGCGACGCGCTGATCCTGACCAAGCCGATCGGCACCGGTACCCTGTTCGCCGCGCACGCCCGCCTGCGGGCGGCAGGGCGCTGGATCGATGCCGCGCTCGAGTCGATGCAGGTCTCCAATCGTGCCGCCGTACCCTGCCTGACCGCCCACGGTGCGACCGCGTGCACCGACCTCACCGGTTTCGGCCTGCTCGGCCATCTGGTCGAAATGACTCGCGCTTCGGGCGTCGATGCCGAACTCGAGTTGTCGGCGCTGCCGCTGCTCGATGGCGCGGTCGACACCGTCGCCGCCGGCATTCTCAGTTCGTTGCAGCCCGCCAACGTGCGCCTGCGCCGGGCGCTGCGCGATCCGGAAGCCTTCGTCGACCACCTGCGCTATCCCTTGCTCTTCGACCCGCAAACCGCCGGTGGCCTGCTCGCCAGCGTGCCCGCCGAAGCGGCCGATTCCTGCCTGGCTGAACTGCGTGGCCTTGGCTACCCGCAAGCGGTCCGTATCGGCCGTATCCTGGCTCAAGGCGAAGCATTGGAACCGATACGGCTGATCGGCTGAACTGTACAGGCCCCTATCTCGTTTGAGATTGTCTTTCAGGGCGGAATGGACCGGCAAAAACCGACC
>ENA-UOWG01003525-UOWG01003525.1-activated-sludge-metagenome-genome-assembly--contig:-NODE-3525-length-11870-cov-3.480745_pt1 | contig 11870 bp, 8 predicted proteins | sample MGYA00238147_ERZ761563 | MGnify/ENA primary metagenome ERZ761563 (study PRJEB28884, sample SAMN05720216) | anaerobic digester metagenome | isolation source: active sludge of municipal... | reverse complement strand
CGTTCAGTTAAAGATGAACTCGAGATTGCCGAAATTGAAAAAGCGGTTGATGTTGCTTACATGATGTTTACCGCCGGTATGAAGATGGCATTCCCCGGACGTAAAGAACAGGAGATCGTAGGTTTAATGGAAGGTATTTCGATTTCGCACGGCAGGCCGGTATCATTCCCCATTATCCTGAGCATCAACGGACAGATACTGCATAACCATCATCACGAAAACTACCTTGAAGAAGGCAGGATGATGGTGATGGACGCCGGTTCGGAAACGCCTATGCTATATGCCAGCGATATCACCCGAACAGTGCCTGTTGGTGGGAAATTTTCGCAACGCCAGGCCGAAATCTACCAGATTGTGCTCAATGCAAACCTGCGCTCCATTGAAGTTACAAAACCGGGTACACTATACTTCGACTGCCACATGAAAGCCGCCGAAACCATAGCTTCGGGACTTAAAGACCTGGGGCTCATGCATGGCGATGTTAAGGAAGCTGTTGCCGCAGGCGCCCATGCACTTTTCTTCCCTCATGGCCTGGGACATATGCTGGGAATGGATGTTCATGATATGGAAGGCCTGGGACAAATCAACGTGGGCTATGACAAGGAAATTCAGCCTGCAAAACAGTTTGGTACCGCGTACCTTCGCATGGGCCGACGGCTGCAACCTGGTTTTGTAATAACCAATGAACCAGGCATTTACTTTATCCCTGAGCTCATTGACCAATGGAAAGCTGCCGATATGTTCCCACAGTTTATTAATTACAAGAAAGTAGATGAATACAGGTACTTCGGTGGTATAAGGATTGAAGACGACATATTGGTAACCAATGATGGATGCCGCATCCTTGGCAAGCCTATTCCCAAAACAATTGCCGAGGTTGAAGAAACCATGCGAGATGGCCTGGCATAGAATCATTGCGATATTCAGATTTAAACGATGAACAGAAGAATTGATTTTCAGAATCATACGATTAACTATGCTATGACCGGAAAAGGCCCGGCTATTGTTCTGCTGCATGGTTTCCTCGAAACCATGGATATCTGGGACGATTTTGCCTCACAGCTTTCTGACAGGTTCACGGTAATCACTGTCGATTTGCCTGGCCATGGAGGCAGCGAAGTGATTTCTGAAATTCACACGATGAGCCTCATGGCCGAAGTTATAGCGTCAGTTTTAAAACATCTCGGAATCACCGAAGTGGTGATTGCCGGGCACAGCCTTGGCGGTTATGTTGCGGGAGAATTTGCCATGAAATACCCTGCGATGGTGAAAGGACTGGCGTTTTTTCATTCGCACGCTGCACCCGATACTGATGAGGCTAAGGAAAACCGCCGCCGAAGCATTAACATTGTGAATCGCGACCATGCAGGGTTCCTTAACCAGTTTATCCCCGACCTCTTCGATCAGAAATATGTTGCAAACTACAGGGAGCAAATCTCGGTGTTGCAACGACGGGCCTCAGTAATGACAGCCAATGCAATCACTGCAACAATTGCGGGCATGCGCGACCGCACCGGGAGCTTACCATATCTCTTTACCACCGAAAAACCGGTGTTGTTCATCATCGGCAAGCAGGATACCCGGTTATCGTACAACGTTGTTCTTGCGCAGGCTTTAATACCTGCGCATTCCGAAGTACTGCTGCTCGATGATGTGGGACACATGGGATTTATTGAAGCACCACGGCAAACCTTGCAGGTGCTTACACATTTTGCCATGAAATGTTACGAGTAACAGCACTTCAGCTTTTATAGAAGTGCATTTCGGCGATGTAATTCCAAACTTTTTCGGGCACAAAGTGCGAAACATTATGCCCCTGCCTGATGGCCTCGCGGATAAATGACGATGAAATTTCGACCATGGGAGCATCAAAAACCTTTACTGACGGATGTTTTGTCAGTTCATGCTCCTGTGTACCGGGGCGCGGGTAAACATAAAATTTGTAGAATTCAAGCAACATCTCCCAGTTTTTCCATTTGTGAAATGTGGGGAAAATATCAGTGCCCGATATGAGGATAAACTCGCGTCCCGGGTATTTTTCATGCAGGTAGGTAAGTGTGTCGATGGTATAAGAGGGTTTCGGAAGCTTGAACTCGATATCGCACGAACGGAACCTGTTGTCGGCGCCAATTGCCAGATTGACCATTTCGAGGCGGTGATGGTCGGGAAGCAGTGATGCTCTCTCTTTCAGTGGATTATGCGGCGAAACAACAAACCAGAGTTCTTCAAGGTCAGAAAATTCGTACATATAATTCGCAATCATCAGGTGACCGAGATGAATCGGGTTAAACGAGCCAAAAAGTAATCCGGTTTTCCTTATTTCGGTCATACTATGTATCAATCTCCTGACTTACTGTATATTGAAGAAACTTATTTTCCCTTGTTATTCAGGAACTCTTTCACAACCTCTTCGGCATTCTTTAAGGCGACTTCAAGGACTCCGTTCACCAGGACTTTATCGAAACGGGGAGCAAATTCAAGTTCCCAGGCGGCTTTGTCCAGTCTTTTACGAAGGTTCTCCTCGGAGTCACTTTTTCGCGAACGCAGCCGTTGTTCAAGCACTTCAATGGACGGTGGCTTAATAAACAGCGCAAGGGCTTTGTTTCCGTATATTTTCTTGACGTTTAAACCTCCGACAACGTCAAGGTCAAAAATGGGGATATTGCCGTTATCATGTATGCGCTGCACTTCCGAATTGAGTGTGCCGTAATAGCTGCCCTGGTAAACTTCCTGCCACTCGAGCAGTTCTCCCTCCTTAATTTTATCACGAAATTCATCAGCCGAAATAAAATAATATTCCCTGCCATTTACTTCCCCTTCACGCATCTTACGGCTGGTAGCTGAAATGGAGAACTCAAGGCCCAATCCGGCAGCCAGCAGGTGTTTAACCACCGTACTTTTTCCGGCTCCCGAAGGAGCCGACACAATGATGATTTTATCGTTGCGGTGAACCCTGCCTTTCATATAATGTGCTGATTATATGTTTCTTAATTAAAGAACATTAGCCAGTTGCTCTTTTATTTTTTCGAGTTCGTCTTTCATCTGCACCACAAGCTTCTGTATATCGGCATCATTGGCTTTTGATCCCAGGGTATTTATCTCACGCCCTATTTCCTGTGTTACGAAACCTAACTTGCGACCATTGCTCTCGTTCGAATTAAGCACTTCTACAAAATAGTCACAATGCTTTTTAAGCCTGAGCTTTTCTTCTGTTATGTCAAGTTTTTCGAGGTACCAGAAGATTTCCTGCTCGAAGCGGTTTGGGTCAAACTTATCGAGCGTTGAATGATTGTTTACAAACTCTTCCTGGTTACGCTCAAATCGCTGTCGCAGATTTGCAATACGGTTATGTTCGTATGGCAGAACCTGCTCAAGGAAGCTTGTGATGAGGCCAATGCGCATTTTCATATCACTGCCAAGCAATTTCCCTTCGCTTTGCCGGAATTCGTCGGCAAGTTGAAGTGCCTGGTCTAATGCACCTTTCAGCGAATTCCATTCGGAATCGCCGAGAGATTTTGTATCAGTATGCAATACATCGGGAAGGCGAAATATGGTTGAAATAAATTCAGCACTAACGGTTTGATTAAACTCGTGCGCCAGTGCGCTCATTTCGCGGAAGTACTCGCGGGCAAGTGCCCGGTTTACTGAAACCGAAGCATTCTCATCCTCGCCTTCGCTGGTTATCACAAGATCAATTTTACCGCGTTCGAGCACTTTGCCAATTTCACTCCTGATTTCGAGTTCCTTTTCGCGAAACATCACAGGCATGCGGGTGTTGATATCGAGTTGGCGGCTGTTGAGCGACCTGATCTCGACCGAAACGGTTTTTCCGCCTATTTCAGCCACGGCTTTACCGTATGCTGTCATTGATTTGATCATCGGACTGTTTTTATCACTAACAAAGGTAAAAAGGATTGACGATAAGTGAAGTCATAAGACAATAATCGGCTGCCCTTCGGCAGCCGATTATTGAACCATTATCGTCATTTCTTAAGTTCGGGCAACATACCCGGAATTACAGGAGAGCCAAGTTTCTGAAGTTCAGCCTCCAGCGCGGGAATATCAACCTGGCCAATTTTCTTTATCTGTTCGTAAACGGGAGGAAAATCTTCCATTAAAATATTGTATGCATCCTGCTGTGTTTGCGTAGGAGCGCCGGTGCTTCCCCATGCGGCCCAGGTGATTTTACCTAGCCGGTTGTTGAGTGGAACCGGTGCCGGAGGATTTTCCTCATCACTTGGCACATTCGATTTCCGGTTCAACTTGGTATTGAGGATGATATCGAGCTGGTCAGCAATATCCAAGGCTCTGTCGAGTAAACCGGCGGGAGCGCCAGGCGTGCCGTTGATTGACTGGGCAATGTTGTTGCACCTGTCGAATAGGCCACGGGCATAATCCTCGGTACCGCTGATGATGCGTGTAATGTCGGCGACTTTTTTGTGAAATTCAACTACAGCAGCCCTGTCTGCAGCTGGCAATGATGTGTTGTTAAGTGTTTTGCAGACAAATTCCACCGGCCCGGCTATCTGTTTCGTTTCGCCTTTGGCGGTCAGATCCAGCGTCACTGTATATTTGCCGGGCATTGCGAGCACATTGCCCCAGGTGCCAGACAGCGGATCGAATTTGTCGCCACCCCGGGCGCTGTGTACTGACTGGTATCGTAAATCCCAGTTTATACGCTGCAATCCTTTTGAAGGACTTTTGCGCAGGGTGCGGACAACATTACCCGATTCGTCTTTAACGGTAAAGGTCAGATAAGGTGCGATTTCATTGTTCTCGGCCCTCAGCAGCGAATCAGAAGGCATCGGGATAGGTTTGCCTTCTTTGAACAGTTCTTTTTCTTTTTCTTTACGTTCATCAGTCAATGATTTTGGAACATCGTTCACATAATAGGTAATCACGGCGCCGAATTCAGGATTCTTTGCAACGAAATAAGTTGAACCCTGTGAATCTTTCACACCCGACTGCAGGTACATGAGGGCATCTTTCACAGGGAATATATATCCCTGCTTGTCAAGTATTTCCTTATTAAAAGTTCTCAAAGGCGTAAAATCGTCGAGAATGTAAAAGCCGCGGCCAAATGTTGCAATCACCAGGTCGTTTTCACGTTGCTGTATGGTCATATCACGCACGGCAACATCCGGCAAACCCGATTTGAGCTGAACCCAGACCTTGCCGCCGTCAATTGTAAAAAAACAGCCAAATTCAGTACCCGCAAAAAGCAGGTCGGGGTTCACGAAATCCTGCTGAATGGTATGAACGGTACCGTTTTTAGGCAGGTTTCCCGAGATGGAAGTCCAGGTTTTGCCTTTGTCAGTGCTCTTGTAAATATATGGTTTGAAATCATCCCGCAGAATATTATCGAACGATGCAAACACGACATTTTCATCAAATTTTGAGGCCATTATGTCACTTACATAAGTGTTTTCGGGTACATCGGGAAACGATGCCACCTTCGACCAGCTTTGCCCGGCATTTTCGGTAACCCTGATGAGGCCATCGTCGGTGCCGGCAAACAGGAGATTTTCGTTCAGCGGCGATTCTTCGAAAGAAACAATTGTGCCATAGAGCGAAGTGCTGATGTCCTTGGCTACAGCACTGCTTGGCCAGTATTTTCCCATAACAGGCCATGTGTTGCGATTAATGCCCGCTGTAAGGTCATCGCTGATCACCTGCCAGGTATTGCCCCGGTCATCGCTACGAAAAACCTTGTTGGCAGCACAATACAGCCTTGTATGTGAATGATGGCTAAGTAGCAATGGTGTGTTCCAGTTCCATTTATAGGAGTTTTCGCCTTTGCGGGGTTCGGGCCTGATATCAACGGCTTCCTGGCTTTTGCGGTCGTATCGCACCATACCGCCATACTGCGATTCGGCATATACGATGTTCGGATCAACCGGGTCAATTTGCGACCAAAATCCATCGCCACCGTTAGTAACAAACCACTCGTCGCTGATAACTCCATCGTTGATGCTGCGCGATGGCCCACCCATGCTGTTGTTGTCCTGCGTGCCGCCATAAACATAATAAAAGGGCTCCGAATTATCAACCTGCACCCTGTAGAACTGCGTAACCGGGAGGTTCGATTTGTAAAGATATTCCTTACCACCATCAAATGTTTCGTAGATGCCTCCATCGCCGCCAATCAGAAAATGGCGCGTGTCTTCAGGGTCAATCCATAAAGCATGGTCGTCGACGTGACGTTTGTTATTGCCTATTGACTTCCAGGTTTTGCCGCCATCTTCGGTGACCTGCGATACGGTTTCAACGCTGTACACCTTTTCCTGGTTTTTCGGATCGCAGTATATTTCGTTATAGTACTGGCCCTGGGCTGTATGGTTGCTCATCTTCTGCCACGAAGCGCCGCGGTTTGCCGATTTGTAAAAGCCTGAAGCATCGTCGGCAGCTTCGATGATGGCATAAATAATGTCAGGATTAACCGGTGAAATGGCCAAACCGATTCCGCCCATATCGGCTCCCGGAAGCCCGTTGGTGAGTTTGTCCCACGTTTCGCCGCCATTAACCGATTTATAAATAGCCGTTTCGGGGCCACCACCAATCTTTGTAAAAACATGTCGCCGCCGCTGTTCGCTCGAAGCATACAGCACATTGGGATCGCGCGGATCCATGATAACATTGTTAACGCCGGTATTTTCGCTTACTTCGAGTATTTTCTTCCAGGTTTTACCGCCATCCGTGGTTTTGTAAAGCCCACGATCGCCTCCCGGCCCCCACACCGAACCCTCGGCGGCTACATATACCACATCGGAGTTGAGCGGATCAACAAGTATTTTGCCTATTTGCCGCGACTCTTTCAGTCCCATGTTCTGAAACGAGGCGCCGCCGTCAACACTTTTGTAAACACCATTGCCATATCCAAGCGCCCGCTGGTGGTTATTTTCGCCTGTACCGATCCACACTACATTGGAATTGTTAGGGTCAATTACCACACAACCAATCGAATAGGCACCGTAATTATCGAAAACAGGTTCAAAGGTTGTACCGTTGTTTACCGTTTTCCATACATGGCCCGAAGCTACAGCCACAAACCATTCGCTTTTCCTGGCCGGGTTCACGGCAAAATCGGCAATACGTCCGCTGGTAAAGGCCGGCCCGATGGAACGCCATTTCATTCCACCAAAGTTTGATGATTTCAGGGTATCTGATTTTGCATCGGTTTTGGCACCTTTTTCTTTTTTATCTGTTTTTGAAACAGATTCTTTTGTCTTATCTAAAGCAGCCTTTTGCTGTCCGAAGACTGATTCAGTCCCGGCCACAGAAACTGAAACCGTAAGCAGTATCATGGTAAAGAGTCGGAGAAGGTAATTCATATCCTTTTCTTTTTAAAGATTATGGAAATCAATGGTTTGCATAAAATCAGCGTTCTTTGTGCGATGCCGGTTATAATACGTAAACAAAGTTGCGAAATTCAATTGTATTATGAATACTATTGATCTTTAAAAAATCGTTTACTTCGTAAACAATTAAACAACCGTCATTATGAAAATCAAGATCATACTATGTAGCATGCTGGTTATTGTCATGGCTCATACAGCCAAATCTCAACATGACGGCTTTAAGCTTTCGTCGTACACGCCTCCGGCTTACTCCTATAAATCACTCGACTTATACTACGACCTCTCAGGTTACGCCATCAGACAAACAACACACCTGGATGACGTCCTTACACAGAAGAACATCGTAAACTATTTCAGCACCAGCATCACTCCGAAATACTACAGTTACTCAAACAGCGATAAATACCAGGGAAGCACAAGTTTGCTGCTGTATGCCGGGATCAGTGCAAACAAAAATGATCCGAATGCCGTCAACAAGGATTCACATACACAGGGCGGTAACTCAGTGAAATTATACTACGACGGTACAAATCGCTTTTACTTCAGCAACCTCAGGTTTCTTGAAATTGACCCGGTTGTGCGGTTGGTAACCCAGACCACAAAATACACAGATAAAGATTATCAATACGATACACTTGTTTCAGATAATTCAACAAAGCTCTGGAATCCCTATATCACTGCATCGGTTCCCATATTTCATGGATATGGACGAATAGACGACGTTACCGATGCCCGGCATGCACTATATATTCTAGATGGGCTGCAGCAATCAGGGAGGCTATCGCGTGAAACCGGGAGCGATGATATCCTGAAACTTGCCGCCGGTATTACAAAAATCAAGAATAAACGATTCTTCGACAGCCGCCAGCGGAGAATAGCTGAATTGGTTACGCTCGACTCACTACTGCAGGCTACCGGCCTGAAAGGAGAATCGGACGCCGTTTACTTCGCAATTCTTAACGACGAATGGGTCAACTCGGGCAATATCCGGAGAAATTCGGGATTCAGGTTATATGGAGGCATTTTACCGGAACTCCAGTTTAACCATTCTTTAAACAAGACTGACCTGAAACTTGCACCCGAATTAAACAGCAAATCATGGGACAACACCTCGGTTGGCTATATCGGACTTGAAGCAGGATTTATCAGCGAAAAGCCCCTTTCGTTGAAGTGGCAGTCAACTATCAGTGCTTCTGCCGGTTACGGCATCGAACAAAACCTGATAAAAGATAAAATACTTCTTCCTGATCCTGTTGGACCCCGGGTATGGAAGTCGAACCAGCAAAGGGGAACCTTATCCGCATCCTACGGCCTGGGTTACTATCCTGACAGCCGCACATGGCTGAAAGCCGGAATTAGCACCTATGATTACTATTATGGCAAAGGCACCGATAAACCCTATGCCGGTGACGAAAAAGATATGAATCCTTCGCTGAATCTTTCCCTCGGGCCCGATGTGAGCGCATATTTCTACTTCAGCCCGCAACTCAGGCTCGAATTCAGCGGCAGAATGTACTATTCATATAACTGGACAGAAAATGCGAACGTTATGATCAACCATACCAAAACCAATGGCTGGAACCTATATCTGAACTCACGCCTCACATACAGTTTGTTCTGAAACATAGCGAAATAACCCTACAAAAGGGTTTGACTTTTTTTCCTTCAATACAACCAAAGGGCGAGTTTATCGCCCTTTATTGAAATTCATTTTTATGAAAACGACTCTTTTTTTGTTTCTCCTTGCCCTGACTCTTGGTTTAGCTTCCTGCAAAAAAGAGGAAACCAAAGCGGGCGATATAAAAAATGTTCCCCTCACCACGAAACAGCAACAGCTTGTAGATCAAAGCAATGCGTTTGGTTTTAACCTTTTCAGGAAAGCAGCAGAAATTTCGGGAACCGGTAAAAACATGATGCTCTCGCCTTTAAGCATAAGCATGGCTCTTGGCATGACGCGCAACGGAGCAGCAAACGCAACGCTCGATTCCATGACCACAACACTTGGTTTCAACGGGCTCACTGACCAGGAAATCAACGAATCATATAAATACATCCTCGAAACTTTTTCGACGCTCGACCCGAAAGTCGATCTTTCAATCGCCAATTCCATCTGGTCCCGGAACACTTTCAGCGTTATTGAGGCATTCAAAGCAACCAATCAAACCTACTTCAATGCATCGGTCACACCACTCGATTTTAATGATCCATCATCGGTAACTACTATTAACAACTGGGTTTCGGACAACACCAATGACCTTATCCCCAAAATTGTTGATCAAATAGGCCCTGACATGGTGATGTACCTTATCAATGCCGTGTACTTTAAAGGACAGTGGCGTTACCAGTTCGAAAAAGAAAAGACAGCACCAAAGACTTTTTACCTTGCCGACAACAGCCAGGTGCAGGTAGAAAGCATGTTGCAACGGGCCAACTTACAGTATTTCAAAGGCTCTGTTTTTCAGGCTGTTGAACTTCCTTACAACCAGGGAAATTACAATATGAACATCCTGCTGCCCGATGCGGGAACTTCATTAGCTGATGTAATTGCTTTGCTAACGCAGGAAAACTGGCAGAGCTGGAAACAGGGTTTTGTCGAAACCGATGTACAGTTGCAGATTCCGAAATTTAAGTATGAGTATGAAGAAAAAAATATGATCCCCATACTTGCCGGGCTTGGAATGGGCATTGCCTTTGCCCCCGACTTTGCCGATTTCACACGAATCAACAGCGAGGGCGGATTGTATATTTCGGAAGTGAAGCAAAAAACCTACATCGAAACCAACGAAGAAGGTACCGAAGCCGCGGCAGTAACTTCGGTAGGCGTTGCCGTAACTACCATCGGCATTGATCCCCAGCCTGTAAGTTTCATTGCCGATCATCCGTTCGTTTACCTGATCACTGAAAAATCAACCGGAACAATACTTTTTATCGGAACGGTAATGAACCCGGCCTTGTAATGTAATTTTGCAAGAGGAAACCTCCGGAACGAAGAATCTTTCGCAAACCTCAGAAAAACAAACAGTTCTTGCAGCCACTTACGCAACAAAATCACCGGAAAGCATCAAGTGAGCGTGACATCATTCAGGGATGTTCGCGTAATGAGCGCTATGCCCAGCACGAACTGTACAACAGGTATTGCGATGCCATGTTTAGCACTGCCTTTCGCATATTAAACAGCCGCGACGATGCCCATGATGCTCTGCAGGATGCCTTTATCCAGGTTTTTCGCGACATTAACCAATTCAGGATGGAGAGTACGCTTGGCGCCTGGATTAAAACCATTGTTGTCAGGACATCGCTACGGGTGCTCCGCAAAAAGCGGTCGCTCGAACTCACTGCCCTTACTGATATCGGCGATGATATTTCGGTGCATATACCTGAATCCATGAGTGGCGAATACCTCGAAAAAGCGATTCTTTCGCTGCCCGACGGTTACAGGACCGTGTTTCTGCTCACCGAAGTAGAAGGATACAGCCATGCCGAAACAGCTCAGTTGCTCGGTATTGCCGAAGGAACCTCGAAATCACAACTTCACCACGCTAAAAACTTGTTAAAACGCCGTATATCGGCTTTTGCGGGATAATGAACGAAGAGAATAACATAGCGCGAAACAAAGCTTATGACAAGCTGCCGGTACACAGGCCCGATACCGACCTATGGGACCGTATTGGCACAAAGCTGGATGAGCAGTCTGCCGGCACCTACCGAAAGGCGATTGCAGGCCTCCCTGTTCACAAGGCGCCAGCAGGTATATGGGAAAGCATCGAAAAACGGCTTGCACAACGGAAATACAGGTTGGTGCTTGCCTGGCTGGGAATAGCCACAGCCGCTTCATTGGCAATTTTTGCCATAATCAAAATACCGTTCGGCACAATTCCTGAAACCGGAGATAAAAGCACTACAATTACCAAAGCTCATGTGAATCCTGATGCTACCGGATCGAGAAAAAATATTCCTGTTGAGGCAAAGTCAAGCCAGGTACCTGTTGTCGCTATTAGCGAAACTCAGCAAAAAGCCACAGACGTTCATCAGAAGTCAGAGGATAAGCTGAGATTATCAAGTATAAATGCAGCTCCAATCACAAGAACATCTATAGCCGAGTTGGCTATTCATCAAGCGATAAAAATCAACTACATATCACCCCTGCGACAAATATCAGCCGCAAAGCAACCGGTTACTCCAGGAAACGCTGATCTTGTAGTTATACACTCAAACATTGATAACCTCAATCCCGAAAATAATTCACTCCCGGTTCAGAACCGTTCAAAAGTCGCACTGGCGCTGGCTTACATACCTGAGTCGATGAATAATGGCTATAACTCCATCCTTTTTCACCAGGTAGGGCTCACCGCAAGTCTCGACCGCAACAATTTCCGTTTTAACAGCAGCTTTGGCATGGCCTACAATTCCGAAAGCTATGATTATACCGTGAAATTTTCGCAACACCTTGACGGCATGGGAAATTCGAACGACACAACAGGAGCGGTATATGAGTCGGTTTCGCAGTTTGAG
>ENA-UOWG01003524-UOWG01003524.1-activated-sludge-metagenome-genome-assembly--contig:-NODE-3524-length-11871-cov-4.231381_pt1 | contig 11871 bp, 15 predicted proteins | sample MGYA00238147_ERZ761563 | MGnify/ENA primary metagenome ERZ761563 (study PRJEB28884, sample SAMN05720216) | anaerobic digester metagenome | isolation source: active sludge of municipal... | reverse complement strand
TATCCCTCGTAATTAACCCAGTTTTGAGGATTTCTTTAAGATTTCCGTGCTCTCGCTCTTCATCGCGGCCAGGTACTCCGCGTTCATGTCTTTTATCAAAGTCACCAGTCCACTTGTGATCTCCTCGTACGCCTTGGAGATCGGATGGCGCGGGTTCTTAAGGATGATCGGGATCCCTTCATTCAGGCAGCTCAAAGCCAGGTTCTCGTCCGCCGGGATCCTGCCAAATATGCGCATGTTCAGGATACTCTCGATCTCTTCTCTCTTCACGTCCGCTTTGCGACCGATCAGGTTCAGGATCAGCAGGGTCTTCTCCGGCGGATAGGAGAGCGTTTTGGTCACCTCCATGAACTGCCGCACGTCCCGCAATGAGGCCAGGTCTGGGTTCAGCACCAGCAGGATCTTTTCTGAAAGGTCCATGTAGGTGACCGTGTTTTCATTCAAGTGATTTCCGCCATCCACTATGATATTCGGGAACACCTGTTGTAAAGCAAGCACCACCTTGCACAGATCTTCAGGTCTGATCCCCTGTGCTTCGGTGATCGAGGTCGGGCTCGGCAGCACGTAAACTCCCGAAACATGCCGCACGACAACCTGTTTGATCATGCGTTGGTCGAGCGTGCCCGCGTGGGTGATCAGGTCGGTGATCGAATTACCGGTGCGCAGGTTCAGGCACAGAGATACATGCCCAAACAAATGCTTTCCATCGATGATCAGCACGTCCTCTTTTAGTTGCTTTTGCAGGGAGATCGCCAGGTTCACCGCCACCGTCGTTGAACCTGCTCCGCCCTTCGGGCTGAACACAGTAAACGTGTTGCGCGGCTTGGTCACAGAATCCTGCACGGCTGTGGGCATCGGGAAGGTTTGGCTGCGTTCCATCAGCTCCAATACCCGTTTGATCGTGTTCACCAGGTGATCCGTTTTATACGGGTAGATCAAAAATGCCCGCGCGCCTGAAAGGATCACCCGTTCCGAATTGACCATCTCCTGCTCAGGCAGGATGACCACCACGGCGCACATCGGGTAATCCGTCGCGATCCGGTCCACCAGTTCAAAAAAGCCTTGCGGTTGAAAGCCATATTCCAGCAGGAGGATATCCGGTTGTGTCTCTGCGATGGTTTGCAGTAGATTGGAGGGTTCCACCTTTTTGTCGATCAGGTAAAAATCATCCTCCTGCCTTAACGTGGTGCGCGTATCAGCGAGAATCACCTCGTTTTTGGATACCAGGAGGATGGTCGATTGGGCTGACGTAGCTGTCATTCATTAACCTTTCCGTTGCTTAGGGTAGGATCTCGAGGCCGTAAAGTTCAATAATGTATTCCTCTGTGACCGGTGTCAGATCGAACTGCGTGGTTGAGGTCGGGTTTCTGAGGACAATATCAAAAATCGCTTCCGTATCTTTCAGATGCTTGAGCACCAGCGCGTCCTGCGGGTCCAGCGCCAGCAGGTACGCCCGCGTCCTGGTTTCGACCGGCGCGTTCGGGTCCTGCGCGGGTGCCGCTCCTGTCAGCGGGGTGGTGTTGCCCTCCTGGTCAATGATCTCCAGCACCATTGCCGTAACGCTCACCCGCTGAAATGAATCCACGGTGAAGGTGCGCATTTCCGGTTCTAGCGGTTCCCCCGTGGTGGTCACCTGTTGTTCTCCCACCGTTTTCACTTTCTGCTCAAATGTCGCGAAAATATCCACAATATCCCCGCGTTTGATCATGCTTTCGCGGCTCATCAAATCATCCGCCGGGAACGCCAGCAGCACATGGTCCTCGCTCAGGATGAAGCTGAGGTCACCGTTGTTATTGGTCGGGTCGGCCAGGTTGTGCCCCAATACCATCTCCCCCTGCACCAGGTCGGTCTTGATGATCTTCCCGACCGCGTCCTCAATCTTCGTGATCGCGGTGCGCGGGGCAACCTCCACCGGCACGCTGGCGGTGGTCAGGTCGGCGGCGGTCAGCGCGTCGCCCAGCGCCAGGTCGCGCGTCACCACCACCACATCCGTTTTAACCACATCGGTTTCTTCTCCGGCAGGAGCGCGTTGTGCCTGCGTGCGTTGGATGAGCATGATGCTGGCTAGTACGCCAATCGCGACAAGTGCCAGCCCCGCAAGGACGATAAAAATGGCTTTGGATTTATTGGACAATGCGTGCCTCCTGAAAACCGGTTTGAAATTACTTTGTAAGTGAAGGTAGGCAATTCCCTAAATTCACCAGGCATGGTTCTTCGGTGGTCAACGGGAAATCGTATCCTTCCAGGAAAAATCCCTCTACTGTGGGAGTGTTATCCGGGATTAGAGATTTATTGGGGTTCTTTGGATCAGGGTTCATTTCCTGCGCAAGATTAAAACCCGGGCAATTATCCTTTTTACCTATATGCACACAGGAAATATAAAATGGAGCAAACTCGATCACGTGGAATTTCGGTTTCTGTCCGGCGTTCTCATCAATATCCCCGCTGACCGGTTCATCCTCCCATGGATCAGCGTGCGCATCGTTCATACATGTCGCGTTTGAAAGTGGACTGCTGTCATCACAGATAGCATTGAACACAGGTATCAGCACCACATCGCCTACCCTGACCCTCATTGCATCGTAAACACTCGTAACTGTACCGGTCTGCCCGGCCAGCCAGGTGTGGCGCTCGATCATAAAGTCCAGGCCATTGATGATCCAGTTGCGCAGATCGGAGGCTCCGCCGCCGCCATTGTTCAAGTCCAGCCAGCCGCGGTTCCCTCCGCCCTCGATATCATTTTTACCATCCCCATTCAGATCGCATGTGATCGCTGACTTGCATTCAGCTGTGGTACAACCAGGATCAGAAACATAGAAATCTTCTTTGCATAATGTTTCGATGTTTACTCCTAGCTTGTCCATCACAATATAGATCTGTTTGGGAGGCTTGCCAGTATCCACATTTACAATATTGTCTCCCTGCATCTCAAAATTCCCGATGTTCCCTTCAATGGGCATCTGGCTGATCTCACCTGAGAGCAGATCCTCCAGTTTACCCGGCCAGTACAAACCTTGCATCTTGCAGCCCAGTTCAGGGTCGAAAACTGCTCCCCCCACCGGGGGCCGGCAGGACCAGGCGATGGGCATTACATAGTTCCCCTCAGGGGGAAAGCATCCTGCCTCCGCTACTGCTCCGGCTGTAAGTGTGTTTTCCCCCAATATTTTTGCAAAGAAAGAGTCATTAGCCACATCCACTTCAACTCGGATGACATCAGATCCTTCGACATTACTGTCCAGGGTCGCAATTACCGAAGTCGCCAGGTTCTCGATCTGCGCGTAACGCGTCGCCGCTTCGATCACTTTGGACTCGTAGGCAGAATAATTGGTTTTGCGTAGTTTTGTGTTTAGGCAGATCTGCTGTGCCCCGGCCAGTGCTCCCGCATCAGCGGCTGCTTGCGCTTCTCGTCTGTTTAAGAAAAGATCGCCGCCATCCAATAATAATGCGCCCATCATGATAATAACCAGTATTCCGATGACTAAAATGGGTAGGGTTTGGGCTTTTTCCTTACTCTGGGTTCTGCTCATTTTACACCTCGCTCGGTCATTTTGATCCAGGAGCGACCCACATTTTCGATTGGGCTCTGAGGATGATTCCGTCTTCTCCACCAAGTAATAGTTCAATTCCGGGTGTCACCGGATCAAATGAATACTCTGCCGATACCAAAACTGTTTCGAATGATCCGCTATCCGGTTCTGGGTCGATGATGATGCTGGTGAAATAATCCCCCCTTAAACCTATGGCTTTCTCTTTTACCATCGCGACCAGCGGATTACAGCACGGAGTTGTTCTTGCTGCTTCTAGTGCGGCATTATCCACAATGGCAGCTCGTGTCACTTCCCTCACCGCGTGAGACAGAGATGTGTAGTAAATAACCGCCCGACCCAGGTCAAAGAACCCTGTGATCAGAAAGAAGATGATCGGAAAAATTAGTGCAAATTCGATGATCGACTGACCCTGTGCTTTTTTTATTTTCATCTTTGCACAACCATCCTGACTTTACCGGTAATGTCCATGGTATCTTCTTCCATTAGTCCAACTGTTTTAAGGAAACCGCCAAAGATCAAAGGAACCGCCTTAACGATCCGTATCTCAACGGCTTCTCCTACTGTACAACAATCCCCATCCTCTCCATCTGCCGGGATGAAGATCTCGGAATCGATCACGCTGACCCCGGAACTGCTCGCTTCAGCGATCACTGTCGCGTGTGTGACAGCGTAAGAGTCGTCCTTGTCATCCGGATAATACGCCAGATAATTGGCGCCTTCTCGGGCAGCATTAGTGAGTACAAGCTTGGTGAAAAACATTCGCCCGAAATCCATCGCCCCCAGTATCAATATTAAAATTAAAGGCAAAGTCAGCGCAACTTCGACCAATGCCTGAGCTGTTAACCCCTTATCTCGTTTGTCTATAATCATTCTCAACCTATAATTGCTTTAGATGTTTACCCCCTACCGCCTTGGATCATGATCGACCGGGTGGCGATAATACAATGGCTGCTTTGCGATCAGTGATCCCTCTTGTAGGGGATACCAATGAAAAGAACCTATAAATATTGTAAGATAATTTTACCCTTTTTCGATAGACTTTTCAATCAAAAGATGCTACAAAAGAGTTACAGAGTCATTACAATCTTTAGAAAGAAGTTGTCATTATGCCCTCTATTATCTCTTCTGCCGTCTCACGCGAAAGCATTGAATATGTCACCCTGCTCGCCTACACCGCCGAAGCCGCCGAGTGGGACAACCGTACCCACCTGCACCATATCAAGGGATACACCTACACCATTTTTTGCGCGCTCGGGTTGGCCAAGGCCGAGGCGGAACTTCTCGCACTGGCCTGTATGCTGCACGACGTGGGCAAGTCGTTCACACCTGACGAGCTGCTCAAACGTGTAGGCCAGTACACCCCGGCTGAGTGGCAGGTGATGGAGCAGCACACGCTGACCGGCGAAAAGATGCTGCGTGAAGCGTCCTCTCCCGTGCTGCGCGCAGGCGCTGTGGTGGCGCTCACCCATCACGAGCGCTGGGACGGCAACGGCTACCCCAAACAGCTCGCCGGCGAGTCCATCCCCCTCAGCGGCCGGGTCTGCGCCGTTGCCGATGTGTTCGATGCCCTCACCACGCACCGCCTCTACAAGGAGCCCATCGACGTCAACGAGGCGTTTGACCTCCTGCGCCGCTCCGGCAACACCCACTTTGACCCGCAGGTCGTGCAGGCTTTCCTCAACTCCCGCGACGAGATCCTGAAAATATTCAAATCCCGCGCAGATTGACCTTCGCGGGACTCAATTGATCCAACTCTAATCCTATTTTGGCGGGAAGTTAAAGTATTTGGCCGTGATGTTATCCGCGTAGGTCACGCCGCGCACACACAACTCGTCTTTCGCGGCCGCCTTGATATCAGTCCAGTTCACCGGACCGTTCGTGCGCTTGAACGCGCTGGCTACCGCGTCGAACACGCACTCGGAGCCCGCGTTGTAGTTCATCAGTGTCAACTTCCAGATCGTCGGGTAGTCCACCACCATGCCGGAGTACCAGCCTGTGGCGTTGAACACCAGCTGCTGCGTCTGGAAGCAAAACCCCAGCACTGTCTCTGCCAGAATATCGATGCTGCGTTCAGCCTTGGCCATGTCAATGCCGTAATCACAGGTGACGCAGGTGGCCACCAGTGACGCCAGGATCTGGTCCGCCGCCAGAACGCTCAGCTCACAACTGATCGGCGAGGTGTCGCTGCACACCTTCGCGCGCAGGTCGGCGTTCCACTGCAGGGCGTTGCGCATGCCGATATTGGTGATGTGCCCGTAACCGTAATGCGTCTGCATGTGAAGGTTCGGCCAGAACTGTGACTCGGTGCGGATCATCATCTTCAGCAGCACCGGCGGCACCCCCACGGTCTCCCATTGGTTCAGGATCGGCTGGTTCATCAGGTTCTGCACCGCGATCACATCCGCCTTCGCCGCGTCCATGCCGCAGGCGTTGGCGTAGCCGGTTTGCGTCAGCCCGCCTGACGGGCATACCCCCGGGTCCACAATGCCGTTGCTGATCAGCTGCCCGGCGAGGTAGAACAGGTTCTCATTCGTGTTCAACTGGCTGGCCGTCTCCGGCACATAGATCCAGTGCATTTCTTCCAACGGGATGTTCACCCGGTTGAGGCAGGTGGGTGAGGCCTGGGCTGACGCCTGGTACGTGTGATGCGCCAGGTTAAAGCCTGACGCCGCGAGGAATAGCGTCGCGGCGAGTATAACAGCGATGATCGTTACAGGCACCCGTTCAGAACAATGCCGCATTAATTAGATCCCCTGTCCAGGCTGTTTTACGTGAATAGTGCGGCGGCCATGCCCGGACCATCTGGAGTATGGTGCTGATTAAATGATTATAACCATGCGATCAGTTTTTTACAACCTTTTGAAGCGTTCAGTCCGGTAATCCGGCGAACTCCTCGGCGGGCGCGTAGCATACCCCGATCATCGAGCGCCCCACATGCGCGCCCAGCACCAGCGAGAGCTGGCGCACCGGTACCCAGTCCACCTTGAAGCGCGCCGCTACTTCTTCCATTAATTGCTGCGCTCCCTCCGGGTTCGAGGCGTGCACCACCTGCGCGCGCAAGGGCACGGCGGTTTCCACACGGCGCGTGATCTGCTCCACCGCGGCTTTGACCGCGTTGGCAAACGAGCGCGCCTGCCCCAGGGTCACATACGTGCCGCGTTCCTTCTCCACCCCGATGATCGGCTTGATGTTGAGCACAGAGGCCAGCAGCCCTTTGAGATGGCTGATGCGCCCGCCGTGAATGAGATACTTCAGTTCCTTCAATGTGTACAGCACGTGGGTGTCATCCCCCACCTTTTTCATCATGTCCAGCACGCGCTGCGGTTCCCACCCTGCTTTGAGCGCGCGCGCCGCCGCCTCCACCTGCCAGCCGGCGGGCACGGATAAGGTCTTGGTGTCGATCACCGTCACACGCGCCTCGGGCACCATCGCCGCCCCCGCGAGCGCCGAGTTCACCGTGCCGCTCAACCCCGAGGAGATGTGAATGGAAAGGATATCCGGGTCCTTCTTCGCCAGCTCGCGGTACACCAGCGCGAACTCTCCCGCCGCGGGCTGCGAGGTCACCGGCATGCCCTCCGCCGCGTCCAGCAGGTCATAGAACTCATCCGGCTTGATGTCGATCCCCTCGCGGTACGACTTTCCGCCCAGGGTCACCGTCAACGGTACCACGTGCACATTGTGTTCCTTCATTTCCAGCGGGGTAAAACTGATATCGGTACCGCTATCCGTCACGATCTGCATTTTTATTCTCCAAATTCCAAAGTCCCCTAGCGGGGCAAATTTTATTGTACCCGACCCGCCTGTCCACCGTCAGCCCCCGCGGTGGGATTGCCCCATGTGACCTGAGACCTATTTATGCCCCGCCCGCGCTTTGCGCTATAATGTCACCTTATGTGGGATGACCGTTACGCAACTGATGAATACCGCTTCGGCACACAGCCCAACCGTTTTTTGGAGGACTGCGCCGCGCAGCTGGCCCCGGGTGATGCGCCAGCCAAAAAAGTGCTCTCCCTCGGTGAGGGCGAGGGGCGCAACGCCGTGTACCTCGCCGCACTCGGCTTTGACGTGACCGCGGTGGATTGCTCCGCCGTGGGGTTGGCCAAGGCGCGCCGCCTGGCGCGCGAGCGCGGCGTCTCCCTCACCACCATCACCGCAGACCTCAACGACTACCCCATCGCGCCCGCCGCATGGGATGTCATCATCAACTTCTTCTGCCACATGCCCGCGCCTGAGCGCGCCCCGCTGCATCAGCGCGTCATCGCCGGTCTCAAACCCGGCGGCGCGTACATCCTGGAGGTGTTCAGCCCGCGGCAGCCTCAGTTCGGCAGCGGCGGCCCCACCACGCGCGACCTGCTCATGGACGAAGAGGACGCCCGCCGCGAACTGGCCGGCCTTGATTTGCGTGTCGTGCGCGAGCTCATCCGCCACCGTGACGATGACGACCCCGCCACCCCCCTCGTCGCTGTCTTACAGGTATTGGGCATACGGGCATAACCACAGATGACACAAATGACACAGATCATACAGATTCTTTTTTTACAAAAATCATCGGTGATATCTGAGATTTCTGTGCTACGTGTACTGACTCGTTGTGTGAGTCATGTATCTGTGTTAAGTCTTACTCTGCAACCATAACCCGCCCCGCCGCGTACATAACTCATGACCACTTCCCCCGCCCCCAAAACCCGCCTGCTCTCGCCGGTGCTCATCACCTTCATGGTCGCCATGATCCTCGCCAACCTCGGCGGAAACATGTACGGCCCCCTCCTCTCCCTCTACCTCGAGAGCCTCGGCGCCACCGTCACCCAGATCGGACTCTTCTACACCCTCTCCCAGGTCGTGCCCCTCGTCCTGCAGATCCTCGGCGGCTGGGTCTCCGACTCGCTCGGCAGACTGCGCGCCATCGCCATCGGCAGCCTCTTCGGCACCATCGGCGCCCTCATCCTCGTCGGATCCTCCAGCTGGGGCTGGGTGCTCCTCGCCTCCGCGGTGGGGGCAGGCGCCGGCGCTCTGGTCGGCCCCAGTTTTGATGCCTTCATCGCCGAAAAATCAGATGAACACAACCGCGCGCGCGTCTTCGGCGTCTCACAAATGCTCTACGGCATTGTCGCCGTCATCGGCCCCCCCGCCGGCGGTTGGATCGTGGAGCATTACGGCTTCAAGACCATGCTGTGGGCTTCCGCCGCCCTCTACATCGTCGCCATGCTCATCCGCATCGCCATGGCCTGGTCCGGCAAGCACGACGCCGTCTCCTACGAGCGCACCCCCTTCAACGTCGCCGGGCTCAAAAAGAACCTCGGCGCCATGTTCGGCATGCTCGTCGCCGGCGGCGTCATCACCTGGATCCTCATCACCGACGGCGTGCGCGATATCTCCTACGGCATGTCGCTCAACTTCCTCAGCCTCTACATGGAGCAGATCGCCGCGCTCAACATCTCCACCATCGGCGTGCTCAACGGCGTCTTCGGGCTGTTCATGATGGCCTTCATGGTGCCCGGCGGTTGGCTGGCCGATAAAAAGGGCGAGCGCATCGGCATCGCCACGGGCTTCCTGCTCAATTCCCTCGCCATCGGCGCCATCGCCCTGGTGCCCCCCGCCAGCCCGGCCTGGGTCTACTTCACCGGTTTCGCCGTCGCCGGCACCGGCATCGGTCTCATCGCCCCCGCCTACCAGTCGCTCATCAGCAAGGTCGTGCCAGCCCACCTGCGCGGCACCGCCTTCGGTCTCTTCTCCACCAGCCTGGGGCTCATCTCCCTCCCCGCCCCCTACCTGGGCAGCCTGCTATGGAAGAACATCTCCCCGCAGTTCCCCTTCGCCATCACCGCCGTCGTCTCGCTGCTCGCCATCATCCCCGTGTGGCTGAAGTTTAAGGTGCAGACCACTGATCACACAGATCAAACAGAATAGGGCTTTTGGGGGAATGTCCCATTTGCGTACTTGAATCTATGTTCAATCAAATAACGTTCACAACAAAAACATTCACGCCGTATCCTTCTGATATTGGAACAAATTCCATTGTCTTCTGTAAACTTCCTTTTTCAAAAATCGTTTCCCGTTCTATGCGATCAAGGTGAAATTCTAACTGCGCCGGGGTTTCCCGCAACAATCTTTCGGGGATCGGAAAAATCACAAATACCGCAAGACCGTGCGCAGGGGGACTTTTAGTTTGTAATACTTGAATATCTTCAATGATCCCGGAGATATTCTTTGTAACAGGACGGTGGAGGTTTTCAACTCCAGCCACCCGCCAGTTGGTATTTGCTGTTTTCATTTCAACAAAATACTTTTCATTTTTATAAACAAACGAGAAGTCAGACCTACCGTTGGATGGGTAACTGTCCTCAAGAACGAGTTCTGAAGTATCAGAGCAGTTAGACAAAGCGAACGCTAATTCAAATTTCAACCACCCCTCGAATTTTGACCTTTGTTCACAGGCAAGCTTTAATACTTCGCAACGATCGATTAATATATTTCTCAACGCCTGATGAAGCATGTTCCGTAAGATTAAATCCATTATTATTTCTCCTTTTTCAAGAAACGCACCAACCTTCTTGCTTGATCCGCGTATGCCAACCAACCTGCGTTCATCCAAGCATGAGCCTGGACATGTCTACCATCAATTTCGTTCGACCACCAAGCACTGTGTTCTTTTGAGGAACGCGGCAACGTATCCTGGATGAGCTTTTCAATTTGTGCAAAGGAGAGAGTAATCTCATTTTGTTCATTTGGTAAATTTCTTAAATACTGTTCCAGAGGGGTATATTTTCCAGCCATTTTTCGCTCCCTTTATTTTTATAGTACTTCGAAAAGAAATCTCTGCCTAGATTGTACTTAATATCTTTTGTGTCCATGTAACTAAATGATTAATAAGTGTAGGTGATTACCAGAAATTGAAAACCTTCATTCGGATTCATGGTTTCGATAACTGCGGGAACAAATAGAAACAAATCACATTTTGTAAGGTTTGCGTATTTTTTTTTATTAATTCTCATCATCGAGGGGGATTTTGAGAGAAGTGGCGAGGCGATTGGCACGGGAAGCGGCTGAACCCATGTCATTGAGAAAATCCTTGAAGTTGGGACCTGATTCCTGACGGGAGATGCGGACATCGCAGTGAACCTGGAGAAGACGCGACACCCCTCTCTCACAAACAGTTCGGGGGCGCAAAAACCGCGATGCCATACCGGCGAGCGAGAGGGCGCGGAGGGTCTTGGCGAGGATCGACCCCTCTCGCAAAATCACTCGGGGGCGCGTAGACCGCGGCATGGCAGCCTCCCCCATGAGGTTGCGCATTTCGAACTCGTCGAGCTTTGAGGGGGAAGAGAGACCGAGGTTTTTGGGCTACCCCATTCGCAAGTGCAGCTCAGGGGCGCATAAACCGCGAAAGCCGTGGCGGAGGGCATTTGTGTTGCCCTTGGGAGCGCCTTTCCTACGTTTTGTATTTATCAGTTTTACATTAGGATCCTTTAACGGATCAATCAGTGGCGTTTCAGACATGGAACTCCTTGGAAGTGTAGTATATATGTTCTATATTTTATTATAACATGGCTGTCAAGAGGGTAAGGGGAATTGCCCGGGGATCAATTATTGAGCGGTGTCGGGATTTTCTGTATCGGTGAGCCAGGTGCGCGGGTTGGCATCAATGTATTCGGCGATGGATTCGTACTCACGGTCGGTGGTGATGATGTGCTCGTAGTAGTTGCGCTGCCAGACGGGGGATGAGGGGGTGTTGAGAAGTTCGTTGATGCGTTTGGTGACGGCGGATTTGTAGGAACGTACAATTGTTGGTATGGATTGGGCGACGGGTTTTCCAAAATGTTCAAGGTTGGGAAGGAGATCTTCGTTAGGGGTGTCGTCCGTGGTAGGGGCGTCGTCCGTGGTAGGGGCACGGCGCGCCGTGCCCCAACGAGTATTCGATGGCGTGATCCAAATAATTCCGTGGATGTGGTTGGGCATGACGACGAATTCGTCGTCGAATATCTCTACATAGGGGCGCATTTGGGCGGTGCGGAACCATTCTTCGCGGGCGATGTTGCCGAGGTCATTGAGGCGCATTTCGCCGTCGACGATGCCGCCGAAGAGGGGTAAGCGCTGGTGGGTGACCAGGGTGATGAAGTAGCCACCTTCGGAGGTGTAGTCGTAGCCTTTGAGGCGGATGGAGCGGCGGCGGTGGAGTGGGGAGTCATTCATAAAGTATTATTTACTGTATGCCCGTGAAGAGATACATGATTCCTCGATGTTTCTGTATCTTGATTAGGTTTCAAATTTTTTAAGGCGTTGATGCCAACAACTCGATGATCTGATTATTTTGCATTCCGAGTAT
>ENA-UOWG01003522-UOWG01003522.1-activated-sludge-metagenome-genome-assembly--contig:-NODE-3522-length-11873-cov-5.482992_pt1 | contig 11873 bp, 15 predicted proteins | sample MGYA00238147_ERZ761563 | MGnify/ENA primary metagenome ERZ761563 (study PRJEB28884, sample SAMN05720216) | anaerobic digester metagenome | isolation source: active sludge of municipal... | reverse complement strand
CAATGCCTATGCCATCAACAGAACCAACAGCACAAGAAATAACAATACCTTCCGCTGAAGTTTCTCAACCAGTTGATATGCCGAAAGCGTCTGAAACAATCCCCTCAGCAATGCCTATGCCATCAACAGAACCAACAGCACAAGAAATAACAATACCTTCCGCCATGGGCGCCCCGGTATCTTATGATAACATCAAACTTGCAAACGAAAACGTTGATATTGAACATCTCGAACCTGGTTTAAAAAATAGTTTGGGGCAATTGTCAGCTGATTATAAAGCGGCCACTGGAGAAAAATTACAAGTCAATTCCGGCGCTCGAACATATGAAGAACAAGCCGCTTTAAAACGTGTCAATAAATTTGCAGCAAGTCCGGATAGATCGCCGCATGTTGATAGGGGTGGAGGTGCTAGAGCGTTTGACGCACAAAGTAGACAAATAAATAGAGCCAAAGAATTGGGATTAACAGAAAGTGCCGGGTTAGATACTCCAGTTAAAAATGAACCATGGCATGTTCAACGTGCAAAAAATGCAACTCCAACTTTAGCGTCGATTAATGTTCCGCCAACAGCACCTTCAATAACAGCACCTCAACAACCAACAGCGCCCACAGTCGTGACAAATAATAATTTTATTCAATCGCCCGATTTAAGACATTACATAGACGACCCTTACATGAGGTTAAACAATAATAATGGCATATCTTAATCTAACACAAGCCCAACGAAATTTTTGGAAAAAATATGCCGAAAAAAATATTCGTACAGGATTATCTAGAAAAATAATTCCTGGAAAAATCTACTTTTTTAATTATGACAGTAAAATGTATGAGGAAGGTAAACTTGCATATTATGATCAGTTCCCCATCATTTTAGTTTTAAATGTTGATTCAAAATATATCTTGGGTTTAGCATTTCATTATTTACCAAGGCAATTGCGCGAATATTTTATCAAAAAAATAATTTTAGCTAACTTCAAATTACTTAAAAAAGATTTGCCCGCCAATGTTCCATACAAAGATATTAAAGATGCAACAAATATGTTTTATAAAGAAGGCATTGTTATCATTCGTAAGTATATCCGACAAAGAATAAAATCAAATGTTGTTGAGTTAAATTGGCGTGAATGGTATAACGCAATGACCACTGAAGGGGCTCAGTGGATTGATATAACAGCCGCAGAAGTATATAAAGAAACACTTTATCGTTTACATAGTTCTGGGCGTATTAGAATGAAAAATGCTATACGTCCGCCCAAACATCAATCGGCTATCCAACGACAAGTAGCTGCCCAAAAATCAGCAGTTCAAGCTAGAAAAGAAAGTGCCAGGGCCAGATTTAAACAAAAGCGAGTATGATCTTATAAATATACATTAGGAGTAATATAAGATGATTCAAAATCTTTACGAGGATTGGTTAAGAGAAGTCAAACCAAATAAAGCCATAGATATTGAAAAGCCGGCCGATATAATTGAAAAATCAAAAACAACTGAGTTTAGTAATGAATTGCCTGGTGGTATATATCAAATTTCGTTTGAATATAATACAGCCGCCGAAGCTACTGTTACCAAAAATGCCCAGCAAATGGATAACTATACTCGCACATGGAGATTGGTTTCCAATTATCCAGAAGTTGATGGGGCGTTAGAAGAAATTATTAATGAAGCAATTGTTATTGATACAGACGATAATATTGTTAAAATAGATTTATCCAAAATTGATGAGAAAATTCTTTCCGAAAATCTCAAAACAAAAATTTCAGATGTCTTCCCCGATATTCTAGATCTTTTGCAATTTAACAAAATGGGCCAAGAAATTTTTGAAACGTGGTATATAGATGGAAGATTAGATTATGAAATAGTTTTACTTAAGGAAGCTTCTAAAGAAGGAATCTTAAAAGTAAATAGATTAGATCCACTAAATATTAAAAAAGTTTTAGAAAAGGCCGACCGTTTAGAATTTAAAATAAAAGCTTCGGAAGAATATTGGATTTATACCGACCCCGTAAAACAAACAAGATGGAAGGTTCACCCCGATTTAGTGGTTCATATTGGAAGCGGGCGTACCGATAAAGTAACGGGGTTAGAAGTTTCATACTTACATAAAGCATTAAAAGCAATTAACAACTTACGTTTAATTGAGGACGCAATTGTTATTTATCGCATTTCAAGGGCTCCCGAACGAAGAGTGTTTTCTATTGATACTGGAAATTTGCCTAAAGCAAAAGCTGAAGAATTTATTAGGGGATTGATTAACAAATATCAAAATAAAGTTACATATGATAATGTTACAGGTACCATAACAAATAAGAAAAATGTTATGGCAATGATTGAAGATTTCTGGATTGGTCGTAGCGCTAATGGCCAAGGATCTTCAATATCGACGTTGCCGGGCGGGCATAACTTAGGTGAATTAGATGATTTGTATTACTTCGTTCTTAAAGTTTATAAAACTTTAAAAGTTCCCGAAACCCGTCGTGAAGTTAGAGAAAAAGGAATATTGCCTGTTGGCCAAACTTCACAAATTGAAAGGGATGAAATTAAATTTGCAAAGCACATTTATAAAGTTCGAAGGCAATTTTCAACTCTATTTACCGAAATATTAGGTAGACAATTATTACTAAAAAAGATTATTGAAAAAGAAACTTGGGATAAAATTAAAGACAAGATATTATATGTTTTCAATAATGATAACTATTATGAAGAAATTAAAGAAACTGAAATGTTAAATATGAGATTACAGTTGGCAGATAGAATGAGAGATTATGTTGGTACTTATTTTACAGAAGATGACATTGCTTTAAAAGTATTTAAATATACTGAGGAAGAATGGGGTGAAAAGAAAAAAGAATGTGAAAAATTAAAAAAGAAAAAAGAGGAAGAAGCGGCTAAACTTGGTACTACGTTACCAGGTTCCGATTTAAATCCGAATCCAAACTTAAATCCAAATCTCGGAAAACCTCCGATAGGCGGTGCTAAGAATGGACTTCCTCCAGAAGAAGAAATATGAGTAGAGAATTAACTTCCCCAGGAATGTTAAATGCCCAGCAATCGGGACAAAATTATTACTTTGTTATTGAAAAATTTCCGGAAGCATCTTATACAGTAACAGAAGTTAGTACACCAGACGTGTCTTTAGGTAAAATTGAAATTAAAACTCCTTATCTTTCTGTTATGAAGCCGGGTACATCTTTATCGTTCTCGGACCTTCGTTTAACTTTTATTGTTGATGAAGATTTATCTAACTATCGTCAGTTGTTCAAATGGTTGTTATTACTTAAAGAATATGATATTATGATTCCTGCACAAAGAGTTGAAGCACAGGCAAGAATGGAAGATCTTTCTGGAACTTTAAATACATCGTTAAAATCAGATTGTGATTTGCATATTTTAACAAATAAGAAAAATGAAAATCTTATTTTTCGATTTAAGGAATGTTGGCCGTATTCGTTAGGCAGCATTGCGTTGTCCACGAAGGTTGGCCCCGAAACAATAACATGTAGTCTAAGCATGGCATTTGACGAATTTTCTTTAGTAGAAGAACCGTAATGAGATTTATAAATACTTATATGATAAAAAATAGTACGGCGGGCTACGCCGGAATTCACGCTTCTGGAGATTGGACCTCTACTTTTTGTGAAAATAAAAAGCAAGCTCGGTCTATGAAGGAAGAATGTTCAAAAATGAACAATAGCATAAATAAACAAGGAGGTTGATGTATGGCTAGTTATTGGAATCTTAGGAATCATGAATGGGTTTTGTGGAACAACGATAAGAAAGGTGATGGAAAATCTTATCGAATTGCTGTTGGATTAAACCGCGGATTACCAGAAGGATTGGATACAAAATTTCGAGGTATGCTACAAAAATATGAAGAAAAAGAAGTGGTACCAAAAGTTCCCCCATCCGTTACTAAACCAAAACCGGAATTTACAATAGAAAGTTCTGCCACAGCCGAAGAACCGAAGCCTAAAGATGTTGAAAAAGAAAGTCATGTTCCCGAAACGAAGAAAGATGCTTTAGAAGCATTAGAGGAACAATATAAAAAAGATATTGATGAAATTGAAAACAGTGACGCAAATCGTTATGCCAAATCACAACGTAAACGTCATAAGAAAACGGAATTTGAAAAGAATAAGAAAATCCTATTAGGAGAATAATGGCCGATTATCAAAATCTTATTAGTTCAACTTGGATGCTAAAACATAATGATATTACCTATCGTATTATTCCAGGTATTAATCGTAATTTACCGGAAAACATAATTAGTAAAAATTTGAAGTCTTTATCCGACGTTACAGATAAAGATGTACAAAATCAAAAAGAAGAATTGACAAAAAACGTTACTTTAGAATATGAAAAAAAACGTAATGATATTATATTGGACGATACCTTACTGGAAAATCAAAGAAATTTGTGTCTATCGGTTTTAAAAATAAACTTCGAAAATAAAATAAAGGAGATTAAAGGAGAATCAAATGAAGAGATTTAAAGATTTATTCAACGAACAAAATGGTGATTTAACAGCCGACGAGAAAGGCAAGTCTGTTGAACACGGTAAAGGCAAAAGAGAAAACGAGAACAACATTAGTTATATTCAAGGTGTTATTAAAAAGGGCCTTGGTAAAATTAACGATCAGGTTTTAAAAGCCTCTTCTGCCAATGCTGACTTCACAAAAGCCGGCGAAATTTTTAATGCCATTCAAGATGAAGCAAAAGATGTTCTAAGCAAAATTGCTAAGAATGACATCGTAACAAAAAACGCACATAAGGTATAATGAAAGGTATTAACAAGATAACCTCTTTAGAGGGGTTGAAAGCGTATGCCCTTCGCGATCTAGGTGATGATATACTAGAAGTTGAGATAACCCCGAACCAGCAAACGGATCGCATAGATGATGCTTTACAAATGTTTACTAAGTATCATCAGGAGGGCATGCGGCTTACTTATTCATTATTGGCTGTTGAAGCAGGTGAAGACACATATACTTTGGATGATGATATTATTGCCATTCCTTTTATGATTCAAAAAGTGCAGGAGATTCTTTCCGAACCAACATTTTCAATCCAATGGGAATTCTTAAATGAGCGACGATGGATTGGTGATGTTGATTTGATTGGGTTTGAACTGTTATCTGAAAAAATGCGAATGATTGATATTAAGTTTCGTCAAGAAACTGGTTATGATTATAATACTACCACAAATGAGGTTCAGTTTACTCCAACACCCGAAGAGAATGATATTTATGCTTTACGTGTTTATCGGGCCGTCGACCCATACGATTATCCAAACGTTTATAACAATGATTGGCTTAAAAAATATGTTATAGCCTTGTTCAGAATTCAATGGGGTAAAAATTTAACAAAGCATAGCGGCGTTCAAATGATTAACGGCGCTACCTTAAATGGTGAAGGCATTCTTCGAATGGGATTAGATGATAAACGTGCCTTAGAAGAAGAATTAGAAAAGAAGCATCAGTTACCAATTGAATTAATGTGGGGTTAATTTACTAAATATATTTCCTTATTATATTATAATATGTCAGAGGTCAAATGACGATTCCTGAACTAAAGAAAGAGATTACAAATGAATTAGTTATCGATAAGAATAAATTAGATTTTTGTGCATCAGAAAATCCTTTACTTGTTCAAAAGTATATCAATCATTTTTTAAAAGAAAGTATAATACTAAATAAGATGCAAAAGGAATATGAGTTATTGTATTCTGAAAAAGCAATTTTTTATAAAACTCAGTTTAAACTCCAACCAGAAACACAAAAAGAATTAACAATTTTAATTGACGGCGATAAAGAAATAAGTACAAAGAAAGAGGAAATTTCTAATCAATCCGCTTTAATAAAATTCATTTCAGAAACGATAACCAACTTTCGTGATCGTGGCTGGGCTATAAAAAATTCAATTGAATTTAGAAAATTTATGGCTGGAGAATAATTATGTTTTGTCGTAAAATTTATGTAATTACAAAAATTTGTTTGGACCCTTTAGAAAATTCTATTGAAAAAGCTTTGAGTTATGAACCTTATGCATTCACCACTAGTAGAACAAAAGCTTTTTTGTTTTGTAAAACTGGCAAACATTTTACTTCCAAAGATTGCTGGGTGATACAACGAGGTACTAGAATACCTCAATTTAATTTCTATGAATTAAAAAAATTAAGTTGGGAAAAATGCTAAAACAAACCCATACGTTTAATAAATATAATGCAAATCGTTTATTTGGAGGAATAAAATAAAGTGCTAGAATTAAAACAATATATTTTAGACGAATTAACAAAAGTGATCGATGATCAATTTACTAATATGTATTTTTCTACTCATTGTTCGGATGTTAAAAAAAGCGAACCTTTAACAACTGAAAGACTACAAAAAATTTTTAAAGAGATTGAAAAATATCAACCTCCCAGAGCACAAAAAATAATTTTGCATTTTTATCATAAAGGAAATGTAGATCGAATCCTTAAAAAAATTCTAGAGGAATCGAATAATGAATTTGCTAAACTTGCTTTAAAAAATTCTATAAATTGTATAGTTTATTATTCCAAATATATTGAAAAAAATGAAGCAGTAATTTTTATACAATATCGAAATCAACTAATTCCCCAACTAGTAGACATTAAGGAGAAAGAATAATGAAAATTATCAAACCTTACTTTATTGTTGAAACAAAATTTTCAACAATAGATATTTTCAAAACAATTGAACTTGTTGGCCGCAACGCTTATAAATCAGAAGATAAAATTACCAAAGATTCTTCTGAAAAATTTATACAGATGATTTTGGATAGAGGCCATTATCCAGTTTTGGAATTTTATGATATTGTAGTTCGCGTAATTTGTGATCGTGGAGTGACACACGAAATTGTAAGGCATCGTTTGGCTTCGTATGTTCAAGAATCAACAAGATATTGTAATTTTAGCAAAGATAAATTTGGAAATGAAATTACTGTTATTAAACCCATTTTTTGGGATGAAGATGACCCAAAATATAAAGTTTGGTGGGAAGCCATGATGAATTCAGAAATGGCTTATATGCAGTTAATTAGCATGGGTGCATCGGCGCAAGAAGCCAGAAGCGTTTTGCCTAATTCTCTAAAAACCGAAATTTGTATAAAAATGAATTTAAGAGAATGGATGCATTTTTTTAAAATGCGAACTGCACCTAACGCGCATCCACAAATGAAAGAAATTGCCGTTCCTCTTCTTCACGAATTCCAAAAAAAGATACCTTACATCTTCGATAACATTTAAAATGCCAGACGTCACATTAACTAAATTGAATGAATCTTATCTACTAGCCATTCCCGAAGATATGGCGGTCGAACAAAACTTATATGATTCACTTTCCTATTTTGCTTCAAATTTTTTCTTTCATCCCAAGTTTAAAAGAGGACAATGGGATGGAAAAATTCATTTGTATGATCGAAAAACAAATAGAATGTATGTGGGACTTAAAGACAAACTAATCGAAAAACTAAAAGAATTGTCTATATCGTATGATATCGATGACTCATTTGATAATATGTTTAAAGGCGAACCTTTAGATAAGATTAATTCCTTTTTAAAAAATTTGAATACACATTTAGATATCTATGAACATCAAATAGATATGGTTAAGGCGGCCCTTCATTTAAAAAGAATTGTTGCTATCTCTCCAACAGGTTCGGGAAAATCTTTTGCTTATTATGTTTACATTAAATATTTATTTGAAAATGTTTTACAACCGACTGAACAAATTCTTCTAGTTGTTCCCACAATATCGTTAGTCTTACAAATGCAAAGTGACTTTGAAGAATATGATAAAAAATATGGAACTATAAAAGATAAAATATATACAATAATGGGCGGCGTGGATAAAGAAACAACTTCTCCAATTACTATTTCAACTTGGCAATCTATTCAACATCAACACATTGTTCCTAAGTATGGCTCTATGGTTGAATATTTTAAAAGATTTCGTGTTATCATTATGGATGAATTCCATCAATATGGAAAAGCCTCCTATGATCAAACAAAACGATCAATAGAAATTTCCGAAAGTTGTATCAACGCCGATTGGCGTTTGGGGGCTACTGGAACTACTGATGATTGGCCCGTTCATCATATGGTAATGGAAGGGTTAGTTGGCCCCATATATCGTATCACAAAAACGCAAAAACTTATTGAACAAAAAATTCTCTCACCTTTAAAAATTTTTGCGTATATTTTTAAATATCCTTCCGAGGTTTGCCAGGCTACAGGACGAATGATGTTATCACAAGGCGACAATCGAAAGGCATATCAATTAGAAGTAGAAATGATTTATAGTCATACGCAAAGAAATTTTGCGGTGTGTAAAATTGCCTCTTTGTTAAAACAAAATACACTCGTTCTTTTCACAAGAATAAAACATGGGCAAATGTTATATCAAAAGATTTGTGAATTAACTAAGGGCGTTAATAAAGTTTTTTATGTTGATGGTTCAACAAGTGCTCAAGAAAGAGAAGATGTTCGGGCACAAATGGAACGTGATTCAAATTGCATCTGTATTGCATCTGTACAAGTATTTGGTGTGGGCATCAATATAAAAAACATTCACAATATTATTTCGGCGGCTGGAAGTAAATCCAAAATTCGCGTATTGCAAGCCATTGGTCGTGGATTGAGAATACATGAAGATAAAAAACGATTGACTGTCATTGATATTGTTGATGATTTATCTTTCACTCAAAAAAATGAGGTAACAGGTAGATCAAAAACATTTAAGAATTTTTCCTTACTTCATCATGCTGCTAGGTTGAATTATTATAAAAAAGAAGGTTTTCCATTTGAAGAAAAAAGAATAGAACTAAGGAGGTAAAAAATGTTTTTTGAAATTACTGAAAAATTTGATGATTTAAAAATTAGCAGTGCGTTAGGTAATCCTGGTAAAGCGGAAATTATTTGTATTTCTTATGGTAAAGATTTACATTATATTTGTTTAGATAGCATTGAAATTTTAAGTTTTTGTTTTTATAATGAATATTCCTTTGCTAAAAGTGAAACACGCAAGCAAGCATATTGTATAGCAATTTATAGCAATGTTTGTGAATCAAGTATCATTATTGACGCCGATTGTGTAACATACGAAAAGGCTATGGAATTTTTTAAGAAACTTCGTTCAACCTGGTTGCTTTATAAAAAAGAAACCTCTGTTCACGCTTTAGCCGGTTTCGGTTTACCATCAGAAGAATCTTAATACTAAATAGTAAGTGAAAGTATAATATAATGGGCTTATAAAATGAAATATGCAAAAATAGGTGGCTATCTAATAAAGTCGGATTCAATTACCGGCCTATCGGATATCAAAAAAGTAACAAAAAAAGATAATGAAAATGAACAAACACTCTATGTAATATCTTTATTTTTTGATGGAAATATGATTGACTGGTTTTTCGAAACTGAAGCCGAAGCGATTGCTTTAAGTGCTGAGATAAAAGATAAACTTTTAGAATCGTAATATAGAAAGTTTTTAGGAGGCTTGGCATGCATACAATTAGGTATGAAGATTATTCTAATTTCAAAGAATTAACTAGGGGATATCTAAATTCAGAACATATTTGGTTATCGACCACCGAATCGGATTCAAAAGCCATAAGTGCATTTGATGAAGTAGTGTTTATACATAAAAATGAATTGAAAGAAAATAATCCTGAGTTGATTAAACTATTGTCAACAAAAAAATATTCTTGTTCTATTTTTAAAGAGGGACGCCGAAAGAACGATAATTGGAAAATTGCCTCCGCTATCATGTTAGATATTGATGATGGTGCGTCTTTAAATGGTGCTGTTAACATTTTGAATCAAATTGGTTGTTCATATCTTATTATTGAATCCAACAATCATCAAAAAGAAAAGAACGGAAAGGTTTGTGATAGATTTCATGTGCTTATTATTCCTAACGCTCCCATTAAAGACCCCGCAAAATATAAAAATTATGCTCTCTATTTTATTGAATTATTAAAATGCGACAAAGCAGTAAAAGATTTAGCAAGATATTTCAATCCTACATACCATTTGAATAAAATAAATGCTATCGCTTTTAATAAGAATTTTTCAACAACATTTGATGCGAATGTAGATGCCGTTCAAGAAATTTCAGATGATGATATGCCTGTTGCATATAAGGATAAATCTTTCATTCCTTTAATACAAAACGAAGCACAAAATCTTTATATTCAACAAGTAAAAAATCTTTATCCCGAACTTATTTTCTCACATTATAATCAAAGTAATGGTACAATGAATTTCTATCGTAATACTAATGACAAACGTCCGGGTCTATATTGTTATCCAGATTCGCAAATGATATTTGATAAAAGTCAAGATGCTATCTATTCAACAGTGTTCACGCAAAATGATTTCAATCAAATTAAAACTCCTATTCAAAAGAATATGGAAGAGAAGATAAAGACAATTATCTCGGAATTTATCAAGCCGTACAAAGAAGAAAAATATAAAGTTAGTATCATTCGAACAAATGAAGGTACCGGAAAATCCTATGCAGCTTGTCAGTTATTGGAGCCGCGTGATTATTTCACAACCAATACAATTGAACGTTTGCATGAAGTTGCCGCTACATTAAAACAATTAGGAAAATATTTCACAATCATTTGGTCAAACGCAAATATCATTTATAACGTTATATATCATAACCGTGGAGGTAATGAAAAAGCAAAAGAGATAGCGAATAAGATAGTCGATGGCTATGACAAATTCTTTGAAAATGTTTATAAAAAATATGATTGGCGAACTGATAAAGAAAAATTAACTTCTGAAAAATTGACTAATGATGTTCTAGATGGCAATACTGAAGTTGATGTCAAAAAGCGAATCTTTGAATTCATTCGACAAGAAATTGAAAAAGATCTTGAGAATGATAATGAAGATAAAGGAACAGGTGAAGGAATTTCTATTGGCGCTTTCTTATTGTCTAATTATGCGGACGACATTTTAGAAGAAGAGAAAGATGAAATACTAAATGTTTATAAAGAGCAGTTGGATAACATCAAAGCACAGGATAGAATTTATTTAATGACAACTCAGAAATTTTATTTCTTGAGAAATTTAATCCAAACATTTTCCCAATATGTAAGATGTTATCAAGATGAATTTTTAGCAGATATCTATCGTGATACTGAGATAATTCCAAAAACAGATAAGTATTACAATTTAAAAACCGCGTTATCTTATGTAAACAGAACAGATAAAGAAGAAGGCGATTTCTTAAAAGGATTAGATGGACGAGAAAGAAAACAATATGAATTTATTAAAGATCAAAAGAAAGAATATTACATGGCTACCAGTTATGGTGGTTTCACTTCTTTGATTGAGCGAAAAGAAAGGGATTGGTACAAACAAAATAATTTCCATATCATCATTTTAACAACCGAAAGATTGCCTGTTGATATTTTAGGAGATATAGCCGATGTATATGATTTACGTCACAAAATGCACACGCCCAAGTTAAAGATACTTGGTGTTAGCGGTTTGAATTCTTCATCAACAGAAGGATATATTCTTCAAGGTAAAGATCGTTTATTATTCACAAAACAATTAACTATGGACAGATTTCAAATCGAAGGTAATATGATAATCGCTAACGCGATCAATCAGAAATGGAATTTTGTCAATTCTAAAGGCACAAACAAATTCAAAAACGAATTACAAAATCTAGATGGTACAAAAAAATTAGCCATCATTTTAACATTCCCCCATCCTGAACAAATCAACCAGAAAAAGGGTCATTGCTTCAAGCAAATTGAAGAAGCGGCCAAAGAAGATAACATGCCTTTATATCAATATTTAAATTGTAAAGCTTGTGACGAACTGATGATAAATC
>ENA-UOWG01003517-UOWG01003517.1-activated-sludge-metagenome-genome-assembly--contig:-NODE-3517-length-11880-cov-4.709767_pt1 | contig 11880 bp, 10 predicted proteins | sample MGYA00238147_ERZ761563 | MGnify/ENA primary metagenome ERZ761563 (study PRJEB28884, sample SAMN05720216) | anaerobic digester metagenome | isolation source: active sludge of municipal... | reverse complement strand
CAGATCACCCTGTTTTTTTCGAGCGCCTTCATCGAACACGCGACCACGTCCTCAGGTCTCATCCATCTGATTGATTTCTTTTCGCGGAGCTCATCTTCGACCCCCATCTTCGCGTGAAAATCGGTTGACGTGAATCCGGGGCACAATGCCTGCACCCTGATGCCCTTCGCGCGCAGCTCGATCTGGAGAGACTCGCTGAACACATTCAGGAACGCCTTGGTCCCACCATAGATGCTGTTCAGCGGCCCGGGCACCCAGGCGCCCAGAGACGACACGTTGATGATGACGCCGCTTCTTCTTTCGATCATCGCTGGCAGTGCGGCATGGATGAACCTGATCGATGCGTCGACATGGACATGCACCATGGAAAGATGGTTTTCGATCTTCTCCCTTATAAAAATGTTGTCCAGCCCGAACCCCGCGTTGTTCACCAGCACATGCAGCCCGCCCGATGCCCTGATCGCCGCGAGCACTTTCCGGACCCCCTTTTCCTCCGACAGCTCCGCGATCACCACCTTCACGTTCACCCCGAAGCGCTCTTCGATCGACCGTGCCGTTTCCCTGATGATCTTTTCGCGCCGCCCGGTGACGATCAGATCGTATCCTCTCCGGGCGAATTCTTCTGCGAACGCCCTGCCGATACCGGATGTCGCTCCGGTGACGAGGGCGGTCTTCTTTACAGCCATATTCTCTTCTGATTTCGGTTTCATGCGGTCGGCCTTTTCGATATCCCGGTATTTCGTTTAGTATAAAAATATAGTATCCGACAGGGACGTCAGTGCAAGAATATTTTGATTATGCATGTGAATCCATATCATATAGTGCTGAATACCAAACACAGACGACACAAAAAGAATTAAAAAAATTCCTCCCGGGCCCTATTTTTGTCCCTTTTCCCGGTTTTACGCGACTTATTATATGGAGGCGCAATAAAGCATTATGGGAATCGCGACATTACATCCACTGTTCACCGGAATAAGCGGCCGCATCGGCGGGATCGTGTTCTACTCGTACAACGATGTCACGTACTTCCGCGCTTATGTCGTGCCGCGAAACCCGGACACCGCCGCGCAGAGAAACAACCGCAGCCTGTTCGCCCGGGCAATGAAAGCGTGGCAGGCGCTCTCCCGCTTCGACAGGGATTCGTTCAACCGCAGGGCGCGCAGGCTCGGCATGACCGGCCACAATCTCTTCATTTCAGGATACATGTCGCGAAACACGGGTTCATGCGCCGGCGGGAGCGCTCCCGAATCCCCCAGCGAGTCCCCGGCAGGGGGATTTCATGTATGCAGGGACATTTCATCTGCGGTTCACGGTATAGGCCGCTCCGTCGGTGAGCCGGTAACGTCGCGGTCCACACTTGGTGCAAACCCCTGCAGGGGCGCAGCGCGCTGCGTCCCTGCAGGAGGCACGTAATTTTATCCCGATTCCGGACAGACTCACAAATTATTTCTTGCCACAATCTCTTCACGGGGATAATTATGTCGCGATATTCCCAAACGATTATTTGAACAACAACACATGGACCTTCTCGAAAACCTTAACCCCAACCAGAGAAAAGCTGTGGAGCACACCGAGGGCCCGCTTCTCATCCTCGCGGGCGCCGGCTCGGGCAAAACCAGGGTCATCACCCACCGCATCGCGTACCTCATGCGCGAAAAGCATGTGAGCCCGTACCGCATTTTCGCCGTGACCTTCACCAACAAGGCCGCGGAAGAGATGCGTAAAAGGGTCATCGGCCTCACCGGCCCCGAAGGAACCTCGGTTTTCATGAAGACCTTCCACTCCGCCTCGGTGTACATACTGCGCCGCTTCGGCGAGCGCATCGGCATCGAAAAAAACTTCTCGATCTACGACCAGGGGGACCAGGAGCAGGTCATCAAGGGGATTCTCGAGAAGATGCGGATCGACCCCAAGAAAGTCAAGCCCTCGTCGATCGCTTCGAAAATTTCGGAGATCAAGGACAAGGCGGACCTGGTCGACGGCGCGCGGCTCGACCTCCTGCTGCCCGACTATTACGCCTTCGATTTCCAGGAGCTGTACCGCGAATACCACCAAAGGCTCAGGCAGAACAACGCGCTCGACTTCAACGACCTCATCATCAAGACCGTGGAACTGCTGAGGAACGACGCCCCGACGCTCGGGGAGCTTCAGTCGCGCTGGCAGTACTTCATGATCGACGAGTACCAGGACACGAACCACGCCCAGTACCTGATGGCGCTCCTTCTCTCGTCGCAGAGCCGCAACATCTGCGTGGTCGGCGACGACGACCAGTCCATATACTCCTGGCGCGGCGCCGACATCCGAAACATACTCGACTTCGAGAAAGACTACGACGACGCCAGGGTCATCACCCTCGACGAAAACTACCGCTCGCGCCAGCCCATACTCGACAGCGCCTCGCACGTCATACGCAACAACGTCCACCGCAAGGAGAAAAACCTCAAGGCCTGCAAAGGCGAGGGCGAGCCCGTGGTATGGTGCAGGGCCAACAACGAGTACGGCGAGGCCGAGTACGTGGTGAGCACCATGCAGACACTGAAGAGCCGCGAGGGATTCCACAACCGCGACTTCGCGGTGTTCTACCGGACCAACGCGCAGTCCCGGGTGTTTGAGGACGTGCTGCGCCGCAACAACATTCCCTACCGCGTCGTGGGAGGCCTCAAATTCTACGACCGCAGGGAGATCAAGGACATGCTGGCGTACCTGAAATTCATCGCCAACCCGCACGATTCGGTATCGCTCGCCCGTATCATCAACACGCCGGCCCGCGGCATCGGAGACGCCACGGTCGGCAAGATCAGGGACGCCGCTGTCAAAGAGGGAGTGTCGGAATGGGACGTGATAAGCCAGGGCATGCTCTCCGGCAGGGCGCCCAAAGGCATCGAGGAGTTCAGGGGCATAATCGGCCACGCGCAGATGATGGCGTCGGGCGTTCCGGGTGCGATGAAGCTTTCGGATTTCGTGCTCGACCTGTTCCAGGCCTCGGGATACAGGAAAAGCCTCGAGGAGGAAAACAGCATAGAGAACGCTTCCCGCATCGAGAACGTCGAAGAGTTCATCAACAGCGTGTACAACTTCGAGACCGTGAACCCGCAGGGAACGCTCGCCGAATTTTTACAGGAGATATCGCTGTTCACCTCCGAGGAGGACCCTCTCGACCCCGAGGCGCGCGACAACTCGCTCACCATGATGACCGTGCACAACGCCAAGGGACTCGAGTTCCCGGTCGTGTTCCTCACCGGCATGGAGGAAAACACCTTCCCGCACCGTCTGTCGATCGACACCGAGGAGGGCCTCGAGGAGGAGCGCCGCCTCTGCTACGTCGGAATAACCCGTGCCATGGAGCGCATGTACCTCACCAACGCCGACATACGCCGCACCTACTACGGCGTCGACTACAAGGAAACCTCGCGCTTCATCCGCGAGATACCGGACGGCCTTCTCGAAAAAAGGACCTACGGCAACGACTCGTTCAACGGGTACCGGCAGGAGCGCCGTCAATTCGGCTTCGGCGCTGATTTGAAGAAGCCCGACCGCGTCCGGGACGACGCGCCCTCCGAATCCGCCCCTGCGCCCGCCCCCGAAGAGCACGGCTCATCGGCGTACAGGAAGCTCGACCGGGTCATGCATCCAAAGTACGGCGCGGGCACCGTGATCAAGATCGAGGGCGCGGGAGACAACGTCAAGCTCACCATACTGTTCACCACCGGGGCAAAGACATTCCTCGAAAAATACACGCCGCTCGAAAAGGCCTGACAACCGCAAATACTGCTAATCATTTACCTTAATTTATTCGATCATTAGCTGTGGATGCACATGCATCATTCTGTCTCCACCCCTCCCTTGACGGGAGGGGTCTGGGGAGGGTGATCCATAATTGTTTCACCCCCACCTGACCTCCCCCATCAAGGGGGAGGAATGTCACGGTTTCCAGGCAATACCTGATAGACGAAAAACGGGTCACTATGAAAAAATCAATATTCATCCCCGCCATTTACATCATGCTCAGCATGCTCTTTCTCTTCGCCGCATGCTCATCGGCCCCGAAGAAGGAGGAGGCGCCGCACGAGATGACCGTCAGGACCCTGGAGGATTTCTTCGTCAGGTGCGAGCAGGACGTCAACCGGGCGGCGAAGGTCGTGCTTGACAACGACATCATCAAGAACCTCACCCACCTCAAGATGATGGACGGCGGCGGCCGGCATTACTACCTTCTGGAAAGGGAATCGATCTCGGCCATGATCAGCGCGGTCACCGTGGGCGTCTACGCTGACTACGTCCTCATCAACAAGGACGGGGACATCATCTACACCCGGCAGAACGACGACATTTTCGGCAAGAACGTGCGCACGAGCCTTGCCAAGACCCCGCTCAAGGCCTGCTACGAAAACCGCGACGTGCCGGTGTTCTTTCACGACGTGACCACGCTCAACGAATTCGACGGCAAATACTACATACTGGTCTCGACCAAGGTCAAGGGCGGCGACACGGTCCCGGGAATCATCATCCTGCAGTTCGACGTGGAGAAGCTGCGCAGCGTGCTTGACATGAAGACCGACATCATCGGGTTTGACGGCCTGTACCGACTCTCGGGAAAAAACGTCGCGCCGCTGACCCCCTATGAAGGATACGGAAGCATCGGCACCGAAAAACTGAAAATGCTCAACCAGTACGCGGTCACCCTTCCCTCGGGCTCGCCGGTCCTGTGCCGCTACTTCTCGCACAGCAGCATCGAGTGGATTCTGGTCAAGGGGAATTAAAGACTCTTTTCCATGATGCACACGGTAAACGGCAGATGACTGAAGCGTTTTATTTCGCGTTCGACGAATCCGAAACCGCCGTACCATTCCTTTAAAACGGCATGCTCGCCGATGATCCCGATCGAAACCGTTGTGCCGCCGCTTTTCCTGATGAAATCCAACGCATATTGAATCAGCCTCGCCCCGTTCGAATCATGGCGATGCCGCGGCAGCACGGCCAGCTTCTCGATGAAGAACAGGCCGCTGCCGGAGTTCTCGACAGCGACGAACCCGATCTGGACATCGTTCAGGAACAATCCGAAAAGGGAAACGCCCTTTTCCCTCAATTGCTTCAAATTTTCCAGCGTCATGAAAGACGGATGCGTCGGACAGTTGGACACAGTCAGCCTGAACTCGTCGGCCACGGTTCTGAACGATTCCCTGATCACCGCGAGGCTGTCGAGAAGTTCTTTTTCTGTAAAAATCTCTTTTATCATTTCGAGCTCACAGCGAATACGTTATCATGTTTTTATAATAATCGTCAATACATATCCCGGGACCCTCAACCCGGATAATTCAGTGTTTTTCCGGACGACCGGTCCTGAAAATCGTTGACCGGAAACCAATTTTTCACCGATAGTATACCTGTACTGACGCCATAGACCCGGACCGGGACGGCCTCTCGGCCGGGCGAATTATTAGCATTTCCCATAATAGATGAAAAAATTCACCTGTACAATCATAATCGCGCTCGCGCTTCATGGAGCGGCAAACGCCGAAAAACTGTATTTCTATACCGGCAAAAAGTACGGGTATGAATACGTTTTCAATCCCCTGAACCTCATCTTCAACGCGGGCTTCGACATACTTCAGTGCAGGGAGGGCGACGAGCGGGACCTTTTCAGCATCCCCTATGGCAGGGCCATGGACAACATGCTCATGAACCTGAAAAACCCGGCAAAAGCGATCGGCGTGTACGGCCCGAAAGCCTTCGTGATGGAGGAGGTCTTTCCGCTGACGTTCAGCGAAAACGCACGGTGGTGGCCCAACTACCAGCTCCACTTCATTGGGGGGTGCGTGACCTTCACCTATCTGCACGATTATTTCGCGTATCACGGATACGAGAACCCGGACTTTTTCGCGGCCCTTGCATACTGGGCCTTCCACTTCACCAACGAGGTCGTCGAAAACAACTACCGGAAGGGCTACACGTGCGACGCCGTGGCCGACATCTACATCTTCGACATCGCAGGCATGCTGATGGGCCTTTCCCCCAAGGCCCGGCGCTTCTTCTCGAAAAAGCTGAACATGGCCGACTGGTCAATGCAGCCCATGTTCATCGGCGACGACCTGCGGCTCGAAAACGCCGGGCAGTATTACTCCATAAAATGGCTCCTGCCGTTCAGCGAGAACAGGAACTGGCACCTCTTCTATTACTGGGGTCTGAATTTCGTCCTGGGGCTTTCGTACAAGTTCGACAGGGGATACGCGCTCTCGTTCGGGGCCGGCATCCGTTCAAAGGGAATCAAGCTGCAGGATTTCAAGACGGGCAAATCGACGATGGTATGGGTCTACACCGGTGGCATTTTCTTCGACAAGAACAACTCCCTGCTCGCGTCTCTTATCGTGAACGTCAACTACTACGAGGCCGTACAGCTGAACATCTACCCGGGGCTGTTTCCGGATTCGGAAGTTTCACCGGGAGTCTTTCTCGCGGTTTCCGAAGACCTGTCGATGAAATTCGGAATACTGTTCAACTACACCTTCAGCGAATCCCTGTACCGGGGAAAGCTGCATTTCTTCAAGCATGACAAGCTCGCGCGACTGACAAGAGAAAGCATCTGACCCCGCAAACAGCCGCAGACGTCAACGGTTCCCGTGTTTACAAAAAAATCTTCTTGTTTTACTGATGTCCGGTTGTATTAATGTGTCATTCTTGCCGCAGGGGATAAAGGCGATGCGCATAATACTGACCGGGCCCAAGGGTACGGGTAAAAGCACGCTGGGAGCGAAGCTCGCGGAGCTTCTGGGCGCGCCCTTTCTGGAAACCGACCACCACATCGAGCACCTGTACGCGTCCTTCCACGGGGGGAAAAAGACCTGCCGGGAAATATACAGGGCCGAAGGGGAGAAGGTCTTCCGCGAGCTCGAGCGCCGCGCCGTATTCGACCTCGCGACAAGGGACTGGTGCCTGATCTCCACCGGGGGAGCGACCATGCTCGACTGCGACGTGCGCAGGGCCCTGTGCGGGAACTCCTGCATCGTGCTGCTGAAAGCCGACGAGGACCTGCTCTGGAAAAGGATCGCGGCCAACGGAATCCCGCCCTTTCTCGAAGGGGATGACGGCCCGCGTAAAAACCGGGAGCGCAACGCGTCAATTTACGAGGCAATCGGAAAAACGGCCGACATCGTCTTCGTGGTGAACGAAGAAAACCAGGACCGCTCGCACGAACTCCTGGCCGACGACTTGTCCTCATGGTTCATGCTGAAGATGGTCTCGCCCAGCACGTTCGGCGAAATAATCCGCACGACCACGTTCGGCGAAAGCCACGGGAAGGCCCTGGGCGCGGTGCTCGACGGCGTGCGTCCCGGCGTCGATCTTTCCGAGGCCGACATTCAGGCCGAGCTCGACCGCCGCAGGCCGGGCCAGAGCAAAGTCACGACCCAGCGCGGCGAATCCGACCGCGTCGAGATACTCTCCGGGGTGTTCGAGGGCAAAACCACCGGCTCCCCCATATGCATGATCGTGTACAACCGCGACCAGGACTCCTCGAAGTACGAAGCGCTCCGCGACGTGTTCCGCCCCGGGCACGCGGATTTCACGTTCTGGAAAAAATACGGGATCCGCGACCACCGCGGCGGCGGCCGCTCGTCGGGCCGCGAGACCGTAGGGCGCGTCGCTTCCGGCGCTGCAGCGAAAAAGATCCTCGCCTCCCGCGGCGTACAGGTGACCGCGTTCGCGCAGGAGATCGCGGGCGTCGCAGGCGAAAAGGAAGATCTGATGAATATTGAAGCCAACCCGGTGCGCGCCGCCGATCCGGACAGGGCCCATGACATGGAAATGGCCGTGATCGAGGCGAGAAAGCATAAGGATTCGGTCGGCGGAGTGGTCAAGCTCCTTATCAGGAACGTCCCGGCCGGCATCGGCGACCCGGTCTTTTTCAAGCTCGACGCCCGCCTCGCCATGGCGATGTTCTCGATCGGCGCGGTCAAGGGCGTCGAGATCGGCGCGGGGTTCTCTGCGGCCCGCATGAAGGGCAGCGAGAACAACGACGCAATGGCCGCAGGGTCTTTTCTTTCCAACAACGCGGGCGGCATACTCGGGGGGATTTCGACCGGGCAGGAGATCGTGCTTCGCGTTGCGGTCAAGCCGACCCCGTCCATCGAGCTGCCCCAGAAAACCATTGACACCGGCGGGGCCGCCCGGACTATATCCATCGAGGGAAGGCACGACCCCTGCATCGTGCCGCGCGTCATCCCGGTTATCGAGGCCATGGCCGCGCTCGTGATACTCGACGCCATGGAAATCCAGGAACGGATGAAATGAAAATCTACCATACGATACCGGACAACAAGAACCTGTTCAAGAACCCGGTCGTGACCATCGGCAACTTCGACGGCGTGCATGTCGGGCACCGGACGATTTTCACGAAGCTCCTCGAACGCGCCAGGAAAATTTCCGGAGACGCGGTGGTCATCACGTTCTCGTCCCATCCCAGGAAAGTCCTCTATCCCGACATACCGCTGAAGATAATCACCACCTCGGACGAAAAGGTCAACGCGCTGTTCGGCCTGGGGATCGACAACATCATCATGCTGCACTTCACCAGGGAAATGGCCCAGATGAGCGCCGGGGATTTCTACAACGACATCCTGATCACGAAGATCGACGCGCGCGAGCTGGTCATCGGCTATGACCACGCGTTCGGCAAAAACCGCGAAGGGACCATCGAATTTCTCACCGCGCTGTGCTCCCGGACAGGCATAGGCCTGACGCGCGTCGACGAGGAGATGATCGGGGACAGGCCCATATCGTCGACCTGGCTCCGCCGGATAATCGAAGACGGCGACATCCCCACGGCCAGAAAGCTCCTGGGCCGCAATTATTCCCTGTCGGGCATGGTGGTCAGGGGAGAAGGCCGCGGCGGCAGGCTCCTGGGATTCCCGACCGCGAACATCCTGCCGGACGACGAGGACAAGGTCATCCCCGCGCTGGGGTCGTATTCGATCGTCGCGGTTCTGCCGGGCGGGCGCAGGATCGGGGGTATGCTGAACATCGGTTTCAATCCCACTTTCTCAGCGGGCAGGCAGACCATCGAGGCGCACCTTTTCGGCTTCAGTGAAGACATCTACGACACCGCGATAACGGTCGAATTCGTGGGCAGGATCAGGCCCGAAAAACGCTTCGATTCGCCCGAAGAGCTCATCGCCCAGCTCAGGACCGACCGGGCCACAGCAATGGCCCAGCTCGAGGAGCATGATAAGAAAAAATGAACTGCTGAAAAACCCCGAAACCGGGATTTTTCATTCGCCCGTCGGCCCCATCGGCCTGGGCGCGAACACCGGCGGGCTCGGCTTCTGCGTTTTCCTGGACGGTCTGCGTCCGCTCCCGGCCTCTTTCAGGACCGGTCCGGGAAAAAACGCTTCAATCCACATAACACTCGCGCTGGAATTTCTGGACAGGTACTTCTCGGGCGCGCCGGTCGATATCGGCGAGAGTATCGCGAAAGGTCTCGTGTTCGATTTCGATGGTTTCACCGACCGGGAAAAAGAAGTCTACCGGACGCTTCTTGGCATCCCATGGGGAAAAACCATAAGCTACAGGGACCTTGCAGCCAGGTCAGGCTGCCCGAACGGAGCGAGGTTTGCGGGCAACACCATGGCGAAAAACAGGTTCCCGGTCCTCGTCCCCTGCCACCGGGTCATACGGTCCGACGGAACCCTGGGGCGTTACTCCAGTGGAGAGCACATTAAAAAGAAACTGCTGGAAATGGAAGAAAGATTTTTTTAATAAAAAAGTGCGTGACAATTTATGCTTGAAAAATGGATGATACAATATATATTTGTTTCAAATCAGACGTCCGATTAAAGGTTCACCCATGATCGATCCAAATACTTTCCAGATCACCGACCTCGAAAAAGTCACGATAATCGCGGTAGACGGAGACCTCGAGATCACCAACATCAAGAGGTTCGAAGAATGGATTCTCGACATCGGAAACAAGACAAACAAGGACATCGCCCTCGATTTTTCGAAAGTCAACTATCTCGATTCCTCGGGGATTTCAGTCCTTCTCAAGCTCTCTAAAATACTCAGACAGAAGAAGAAAAAACTTCAGCTCACCAAGCTCCCCGAAAGAATATCCCAGATACTCGAACTGAGCTCGCTCGTCGACGAGCTTGAAGAAAACAAGATCGAGATCATCTGAAATCACTCCCACTCGATCGTGCTGGGCGGCTTTGAAGAAATGTCGTAGACCACCCGGTTGATCCCCTTGACCTCGTTGATGATCCTGTTCGAAATCTTTCTCAGTATTCCCTCGGGCAGGTAGGCCCAGTCTGCGGTCATCGCGTCCACCGACGTGACCCCGCGTATCGCAATGACGTTTTCGTAGGTCCTCTTGTCTCCCATCACGCCGACAGACCTGACCGGGAGAAAGACCGCGAATATCTGCCACAGGAGGTCGTACAGTCCCGCCTCTCTTATTTCGGTAATCAGAATGTCGTCGGCCTCCTGTAATATCTTTATGCGCTGCGGGGTCACCTCGCCGATTATGCGGATCGCGAGTCCCGGGCCCGGGAAAGGGTGCCTGCGCACGAGCTCATCCGCCATGCCGAGCTCCCGGCCCAGCTCCCTGACCTCGTCCTTGAACAGCTCCTTCAGGGGCTCGATCACTTTACCCGACTTGATGAGCTTGAGCACCTCGGGCACGCGGTTGTGATGGCTCTTGATCGTGTCGCTGGGCCCCTTTGTCGAGACCGATTCTATCACGTCCGGATACAGGGTCCCCTGCGCCAGAAAATCGAAGCGGCCGATCTTTTTGGCCTCCTCCATGAACACCTCTATGAACTCCCTTCCGATGATCCTGCGTTTTTTCTCGGGCTCCTCGACGCCCTTGAGCTTGCCGAGGAAGCGCTTCGACGCGTCGACGTGGATGAGGTTCAGCTTCATGTGCTTCCTGAAACGCTCGATCACCTTCCGGGACTCGTCCTTCCTGAGCACGCCGTTGTCGACGAACACGCAGTAGAGCCGGTCGCCGATCGCCCTCTGGAGCAGCATCGCGGTCACCGAGGAGTCGACGCCGCCCGAAAGGCCCAGGAGCACGGTCCCGTCGCCGACCTCCTGTTTTATGGCCTCGACCGAGGTCTCGATGAACGAGCGCATGGTCCAGGTGGGCTTCAGGCCGCATATCCTGAAAAGAAAGTTCTTGAGCACGCGGCCGCCGTTGACCGTATGGTACACCTCGGGGTGGAACTGCACGCCGTAGATCTTTTTGCTCTCATCGCCGATGGCGGCTATCTCTGCGTTTTCTGACGAGGCGAGAACAGTGAATCCCCTCGGGGGCGCGACCACCTTGTCGCCGTGGCTCATCCACACCGTTTCCTTTTTCCTGAGGCCCGTGAACAGGGGAGATTTGCCGGCGATGTTGATGACGGCCCTGCCGTATTCCTTCGATTTCGCCGCCTCGCTCGACCCCCTGAACGCATTGACCACCAGGTACAGGCCGTAGCATATCCCGAGCACCGGGACGCCCAGCCTGAAAATCCCCTCGTCGACCCTGGGCGCTCCTTTCTCGTACAACGACGATGGGCCGCCCGAGAGTATGATCGCCGCCGGCATTTCCTTCTGGATGTCGGCGAGCGGATGAAAGAAGGGCACGATTTCGGCGTACACGTTCATCTCGCGGATGCGCCGCGCGATGAGCTGGGTGTACTGCGAGCCGAAATCGAGGATGACGACCCGTTCCTTTGGGATACTGATGGCGTGTTCTATCATTGTTTTCCTCGCGGCTGAATCATTTCATGGTTTCGATGTATTTTCTGTACCCGAGAGCGGAGAGCTTTTCGCTGCGTTCGGCTATCTTCGCCGCGTTCTTCTCACGGGAGCGGGCGATCTTTTCTTTCAGCGAATCGTCGG
>ENA-UOWG01003511-UOWG01003511.1-activated-sludge-metagenome-genome-assembly--contig:-NODE-3511-length-11894-cov-4.231945_pt1 | contig 11894 bp, 4 predicted proteins | sample MGYA00238147_ERZ761563 | MGnify/ENA primary metagenome ERZ761563 (study PRJEB28884, sample SAMN05720216) | anaerobic digester metagenome | isolation source: active sludge of municipal... | reverse complement strand
CGTGCCACGCGACAATCTGATTTTCGAACAAGGCCTGTTCATCGGCACCCTTGGCCGCCAACGCTCCATCGTTGCGTTGGACCCGAAGGACAAACTGAAACTGCCCTCCGACATACTGTCGGTTACCGCACTAACCTTCGATAGAAGTTCCCCTGAGGCGCTGAACGCTTCGCTGCAAGCTGGATGTATCCGCCTCGCAGAGCGCATCACTGAGATCGGCCCACGCCCCAAATGGCTGGCTGAAAGGCGTGCGACCTTGACGGCCAACGCCGATTTTTGCGCAGCCATCGCTGGTGACTGGTGGGAGAAGGTCAATCACCCCGCCGGCAGCCGGCTGAGCTACTTCACGACTACTCCGGACCCGCTCAGCGGGCACGTGGCGCTCGAAGGTACTTCCTACGGCGATGACGGCGATCCCTGTGCCGTGTGGAAGAGCGAGATGGCCCGTGTCTACCCCGACGACCGGCGCCTAACCTATCTATGGCGCGGAAAGCACCCCCGACCCGGCTATAGCCACCTCAAGTTTCATGGCTACGGAAGCTTTGATTTCACGAAATCGGCAGATCCTTCTGGCCGGTTAATGGCTGGTACCGGCGATTTCTGGGACGTGGTTGAAGCCGATCCTGGCAAGACCCTGATGAAGTCGGTTGAACTGCGGCGGGTAACGAAGGAAAGCGAACAGCTAACCATGAGCATGGGTGACGCCAAATCGAAACACAACCTCGTGCTGAAGGTGCTCAACGACTGGTAGCGAGAGGCTGATGCGGCAAGCACAAGAACAGCTACGCAAGCAGGAGTGCCGCAGGAAGGCGCACTGAGAAAATCAGCGATGACGGGAGCCATTGCCTCAATGGCATTTACAGTTGCGGGGCGCACAGCGGTCGTCCGCTAGACGCACCGATTGAGAACCAAGGAGCAAGATCATGCCCAGACCATTGACACCGGAACAAATCCTCAAAGAACACATGCAGCAGCTGGGTGACAAGCTCGATGGCGAAAAGGGCCTCGTCAAGCAGGTGGCGAAACTCGCAGATCTCGTTGGCGATCCCGCCAGCGGGCTCACGTCCACGGCGAGCCAACTTCAGAAGGACGCCAAGCAACTCGACAGTCTGTTGAACACCGGCGCCGATAGTCTCGGCGAGCAGAAGGTTCTGCTAGATGGCATGCAGCAGATACTCAAGGACCAGTACGTGCAATTGAGTGCGCTCGGTCATCTGCCGGGCATTCGGACCAGCCTGGGAGAATATGCGACCCTGCTGGATGCCGTGAGGGTCAGTAACGACAGCATTGCCGGGAAAGTTCGTTCCCTGCTCGAGTACGCCACGGCGCAGCAGAAGGGACTGAACAGCGTCGAGCGCGCGCTGGGTAGCATTGCACCGCTCAAGAAGGACGACGCGGAGCCGCGGGTCACGCACTTGCGGACACAGCTTGCGCTCTTGGGGCACATGGTCGAAGGCGATGGCGTCGACGATTTCGGCGATCACCACGCCAAGTTCGGGCTGGTGACAGAAAAGACGCTAAAGGCGATTCAGAGCCAGAACGATCTTGCGGTTACTGGCCAGTTGGATGACCCCACCTCCACTCTGCTGGACAAACTGCTGCTGTCGCGGCAGGTGACCATCTCCGGCCAAGTGCTTCATGCGCAGGGTGTGCCGCTTGTCGGAAAAACAGTCGAGGCCGCCTGGTTGCGTCCCGGTAATGATGAGCCGGCGATCGGCAAGGCAACGACCGATCAGCGCGGACGCTACGAACTTCGGCTACACCTGCCTGCTGGCAAGGGCGAGTCGAAACCCGGCAAGGCCATGGCGGTCATTTCCGTTCACGATGGCGCGGCGGTGATTGCCGAATCGGCCGCAATCGATTTGCATCCAGGTTCGCGTTCGCTGGACTTCGTGATCACCGCCGAAACAACCAGCCTGTATCAGGCTGCACTTGCCGCCGCCAAGCCGCACACCGGCGGCGCGCTTGGCAATGTCTTCAATAAGGGAACCTTCGCGCACGAGCGCATCGAAATTCTGTCGCGAGATTCCGGATTGCCAGTGCATACCGCCGACTGGCTGGTACGCGCGCACGAACTTGAGGCCACAGCGGCCAAGGCGGGTTCCACCATTCAGGCCGAGGTGTTCTTCGCGTTATTGAAGGCCGGACTGCCGGCAGATCCGCTCGCGCTTACGCAACTGCCCCGAGCGCGACTCCTGGATGCGATCGCCCAGGCAGCCAGACGGGGCGTCATCGCCTCGCCCCTGGCAGCGCCGGCGGCAATGCAATCTATCGAGACCGCTTTGGATAGCTGGCATGCCAGGCTGCTGACCCAAACGCCGACAAACGATCCGCGTAAGGCCAGCGTCTTCCAGTCTGAAAAGTTGGGCACGCATAAGGAAGCACTGGCTCAGCGCTATGCCAACCATCGCGGCACGCTCGAAGAGTTCTGGAAGCTGGAAAGCACGCTTCCGGATGAGCAACAGCCGGCCTTCAGAGTATTGCGTGACATGGCAACCGTTGCGCCGTTCACCAACCACCATTTGACGCTGACAGAAGCGCTCGTCACCAGCCAGATCACGTCAGTCCCGCAATTGGTGGGACTAACGCCGCAGGGTTGGCTCGACCACGTCAAAAAACTCGAAACACAGTTCCTGCCCACCGATATTTCGGGAAGCACGCCTAAGCTGCGCCAGATCAACTACGCACGCCAACTCGCGGCCCACGTCGAGGATGCCTGCCCCGCCGATGTCTTTATCGCGCACCTTGATACAGAACCATATTGGGGGGTGCGTGACGTGCTGAAGAGCGCTCAAGACTTGGGCCGCGACGTGCTCGGCACCCAATCGCTATACACCTGGCAGGCCGAGTTGGTGCGGCAATTCGGCGATGACAAATTCGATTCAGCCGTGAAGTTTCAGTCTCTGGCCCGCCTCATTCCCGCCCACGCAGCCACTGGTATTCGCCCGGCACTGAAGGACAGCGAAGACGTGGCGGCAGGCCTGGTATCCCGCTTCGCGGCCGTCAAGCAATTGTTGGTTGATGGCTTCACCAGCCCAACGGCGATTGCCCGCTGTGCGCGCAATGCCTTCCTGAACAGGATGGGCGCCACGCTGGGCGGCCGGGCCCGGGCCGAACTGATCCACCGTGCCGCCGTCGAGCGCAACGCGCAAGCCGTGGCGCTCTGGGCGCGCTACCACCCGGCGCTGAATCGCACGGAATTCCGTGCCATCGGTGGTGAAAGGAAAAGGCTGTCGCAGAGCACGGTACGAAATGGCACCACGGAGGATTGGCGGGCGATTTTCGGCGAGGTGGATCACTGTGCCTGCCCGGAAGGGAAGTCCGTGCTCAGCCCGGCCGCCTATCTGGTGGACCTGTTGGCGTTCCTGAAAGACCGAGGAGAGACGACGGTGTACACGCCGTTCGCCACACGCCGCCCGGACATCGCCGCCCTCGAACTTTCCAATGCAAACGCCCAGACGGCCTTGCCCTATGTGGACCTGGTGATCGAGCGGCTCGAGGGTGCAATCGCCGGCGTTGGCGACTATTCGAAGTACCAAACGACTCGAACTGCCGACGAGCTTCTCACGGAGCCAGAGCATACGAATACCGATGCCTACACGACTCTCCGGGAAAACTGCTACCCGTGGTGCCTACCCTTCAACAAGGATTGGCTGCAACAGCGCACTTTTCTTGAGCCGCTGAAGCTTTCCGCGCACGAACTGCGGGAAGTATTCGCCGAACAGGACCGGCCCGACTGCTACGCGCAACCGGACATTGCCCGCGAGTACTTGGGCATGAATCCGGAGGAGTGGTGCCTGCTCACTCCATTGTTCATCGGTAACAGGCCCGGACAACCAGGACTACCGATGAGGGTTGCCTGGGAGCTTTGGGGGCTTGAGCAGGATCGGAATAATCTGATGATCGACGGCGTCGAAGACCTCCTTGCGGACTGGGTGGGACTCTTGCAAGTCGGTCTAGTCGTTGCCAACCGCGCCGGCATCAGCCTGCGTGACGTACTCGCATTGGGCAACTGTCAGTACATCGGCATTAAGGTTGCATCCCAATGCGGTACCCCACCTACGGTCACGCTGACCGACGTAAACGTGATCACTGCTGCTCGCATGCACAACTTTCTCAGATTGTGGCGTCATCTGGGCTGGTCGATGCGCGAACTCGACATGGCTTTGCAGAAGCTCCATCCAGTAGAGGCCGGCGCGGACCCGGAAGCAATTGTTCCGGAACCTGTGCTGGTCAAACTCTCGCTACTCAAGCGCCTGCAGGAACGCACCGGATTGCCCGTCGACGAGTTGCTTGCGTGGTGGTACGACATCGACACCTGTGCCACCTACCAGGACTACAGCGGCGAATGCCCTGTCGCCCTGCGGAGTGTCTCAGAGCGGGTATTTGGCAAGGGCTTCCAGGGTAACGATGACGACCCCATCCGTGCCGACCTGGCGACGATCTCCGCCGGCGTCCGGCTAGGCGCCAGCGACATCCTGGATTTGTGCAGCCCGAAACCCCCGGAATGGGACTGTGCGAAAGATGCAGATGGAAACGAGACAAAAGAGGCTTCGGCGAGCATCAGGAATCTTACCCGGTTGTTCCGCTTCGCGAGCCTGACCAGGGTACTGGGATTGCCGTATCGCGATGTGAAGAAGCTCTGCGAGTTGATCGGTATCAACCCGTTTGCGAGCCCCATCGAATCGCTGCGCTTCCTGCACCGATCGATGGAACTCTCTGCGAGCCGCCTGAACGTTTGGGAGTGGAGCTACCTCATAAGGGGCGAAGCGCAGCCCGGCGCGGGGATCGGTTTGGAGAAGGATCAGCTTGATTCGCTCTGGAAAGACCTGGACAAGGAAAGTGCATCGGTATCCACGTTTAAGCAAGGCGATGACCCAAGCACGCGGCTGGTTGAACCGCTGAAATCGGAAGCCGACTTCGACGCCCAGATCAAGACGATCATTGCCGGCCTTGGTGTGACCGGCGCCAAGATCGACGCCCTGTGCGGACTGATCAAGGGCGCCATGCCCGACTCGGACTCCGATAGTCAGGAGTCCGGCTGGCGGCAACTCATCGGCGAACTGCCGGACATCTTTCCTCAAGTGAAGGCGGCAGAAGATCGGTTGATACCCTTCGAGCAGTGCAACAACACCGACGAGGCAAGGCTCGAAAAATGGAGAAGTCGCTGGAGTTTCGTCCGAGAGTTCATTGAGGATGGCCACCAACGTCGCAGGTATAGCGAAAGGCAACGTTGGCTCCATACCGCGTTAGCCGGCCGATTCGAGGTAAGCAAGGACGTGATGGAGCGTCTGCTACTTGATGTGCTGAAGCCCACGAAGGCAGATTGCGAGACGGTTACGGACGAATTGCTGTCCTGGATTGGCGCGGAAACCCTGGGGACGAAGGAGGAACGAAACAAGGGCCTGCGCAGAGTCGAGCGGGCCTGCAAAGTGGTTTGCCATTTCAAGTTGAACGAATTGGAGCTGAATCTCACCGGCACAGATGCTCCCTTGGAGTTCTTGGCTGCGCCGGGTTCGATAGCCAACGTTTGGAAGCTGCTGGCCTACGTTCGAGTACGCGAATCCTTGCTTCCCGATGCAAAGCTACTGGTTGGTGATCCGATGCATTGGCCGGCGTTCGACGCGATTGGCGATGCGTTGAATTGGCCGACGGATGACATTGCCAAGCTGCGTACCGAGAAAGATGGATGGATCGGCAACAAGTTGACCGATAAGCAGGCAGTAGCGCTGGAACGAATGGCGGAATGCTTCCGCGTGCTTCGGCAGTTGGGAGCCAGCGTGAACACGGTTCAAGGCTGGCTTGCCAGCGACGACTCAGCCATGGGCGCCTTTGCCAAGGATGTCGTCGGTCTGGCCCGTGGGCGTTTCCCGCCGCGGCAGTGGCGTGAACTGGCGCGCCCCTTGCGGGACAAATTGCGCGAGAAGCAGCGGGAAGCCCTGAGTGGCTATCTGCTGGCGAATCCGCCGGAGACATCCCCACCGGACACGATACCGCCGATCCGGAACTTGAGCGATCTCTCCGCGCACTACCTGATGGATGTGGAAATGAGCCCGTGCCAGCTCACGACGCGCATCAAGATGGCGACGGGCGCGGTACAGATTTTCGTGCAGCGATGCTTGATGGGCCAGGAAGCCGGTATCGACGCATCGCCGGCCAACGACAGCGGCTGGTTGCAGTGGGAGTGGCAGAAGAACTACCGCGTCTGGGAAGCGAATCGAAAGGTGTTCCTGTATCCGGAGAACTGGATCGAACCGGAGCTCCGCGACGACAAGTCGCCGTTCTTCAAAGAGCTGGAAGACGAGCTGATGCAAGGCGACCTGACGCCCGAATTGGCCGAGGCGGCCTTCCTGCACTATCTGGAAAAACTGGCCGAAGTGGCCAGGCTGGAGATCTGTGCGTTCTTGCGCGAGAAGGAATCAACGCTCGACGGCAACCCGGCGGACGAGGTTCTTCACGTCGTGGCGCGTACCTACGGCCTGCCGCAGCGATATTTCTATCGCCAGCGCGTCAAGCGCGGCAGTTCGGAACGTTGGCGGGCCTGGGAACCACTCGACATCGATGTGCAGGGCAACCATCACTTGTTTTGCGTCTGGAATCGCCAGTTGCACCTGTTCTGGCCGATCCTGACCAAAGAAGAAATACCAAACTCGAATCCGGCGAAGTGGCAATGGAAGATCGACCTGGCCTGGACGATTCGCGGCCACACCGGGCAGTGGCAGGCGCGGAGGATCAGCGCCGATTCGCTTCCCGATCCCACGGCAAGGCCAGAGTCGACGCTGAGGCTGGAATGCCAAATGACCGACAGCGAATTGCGCATTCCGGTTGAAGGTATTGGCAGCTTCGTCATGGATGATGCCAGCGGCACCGTAAGGGCATTGATTGCGAATGGCGCATCTCGCTTCCCGCAACAGACGCTTCCAAAAACAAGGCGCGTCTATAGCCGTCTCGAAGAGTATGGCTATTGGACCAATGCTGCATGGAGTGCTGAACTAATCCAGTTGATCCAGGAGCGGGTGAAGAGTCTTGTGGACTTGCTTTGCCAGATCTATCCATCTTCTCAGCAGTGGATGACCGACTGGTACGAAGGCTGGTCGAAACTGGCTTCTAGTAAGGAAATCACTTCTGACTGGCTCTGGCAATGGGCCAGCCTGCTCGCCATTGTGGGCTTTTCGGAGGCGCTGTCTTCTGCACAACAGAATGCCCTGGCTACAGCGATACAAAACGTCCGTCAGGTAATTCCGGTGGATCCGCTTGTGCTCGGCACCGCGAGATCAGACACTGGACCAATTCACCCTATTGGAGTGCTGGGGGCAACGCCCAGTCAATTCTCGTTGTGGCAAGAACGACTGCTCCATTTCGGTGATAACTCCGCGCCCATTTTCTATGCAGATGGCACCAGCACGTTTCTTGTCGAGCCGACGGACGTTCACTTCCGGCCCGATCGGGTGCTGCAGCACGCCATCGATTCCGCCCCAAGTCCTGCGATCGAGGCGAATGCCGGATGGCCACGTCTGGCCAAGCTGATGCCTGGTCAGCAGTACGGCACGCTAGAAACACCCGAGAAGCCCGGGGATCGGCCGCCGCCGACCGCGAAGCAGGACGATGGCACAGTGAGCACTCCAACCCAGCCAGACAAATCGCTGTTTCACCCATTCGCAGGCGAGTTGGTACTGGCGGGACACTACGACGCGAAATATGCGTTTCGACGGTTCTATCATCCCTTCGTCGCCACCATGCAGCGTACCCTTCGCCGCCATGGCGTCGCGGGGCTGCTGCAAAGAGACCTGCAGGGAAATCCCGCTCTGTTCTCACAACCGGGCGACGTCGGCCGACTTGACTTTGCGCTCACGTATCAACCAGACACCAGTGTTTGTATCCCTCCCGCAGACGCCGGTGTGATGGACTTCTCAGGGGCGGGTGCCTATGCACAATACAACTGGGAAATCTTCTTCCACATTCCTTATCTGATTGCGGATCGCCTCTCCAAGAACCAGAGGTTCGAGGCGGCAAGACGCTGGTGGCACTACATATTCGACCCGACAGGAGCGGGAACGGACGCCACCACATCGGTGAAGCAGCTTTGGCGCTTCTGGGAGTTCCATCGATTGACTGGCGAAACTCCGCCCGCGTCCATCAACGACATTTTGGTAGCCATGGCGCAGGGCGGCAAAGAGTTCGTCGCTCAGGTTCAGCAGTCGATGGAGAACCCGTTCAATCCGCACGCCATCGCGCGCTTGCGCGTGTCCGCCTATCAGCGGTCCGTGGTCATGCGTTACCTGGACAACCTGATTGCCTGGGGTGACCTTTTGTTCACGGGGGCTCGCGACTTCGAGCATGTTCAGGAGGCAACCCAGATCTACTCGCTGGCGCAGGGAATCCTTGGGCGAACGCCGGAGGAGCTGCCGTATACAGGGGAGGTGGCAGGTCCGAACGTAGGCACGGTTGTCTCGGGAGACAGCGTTTGCATGGACGCGCTTGCAATGGGTGGCAGCACCGGCATGTCAGCGGCTTGCGATCCCTTCGTCGTTCCCCCGTCGCTACTGAGTACGGCCTTCTGTGTACCGGAGAACAAGAAGGTCATTTCCTATTGGGCGAGGGTTGCCGATCGCCTGTTCAAGATTCGCCATTGCCAGGATATCGAAGGACGGCAGCGCCAATTGCCGCTCTACGAACCGGCAATCGACCCGGGCCTGCTGGTACGGGCGCGGGCTGCGGGCGTGGATATCGGCGCGGCACTGGCCGAGGCGGCCGCGCCGCTCCCGGCCTATCGCTTCAGCTTCATGCTGCAAAAGGCTCTCGACCTCTGCAATGAGGTACGCAGCCTGGGCGGCGCCATGCTGGCCGCCATCGAGAAGAAGGATGGGGAAGCCTTATCGCTGCTAAGGTCGAGCCACGAGCTACAGATGAACGAAGCCATGAAGGCCGTGAAGACGAAGCAGTTGGACGAAGCGAAGTCGAGCCTTGAGGGCACCAAGTTGTCGCGCAAGATCGCAGAAGTCCGGCGCGATTTCTACGCAAAGCTGCCTTTCATGAATGCGGGCGAGAAACTGCAACAAGACCTCCAGGGGACGGCCCAGGTAATGAGCGCAATCAAGGCCTATGCGGATTACCTAGCGAACATCCTATTTCTTGTTCCGGAGACATCAGCAGGCGCGCCATGCAGTTCAGTCACGACCGGGGGGCAACACCTTGGTGGTGCGCTGCGGGCCTACAGCGGCTATTTCGGAGAAATGATCGGGCAAGTGTCACAGCAGGCATCCATGGCTGGAGTCCAAGGAGGTTACCAACATCGTTTCGATGAATGGAAGCTGCAGGAAAAGCTGGCGACTCAGGAAATCGAGCAGATCGACAAACAGATCATTGCCGCCGAAATCCGTGTCGCCATCGCCGAGCATGAAGTTGCGATTCACGACGAGCAGATCGCGCATACCAAGGAAGTCGATGATTTCCTGCGCAGCAAGTTCTCCAACCGGGATCTCTATCAATGGATGCTCACCCAACTGTCGGGCTTGTATTTCCGTGCGTACCAGTTGGCGATCGGTGTGGCTCGGCGCACGGAGCGCTGCTTCCAGTTCGAGAAAGGGGTTGATTCGTCCAACTACATCCAGTTCGGCAATTGGGACAGCCTGCGCAAGGGACTGCTGGCCGGCGAGCGACTGTTCCTGGATCTGAAGCGGCTTGAGTTGGCCTACATGGAAGAATCGCCCACCGAGTTTGAATTGATCAAACATGTGTCGTTGCGCTCCTTGACGTCCTTTACTCAAGACGACTGGGATGCGGCCACTAAAGGAACCACGAATTTAAACGGCAGCGTAGGCAATCCGCCCACCAAGAAGTTCACCATTAGCCTTAACAGGCAATTGTTTGTTGATGATTTCCCTGGCCATTGCTTCCGGCGCATCCGGAGCGTGAGCATCACCATTCCTTGTGTGGTCGGCCCCTTCACCACCGTTTCCGGAACCTTGCGATTGCTTTCGAGTAAGCTACACAGGACCACTCTAGAGACCGATCAGGGGGAAACACAGTACGTCCACACTGCGGCAATCGCAACCAGCAGCGGCCAGAACGACAGCGGCCGCTTCGAGTTGAACTTCCGGGATGAGCGTTACTTGCCATTTGAAGGCGCTGGCATCGAGTCCGAGTGGGAGTTTGAACTGTCCGGCAAGGGCATTAAGCTCGAGACGATCACCGACGTGATTCTCCACATCCGCTATACGGCAAGGGAGGCAACGCAATGAGCAGCATCAAACTCAGCTTAGGTTTGAATAGAGGTCTCGCGCCAATGTCTGGGGATAATGTCAAACGAAGTGGGGTAGGGGAGCGCACCTTAATTCCGCTCCTCGGCCATAGCTGACCTTGGACCTCAGGCCAGAATTAGGCGGCAACGCAGTGGTTACCTGCCGTTCAGCTGCTGCAGGTTGTCAATGGCTACTTTCGTCATCGGTATCCGATGTCGAGCGGCCATCTTAATGACCGGTTCGTAGAGACTGCGACCGGCCGCAGTTGGCTGATTGCCGCCCTTGTCAGTACCAAACTAAGCCCTCTTCGGCGCACGCGGTATCATTTCGTCTTTGCTTCCGATTGACCGCACCATGACCATTACTAAGGCCGACCTCTCTGAACAGCTCTACGAAAAAGTAGGGTTCAACAATCGCGAAGCCAAAGAGATGGTCGAAACCTTCTTTAAGGAAATTTCTGACTGCCTCGTGCGCGGCGAAGAGGTCAAACTGGCTGGGTTCGGCGCTTTTTCCTTGCGCGACAAACCAGAACGACCTGGACGCAACCCGAAAACCGGCGAAGAGGTATCGATTTCGGCCCGACGGGTTGTTACGTTCCACGCCAGCGGTTGTCTGAAGGATGCCGTCGATGCCAGCCCCACCCTTATCCTTCATGACGCGAAGGCAGCCTAGGTATGGTCAGCTTGAAGGCAAAATTGGCGCAATGGGCCAAAGCGTTCAAGCAACAAACGTTAGTAGTCTACTTTTCCGCTCGAGACCCGAGGACACCTCTCCTTGTTCGACTTCTCGCGCTCTTGGTCGCTGCCTATGCGTTGAGCCCAATCGACCTCATTCCTGATTTCATCCCGGTCATTGGCTACCTGGATGATTTGATACTGCTGCCCCTCGGAATAGCACTCATAGTCAAGTTCACTCCAGCGGAAGTCATCAGTGATGCCAAGGTGCGAGCGGCCAACTTGGCTGAGAGACCGACAAGCTACTTTGCCGCTACTGTGATTGTCACCATCTGGCTGGCGCTTGGGCTGCTCTGCTACCAATGGCTGGCCAGACTTTGAGTAAGGCCGAACTCCTGACCTACGGGCGATAATGTCAAACGAAGTGGGGCAGGAGAGCAGACCCTGCTTCCGCTCCTCGGCCTCAGCGGTCATTGGGTGCCAGCTGCATGAGCGACTGGTGCAAGCTCCATTGCTGCCGTTCAAGGTTAGTCAGCGAAACTTTAAGCCTGATCAATTTGAGCAGTTGATTACTAAAGTGCAATCAGGCTGTTTGCATCGCTCAGTTGGGCCTGACCAGGACATAGGAGCTGCGAAATCTTACTCCTTTGATTTTCGACACATCGAAGGAGCTTCCTGGGGTGAGCAGTTTTACATGCCCGACAGCCTCGGCAGTCCCGCCATCCATTGTTGTTTCCTTCATCTCGACAATGAGCGGTTCAGGCGCAATTAGCCGCAATTCAAGCGTCGTATTTGGAAGGCCTGTTGGTGAAAACTTTACGGTCGAATTGGCACCAAGAAAAGAGATGGACTGGTTCAACTGACCAGCCAGGTAAATGTCAATTTTGGCCACGTCTGCAGCAACTGCATGGATGGGGACCGCCAGCAAAGCGGCAAGGATCAGAGGCAGGTATTTCATTGTGTTGTTCCGGTTATGAGC
>ENA-UOWG01003504-UOWG01003504.1-activated-sludge-metagenome-genome-assembly--contig:-NODE-3504-length-11914-cov-31.668606_pt1 | contig 11914 bp, 12 predicted proteins | sample MGYA00238147_ERZ761563 | MGnify/ENA primary metagenome ERZ761563 (study PRJEB28884, sample SAMN05720216) | anaerobic digester metagenome | isolation source: active sludge of municipal... | reverse complement strand
CGGTAACAGTCCAGAAGATGCTCCCGATTGGTTATTTTGTGACGTTTCTTCTCCAGATAGGCCAGAAGGAGTCGTTCAGCCGTTGAACTTCTTTGTTGACCAAGATACTTACAAATCAGGCGTTGAATCGCGGGCTGTTCATTTTCTATCCGCGAAAAAAGTTTGCAGATATTTTCGTAATCACGCTCAGCCAGCGCATGAATGGCGTATTCGCGTACCTTTGTCGAGGTGTGTTTTGTCAAATCAAAGAGCAGCTGGGTGGTATTGTGTGCGCCGACAACGCCGAATGTGGCGATAAATCTTTGAACAAAGCGCTCATCCATGGTATCGACCAATTCGGTTATGCTGATGCGCCCCGCGCCGGCGTGGATGGCGATTACTTCGATAAACATATTTTCTACGCGAGGGTGCTTCATCCGCGGCAACATGGGAATAAGGGTGTCAATGACTTCAGGCGGCAACATCAACAAAAATTTGCTGAGCGCATTCATCAAAGCATCGGTTGCGGTATTGATATGAGACCAAACCTGTTCCAAAACGTTCAGGATCTCCGGGGTGGAAATTCTCTGCCGGAAATTGGCCGACAAATTCTGTAAGCTCGGGTTGTCCGGAGGGGCGGTTTGAGACAGGTTTTCGATACTTTCTAAAAAACTCAGAATATAATTGAATTCAGCTTGGGATAGGGCATACTGAACCTCGCCGACTAAAAAATCAGTGACCGTAAGGTAATCTTCCGACGATTGCTGTTCGCGTAAAATAAGCGCCAGAACATCAAGACAGTCCCTGGTGCAATTCCGCGACTCCTCCTCGTGGATCATGGCTTTTATTTTATTTTCTTCTGTGAAATTTAATTTAAAGGAGCCTTCTTCTGTTTCCGACAGATTAACCTTCCCGGCGAAGGTGGGAGATTCCAAAGTCCTTTCTTCCGTTTGTTCTTTGGAAATAGGGCTGGCCTTCAAATTTGAAAACTCTACAATCGGCTCGCCCATCCAGATGGCGTCATCGACTTTATAATTCAAGTGAGGAAGATCGGCCTCCCACAAAGCCGTGCTCAGATCATCCTCCGCTTCTTCCCGGAAAGAGCGGTGCTTCGTCAGCAAATTCAGAAAGGTATTTAATTCTCCAATGTCCATCCCTTCTCGAAACTCAAACCATTGAATGCCGTCCCTGAAAAGGGGCGTCGTCAGAAACGGTTCGTCAGGTTTGTCCTGATGAACGATTTCCTCTTGAAAAAGCAATTTGCCTTCCTCAATATTCAGCCGCAAGAGTTCATGGCCGGCAAAATATTGATCAAGACATTCCTTTGCTGTGCTTAAAGATTTTTGGCTGATGCTGTGGTTTTCCGGGTAAAGCGCATAGTTTTTAAGAGCCAGGACAAATGCGGCGACAAAACTCTTTACGGCAAGAAATTCTTTTGCTGTTTGAGATCTTTCGGTAGGGGATGCGTCTAATGTCTTCGTCATCTGCATGAAGATTTTAATAATCAAAAAAAATTGGCATGTCAAGTAAGTATATGCAATCGCTAATCAATATCTGAGACGACGCCGCTCGGGTTAATTTTTTGTTTATTCGGTTCGAGCGGTGCGCCGGATAGTTTAAATTTACGGATGATGGTGAAAATCACGGAAGATGAGAAGAAAAAAGGCATCACATAGTCTGCGTTTTAAAAAGCCAAATGGTTGATAATTAAAGATAAAACGATTGAGTTGTGTCCGAATTCCATCAGCGATTCATTTCGGGCATAGTCCTTGCTCTATGTTGCCGCAAAGGGGAAGTTGTGCTTCACCGATACGACGGCTCAAAGGACAGATCAAAATTGGAAGGAAGTTTATACTGTGTTCCGTGCATTTTATAAAAAAATAGGCCAAAGCCGGTTTACATGGAGGGATCTGATAATTGTTATGGCGCTTATCGGCATTCTGGCGACCATCTTTATGTTGCAGTTCACGGCATTCAGGTAAGGGGAGTGTTCATCTTGCAGGAGAAAAACGGAAATCAGATTCCCACAGCCTTTGAGGCGTTGGTGCCAGAGGCATATATGCCGCGCCTTCAGTTATTTGTCCGCATGCTGTTGGGCGCACTGTCGGCTTTATACTTTAATTTTATTACAATTCCCCCGCTCATTTTATCCATTACCCAGATCAATTGCATTATTCTTTTCTATTATGCGCTGCATATCTTCGGATGGTGGTATTATCAGAAGCATGGCGCGAAAATTATGATGTTTCGCCTGGGTTCATGGATAGATGTTGTGGGAGCATTCACCGCGATTCTCTGCGATCCGTTTATCATTCCTCCCACGATACTGCTGTTCCTGATTGCCGTGCTCGGCAATGGAATCCAGCATGGGCTGTACATCATCGTCGAATCAATGATCGGGGCGTTTATTCTCGGTATGACCGCGCTTGTTGTTCATTACAGAGTTCTCGGGGTATGGCCTCCCTATAATTTGTACTTTTATGTGTTCTTTATTATTGTCGGCGTGAACTATTCATATTTCCTGGTGCGACGCATTGAACTGATGAAGAAGGAAGCCATCAGAATCAGCGAATACGACAGCCTAACAGAGACACTGAACAGACGGGCATTTTTCCGGGTTGCGGAATATCTGCTTCTCCTTAATGAACGGATGCGTATTCCCCTTGTTTTCATATTCATTGATCTTGACAATTTCAAAGCAGTTAACGATCAGTTCGGGCACGACATGGGTGACAAGGTCCTTAAACATTTTTCCGATATGGTGCAATCAAACTTCAGGCAGACCGATATCGTTGCAAGATATGGCGGTGATGAGTTTGTCATACTCCTGACAAACACATCTCGCGAGGATGCGGAATCGGCTGTGCGGAAGCTCCAGGTTGAATACAGAGAATGGGCACAAAATAATGGATTGCCCGTTAGTTTTAGTTTTGGTCTGGCTGTGGCTCCCGAGGGGAGAAGCAAATTAGGTGATATCCTGAAACAGGCGGACGCTGCATTGTACGGGGCGAAGATGAAAGGGTGTGAAAGCAATAAGGCACTCCCCGTTGTTAAGACAAAGAATGGGGCTGCTGAAGGGACATCATTCAATGAGGCCGCGAAGCTCCGCTCGATGCCTGCAGCGCATGTTTGACGTTGCGTCTGCGGCGAACACCATCCGACGATGTTGGGTGCAGAAAATCAATCATTTCGATGGTACTTGTATTTCGTTAGCAACCATTGACAAGAGTAGGGAGCGTAGTGATGGGTTCAGAAATAATGAGCCGTATAAGACCTGTTTTAGATATGAGAATGTTGAAAATGACCACGGATCGCAAACGAATTACGCGGAGCATTACTTCCGTCTTTCGCCTGTTCTCAGGTCTTATTCAAAACACGTTCCTCCTGATGCGCGAAGGATACCGGTCTGTAAGTCTGCGCTTCAAGATTGCATTCTTTGTGGTTGTTTTGATGACCTGCACCTCTTTCGGCCTCTATATTATTACAGTCCAGATCATGAACAACTATTTACAGAATGAAATTATTAAGCGCGGCGAATCTGTGGGCAAAAGTATTGCGGCAACTGCCGGATTCAGCCTTCTGTCCAAAGACCTGTTAAGCTTGGATAATCTTGTTTTTAAAGCAAAGGCTTCAAATAGCGACATGGAATACGTGACGATCGTCTCGCCGGACAAGAAGGTCATGGTTCACAGCGAGATGGCCATGAGCGGTAAGATTCTGCCGGTTACTCCGGGCAAACTGGTTCGGAAAAGCCAGGATGGAACAACTGTAAGAGAATCGTCCGGGTCATCAGGCTCATTCTTCGAAATATCCAGCCCTATTGTCTTTATGAATAAATCCATGGGGAGTGTCATACTTGCTATTAACAAGTCCGTCTTAGTGCAGGCGCAAGGTGAGGTTCGTGACAAGATATTTATCGTCTTCGGCATTATTCTTATTCTGGGGACAATTGCCAGTGTTCTCCTGGCATCCTTCCTCATCAAGCCCATCAGAGAACTCTCATTTGGAGTTGATGAACTGAAAAAAGGAACTTCAACAAGCCCTCTAAAAATTTACGCTGACGATGAGTTGGGTAAACTGACTATCAATTTCAATGAAATGTCATCCACGATTACCGAGCAGCAGAGCAAGCTGAATAAGTATGCCCGCGACCTGGAAGAGGCATACGTTTCAATAGTCCGGGTGGTGGCGGCAGCCATCGATGCAAGAGATTCTTACACCCATGGTCATTCCGCCCGGGTGTCAAAACTGTCCGTGCTCGTCGGCGAGGCCATAGGTCTTTCAACGGAAGAGCTGAAAGATCTTGAAGTGGCCTGCCTTTTTCATGACGTGGGAAAGATCAAGACACCGGATGCTATCTTGCTCAAGCCGGGCAGGCTCAGTGAGTCTGAATATGAGGAAATGATGCTTCACGTAGAACATGGAACGTCCATCCTCGACAAGGCGCCTTCACTGCGCAAGTACATCCCAGCAACCAGACACCACCACGAACGTCAGGATGGAAAAGGGTATCCCGACGGACTGTCCGGGGCCAGTATTCCGCTCTTTGCGTCCATCATAGCCGTCGCTGATACATTTGACGCCATGACTTCAACCAGATCATACAGAGAGGCTTTTTCCAAAGAGGAAGCTTTACGGGAATTGGTGCGTATGGCGGGAACGCAGTTAAGGGCGGATCTTGTCGATGTTTTCGTGGAAATCATTGATGAAAGAAGCGGCGGGCATTTGCCCGTTGTTTTTGCGAGGGCAGTCTGATGATGAATTTTCAAAGAGCTGTCTGGATTTTTGCGGCCCTTACCCTTTTGCTTGCCTTTCCATCATGCATGCAGATGAAAAGATTTCTATTACCGCAAACGAATGGTCAAACACTGAGCCAGGCCAGGCAGAACATGACGGCAGGCAAGTATCAGAAGGCGATCGACCTTTACAAGGCAGAGTATGAGAAGCACCCGCAAGATCGGGCACTCGTCAAGGAGTATGTGAAAAGTCTGGAGGAGATCAAGACGGCCGGCGACAGGGCGCTGCATCGAGAGGACTTTGAGTTTGCCGGTAAATCCTACAACGTTCTGTTGAAGAATTATTCGGACTTTAAAGGCTTTACAAACATGCTCTCATTCGACAGAGCACAACTTCATTCAAGGCTCACAAACTGCAAGACTGCTCTCTCCAAGAAAGGTTTTCAAGAATATCGGGAGGGTGACCTCAGCGAGGCAATTTCACTTTGGCAGAATTACCTTGCGCTTGATCCTCATAATGCGGACATTAAAAAAGCCTTGAATACGGCTAGGACGCAGCAGAAAAACCTCCAACAAACGCAATAGCCACCGGCTGGAAGGCGACGAAACTTCCCGACGCCACCTGGCACAAACTATTCGCGTTCGGCGATAAAAACAGACGCTGCCCACCACATTTTTTAATCAAGATTGTCTTGACACACAAGGCCTCGTTTCCTATACTTTACCCCCAATCAACAAGAGTTAAAAAACAATGCGCAAGTATATTCCATTTTTGGAGGTGATCTGAAATGTGGGAGAAATTAACCGATACGGCAACGGATACTTCAAGTCACAGATTGAAAGTTCCGGGAGGATGGATCGTCAGAACAGTTGTCAAGACAAACGACTCTGCCGGTGCAGGCTGTGCAGTGGAACAAACCTTTGTCAGTGATCCGAATTATGATTGGGAGTTGGAGACGGAAGACCTCTAAAAAAAGGGAAACAGCATGAATTACAAGGAGCGCTTAAAGAAGCGGATTGGAAGTAAATGCAGGGCTGATCTGGACGCTGGTTTTGATCACGTTGTCCTTGGATTTGATGAGCAACAATATGACAGCATTCTGGAGAATGTCACGAGTGAATATGTCACCTTGAGGGTCATTAAAGATAATACATTCCGCGTTTATCCTCTCGGTAATACCTCTTTACGTTTGTACGGGTGGAATAAAAATTTATGAACGCTTTGGTGACTGGCGCTACAGGATTCATAGGCTCGGTTCTTGTTCGGGATCTGATGGCGAAGGGTTATCATGTGAGGGCGCTGGTGCTGCCGGAAGAAAAAGCCGATACCCTGGAAAAACAGGGAGCCCGGATTGTCCGGGGTGATCTGACCGTTCCGGTAAGTCTGCGCGGGATCTGTGACGATATCGATACGGTGTTTCATCTGGCGGGGCGCGTTACGGACTGGGGCACGAAGCAGCAATTTTATACAGCCATCTATGATGCCACGCAAAATCTTTTACGAGAGGCCGCAGGCAGAGCATCGCGTTTCGTTTACGTGAGCTCAATTGCCGCCATGGGGTTGGGCCGCCACCTGAAAGGGGTGAAAGAAACCGATCCGCCGCAAAAGTCCGGGGTCTATTACAATGACGCGAAAGGTGATACGGAAGCACTGGTGCGCGCCTACCATGGTGATGGTAAAATCAGTTGTACGATTGTGCGTCCCGCCAATGTGACTGGTCCGGGAAGCGTTTGGGTGCGCGATATTGTTGACCGCTTGATGACTCCAACCGGCGTGCCTCTGATAGACCACGGGCAATACAGCTCCAGTTTTGTGTTTGTGGATAATCTGGTGGACGGCATTATCCTTGCCGGCACCAGGGATATTGCCTCTGGGAAGGCCTACCATTTCCGTGATGATTGGAGCGTGACGTGGAAAGAGTACATCACAGATCTCGGCTCTTTTATCGGGAAGCGGCCCAGGGGAAATATCCCTTTCAAGCTTGCGTGGATGATGGGCCACGTCTTGGAGACCATGCTCAATCCTCTCCATATCCGTTCTCCGCTGACCAGGCTGAGCGCGGGGGTGCTGGGCAGGGACAACGATGTGGACACCACACTGGCTCGCACAGAATTGGGCTGGCGTACGCGGGTTTCCTATCGGGAAGCAAAGGTAAAAATCGGTGCGTGGGTTAAGGATAATTATACCGGCAGGGCATGACGGCTTGCAGAAAAAGCCGTCCTATTTCTTTAACAATGATTGAGGAGAGTATCATGAGATTCACAATGCTGTTGTTTGCTTTGTATGAGATTTTGAAACGCGCCTCTAAAAGAAACGTTGCGTACCGAAATTATATCGGCTCGATCCATCGGGTGAAGATTATGATCAAGACGGCAGACGGGAAAAGAGGCAGGCTTTTCATTTTCGATCAGGGTAAGGTGATGACGCAAAGCGGCGCAAACCATCCTTATGACGCGGCCATTGTCTGGGCTGACGCGAAGACAGGCTTCAAGGTGATGGCCTCGCAAAGCGATGCAGAACAGTTCAAAGCCGCTGCGACAGGCAAGATGAAACTAGACGGTATGGCGTTTTTCGCGCAATGGTTCAATGACGGTGTGAAACTGGTGATGTAAAAAAATTATTAATTTATTCGGAGAGGGGAATCCTATGGCTTTAATCAATGGCGGGCATCTGGTCGGAAAGTATTTAAAGGAAGTTGAGAAGGTGGATATTGTGTTCGGCATCTCCGGCGGGCACATCGAAGCCATGTTGGACGGCTTCACCCAGTATAACATCCGCACGATTGATGTGCGTCATGAACAGGCGGCGGCCATGATGGCGCATGCCTGGTCGGTTTACGCGGGGAAACCGGGCGTCTGTTTTCTTACGGCGGGGCCGGGGTTTGCCAACGGCCTCACCGGTATCGCCAATGCGTATCTGGACAATGCACCGTTGGTGGTTTTGTGCGGCAGGCATCCGCTCCGTGATGATCTGAAGGGGGCGCTCCAGGAAATCAAACAAATGGACATCGTCAAACCGATAACCAAATGGGCGGCCACCTGCTTCGACATCAAAAGGATTCCTGAATACCTTTCCATCGCTTTCCGTTATGCCGCTGAGGGAAGGCCCGGACCGGTATTCCTCGAATTGCCACCCGACATTCTCAGCATCACTGTGGAGGAATCCCAGGTTCCCATGCCGGTCTGCACAACGCGTAAATACCGGATGCATCCGGATGACAAGGATATAAAGGCCGCGGCAGAGCTGATCAACAGCGCCAAGAAGCCACTGTTCCTGGGCGGAAGCGGCGTAGGCCTGAGCCACTCTTCAGAGAGTCTCAAAAAGTTTATCGAAAAAACGGGCATCCCCTTTATGTTGATGAATTATGGCAGAGGTGAACTGCCGGACAATCATCCTAACTCGGTGATGGAGATGGGCAATCTGGGTCTGATGTTCGGCGTCGGGCAGGCGGATGTGCTGATAGCGGCGGGCCTGCGTTTCAACTGGACGTTTCAGTCGGGACAGTTGATTCCACCGTCAGTGAAACTCGTCCGGATCGATATCGATCCACATGAGCTCGACCGCAACTGTGCGGCGGATGTGGGTCTGGCCGGAGATATCGCTTCTGTGCTGGGTGAACTCACTGCGCATGTCCGCAATAACGATCACAGCCAGTGGGCTGAGACGCTGAAAGCGGCGGGGCGATCCGTCCTGGACTATGAACTGCGGATGCGGAAGACCTCCTCCGATCCCATTCATCCGATTCGTTTGGTTGCCCAAATTCAGAAGTTTGTTGGAGATGATGCGATCTATGTTGCTGATGGCGGCGATACCAGCTATTTCGGCCTGGCGTTTTCGACCAGTCAGAAGGCCGGTGTTATTGCCACGGCCGCCGGGCTTTTCGGTTGCCTGGGAACAGGCATTCCCTTTGGTATGGCGGCAAAGCTGGCCCGGCCCGATAAAAAAGTGGTCGTGCTCAACGGCGACGGATCATTCGGGTTCAACGCAATGGAATTCGATACGATGGTCCGTCACAACATTCCGGTGGTGTGCGTGATTAACAATGATTGCGCCTGGGGGATGATCAAACACAGCCAGGAGCTGTCCATCGGATGTGACCGTCTGCAGTGCGCGGAGCTGGGTACTCGGCACTATGAGAAAGTGGCAGAAGCCCTGGGCGGACACGGCGAATTTGTCACAAAGGACGAAGAAATTATTCCGGCTCTGACACGGGCCTTTGCTTCCGGCAAGCCCGCCTGCATCAACGTGATGACCGATCAGACGATCACCAGCCCGGCGACACCCTTGTTTTATCAGTCGTTGAAGATGGAATAATGCAACAGGGGATGTTTGAGGAGCTATTTGATGAAAGCACTTCAATTTAATGTCAATGTGCCGAAGTTTTTAATCATCCAGGCATTGCGGCTCATCAGTGGTAGCTTCTGTTACCGGGGTCCGTTTTCTACGGTAAAGCTTGTGAATAGGCCGGAACCGAAACTTCCATCGCCGGAGTGGGTAAAGATAAAAACAAAACTCTGCGGGGTGTGCGGCAGCGATATGAACCTAATTTTTTTGAAGGATTCACCGACCGCGTCACCTTTCACGTCCTTTCCCTGCGTGCCGGGACACGAGATTTGCGGTGAGATTGTGGAAACCGGCAGGGAAGTTAAGAATTGCAAAAACGGCGATCTGGTTGCTGTCCTTCCTGCTCTCAACTGTCATGCACGCGCTATCAAACCCATTTGCCGGAGCTGTGCCGCGGGATTAACGGCCAATTGCGAGAATTTCGCCGAAGGCACTTTTTCGCCGGGGATGTTCATCGGCATTTGTAAAGACATCAACGGCGGGTTTGCCGAGTATGTTGTGGCGCATCAAAGCCAAGTCTATCTTGTGCCCGCCGGTGTATCACCGGAATCAGCAGCCCTGGTGGAACCGCTGTCTGTGGGTTTGCAGGCTGTGCTGGACAATCGGCCGGATGACGCGGATAAGGTGCTGATTATCGGTGGCGGCGTTATCGGCGCCATGGTGGTGAAGTGCTTGCGGGCGTTGGATAGCGGCAGCGATATCACCGTTGTCGAACCTTCTGCTTTTGCAGTGGAGTATGTGAAGAAATGCGGCGCCAACCGGACCATCAGAGGCGGAATCATTGATGCGGCCATCGAAATTGCCGGCGGACGCGCCTATCAGCCATTGCTGGGAGAACGCGTTGTGATGGGCGGCTTTGACAAGGTTTACGATACGGTGGGTCATGCCGACACCTTGAATCTGGCCCTGCGTGTCACAGCAACAAACGGCAAACTTTCTGTCATTGGCATCGGCAAGGAAGTAAAGTTGGATCTAACGACTTTGTGGCTTAAACTCCAGAATGTCAAAGGTTGTTACGGTTACCGTTATAACAATATCGAAGGTGGTTGGAAGCATACTTTTGAAATGGCGCTTGATTTACTTTCATCTAAAAAAATACGGGTGGATGATATGCTTACCCACAAGTTCCCGCTGGAGCAATACCGGGAATTGATCGAAGTTAACTTAAAAAAAGGCGTCCACCGGGCTATGAAAACCGCTGTCAGCTTTGAATAGGATTTGAACTTGTTTATCATTTCTAATAACACACATACACGAGGACACAATCATGATCAACAAAGTAGTCGTAAAGTTTAAAGACGGCACCGCTTTAAAGGGGCAAATGAGTGATTTTTTTCCGAACAAAACTTCTTTTCATATGGAACAACCTGAAGGCGGTCGAGTTGAGATTCAGACGGAGACCCTTAAGGCGATTTTTTTCGTTAAAGATATGGCTGGTGACAAAGATCACAAAAAAACTTACGATGATAAGCTGGCAGGCGGAGGCCGAAAAATACAAGTGAAGTTTTTGGATGGTGAAACGATAGTGGGTTATACGATGGGGTATTCACCGGATCGTGCGGGCTTTTTTCTGCTTCCAGCTGATTCCAAGGGAAACAATGAAAGAATATTCGTGGTGAAATCGGCTACTGAAAAAGTTGAAATGATGCAGATGTAAATGACGGGTCAAACGAAACCCGTCAACCATCCATTTCCTTTAACACAGGTAGCCTGGCATCTCAGATCACCCTCAGGACCGGCAGTTCAAAAACGGCGAACCCCTTGCCTCCGAGTTTTTCAAAAAGGGCCCTCAATGATGCAAAGACAGATTCCTGGGTCTCGTCGTCGGCCACGATGGCCACAGCGTTATTGAATCCCGGCCACACGGAATCATCGAGCTTGGGTTCTGATCTTTTTCCCTTGCCCAACACCCTGTCCCATTTGGTGTAGCCGGCCAGGGGGAGCCTGCCGAGCATTTCCATGACCTCATCATCAAAGTCCACGTCATAAACGAGTATGAGCATCTTCATGCGCGCCTTCCTTCCTTTCTCTTCTCGAACATGTAGAAAATGGTCGGTATGAGAACCAGGGTTATCAGGGTGGATACGGTCAGGCCGGAAATCATGGTAATGGCCAGGGGGTTCCAGAACTCAGCGCCCTGTCCCCTGGAAAGTGCCATAGGCACCATGCCAAAGATGGTGGTCAGGGTGGTCATTATGATGGGTCTGAGACGGTGAGAACCAGCCTTTGTCACCGCATCAAACAAGGTTTCTCCCCGCTTGAGAAGCAGATGCGTATAGTCCAGGTACACGATTGCGTTTTTCACGACGATTCCCGTGAGCATCACGATACCCATGAAGGTCATCATGTCCAGGGGGATACTGAAGAGGAAGAAGGCATAGAGCACACCGGTGATGGCGAAAGGGACTGAGAACATGATGATGAACGGATCTCTCAGGTTTCCGTACAGGGCTGCAAGAACCATGTACACCAGGATGATGCCAAGAAGGAGGAGTCCGGTAAGATCCTTGAAGGCCTTTTGCTGCTCTTCCACGTCCGATCCGAAATTTGCGGTCATGCCGGGCGGAATTCCCAGGTTTTTGATGGCAGCCTCTACGTCTGCTTTGATATCTCCCAGTGATCTCTCAAAGGTGTCCGCCTCAACCTTGACGATCTTCTGCCTGTTCTTTCTTTGGATCTCCACAGGTCCATAGCCCTCCCTGATCTGCGCGATGTTGTCGAGTTTGATGCGCCTGCCGTCGGGTGTGAAAAGAGGCGCGTTTTTGAGCGTTTCCAGATTGTCTTTGTCTTTCTCACCAAGACGCGTGAATATTTCATAACTGTCTCCCGCATCCCAGAACTTGGTTGACTCAAG
>ENA-UOWG01003503-UOWG01003503.1-activated-sludge-metagenome-genome-assembly--contig:-NODE-3503-length-11918-cov-5.829723_pt1 | contig 11918 bp, 9 predicted proteins | sample MGYA00238147_ERZ761563 | MGnify/ENA primary metagenome ERZ761563 (study PRJEB28884, sample SAMN05720216) | anaerobic digester metagenome | isolation source: active sludge of municipal... | reverse complement strand
CACCGCGCCCGCCGGCCAACCCACTCTTACCTGGCCCTCCACCGCCGGCTTCCTTTACCAGCCTCAGTACAAGCACTCGCTCGCGGACGCCAACTGGTCCGACCTGAACGGCGCCACCAACGGAACGGGAGCCGATATTTCCGTGGTGGATCCGTCCCCTGCCAACGTGCAATTCTACCGCGTCCGCGCCGATTGAGGCCCGGGATTAGACGATGTATGACTGCTGCGATTCATTCTTCCAACCCCGCCGCGCCGCACGCCGGCGCAACCCGGGGGCAAACCACGAAGTCCGCCATGCTGATCCTGGCGGCGGCCGTCACTGTGAACTGCTGCGCCGCCGAGTTGCGCATCGGCACGGCCGCCATCAGCATCACCCCGGACCAGCCCGTGGCCCTCGACGGGCAGTTCAACCTGCGCGTCTCCCGGGGCGTGGACAACCCGGTCACCGCCACGGCGGTGGCCCTCGAGGCGCGCGTGGGCGATCGCACGACCGACCAGGCCATCTTGCTCTCCGCCGATCTCGTGGCGTTCCGCTCGTTCATCCCGCCGCGGGTGCGCGAACGCTTGCGCGCCCAACTGCCCGGCTTCGATCCGCGCAAACTGGTCCTGACCGCCACGCACACCCACACCGGGCCGGTTACCGAAGAAGGGAAATACGACATTCCGAAGGAGGGGGTAATGCCGCCCCGGGAATACGTGGAATTCCTCGTGGCGCGGCTGGTGGACGTCAGCGTGCGCGCCTGGAACCAGCGGCAGCCGGGCGGCGTAAGCTGGGGGCTGGGGCAGGCCGTGGTGGGCCACAACCGCCGCGCCGTCTATGCCAACGGCACCGCCCAAATGTACGGCGCCACCAGCACGCCCGAATTCCGCGGCATCGAGGGCGGCGCGGATCACGGCCTGGAATTGCTGTTCTTTTGGACGGCGGAAAAGAAGCTCCTGGCGGCCGGCGTCAACATCCCCTGCCCCTCCCAGGTGGTGGAAAGCCGGACCACGATTAACGCCGATTTCTGGCACGATGTTCGCGAACGGCTGCGCGCCGCCGCCGGGGCCGAACTCGGCGTGCTCGGCTGGCCCGGGGCGGCCGGCGATCTCTCCCCCCACTGGCTCTACCGCAAGGCCGCCGAGGAGCGCATGCTCAAATTGCGCGGGCTGTCGCGCACCCAGGACATCGGGCGCCGGATTGCGGGCGAGGTCCTCGAAGTCAGCGAGCTGACCCGCAGCGACATCCAGCGGGAAGTCCCCTTCGCCCACGAAGTGGCGGACCTGGTGCTGCCCGCGCGCAAAGTGACCGACGCGGAAGCCGCGGAAGCGATCAAGGAAATCGAGGCCCTCAAGGGAAAGAACGACGCCACCCGCCGCATAGCGTGGCACCAGGCCACCGTGGACCGCTACCAGGCGCAAGGGGACGCGCCCACCGTTACCGCCGAGGTGCATGTCCTGCGGATCGGGGATATTGCCATCGCCACCAACCCCTTCGAGCTGTTCCAGGACTACGGAACCCAAATCAAGAGCCGGAGCCCGGCCTTGCAAACGCTGGTGATCGAGCTGACGGGCGGCCCGAGCGGCTACCTGCCCACCCCGCGCGCCGTCGCCGGCGGCGGTTACAGCGCCATCGTCCAGAGCGGGCAGGTCGGCCCCGAGGGCGGGCAGGAACTCGTCGAGCGCACCGTGGAAATCATTAAACGCTTATGGAGCAAACCCGCCCCAACGCCCTCGCAGCCCTGAAAGCCAATCCCGCTTCCCCGCCCAAACCACGTCCGCGCACAATCCTGATCGCCGTCGTCTGCGCCGCCCTGGGAATCGGCGGCGCGGTTTCACCGGCGGCGCCCGCCCGGTCCTCCGCGGCGCGCTGGCAGCTCGGCGCTCCCATCATCACCTATTGGGCCGGGCCCGGTTCCCGAACGGCGGTGAATGAACAAGCCGCCGCGCAGCTTCGCGCCGGCGGCTGGAACCTTGCCTGGACCCAGCGGCCCGAGGATCTCGATCTCTACCACCGCCACGGCCTCCGGGTCATGCTGGAGATCGCAACGCCCGACGTGGAAGACCCCGCGCAGGCCCAGGCGCTGGCGGCGCTCATCGCGCGCGTGCGCTCGCATCCGGCGCTCTATGCCTATTACCTTGTGGATGAGCCCGGCGCGGGAGCGTTTCCCAAACTGGGGCGGCTCGCCGCCTGGCTGCGCCAGCGCGACCCGGCGCACCTGGCCTACATCAACCTCCTGCCCACCTACGCCAGCGACGGGCAGCTTCAAGTCAGCGACGATGCCGCCGAACGCGCCCGGGTGGGCTGCCCGCAGGACTTCGCCGGCCTCCAGGCCGACGACTTCACGGCGCTGCGCTACCGCGAACACCTCCGGCAGTTTGTCCGCATCGTCCAGCCCGATCTTCTCAGCTACGACCACTACCACTTCCTCAAGTCCAGCGACGGCCCGCAGTACTTCCTCAACCTCGCGCTGATCCGCGCGGCCGCGCTGGAAACCGGAAAGCCTTTTCTGAACATCATTCAGACCTGCGACTCTCCCGCCGAGGGCTGGCGCGCCCCGGGTGAAGATGAAGTGCGCTGGCTCACCTATACATCCCTGGCTTATGGCGCGCAGGGCATCGCCCATTTTCGCTACGACACCGGGCTTTGGCGGGACCCCAATGAGCAGACCATTCCCTTGCCGCTTTACTGGGCCGTGGCGCAGCTCAACCGCCAGTTCCTGGCCATCGCCACGGAACTCCAGCCGCTCAAATCGCTCGGGGCTTACCATTGCGGGACCATTCCCCTGGGCGGACAGGCACTGCCGCCGGAAAGCGCCTTTGCGACGGAACCCGCGACAGCGGAAACCTTGCTGGGCTATTTCGGAAAATCCGCCCGCCGCCCCACGCACGTGGTCGTGGTGAACCTGAACTATAAGAACGCGGCCACCCTCACCCTGAACGGCCCGGGACCGCTGGAAGTCTTCCACCCGCCCACGCGAGCCTGGCTCCGACCAGAGGGAGGCCGCCGCATCAAGCTGAATCTGCCCGCCGGCGGCGGCGGCCTGGTCGGCCTGAGGAAATAAACCGCTGTTCCCCGGCGCAAGCCCGCCAGGCGCGAGACGGGAGTTGCCGGGCAAGGGTGCGGAGACGGGCTTTACAGGGCGGGGCGCGGGGGCTAACGTGGCGCCGGGTGGACGTAGAAGGGCGGTGGCAATCGCCTTTCCCAGCCCATGACTTTCTGCCGCCTTAAGACAACCGAAAAATGGCCAGGCCAAAACCAGATTGCCCGCCGAACGCCCCGAAGCCCACGCTTCTGGTAATGGAGCTTTGGGGCCTGGGGGACCTGGTCATTGCGACTCCCTTCCTGCAAGCCGCCAGCCGGTCCTACGCGGTGACGCTGGTGGCCAAGCCGTACGCGGTGGACCTGCAAAAACGCTTCTGGCCGGAGGTGCGGGTGGAGCCTTTCGTGGCGCCATGGACCGCCTTCAAACACAAATACCGGCTGCTGCGCTGGCCCTGGCGGGAGATGCTCCGGCTGCAACGCCGGCTGGTCGCGAAGCGCTTCGATTTCGGCCTGTCGGCGCGCTGGGACCCGCGGGACCACGTGCTGCTGCTGCTGGCGCAAGCCCGGCGGCGGCTGGGATTCGCGCGTTGGGGAAGCCAAATGATCCTGAGCGCGGCCCCCGCCCGCCCGGACCCGACCGAACACCGCTACGAGCATTGGCGCGTGATGGCCCGGCAGTTGGGGATCGAGGTGCCGCCGCGCGCGGCGCTGGCGTGGCCCCGGTCGAACCCGGAAGGCGGGATTCTCGTGCATACCGGGGCCGGCCAGCCGGTGCGCGTCTGGCCGCTGGAACGTTACCACACGCTGGTTGCCCGGCTGCGCCGGAACCACCACTCCGTGCAAATCGCCTGCGACCCCGATCAGCGGGAATGGTGGGTAAAGGCCGGGGAAACAAACGTGGCAGCCCCCCGCACGGTGACGGAACTGTTCGCGCTGGTGGATCGGGCGGGCGCCTTCATCGGCAACGACTCGGGCCCCGGCCACCTGGCGGCTTTCTGCGGCGTGCCCACCTTCACCCTGTTTGGCCCGCAAATGGCTGAATGGTTCGCCCCCCTCAACCCCGCCTCGGAGTGGCTGGAAGGCAAGGCGTGTCCCTACAAACCCTGCTCGGATTATTGCCGTTTCCCGACGCCGCATTGCATGTTCAACACGCAGGAAGACGAAGTGGGCGCGCGGGTCGAGGCGTTTGTGGCGCGGGTGTTGCGGCGCCGGTGAGGCAGCGCGCCGCCGGAGGTTATCCGGGCAGCGAACGAACGGCCGCGGCGGGAACGGCGGCGGGCGGCGGCGTTTCGGCTTGCCTCAGGGCCTCGGCCATGGCGGTCAGATGGCGCGTGAGGGTGAAGTGGCGCAGGAAAATGTCCCGAAGTTCCTCGCCCGTTTCGGAGGTGATCAGGGCCAGGAGACGGTCGGCGGCTTGCTCCGGGGCGCGAATATCAACCAGGCCCGGGTAATTCGCCGGAAACAACTCCGGCAACGAACGCCAGCGGGTGGTAAGGATGGGCAGGCCAAAGGCCATCGCCTCAATCAGATTCACCGGCTGGTTTTCGTTCTCATAATACGTCGGGAAACAGAAGAGATCGGCCTCGCGCAGCCACTGGTTCTTCTGCGCGCCCGAAACGAACCCGAGATACTTGACGCAGGCGGCGAGGTCGGGCCGGGCAATCCGCTGGTCGAATTTGACCCGGGCCTCATTCGTGACGAAACCGCCGGCCACCACCAGGCGGAAAGCCACCGGCGACTGGCGCTGCTGGAGCCGCTCGTTCGCAAGCGCCACCGCGCTCAGCGTGTCGAACAATCCCTTCTCCGGAGTGCAATGCGCCAGGTACAGCACCTGGATCAAATGCGGTTCCGCGCCGGCCAGCCGGGCTTCGTCAGCTTCCAGGGGCTGCCGGGACAGGAGCTTTTGGCGGGCGGCAAAACGCGCCTTGCGCCGCGGCAAAATCTCCCCGGCAAACGCCGGGCAGGGATCCGCAATGCCATTGCTCACAACCCGGATTTGGCGGGAAAAGAGCTTCTCCGCGTCCGCGCGGTTGTATTGGGAGAGCACGATGCTCAGGTCCACCTGCTTCATCAGCCGGTACGTGAGCACGCGCCAGCGCATGGACACCGCCAGTTCCAGCCATCGTGCCAGCCCCGCCGCGTGCCAATGCAGGATCACCCGCTTGAAAAACGGCCGGCACAGCAGCATGACCAGCCAATCCCGGTACAGGGCCGACCGTTTTCCCGGGGCGGGAATGTAATAGAGATTCGTGACGCCGTAGCGGAAACGGCACCAGATGGCCTGCAAACAATAGCCCAGCAGCAGGATCAGCTTGCTGACCCGCAAATCGCCAATATTCTCGAGCTTCTGCGACAGCCGCGCATTGACATGGTAACACTCGATGCCGAAGGAAGTCTCCGGCCCGGAACCTGCCGCCCGCCGTTTCCGGCGGCGGTGGTCCCCGCCCAACCCCTCCAACAGAAGCTGCACCATGTAGCTCTGGCCATGATGCGGCGGCGGTGTGTGGGCGAATATTAACAGTTTCATGCAGCTCAACGCGAGAGCCCGGCTATGCCATCTCTGAATAAGCTAACACCCTACCCTACCTCGAATCCCGGCATCTGGGAAGTCTTTTATTGCTTCCGCCAACGCAAGCTAAACGCTGCCTCCCGGCGGCATCCCGTTCCCGACGCAACCAAACCCAGGCAGGAACCTGTGAGCAAAACCCAATTATAGTAATTAGCCAGTCCATCCGGACCGCCTCCGGACTGTCCAATTATTGGACACTTCCCTGTTTCCGAACTCAAAAGCCAATCCGAACGCCATTTTCAATCTAACTTACGCCATTCCAGCCTCATCCATAGCTGGCAGCTAGTCGTGTACAAGGGGTGTACAAGGGATGCTCATCGGGTGAACAAGCTTAAATCCTATGTACCTCCGGTGGGCATCCCTTGTACACCCCTTGTACACGGCGCTTTGGGAGGGGGTTGGAACGGTATTGGGAAGCTCTTGCTGGAGGAAAAACGCTGGATTGGGGGCTGGCGGGTTGGCTCAGCGGGGTTCGTGCCTGGGCTCTTTGACCGGCAATTGGCCCGAAGGCGCCGGCAACAATAGGCCTGGCCGGTTTTGCGGGAGTTGGGGCAAGCAGTGCTTGGAGAACCCGGTCGGGTTTGCCATACTCGCCGGCGTGTTCATCCGCCTGTTGATGATTGCTGCCATGACGTTATCGGCCCCTGCCGCATCCGATCGAGTTGCGCGGTTGACGCCCCAACTCGATGCGCTGTTTCAGAACTTTAACCAGCCGGAATCGCCCGGCGCCAGCGTGATGGTCATCCATCGCGGGAAGGTGGTGGTGGCGAAAGGCTACGGCCTGGCGAACGTGGAAGAGAAAATCCCGTGCGGCCCGGAGACCAATTATCGCCTGGCCTCCGTGACCAAGCAGTTCACCGCCATGGCGGTGTTGATCCTGGCCGATCGCCGGAAGCTGTCTTTTGAGGAATGTCTGACCGATTTCTTTCCGGAGTTTCCCGCCTACGGCCGGCAGATCACTCTGCGCCAGTTGTTGAACCACACCTCGGGGCTGCTGGATTACGAAGACCTGATCCCGCCGGGGACGGAGCTGCCGGTGCTGGATCGCGATGTGTTGCGGTTGCTGATGCGGCAGGACAAGACGTATTTCCCGCCTGGCACGAAGTATCGTTATAGCAATTCGGCCTACGCGCTGCTGGCCGAGATCGTGACGGCGCGCTCGGGCCTCACGTTTGCCCGGTTCCTGCAGCAGAACATCTTTCGGCCACTGAAGATGAAGGGGACGCTGGCCTACGAGGGGGGCGTGTCCGTGGTCGCCAACCGCGCGTATGGCTACTCGGCCGCGGCGGGAGGTTTTAAGCGAACCGACCAGAGCCTGACCAGTTCCGTGCTGGGCGACGGCGGCATTTATTCCTCGGTGGCGGATCTCTACCGATGGGATCAGGCTCTCTACACGGACAAGCTGGTGAGCCGGAAATTGCTCCAGCAGGCTTTTGCCCCGGGCCCGGCCACGGATTTGCCGGACACCCGCTATGGTTTTGGCTGGTATATCAGCCAATATCGCGGCGCGCGGGAAATCTGGCATCGCGGCAGCACGATCGGCTTTTCCACGCGCCTGGTGCGGTTTCCCGAGCAGCAGTTCACCGTCATTATTCTCACCAACCGCGACGAGGCCGGGATAACGGAGTTCGCGCACCGGCTGGCGGACTGGTACTTGTTTGACCGGCCGTGACGATGCGCGGGGTGGCGCGGGGGCGGCGCGCCCTGGCTGGCGTCCGCCGGGGCTTCAGGATGAACGCCGGTTTCCGCGGTTGTTGGCCAGGCCCTGGTTCCGGGCCAGCGACGCGAATATGCCGGCGAAGCAAAGGATGGAGAACACGATGAAGCCGGTCCGCATGGAGCGCATGAGCTGCGGGTAGTTGCCCGGGTGGATTTTTTCCTGCCCCATATAGATGGCCAGCAGCATCAGGGCAATGGCCATGCTCAGCGTCTGCCCCACGTTGCGCATGGTGCCCAACATGCCGGAAGCGTTCCCCAGTTGCCGTTTCTCGACCGAGCTCATAATGGCGTTCGAGTTGGGGGAGGAAAAGAGTGAGAAGCCCGCGCCCATCACCACCAGTATGACGGCGATAAATGTCACGGAGGTCTGTTCCACCAGGAAGCAAAGCAGGATCAGGCCCAGGGCGGTGATGGCCATGCCGATGGAGGCCAGGACGCCCGGGTTATGGTGGTCGGAGAGTTTTCCGGCGGCGGGCGACATCAGCGCCATGGTCAGCGGCATGGACATGAGGAGAAACCCGGCCTCGCGCGCGCCCAGGCCCTTGATGTACTGCAGGAAAAGGCTCAGGAAGAACCCGACGGCGCTGGTCGCGGCGTAATGGATCAGCGCCGCCAGGCTCGACAAGGCAAAGACCCGGTTGCGGGAGATCAGCGTCAGGTCGAACAGCGGATGCACCGCCTTTTTTTCCCGGATGACAAACAGCGGCATGAGCACCAGGCCGGCGCCGGTTAAAACCCAGCCGGCCGCCGCCGGCAGTTTTGAAAACCCATAGACCAGGGCCGCCATGGAGAGGCCATAGAGGACGGAGCCGGGCCAATCGAAGCTCTCGCCTTTGGCTTCCGCCCATTCCAGTTTCATTTTGCTGCGGATCAGGAGCAGGCTGGCGATTCCCAGGGGTATCAGGAAGGCAAAGATGCTCCGCCATCCCAGGTAGCGGGTGAACATTCCGCCCAGGAACGGCCCCGACGCCAGCCCCATATAGACCGCGGTGACGTTGATCCCCATGGCCCGGCCGCGTTCCCCGGGAGGAAAAACCGAAGTCAGGATGGCCATGCTGGTGCCGAACATCATTGCCCCGCCGATGCCTTGCAGGATGCGGACCCCGATCAGCCATTTGATATCCGGCGTGATGGCCAGCAGGAGCATGGTCAGGGTGAAGATGACCAGGCCGGCGGTGAACACCTTTCTCCGGCCCAGGATGTCCCCCGCCCTTCCCGCCGGGAGCAGCAGCATCGAAATCGCGAGCATATAGCTGTTGATGATCCAGCTCAGCATGACGGCGTTGAGGCTGAATTCCTCGCCGATGGAAGGCAGCGCCAAATTGACCGCCGACCCCATGAACGGCGTCAGGAAAGACGCGAAGGCGGTGACCGTCAGCACCGAACGCTTAAGCTCTTTTTCTGTCATTCTCCGTTGCGACGGCCAACCCGGGCGGCCTCCGGGCCGTCAGTGATCCACGCAAACTCCCTCATGGCCCGAGGCGGAGCAGGTTTGTCACCGGGTCGGTGGGGCGGGAAATGCCGGCGGCCCCGGCGGCATTGGGGATGCTTGCCGGCATCGGCAGGCCCGTCCCCATGACGGGATATCGCATTCGGCCCATAGTGATTGAGATTATTTTCACGCGCTGGTGTGACGGCCCTTATACCATCAAACATGAGGATAAAAATAGCAATAAACTGTTTTGGCGGCCGGCCCGGCCTGGCGCCGGCAGGCGCCGCGGGCGCGCGAAAAAGCCGGTGGCCGGCCGGCGCAGACGAATGGCGCAAGCGATGCCGCCGCGGCCGCGGTTTCCCCGCGTTCACCCGGGCGCGGGAAAATTGCGGGCCGCGCCGGGAACCGCCAATCCAAGCGGGATCGGCCCGCGGGGCAAGTCAGGCGGTCTGGATTCGCGCCAGCTCCTCCCGGTAGGCGGGAGGCAGTCCCCAGAGCCGGGCTCCTTCGACGAGCTGCTGTTTGTAGGCGGCGTTGGGCAGGGGCGGATGGGGCTGGCGATTGGCAAAGTAAAGCCAGACCCGCAAGCGTTTGCCCGGGTCGCCAGGGCGGCAGACCTGGCGTTGTTTGCGCACGTAAGCGTTGTCCGCCAGCGGCCGTCCGGGGCGGTAGCCTTCGCTTTCATCCAGGCGCTGCAGGTCGGCTTTGGAAATCGCAAACACGACTCCCCAGATGTTTTTGCCCGGCGCGGGAATCCCATCGCAAGTCCCGCAGCCCCGGTCCCGGGCCAGGCGGGTAAAGGCGAGCTGGTGGTTGGGCAGTTGGGCCACGGTCACGAAGCACGCGGAGGGGCAGCGGCGGACGAACTGCGCCGGATCCATATTGGAACCATAGGCAAAGTAGAGCATCTATCCCGTGTTCGGCCCCAGCCTAGCGCGGCGCCGCGCTTCGTCAAGGAACGGATTTGTGGTGGCTTGCGCAGGGACTTTGGCCTACCGTTTGCAGCCTATGAGACCGGTTCCGAAGTCATGAGCAGGCTGATCGCCATCGTCGGGCGGCCCAATGTGGGCAAGTCCGCCCTGTTCAACCGCATTGCGGGGCGGCGCATTGCCATTGTGCATGATCAGCCGGGGGTCACGCGCGACCGGGTTGCGGCGGAGGTGGAATGGCAGGGGCATCCGTTTACGCTGGTGGACACCGGGGGCATCGGCCTGCTGCGCCGCGAGAAAGCGGAGGACGTCATCGTCAAAGCGGCGCTGGAGCAGGTCGAACTCGCGATTGAAGCCGCCGACGTCATCATTCTGGTCGTGAACGTGCAGGAAGGCTTGCTGCCGCTGGATCGCGAGGCGGCGGCCCGGCTGCGGCGGAGCGGCAAGCCGGTGCTGGTGGCCGTCAACAAGGCGGATACCGATCGGGCGGAGAGCGGCGTGCCCGAGTTCGCGGCGCTGGGTTTCCCGCAAATGTTTCCGGTCAGCGCGATCCACGGGAAAGGCATTGAACCGCTGATGCAGGCGGCGATGAGCCGGCGGCAAAGCGGGGCCAGCCCGGCGGCGCCGGGAGTTGCGGCGGAAAGCCCGGGCGAGGTTCCGGGAACGGACGCGTTCTCCGCGCCCGGCGGCGCGCGTCCCGCCGCCCTGAAACTCGCCATTGTGGGCCGCCCCAACGTGGGCAAGTCCTCCATCATCAACGCGCTCACCCGGTCCGAGCGCGTGGTGGTGAGCCCCATTCCCGGCACCACCCGGGATGCGGTGGATGTGCCGTTCGAGGTCGAGACCGAGGGCGTGCGGCAGTCCTACGTGTTGATTGACACGGCGGGGCTGCGCAAGACCCGGCGCGTCGGCGATTCGATCGAGTTCTTCAGCGTCAAGCGCGCGGAGGAATCCATCGCCCGCTGCGATATCGTCATCCTGGTCCTCGACGCCGAGGCTGGAATTACGGAGCAGGACAAGAAGATCGCCGACCGCATTGTGGAGAACCACCGGGCCTGCATTGTGGTGATAAACAAGTGGGACCTGATGGATGACGCCGTTCGCGCGGCGCGGCGGCAGGAGATTCGCCGCCGGCAGAACCCGAAGGGCCGGACGGCTCCGAACGTGATGACCACGCTCGGCGAGTTTGGGCAGTGGGTGCAGGAGCGCTTGTTCTTTCTCGATTATGCGCCGGTCATTTTTACCTCGGCCAAGTCCGGATTTCACCTGGATCGCCTGCTCGAAGCGGTGCGCTACGTGGCGGCGCAGTTGCAACAGAGCATTCCCACCGCCATTCTGAACCGCACGCTGCGCGATGCCGTCGAACAGCGGCAGCCGGTCAGCGCCCAGGGGTATCGCCTGAAGTTCTTCTACGCGACCCAGGTGCGGCAGGCGCCGCCGACCTTTCTGCTCTTTGTGAACCGGGACGAGTTGTTTTCGGAGCCGTATAAGAAATACCTGGCGAACCAGATGCGGCAGGCCTTCGGTTATGAGGGCTGCCCGATCATTATCGTCGCCAAACCGCGCCCCAAAACCATTGCGCCGGTGCGGAAGTTTCGGGGGGCGGGCAGGCAAAAAACGGGTTAGGGGGCGCAATTTGTTTGCGGATGGGCCTGGGCGCCGGGAAATGGGTGTTTCGGGGCGGCTTCAGGGGGGTAATTTGGGTGATTTTCCTCAGGAAAACGGCGAAAAACTTTTTTTGCAGAAATGGCTTGTTTCCCCAACCCGTGGTAGTAGAGTTCAGAGTGTTACCCAACTAATAGGGTAGGCACAGGGTCGCGAGTCGGAGCTGGATTGCCTGCCTGATTGATGAATTTGAACCTAATCGCCGGGTGCTTTGCTGAGGGGGCTCAGCCGATGCAACCGGCAACGCAGAAGGAAAAAGATGATAGTTGCCAACGAACAAGGTTTGTCCAAGGCGCGTCCTGCGGGACGCCGCCGGGCCGCAGCGGTGACGGGAGCCCGCACTCCCAAAAAGCGCGCGAAGGCCGCGGCGGGGAAAACGCTCAAAATCGAGCGGTGGTTCAGCGATCCCAAGGTCAGCCCGTTCGACCAGGTTGAGTGGGAGCGGCGGACGGCGGAAATCACCGACGACGGCGGCAAGGTGATTTTCCGGCAGGAGAATGTCGCGGCGGTCCGAAGGGCTGGCAGGAACGAGATGGCTTCGCTTCGCTCGCCATGACGGGGGTAAGCACGTCATCGCGA
>ENA-UOWG01003498-UOWG01003498.1-activated-sludge-metagenome-genome-assembly--contig:-NODE-3498-length-11933-cov-16.134029_pt1 | contig 11933 bp, 11 predicted proteins | sample MGYA00238147_ERZ761563 | MGnify/ENA primary metagenome ERZ761563 (study PRJEB28884, sample SAMN05720216) | anaerobic digester metagenome | isolation source: active sludge of municipal... | reverse complement strand
AGGAACTTGCGGGCGCGGCGCAGATCGCGCGGGTCTTCCTCCAGCATGGTCAGAACCCGCCGGGCCAGCGCCACGATGCGCCGCAATCGGCTGTTGAGTTCGGCGTTGCGAATATTGCGGGTGGACTGTTCGATGACGGCGATGCTCTGCTCCGCCTGCGTCAGCGCTTCCAGCACCCGGTCAGTGACATCCACGCCGTCCCGGTCGGTGAAGCGCTTGGCGGCGAGTGGATCAAAACCGTAGCTCAGATAGCAGCCGAGCAGAGCGGCCAGTCCAAAAGCGACCGCCATCACCAGCGGTTGGCCCGCGCCCAGCCAGGCGGTGACGCCCGTCGCCAGAGCGATGACGCCCCCGCCCAGGGTTTTGAGCGGCCAGGGGGCTTTGGCGACCCGGCGGCGGTCGTATTCGGCTTCCGACAGAAGGCCCTGGCGCAGCAGCAGCGCCCCCACCAGAAACAGCGCATAACCGGCGGCGTTGCCGAGCAAGCCGCCCAGATGGCCGCGCGCCAGGGAGGCGATGGCGGCGAACAGCACCGGCAGGGGCAGCAGGAACATCAGAACGCCCTTGGGCGAGGGAAAACGGCCGGGAGTTTGCTGGTAGCGTTCGGCCATGGTGCGAATTCTCCGTTTTATCAGCAGAAGCAGAGCGGTCAGCGGGATCAGGACGGCGCCGGCCAACAACAGAAGGCGGCCCATAGGTGGATTCCGGGATCAGCGTGGCGTCAGCACGGTGGGTGTGGCCGCCGTGGTGGAACAGGACGCCACCAGCGCCTGACAGGAGGCGACGCCGACAGCGGCGAAAATCAGCAACAGGCCGATAAATTTGCGCAGAGAGGCGGGCATGGCGATAGATCCATTGAGTGATCGGTAATGCCGTTAACTATACAGGACTTTTATGTTCCGGGATTCTGACGCATCCAAAGACGTTCAGTTCAGATCAGGGTCCCGGAAGTAGCGGGCGCCCCAGTCAGCCTGGGTGGATACTCCCTTTTCGTTCAGGTTGTAAACCTTGATGCTGGGATCGTGGGAGGCGTCGGAGGGCGATCCAGTGGCGACGAACTGGCTCAGTCGGCGGGGATCGCTGAACACCAGCACCTGCCAGTACGGCTTCACCGAGACGCCAGGGCTGATGTCGGTGCGCGCCAAGCGCATGTAGGTCACTCGTCCGCCCCGCTTTTCCTGAACCATGCCGCGCCCGTGCGTTTCGGCCAGCACGGCGTTCAGACCGTTGATCTCGAACACCCCGTAGCCGGCGGCCTGTTCGATTTCGGTCCGGGTCTGCGGCTTGAGTTTGTGGAGCTGATTCAGGGTCCGGGTGCGAACCTTGAGAATGGCCTGTCGCTGTTCCTGACGGGCTTTCTCGCTCAGCTTGCCAGTCGGCAGCGTCAGATTGGCCGGTTTGGTTTTGGCGGAGTCGCTGGCGCAACCGGCCAGGAATGTGGCCAGCAGCAGGCTGGCAACGACCAGAGCGACGTTGCGCCAGGCGGATTGCTTCGCGCCCGGTGGGCATAGGAAGAAGGTGGTTTTAGTCATCATTCGGGAGATTGCGGATAAACCGGCATGGGCGGATGGTCAGGCGGGCCTTGTTCTCGCGCTTTGCCAGCATGGGCCACAGGGGGTGGGTCGCCAGTGGGCGGCGCCACGGAATGCAGGTTGAGATGCAGCGCCACCTTGGCCAGCATCTGTGCGCTGACCGGCGCGGTGATGAATAGAAACAGCGTCACCAGCACCTCATGCAGACTCAGGCCTGGGCCGTGCGCGCTGAAATACAGGGCGGAGGCGATGAGCAAACTGCCCACCCCCAGGGTCGTGGCTTTGGTCGGTCCGTGCAGCCGGGTGTAGAAATCCGGCAGCCGGGCCAGGCCCAGCGAACCGAGGAAGGTGAAGCCGGCGCCGATCAGAATGAGCAGGGAGAGCAGAACATCCACCATAGCCGTCACTCGATGATGTCGCCGCGCAGCAGAAACTTGCCCAAGGCTACTGTGCTGACAAAGCCCGTTAGAGCAATCAGCAGCGCCGCCTCGAAATAGAGGGTGCTGGCGCGATGGATGCCCAGCAAGACCAGCAGCGCGATGGCGTTGATGTACAGGGTATCCAGGGCCAGGATGCGGTCCGGCGCGCTGGGGCCCGCCAACAGTCGCCAGCAACTCAGGGCGAACGCGGCGGCAACCAGGGCGAACGCGATGGGAATGACGATGCTCAGCATGGTTCGAAAATCTCCCGTAACGGGGTTTCATAGCGGGCCTTGATGATCGCCGCCAGTTGATCGGCATCGGCCACATCGAGCGCATGCACCAGCAAGTACTGGCGATCCAGCGTCAGCCGGGCCGATACCGTACCCGGCGTCAGGCAAATCGTGCTGGCCAGCAGGCTGATGGCGAGATCGGAGGTCAACGCCAGCGGCACCCACACAAATGCGGGCCGCAGTCGTTCCGGACGCCCGATGATCAGCCGCGCTACCGCCAGGTTCGCCGTCAGAATGTCGTACAGCGCCACACTGATAAAGCGTAGCAGGGCGAGCGGCCGATGGATGCGCACCGGTTCCGGCCAGAATCGCCGGCTGAACAGGGCAATCGCCCAGCCCAGCGCCAAGCCCAGCACGATCTGGCCGGGCGCAGTGCTGTTGGCCAGCAGCAACCAGATCAGGGCCAGGGCCAGGGTCAGCCAGGGGTGCGGCAACAAGCGACGCATCAGGGCGATCCTCCCGGATTCAGAACGGCCTGAATATAGAGTTGTGGTTGCCACATCTGTTCAGCGATGGCGCGCGCCTGGTCAAACAGTGGTCCCGCGCCGACCGTCAACCCCAGCCCCAGCAGCAGCAGGCCGATGATTGGAACCAGTTCGCCAATCCCGTTCGATGGCGTTCCAGGAACTTCCAGATTGGGGTCGGCCCGGTAGAACAGCAGGCTGCCGGTCCGCGCCAGCGCAATCAGGCTCAGCAGACCGGCGGTCAGCACTGCCCCCATGACCCAGGGCCACTGCGGATGAGCCAGCGCCGCGCGCAGGGTCAGGAACTTGCCGAGAAAACCGGAGAGCGGCGGCAGGCCGGCTACTGCTACCGCAGTGATGAGGAACAGCCCGCCGAGCCGTCGAGAGTCCGCGAGGGCGGGGCCGAGAGCGAGGCGGTCTCCCACGCTGTCGCGCTGCCGGGCGATGACATCGGCCAGCAGGAACAGGGCGGCGGCGGCAAACGTCGTATGGGGCAGATAATACAGCCCAGCGGCGATGCCGGCGCTGCTGGTGAGGCCAAAGGCGGCCAACAGCGAACCGACGGAGGCCACCACCAGATACGCCGTTTGCTGGCGCAGGCCGGTGCTGGCGACCGCCCCCAGCATCCCGATGATCAGAGTCGCCAGGGCCAGCGGCAGCAACCAGGGTTCGATCAAATCCGCCGCTGGCCCCGCGTTCGCGCCGAATATCAGGGTGTAAACGCGCAGGATGCTGTAGGCCCCGACCTTGGTCATGATGGCGAACAGGGCGGCGACCGCGGCGCTGGTGTGGGTATAGGCGGCGGGCAACCACAGGTAGAAGGGCAGTAGCGCCGCTTTGAGGGCGAACACCCCAAACAGCAGCAGTCCCGCCGCGCGCACCAGAGCGACGTTTTCCGCCGGCGTAGCTGCAACCTTGACCGCCAGATCCGCCATGTTCAACGCGCCAAGAACGCCATACAGCGTCCCTACCGCGAACAGGAACAGGGTGGAGCCGAGCAGGTTGATGACGACGAAATGCAGCCCGGCCCGGGTGCGCTCCCGCCCGCCGCCGTGCAGCAGCAGGCCGTAGGAAGCCAGCAGCAGAATCTCGAAAAACACGAACAGGTTGAACAGGTCGCCGGTCAGGAACGCGCCGTTCAGGCCGAAGAGTTGGAGCTGGAACAGGATATGGAAATGTCGCCCGGTTGCATCATCGCCGCGAATCGCATAGAGCAGCGCGAACAGGGCCAGCAGGCTGGTGATGACCAGCATCCAGGCAGTCAGCCGATCCGCGACCAGCACGATACCGAAGGGCGCCGGCCAGTGGCCCAGCGCATAGACCAGGATGTCGCCGGCGCTGACCGCCGCCATCAGCGCCAGCGCCAGTCCAACCTGGCCCAGGACGGCGACCAGGCTTACCCAGCGGCGCAATCGCAGGTTGGGATGGCGCAGCAACAACAGCAGGATGGCGGCCAGCAGCGGTAGCAGCGCAGGCGCGATAACCAGAGGGTTCATGGCGCGTTTTCCCCGTCCACATGGTCATTGCCCAGCTCGGCGCGGGCCTTGAGCGCGAGCACCAGGGCAAAGGCGGTCATAGCGAACCCGATGACGATAGCGGTGAGCACCAGGGCTTGCGGCACCGGGTCGGTGTAACCGGATGCGTTAGGCGCAATCACCGGCGGCTGACCCAGGGTGAGGCGCCCCATGGCGAACAGGAACAAGTTGACCGCATAGGACAGGAAGGTCAATCCCAGCACCACCGGGAAAGTCCGGGCGCGCAACACCAGATAAACGCCACTGGCGGTCAGCACGCCGATGATCAGGGCGATCAGGAATTCCATCAGAGTGCATCCAGGCGTTTGCTTTCGCCCATGGCAGAGGGGTGAGGGGCCAAATCCGCCTTGGTGGGCGGACTGACATGGTGGATCAAGCCAAGGTGAATCAGGATCAGCAGCGTCGCCCCGACCACCACCAGATACACCCCCAGATCAAAGGCCATGGCCGAAGCCAGGGCAAAGTCGCCCACCACCGGCCAATGCCAGTGGCCGAACGTAGACGTCAGAAATGGATCGCCGAACGCGAGGCTGCCCAGGCCGGTGAGCGTGGCGATGAACAGCCCCAGGCCGATCAGAGCGTGCAGATTCCAGGGTAGACGGGCATGGGTCCAGGCGATGCCATTGGCCAGGTGTTGAATGATCAGCGCCACCGCAGTGACCAGACCGGCGATGAAGCCGCCGCCCGGCAGATTGTGGCCGCGCAGGAAGAGGAAAACCGAGGTCAGCAGGGCGAGCGGCAGCAGCAGGCGGGCGATGACCGCCAGGATGATCGGATGGCGGTCGGCATCCCAGGGCCGGCCAGCGGCGTCCCGTTCCGGCCCCGCTAACTGGAGGCGATCCAGCAAGGCGTAGATGCCGAGGCTGGCCAGCGCCAGGACGCTGATTTCACCCAGGGTGTCGTAGCCGCGAAAGTCCACCAGGATGACATTGACCACGTTGTCGCCGCCCCCGCCCGGCGCGCTGTTGGCGAGGAAATAGTCGGCGAGGGTGGTTTCATAGGGCCGGGTGAGCACGGCCCAGGCCAGCGCCGCTGCACCGCTGCCCGTCGCCGTCGCCAGCAGCGCATCGCGGCCCCGTCGCCACCGCGCCGATTCAACCGGACTGGCGGACGGCAGGAAATACAGCGCCAGCAGCAGCAACACCACCGTCACCACCTCGACCGCCAGTTGGGTCAGCGCCAGGTCAGGAGCGGAGAACTGGGTGAAAATCAGCGCCGTCCCCAGCCCGACCGCACCCATCAGAATCAGCGCCATCAAACGCTGGCGCTGCAGGATGATCGCGCCGACCGCCGCCGCGATCAGACCCACGGTCACCAGCAGGCTGACACCATCCGCCGGCAGCCGGGCGCGCGTACCCGTCAGCGGCGAGGAGACACCGCTGAAACCGGCGATCCCCAGCGCCAGCGCCGACAAAATGAAAATGAATAAAAGACGTTGCAACGAACCGGTATCAAGCCGCCGCGTCACGGCGCTGGCCAGAGCGAACAGGCCATTCAGCAAGCAGTGGTACAGCGATTTGGCCTCCCATCGGTGTTGATGGCGCTCATAAAAAGCGAAGAGCGGTTGGCGCCCCAGATAGATCAACCCGCCGCCGATCAGAGCGATGACGCTCATCCCCAACGCTGGGGTGAAGCCGTGCCAAAGAGCCAGGTCGTGCTCCGGCGGCGGTCCCTGCAAGACGCCAGTGACCGCCATGGCCAGAATGGGCTCAACGGTCAGGGCCGGCAGAATGCCTACCAGTAAACAGAGGGCCACCAGCGCCTCTACCGGGAACTGCATCCAGCGCGGCGGCTCGTGTGGGGTTTTGGACAGACCAATCGGCTCGCCATTGAAGAACACGTCGTGGATGAAGCGCAGGGAATAGGCCACAGCGAACATGCCGGCCAAGGTAACGACCGCCGGCAACAGCCAGCCGACCGGCGGCTGGCTGGCGATACCGACCGCCTCGGCGAAAAACATCTCCTTGGACAAAAAGCCGTTCAACAGCGGTACGCCGGCCATGGCCGCTGAAGCTACCATGGCGAGCAGGCCGGTGTAGGGCATGAACCGCCACAAGCCATTGATCTGGCGCATATCGCGGCTGCCGGTCTCGTGATCAATGATGCCGGCGGCCATGAACAGCGACGCCTTGAAAGTGGCGTGGTTGATGAGATGAAACACCCCGGCCACAGCCGCGAGCGGCGTGCCGATGCCGAACAGCAGCGTGATCAACCCCAGATGGCTGATGGTGGAATAGGCCAGCAGTCCCTTGAGGTCGTGCTGGAACAGGGCGACAAAAGCCCCCAGCAGCAGGGTGGTCAACCCGACGCCGCCAACCAGCCAGGACCATTCCGGCGTGCCCGACAGGGCGGGGAACAGCCGCGCCAGCAGGAACACGCCCGCTTTCACCATCGTCGCCGAATGCAGATAGGCCGATACCGGCGTCGGCGCGGCCATGGCGTTGGGCAACCAGAAGTGGAACGGGAACTGGGCCGATTTGGTGAAGGCGCCGAGCAGCACCAGCACCAGCGTGGGCAAATAGAGCGGATGGGCGCGGATGCGGTCGCCGGCGGCGAGGATGACCGACAATTCATAACTGCCGGCGATCTGGCCGAGCAATAAAAAACCACCCAGCAGGGCCAAGCCGCCGGCGCCGGTGATGGTGAGCGCCATGCGGGCGCCGTTGCGGGCTGCGCTGTCCTGTTGCCAGTAACTGATCAGCAGGAAGGACGCCAGGCTGGTCAACTCCCAGAAGATCAAGAGTTGAATGAGGTTCTCGGACAGCGCCAGGCCCAGCATTGAGCCCATGAACAGCAGCAGGCGGGCGTAAAAGCGGCCCAGGCTGTCGTTCGGCGACAGGTAGTAACGGGCGTAAAGGATGACCAGCAGGCCGATGCCCAGAATCAGCAAGGCGAACAGGAGGCTCAGCCCGTCGAGACGGAAGGCGAGATTGAGACCGGCGGCCGGCATCCAGGAGAACCGCTGGATTACGGTGTGACCAGCGAAAGGCGCGGTGATCAGCGGTAGCAGCCAGGCCAAAGTCAGCAGGGTTACAGCGCCCGCCGCCCAGGCGGCGTGCAGTCGGCCCCGCCGGGAAATCCACGCCGCCAGCAGAGCGCCCAGGAAAGGCGTGAGGATGACCAACAATAGGCTCATACGCTCCAGCATAATCGTCTCGCGGGTTAATCCACCAGCGCCTGGTAAACCAGTTGCCGGAGTTGAGGGCGGAGTGGATGGGTGCTGGAAGGGAACAACTGGGTGAACAGCAGCGCGGTGATGTCCTCGACCGGGTCTACCCAGAACGCCGTGCTGGCGGCCCCGCCCCAGGCGAATTCGCCGGGTGAGGACAGCACCTTGTTGGCGACGGGATCGAGCGTCACCGAAAAGCCCAGCCCGAAGCCTATGCCGGCGAACGTGGTTTCAGCAAAGATTGGTCGGCCAACGGTTTCCAGATCGGCCCCGCCGGGCAGGTGATTGCGGGTCATGTAGCGCACGGTTCGGTGGCTCAACAAGCGAACGCCGTCCAACTCGCCGCCCCGCCGCAGCATCTGGGTGAAACGATGGTAGTCGGCGGCGGTGGAAATCAGCCCGTCGCCCCCCAGGCAGCAGATCGGCGGTTGCCGCGCAACGCGGTCCATAGCGTCATTGCGCACGGCGCGCAACGTATCGGGTTGAGGTGAGTAGAGCGCGGCTAACCGGCCAACATCCGCTTCGGACACCCAGAAGCGGGTATCGTTCATGCCCAGCGGCGCAAAGATGCGCTCGGCGAAAAACCGGTCGAGCGACTGGCCGGAGATGACTTCGATCACCCGGCCGAGCACATCGCTTGCTACCGAATAGTTCCATTCTGCGCCTGGCTGGAACAGCAGGGGCAGACCGGCCCAAACGTCGCAACAAGCGGCGAGGTCCATTCCGGCCGGTGGCCCCCATTCAAAACCGGCGGCCCGGTAGAGCGCATCTACTGGATGGACGTGGTGGAACCCGTAAGTCAGGCCGGCGGTATGGGTGAGCAGGTGCCAGAGGCGCATCGGCTCCCTGGCCGGCTCGGTCACCGGTTTCAGCGCCGACCCGCTGCGGTAGACGCGCACGGCGCCAAAAGCCGGAATGAAGCGGCTCACCGGGTCCTTCAGCTCGAAAGCGCCTTCCTCATACAGCATCATCGCCGCCACCGCCGTAACCGGTTTGGTCATCGAGTAGATGCGGAACAGGGTATCCCGTTCCAGCGGCGCTCCGGATTCCAAATCCCGGCAGCCATACGCGCCGAGATAAGCGATTTTGCCGGCCCGGCTGACCAGGATCAGCCAGCCCGGCAGCCGCCCGTCGTCCACGTAGCGGGCGAAATGGGTGTCAATGCGCGCCAGCCGTTGGGCGTCGAATCCCACCTCGTCCGGCTCCACTTCCACGTTCAGTTGGGTCATGCGGCTTTTTCCTCAACAGTTGGGCGTTGGGTTGACGGAATGATCACCGTCGCCACGCAGCCGTATCGTCCTACGACCGCTCCGGTTCGGGTTTGCCATCGCTACGCCGGACGGGACGGGGCGGCCGATTCTTGGTCTCGTTGCTAAACCGGAATCGTCCCGCCAACACACAGCCCTTCATGCCGGGATCGCAGGGGCGATTTTGTACATGCTGGCAAATCCCGTTGAGTTCATGCGGACAACCCCAACCACCGGCCATAGTGATTACCTCTGGAGCAGGAATTACGCAGAACGCAAGCGCTCCGCCGTTGAGTTCATGATGTCAGGATCATAGCGAAGAATTTGGGATTGACACTACTGCTGTGCGCCCATCATCGCCTCGAAGCCGACGATAACATCCAGCAACTCGGTGGTAATGGCTTCCTGCCGTTGCTGGTGATAGAGCGTGTGCAACGCCGTCAGCTTGTCCTCGATGTTGCGTTCGGCGTTTTGCATCGCCAGCAGGCGGCTGGCGTGTTCGCTGGCCAGGGATTCGGCGCAGGCGCGGAAGAAGGTAATAAATAGCCATTCGCTCAGCAGGGTGGCCAGCAGGGTGGCCCGGTCGCCGTAATGGCCAGGCCGGGAGCGCCCTGGCCACGGTCCCGGCCCTTGCAAGGTAATGGGATCAAGGGGTAACAGCGCCAGCGTGCGCGGTGTGGGGCGCATTCCGGCCTGCGGCCGTTGCTGACACAACAGCAGGCGTTCGATATTCGCGTTCCGCCATTGCTCCAGCGTCGGCAACATCTGGCGCAGGGTGGACACGATGCCGGTCGCGGCAGCGGGGGTATAGAACGTCTGCTCAGGGGGCAAGCCCAGACGGTCCAGCGCCGCCGCCAGCCGGACGCCCACCGCCAGAATGCGATAACCGTGCGCCGGGAATTCGGCCAGCGTCGCGTGAACCTGTTCGGCCAGGTCTTCGTTGAAGCGTCCACACAGGCCATGATCGGAACCGAACGCCACCACGCCGATGACGGGTTCTCTAATTCTTGATGCAGCCAGGTCGGGATGAGGGCGAACCGGAGTCGCTTCATTCCGCAGCGCCGCCAGTCCCAGCCGCACCGCCCGCTCGTAATCGGCAACCGCCGTGACCGCCTGTTCGTACTGGCGGATGCTCACCGCCGCCAGAGTTTTCATGGTGCGGACGATGCCTTGCAGGTTTTCCACCGTGGCGACGGTGCGACGCAGGCTGTCCAGGGTCGGCATGGCGGCGGGATTTACGCCCCTCGCCCGCTGGTGGGAGAGGGGTTGGGGGTGAGGGTGGCGCGATTCGCCAGCGCCGCGCGCATCACGCCGAGCAGCGCGTTGCGATCTTCCGCGCTCAGGTCGGCGCCTGCCGTAATTTGCTGGCTGATCCCGGCGCAGTGAGTAGCTACTGCGGCCCGCGCCAGGCGTTCCGCCGCGCTGATCTGTTCCAGCGGTACGGCGTCGAATACGCCCTGAGTCACGGCTAATAAAACCGCGATTTGTTCCGCCGCCGGCAGCGGTTGATATTGCGGCTGCTTCAACACTTCTCGCAATCGCTGACCCCGGTCAATGGCGCGGCGGGTGGCGTCGTCGAGCCGGGTGCCAAAACGGGCGAAAGCTTCCATCTCCTCGAACTGGGCGTAGGCCAGCCGCAATTCCCCGGCTACCGCTCGATAGGCCGGCAACTGCGCCTTGCCGCCCACTCGCGACACCGACTTGCCGATGTCCACCGCCGGCCAGATGCCTTTGCGGGCCAGCGTCGGCGCGAGATAAATCTGCCCATCGGTGATCGAAATCAGATTGGTGGGAATGTAGGCGGCGAGATTTTGCGCCTCGGTTTCGACAATTGGCAGCGCCGCCAGCGAACCGCCGCCGTGTTCCGGGCGCAGGCGGGCGGCGCGTTCCAGCAGGCGGGAGTGCAGGTAGAAAATATCGCCGGGAAAGGCTTCTCGCCCCGGCGGCCGACGCAGCAGCAGGCACAGTTCCCGGTAAGCCTGGGCGTGGCGGGTCAGATCATCGTACACGATCAGCACATCGCGGCCCTGGGCCATGAACCATTCGGCGATGCTGGTCGCGGCGTAAGGCGTGACCGCCTGCAAGCCCGGCGGGTCTTCGCCGGCGGCGACCACGACCACGCTGTAGGCCAGCGCCCCCCGCTCGCGCAAGGCGGCGATGACCTGCGCCACCGCCGCGCCGCGCTGGCCGATGGCGCAGTAGACGCAGATCACGTTCTGATCGGCCTGATTGAGAATGGCGTCCACCGCCAGAGCGGTTTTGCCGGTCTGGCGGTCACCCAGAATTAATTCCCGCTGGCCGCGCCCAATCGGAATCGTTGCATCCACCGCCTTGATTCCGGTCGCCAGCGGCACGCTGACCGGCGCGCGGGCCAGAATCGGCGGCGCGGGCCGCTCCGCCGGCCAGCGTTCGCTCGTGGTCACGGGACCGCCGCCGTCCAGCGGCTCGCCGAGCGCGTTCACCACCCGCCCCAGCAAGGCCGCACCGACCGACGTATCCAGCACCCGCCCGGTGCGTTCCGCCGCCGCGCCGGCCCGCAAACCGCCCTGATCCCGCAACAGCACAATGCCGACTTCCGCGACATCGAGGTCGAAGGCGATGCCAGTCGAATCGTCGGCGAAGCGGACCAGTTCCATCGCCGCTACCCCCGGCAGGCCGCGTACCCGCACCACGCCTTGGCCGACGGCGGTGACGGTGCCAATTTCCACCGGGTGCACGGGTGGGCGGTAGCCGCTCAGGGCAGCGTCAAAGCCAGCGAACCAGTCCGGCAGGATCATGAATGGTTGTTACCGCCCGGCGGAATCAGCGCCTGCAATTCGGCAGCGAACCCGTCGAGGTAGCTTTCCAGCGTCCAGGCCAGCCGCTGGCTGGGCGTTTCCAGGGTGATGCCCAAAGGCGCAGCGGGATCGGAACGGAAATCCGGCTGCAAATCGGCGTTCAGAAGTTGCCGTAACCCGGCGGTCAGGGTCTGCTGTTGGGATGCCGGCAACGGAAAGGCGGTGCGGATCGCGCAACTCTCACGCGCCGCTTGAGCCAATGCCTGCCGGGTTTCGCCGTCCAACTCTTGCAGCCGCGCCAGCAGGGCTGAAGCGATATGCGCTTCCAGTTCGGCATCGCCCAGGTCGCGCAGCGCGCGCCGGGCCAGCGCCAGCAACCGCTGACTGGCCTCGCGTTGCAACGTCTGCCGCTGATCCTGTTGCTCTCGCGCCAATTCCGCTTGCCAGCGTTCCCGCGCTTCATCCACTTCGGCCCGCGCCTGGGTCAACCAGAGTTG
>ENA-UOWG01003493-UOWG01003493.1-activated-sludge-metagenome-genome-assembly--contig:-NODE-3493-length-11946-cov-4.608443_pt1 | contig 11946 bp, 12 predicted proteins | sample MGYA00238147_ERZ761563 | MGnify/ENA primary metagenome ERZ761563 (study PRJEB28884, sample SAMN05720216) | anaerobic digester metagenome | isolation source: active sludge of municipal... | reverse complement strand
AATCCGAAATTTTAACAGGTGTTTCCTTGTCTATCATCCCGTAGGCTAAATCATAGGCTGAATCCTTTTTCCTAGAGGCCACCTGAGATGCCGTCTTAACTGCGTCCTGTATTATGGTTCCGGCTTCTTCTCTTGATATTTTACCACCGCTATTGCTAACCAATTCATCTACCGCTGACTTGAATGAGGCAACCTGACCTTTCCTAAATTCAAAAAGCCTTTCCGCCCCGCCAATGGTTTTAGAGGCCACACTTTCCAGCAGGGAGTGAGATTTTTTACTGGTTATATCCGCAGGTGTATAGGGAACATTGTATTTATCAAAAGTTTCCCTAAGTATCTTCTGCTGCGGGGTTAATTCAGTTCTGCCTAAAACCTTGCCTACACCAGCAAATATGCCACGCCCAAGCCCCTCTAATCCGGCACTAGCCAGAAATTCTTTGCCAGTTCTTGCTATGCTCTCTCCAAATGTCTTAGGTGCGCCCGGCTCGCCAAAAGCGGCCTGAGTAGCCTGTCTTGCTATCTCAAGGCCAGCCCCGGTAGCCCCTCCCAATGCTATCCCAAGCGGCGTAGGGGCCTTAGCGTATTTAAGCCCTACTCCCGCCTGTGCTAAACCAGTTGTAATAGGGCCAAATGCCTTTTCACTAGGATACTCGCCTCTTATCCCTTCCTGTCTGGCAATAGGCCGTCCGTATGGGTCCTTCCCTTTTAATTCAGGTGTTTCAACGGCTTTAGATTCCTCATCCGACCCTGATTTGGAATCCAAAAATGAAAGCCTCTCCATCTGCTCATCAGTCAGTTTTTTTGAACTGGACAGTTTTTGATATTCGCTAAATTCAGAATCAGAGAGAGCCATATTATTGTTTCACCCATCCTTTATCTGTTTTTACCCAAGTAGCATCACCTACTTTCTTGGATTCTGCTGGCTTAAGGCTAGTGCCACCCTTTGAAATAGGAACGGTTAATTTACCGGCAGAAATAGCTGCCGTTCTGGACGCTATAACTTTTTGAACCTGTTTGAACTTATAGTCTATTTCCTCATCGGTATCATATAGCGACGGCAAAGCAGATTTAATTCTGGAAATATCTTGGTCTGTTAAAACACCACGCTCTCCACCATATTCCCTAGACAGATTACCCAAGAATGAATCAATGCTGTCTATATATGCTTTCTTATCAGGGGCCGCGCCGACCTTAGCCTTTACAAAGTTTTCAAATCCTTTTAGCCTTTGCATAGGCCCACTTTCAGGCTCAAATCCCTTAGCCGTATTAAACATATCTGTCATAATCTCATTTACGGCATTTAGGTCTTTTGACTTTTGTGAACCAGTTACCGCTGAAGACATAGGAGTAGTTATCAATTTTCCAGTTGAAGACTTCTGATAGTACCCTATTTCATCCCCGGATTCATTATATATTGGCTGTGGCTCACTATAAGTCATTCTCTCCTGCCTAGACTTAATCCTTCCATAGACACTAATTATCGGGCCACTTGGTTTTCCTATTAGATTGCTTTTTTCTATTCCAAGTGTTTTTGAATAATCATCTAGTAGTGGGTCTTGAGCGGTTATCCTATCTAATCTGGCCTCTGCTGTTTTTCTTGCTTGTTCACCCCTTTCGGCAATTCCAGCGGCCTGTTTTCTCTCCTGAAGAAGCACGTTGAATATATCCCTGCTTACACCTGCGGCTTCAGGCAGTCCGGCGGGGATAGCCTCATATTTACGCACAACGTCTTTTCCAGAAAAGCCAGCACCTAGCCCTCTAACTATATCTGCGAGATAATCTTTGCCTGTGTATTTTTCTTTTTCAGCCATAAATTCCTCACTTAGAACAGTAACAACGGAAGTGCCTGTGCCACGTCTTCTGCCCCTGTGGTTATGCTGTCTATTGCTTTCTTTTCAAAAGCACTTCCAAGCCGAGTAGAGAATCTACCCGCTTTCCTAGCGGCGGCACGTTCACGTTCACCTATTCTCTCAGTGGCGGCAAGGCGTTCAAAGAACTGCTCTCTCTGCTGTTCCAACTGCTTTTCCTGTAAAGCCCTATCTAAAGCGGCCTGTTCAGTTCTCCAATCACGTTCCTCACCAGTCAGGCGTTCACCACGTTTAGCCTCAAGACCCTGTAAAGCTATATTGCCTAGCATTGACTGTTGCCTTTCTAAAGCGGGGCCTAGCAGACTGGTTATGCCCTCCCTGAGAGCCGAGCCGGTATAGAGCCGACCCATAGCGTTTATGCCCTCAAGGAACTGCCTCATCTGTTCCTGTTCCTGTCTTTCCTGACCTATCTGAAGCTGGCCCAGCATCCTCTGGCTATATTCTTCAGGCAGGTATTCGCTCTGCGGTAAATCAAGACCGGCAAGAGGGTTCTGCCCTCCGTATTCCTGTCCTTTTGAAAGCGGTATAACCGGCATAATAAACCTCCGTTATGGCTGTAATGCTTGTGTCGTAGTCCAGTATAATCTATACCCCAGGATTTCCCAAGGGTCTGTGCTTGTGTTTGAGAACTTTACGTTGAAGTATTTAGCCCTCTTGTTTCCGCTTGCCGTAGCAACCGGCAATCCTTTGACTCCAAACGGCTGAGAAGTGCTTACATTCACATCCCAAGACTTGCTTGCCGTACCATCGGCGTATAACGTTGTGGTAACAGTGGCGTTATTGTTGGGGAACGTAAGGAATATATTGTCTACTGTCTTCAGGTAATCGTCCGAATTGAACAGATAGTCCTTGCTTTTCCAGTAGGATTCTATATCACTCCCACTGTCTGAATAGCCAGTATCCTGTTTCCGTATGAATCCGCCATTGGTCTTTATTGAATCTCCGGTGTAGAACTCACCCGATATCAGGGCCGTACTTCTAGCGTTAATACCTACCAGTTTAGTCCAAGCCCCGTTTGAATCCATAACATATCCGACATTATTCTCTGTTCCATCCCTATCTTGCCCAAACCAGTAGTAGCGATTGCGATAGACCTCAGCACAAGCCGATTTAGCCGCCGAGCCGATAAAGTAGTTTATAGTGATTATATCTATCCTAGCCGTATCTGTCGAGCTATTAAGAGTAGTCTTGGCCCTGACCTGGACATAGGCCCCTGGGCTTATACCTATGATTGTATTGTTGGTAACAGCACCCCAACTAGCCGAGGCCGTACCGCCTGAATACGTTGAACTTCTCATCTCATAGGTCCAAGAGGCCGTACCAGTGGTTAATTCAACTGACTGGAAAAGGCCCCAAGAGCCGATAAGATTGTCCAGATACGTTTCAGGTGAGGTCCAAGTGCCGGTGCTTGTGGCATATAAAGTTACATCGTACACAACCGGAGTCTGTGTTGAATAACTGGTCTGGAAATCGGCCTTATACTGCCAATACTGCTGAGTAGAGGCAATCTTCAAACTATCGCTACTGGCCTCCCAAGCCCCCCAATTATCGTTGTTAGGAGAGGTGCTGGACCTTGTATAGAACCAGACGTTAGACCCTGCCGGAGTTGAATACGTTACAGTGAAAGGCCCTCCAACAGCAGGGGCGGATACAGGCGAAGTTGAGAATCCGGTGTTGAAAATCCTAGATGTGAATGTGCCAGTGGAGTTAAATCCCAATGGGATATTTATGTTATCAACAGCCCAATTTGGATTCCCCATTGAATTGTCATTACCCATATTAAGGACGTAATGCCGCATATATCCAGAAGTGGCATTATATGTAGCGTCCGTAGCCGTTATAGTGCTACAATACGTATGGTAAACAGTGAATACCCCGCCAGTGGCCCTTGTTATAGTAAGCGTTCCATCAATATAATAAGGTCCGACACCACTACCAGAACGAGAGCAAGAAATACCTCCAAGGACAGTCTGGACACCTGAATCCTTACGACCTAAATACATAGCCCAAGATGGAATACCGGAAGCACCTGCTGATACTGCGAATAAGATATAGTACCCATTACCAGTTCCGTCAGTGGCGGAATTGATAAAATCAAAGGTGTAGTTATAGGCACTAACAAGACCAGTCGGCTTTCCATACCCTCCTATATACAAGGATTCAGACCACGTTCCCTCTGAGCTTATAACATTAAGTGGTGTATATGCTGTCCCCCAATTTCCAACTTCGTGAACAAAAGCTAAATTATTACCACTAGCAGAAAATTCAGCGTTTCCATCGGTAGTCCAAATTGGGCTACTGATAAAATTACCATCTGAAAAATCATCTAACAGCGTAGCTCCGGCTCCGTCAAAATAGTCCAAGGCCAACGCTCCCTCAACGTAGGAGGTTGTAAGGCCGGATAAAGTTCCTTCCAAGAAATTAGTGCTAGAGGTATCAACATCCGACCAAACCTCATTCTGTATAGACCCTGAAGCCGTATAGCTGTCAATATATACAGAGGCCCCGCTTAACCAATCTGAGGCGGAATCAAAGGTTTTAAATCTATCTGAAACTTTGAAAGAGTCCATCACCTCAAACTTATTGCTTATGGCATCGGACAGGTACTGAACTACAATGCCGTTGAAAGAATAGACACCCGGCTCTCCGCCTCTTATGCCATTGGAACCAAACGCCTGTATCGTCTTGGTATCGTTTAAGAGCAAATTGCGAATCGTCCTATGATGAGTCGCTCCAATTGAGTTTGACACCATAACAGGAGTATAGTTGCTAGCCGATTTGCCCTGAACTATCCAAGACGAATAACGCTTGTAAGCGGGCAAAGTTTCGTATATCGGCTCACCTAAGCCGGTTATAACATCTCCGTCCTCTGGATTCAAGGCCACCCAATTAAACGTAGTATCCCAATTATCGCCATCACCAACGTTTGAGTAATAGATGTAACTTTTCTGAGCCGAGGCCCCGGCACACCAAAGCCGATTCTGATATACCCTGATATACTTACAGGCGGGCATCTCAGGCACAAGCGTATAGGTCGTGCCGGACAGATAAAGTGGGGTATCTACGCCATTTACACAATAGAGTCTATCGGTGAACGGAACGCAGTTTACCTCTTGGTCGGCTGTCAGAGTGCTTATAAATACGGTGTTAGAGGCACACCTGTCAGTAGATACATAGCCGGAAGCGGAACTGAACGAAACACAATACTGAGTGCCATCGGCCTTGTTGTATTCATAAAGGCCGGTAACGTCGTGATTTCCGCCACCTATGGCAGTATTGTTCTGCTTGGCATGGCCCTTACGCTTCTTTAACGAGCCATCGTCAAAGAATACGTTTTGAGCGTCCTGCGTTTGGGTAGGACCTATAAAGTTAGATGGATACTTGGTGTTAAGGCCACCAGTAAAATCCGCCTGATTCTCTACCTGCTGTGCCTTACTTTGCTGAGAATAGCAGACGACCAATGGCAAAACACATAAACAAAGAGCCGATATAAACACTCTTGAAATTTTCATAATCAGGACGCTTCATAATTATCTGGATACCTAATCTCGGCTTCCCTTGTCCTTACTTCGCTTGACTGTAAAACGTGGTGTTCATCCTCTGAAACCGATATATCAGCCAACATACGCTCTATCCCACGCTCGTAAATGCCATACCACTTATCCGCACGAATATCCTCTCTGGAAGCCCTGTTAAACTCCATCCCACGCCATATAGCCCCGGCAATAAGGACGGTCTTGGCCCACTTAGCCGGAATATTAGAATATCCCTCATCGGCGACCATATCCGTAGTCCTGAGCCGGGTCCTTATCTCAAGATTCAAAACCTCATCAGGAATAGGATGGAGGAAAAACTGCCAGTTCCTAGACGAATCCATACCGAACATAACACACGCCTCTGGACTGCCAGTAGCGGTAACGTCAGGTATATACAGGTCAAACATCCTGTAATTGAACGTGGACAACTTAATCGGGGTAGTGGACTGTCTTATGGTCAGCACTTTGTCCACGTTGGCAGACAGTGAGTAATAGACCTTGCGGATAGTATAGGTTCCGGCACTAAGAGCCGAGGTTCCGACATACGGCTTTTCTATAACCAGTGATACATCTGAGGCAACGGTCAGTATCTTATACCAATCGTCAGAGTTTGAGAACTGGATATAACTGCCGACATCCGTAGCGGCAAAATCCGTACCTAATCCAGTTACGGTGGTTCCACCTGCCGCTATTGAAACTGTGCCATCACTTTTATCCGCTACGGTCTGAACTATCTCCCTGGATTCAAGCCAAGGCCACGTTGCCCTAGAGTTTATATCCTCTTGTGATATGTTCAGCCAACGCTTAATCTGAGCAAGCTGAGTGGCGTCGTCAAGCGTCATTTTACACATCTGAGCCACTTCCTGCTGCATCTCCAAATACGTTATATCCGACATATTAATTCCTCAATGTAACCCCGACACCTTTTTATCAGTGTACGCCCATACAAATCACGTTGATAATATCGCCGGATTCCCACGCTCCAGTAGCGGGGACTATGAGCGTTCCGGTTGAGCTTTCAGTAGCGAAGACCGGCGTTTCGCCAAACGTGGTCAGCTTGCCGGCAGAGACACAGGTAGGCATAGCGTCGTATGCCTCACCGAATCCTATTTCGCACGAGCTATTCGCACCGGAGAACGTAACGTAGAACGCAGAGTCCCTTCCGGTTATGGTGGCATTGGCACAAGTTCCAAGCGTAGGTTTGGCCCCGTACAAGCTAAAATGCCCGTTCTGGTGGAAACCGATAGAGGCGTCCCCAGTGGACGATGACAGTTTTAGGACATATTCATCATTGGCTCTACCGACAATACGAGCCGCCGCATTGGTGGTTGTAGTAGTCCCGACAAATAAGCCGTATGAGTTTCCATCGTTGATGTAAACGCCCGAACTCATATGTAACTTACTGGCAGGCACCGTCGTCCCTATGCCGACGTTGCCGCCAGTTAGATATGAAGAACCCGCTGAATCAAGCCATACTTTGGTGGATGCGGAGGTATCTCTTACCGCCACGTAGCCCCGCCCGTCCGCACCTTCCGCTATGAAAAAGATGTTGGCATCGTCAGAAGCATTTATGGAAAACGATGTCCCACTGGCGGCATTTTTAACTTGTACCTGTGAAACTTTTAATTTAGGGAGGTTCAATTCTCCGGTCGAGGTCGTATATGTGCTTATTATCCCGCCGGTTCCATATCCCGGCCTGCCGCCTAAATATACCGCAGAGCCACTCATGGACAAAACGTCGGTCCCTGCCGCGCGGAATACTGTGTTAGTATTCAAAGCGTCCAGGTCCCCCATGTATAACTCACCGCCGAACGCCTGAACGACACTGCCTCCGGCATAACCGATATTCCCCATTATAGTTACGGACGATGTGAAATGCGCGGCCCCATTAACCTCCAGCTTGCTCCCCGGCGTGTCCGTGCCTATGCCGACGTTGCCGCCAGTTAGATATGAAGAACCCGCTGAATCAAGAAATACTTTGGTGGATGCGGAGGTATCTCTTACCGCCACGTAGCCCCGCCCGTCCGCACCTTCCGCTATGAAAAAGATGTTGGCATCGTCAGAAGCATTTATGGAAAACGATGTCCCACTGGCGGCATTTTTAACTTGCAGCTTGCTCCCCGGCGTGGCCGTGCCTATGCCGACGTTGCCGTTGAACGTGCCCTCTCCTGCTTTTAATATGGAGAAATTGGCCTGCGTTCCACTTAGGAGACCGGTGAATGTCTGCGCCACGGACTCCGTGGGGGAGTTGACGTAGCGGGAGTCGGCCTGTGCCTTAGATATACCACTGTTCTTACTCATCTGTGCCTGTAATGGCATATTTAATGCCACGATGATAGGCAGTAAAACTTTAATCATAAGAAAATCTCCTGTCAGATTAAGCACCCATCTTGAAACGTGAATACGAAACTCTAAGGGTGGCGTTGTTGGTAACCTTTATCGCCCTAAACGCCTTAATGTTGGCTATGCCCTCTATCTCTATATAGTCGCCAACTTCGGCAAGATGTCCTTTAGTAGAGGTCGGGGTAGTGCCATCAACAGTCCAACGTATCTGGTCAGTTTCAACAGTTACAAAAGCCCTATGAGCAGGGCCAAATGTAGCCGGGGCAATCGTAGCCGCAGTAAAACCTATTGCCGTATCAACCGTTATATCCTCATAAGCAAAGGCGGTAAGGTCCCGTCCACCGATAGGGTTCATTATCAACTGTCCCATAATTGTTTACCTCTCTATAAATTAAGCCGTCTTCTTGGGTCTTCCGGGGCCACGCTTAGCCGGTTCCTCAGCAGGAGTATCAACCGCCACTTTAGCGGTATCAGTATCTTCCGTCTTTTCAACCGGAGCCGTGGCCTTTATATTTCCAAATGCCTTAGTCAGCAAATCGGCAAGATTGGCAACCGTGGTTTCCATCTTAGCCATCCGTTCTTCCATAGCCTTTTCAGCCTTAGTCGGTTCCGGCTTAGGGAACATATCAGGGACCGGAGGCGGGGCAGGAAGCACAAAGTTCTCAAGTTTAACAACCGGAATCTCGTCAGGCGTAAGGGTAATCGTCTTCAGGTCCCTGGGGTCGGCGTGATACGGCTTCGGGTCCGGTATAGGAGAGAATCTGGAAGCGTGAATCTGTATCATCCTGTGTATCATTTCCCACCGTTCTTTCCCCGGCGTGTTATCAAGCCATATTTTCTCAGTCGTATGCTCGGCAGGGAATACCTTTATCAGCCTGTCCGAACTCCCCGGTTTCACCAGAGTTATCAAGCACTCCTTCCCCTCAGTAGCGACGGTAATTTCAGCCATATTAACAAGCCTCCTGTTTCTGTTTCTTCAGCATTTCAACCAGTTTTTCTATCTTGCGTTTCTGTGCCTCTTTATAGTCGGCCCTTGTGATAACTTTCGGGTCGGATATGTGGCCCAAGTTCAAAGACGGAAGGCCGTATATCTTATAGCCCAATTCTCTGGCTTTAACGCAAAAGTAGAAATCTTCTGAAACATACTGGTCCGGTTTCATTCCCGGCACATCATCACCAAACAGAAAGCGGAACCACGGCTGAGGCATTTTCTCAAACACTTCACGATGGATTAAAACACACCCGAAACCGCATAAATCAAGTTCAACAGCGTCCTTTATCTCGTCCGGTATATCTATGAAGAAACTATGGTACTTGTCCTTTCCGGTCTTTATGACCTCACCCTTTTCGTTCTTCAGGGTATTGAGCATGGCAAGCGGCTTATAGTTGCCCTGCCTCTGGTGGTATATGCCGGTCAGGAACTTAGCGTCCAGAGCGTTGGCCCACTTTAACATCTCGGTCAGGGTATCACACGGCAGTATCATATCAGAATCAAGCCAAAGCGACCATTCGGCGTCGCTACCGATAAAACCCTTAGCCAGATTCTGCCTAGCCGTATGGATAAGCTGTTTAGTGGTCTGCCCGAAGTAATTGACCTTAACGCCCCTTGAAGCGGCGTGATTAACCATCCGCATAAAACTGGTCAGAACCATCGGCTCAACCTGCCCTGAACAGGGGATACAGATGGCAACAGAACCCTTTTTAACTTCAGGCATTACTTCTTCAGGCATAGCCCTTCTCGTTTAACAAGATTGAAAAATGTCTTGGGATTATGAATAACCCAATTAGCCACCGAAAAGAAAGTGGGACTTTTATATCCCACCTTACGCCCACCGCACCGGCACTCGTAATCACCAAGTTTATTCCTGAAAACCTGCTTACCGCAAGCAAGACACTTATACAAGTATATCTCGGTATGATTCATAGTTTCCCCGTTTCAACAAACCGCTTTTCCCCCGCCTCGTACTGTTCCTGACTAAGTTTCTGGAAGAAATATCCAGTTTCAAATACAACGTTCCTAAGATAGTGCATGGCCCAATCCTGTACGAACCGTGGCATTGATACCAGAAAGCTGTTTTTCAGAACGTGCTGTATCCGATAGAACTTCATATACTTGGCATAACTCTCACAGTCTTTACTGGTCATGGCCCAAGCGTTTGACCCCGGCCTTCTGAATGAGAACGTGCCGTAAAAAGAATTAATATTTATCTCGCAAACGTGGTCCCTATACCCCCTGACCGCATCACCAAATCCAGGGACCCATACCTCTATAAATCCACCCGGTTTAAGTATCCTCGCACAATCGCAGAAACAATCCCACCAGTTAGGCAAATGCTCAAAAACGTGGCTGGCAAGTATCAGGTCAAACGATTCGTCCTTGAACGGAAGCGGAGTCTTGTTCAAATCCCACACTACATCCGGCTTACAGATGGGATAAGCGTCAACGTTGACAACATTCTCTCCTGTTATCTTAGCGTTTCCACAGCCAAGATTAAGCACTTTCAGACCTGTTATATCCCCTTTGTTTATGTGCTTTTTAGTAAGTGTCATGCCACCCCTTCCAGATGTTCCACAGCCTTTTTAGACTGGTATAAGTCCTCAACAAGATTATACCATTTTTCACCCGCATTAGGCCAGTCAGTTATTGATAAAGGTGCATTGAAAGATAAAGTCTTATGAAGTTCTTTATCTGTCATTATATCAATGCAGTTCTTGGCATAGTCAGCCCACCATAGGTACATATCGTGAGGGAACGTATGGGTCAGTAATCCATTATCTCTATGAGTTATGAACTCACCAACGCTTCCTATATTTGAAGCCACTACCGGACATCCACAAGCCATAGCCTGTAAAAGCGTATTAGAGCATATCTCAGGGTAATGATTGGGCATAAGCACCGCCCAAGCCTTCCTGAACATATCGGCAAGCTCTTTCTGTGGGATAGGCTCACAAACCTCAATCCCGGCGTTTTTAAGAGCGTTTAGATTCTTGGAGAACATAGAGTCGTCCAAGTCGTGAAGTTTCTGGCTACAATACATCTTCAGCTTCACATTCGGATTGTTCCGCTTCATATTGAAGAACGTGAACTCAAGCGGGTACATTCCCTTTATAGGAGCTGAAGCCTGTATGAAAAGATTGGGGTCCCGGTCTTCGTATTTGCCCGGATAGAAAACTTTTTTATCCACGGCGTTGGGTATTATCCTGAATTTCTCGACGGGGATATGGTAGAACTCGGAGTACGAACTCTTACAGTATTCGCTAAGGGCCACTACAATATCGGCCTTGCGGAATCCATCGTCCTCAAGATACCGATGGTCAACTATGTCGTGAAGCCACCAGATGAACTTTGAACCCTCGAACATCTTGATTATGGAATTGTGTATCAGGTTCCTGTTACATACAACCACCGACGGACTGCCGCACTCACTCAAATCCTTTATGTATTTAACTCCGTGGAGAAATACGCTCTTAGGGATAGAGGTAGCGGTAACATATACCTCCCATCCGTTCATTGCTAAATACCGGGGGATTATGGTAAGCGAAGTAGATATGCCGCCAGTCGCCTTATCGTCCAAACGAGTGGGGGTATATCCGCCTGTTCCGTCTATGAATAGTATGGTTTTCATCGTTTATCCGTATTGGGGGCCGGGGCTTTTAACCCCGACCCCCTCAACGTTAATTATATTACATAGCCCGGATGAAGATATTGCGGCTGGCACCGGCATAGGTCGAAACCATACCGGAGATGGCCGAAACAGTTTCCATCAGCGAAACCATGTGAGCTCCGCTGGCGGCGGCACCGGAATACGTCGCATCCATCAGAATACCGGAAACGGCCCTGAGCCAATCACCAGGAGCACCGTTAGCACCGGAAGCGGTGGACACATACGCACTCTGCCTGAATCCGTACACCTGAAGCAGACCGTAAGCGGAATCAGCCGTGGCTTCGTGCATTATCCCGGCGAACAGACCGGGGGCACTGGCGGACTTGGCGGCGGTAACGGCGTTACCGTCGGTAGCCGTAACCACATCCCATTCACAGGCCGCGCCAGCCGAAACCGTCGCGCCAGTTATGTTCCTAACGCTGATGAACACCTTCTCAGCGTCGGACCTGTTAAGACTTGCGAAAAGCATACTAACCTCCTAAACTATTAATTGCCGAATATGATACAGAACGTACCCGCAGTAACACCGGCCTT
>ENA-UOWG01003492-UOWG01003492.1-activated-sludge-metagenome-genome-assembly--contig:-NODE-3492-length-11947-cov-6.412126_pt1 | contig 11947 bp, 8 predicted proteins | sample MGYA00238147_ERZ761563 | MGnify/ENA primary metagenome ERZ761563 (study PRJEB28884, sample SAMN05720216) | anaerobic digester metagenome | isolation source: active sludge of municipal... | reverse complement strand
CCTCGTATATCCCTTGCGCAATTTCCTCAAGACCTTCGCCGCCCATTCCTAGGGGCGCGAGGGTCGCTTCGCCGGAAGGCGGCCCCTGGGGCCGCCGGCGCGCCGGAACGGCCGCCACATCCTTCACGTCAAGGAGGTCGTCATGAAGACTTCCCCCAAGGTCCGCGGCTCCGCGGCTCCCCGCTTCCGCAAGGCCAAGGCCGCGGCCCTCGCCGCCGTCCTCGCGCCGGCCCTCGCCCTCGCGGCCTGCTCCCCCCGGCAGGAGGCCGGAGCGCCGAAGAAGCTCTACATCTACAACTGGACCTACTACACGCCGGATTCCGTGATCGAGAAGTTCGAGAAGGAGTACGGAGTCGACGTCGTCTACGACTCCTTCCCCTCCAACGAGGAGATGTTCGCGAAGCTCAAGGCCGGCGGCTCCGACTACGACATCGTCTTCCCCTCGGGCGACTACGTCTCCATCATGGCCAAGGAGGGCATGCTCGCCCCCCTGGACAAGGCCAAGCTGCCCAACTTCAAGAACCTGGACCCGGCCGTCCTCGCGCGGTGCGACTTCGATCCGGGCAACGCCTACTCCGTCCCCTACTACATGGGCGCGGCCGGCGTCGCCGTCAACAAGACGAAGGTGCCCGTGTTCGAGAGAAGCTGGTCGATCTTCGGGAGGAAGGACCTGGCGGGCAAGATGACGATGCTCGACGACATGCGCGAGGTGCTGGGCGACGCCCTGGCCTACTCGGGCAAGTCCGTCAACTCGGTGTCGGACGCCGACCTGGAGCTCGCGCGCCGCGTCGTCGAGAAGGAGTGGCTGCCCAACCTCCTCAAGTTCGACGCGGAGGCCTTCGCGAAGGGCTTCGCCGCCGGCGAGTTCTGGGTCGTCCAGGGCTACGCGGAGTCGATCTACGCGGAGATCGATCCCGCGAAGCGGGGCGACGTCGAGTTCTTCATCCCGAAGGAGGGCGGCCCCATGTACATCGACTCCATGGTCGTCCTCAAGGACTCGAAGAACAAGGACCTCGCCCACGCCTTCATCGACTTCATCCACCGGCCGGAGATGTACGCCGAGTTCGTCGACGCCTTCGGCTTCCCCGCGACCTGCAACGTCCCCGCGCGGGCGCTCAAGAAGGGCGACGCCTGGTACACGGCGGAGGCCCTGGAGCCCTGCGAGCTCAAGGCCGACGTGGGCGCCGGCCTGGAGAAGTACAACGCGATCTGGCAGGAGATCCGCGTCGGGAAGTGACCGCGCCCCGATGAAGCGAAAGGGGCCGCCCTCGCCGGGCGGCCCTTTCTTTTCCAGCTCATCGCGTTTCGCCGCGCCGCGTTTCGGGACTCGGTTCCGCGGCGGGCGCGGCTCCGTCGCGCGCGGCCGGCCTAGCGGCCGCCGCTCACGGCATGTCGTCCAAGCCGCCGGCGTTCGTGACGTCGGCGAAGCCCGAGGCCTTGAGCATCTTCGCGGCCATGGCCGAGCGAGCGCCCGAGGCGCAGTAGAGGACGACGGGCTTGTCCTTGGGCCCCACCTCGTCCAGGCGGTTGCCGAGGACGTTCACGGGGATGTTCCGGGCTCCTTCGTAGTGGCCGTCGGCGAACTCGTCGGGAGTCCGCACGTCGATGATCGCCGCCCCGGCCTTGATCTTGTCCTTGATGCTGCCCATGTCTGTCTCCTTGGGTGTGGGTGTTCCGCCGCCGCTACTCGGCGGCTTCGCGGTAGCCGGGCTCGAGCCGGAGGCTCGTCATGCCGCCCGAGATGTACCTGAGGTTCTTGAATCCGTGCTGGACAAGCTGGCGGAGGGCGACGTGGCCCTCGAAGCCTGCCCTGGAGACGATGAGGATCGGCCTTTCCCCGGACAGCTCGCCCAGGCGGTCCCTGAGCTCGTCCAGGGGGATGTGGACCGAGCCCTCCGCGTGGCCGCGGCCGTGCTCCCCGTAGGTCCTGACGTCCAGGATGAGGGCCTCCCCCGAGGCGGCGAGGCGGGCGGCCTCGGCGGCGGACAGGGCGGGCGAGTAGCCGGAGAGCTCGTTCTCCGCGGCGAAGGCGGCCATGTTGAGGGCGTCGTTCGCGGAGTTGTAGGGCGGGGCGTAGGCCAGGTCCAGGTCGGCCAGGTCGTGGACGGTGAGCCCGCCCAGGATGGACGCCGCGACGACGTCGATCCGTTTCTCCACGTCGGCCTTGCCGAAGGCCTCGGCTCCCAGGATCCTCCCGTCCTTCCTGTCGTAGACGAGCTTGAGGGAGAGCTCCTCGTAGCCGGGCATGTAGGAGACATGGTTCCCCTTGTGGATCACGACGGCTCCCGCGTCGAAGCCCGAGTCCCGCGCGGCCTTCTCCGAGAGGCCCGTCATCGCGAAGGTGTAGTCGACGGCCTTGAAGACGCTCGAGCCCAGGGCCCCGCGGAACTTCGCCGTCCCGCCCAGCGCGTTGGTCGCGGCGACGCGGCCCTCGCGGTTCGCCGGGCCGGCGAGGGGGACGCGGACCTTCTTTCCGTCGACTATGCGGCTCACCTCGATCATGTCGCCCGCGCCCCAGATGGAGGGGTCGGCCGTGCGCAGGCCCTCGTCCAGGGCGAGGCCGCCCGAGGGGCCTATCTCCAGGCCGGCGGCCTTCGCGAGCTCCGTGTTGGGCCGCACGCCCGCGGAGACGAGGACGAGGCCGGCGGGCACCGAGGTCCCGTCGTCGAGGAGGGCGGTCTTGGCCGCCGCGTCGACGGACTTCACCGAGCGGCCGACCAAGACCTTCGCCCCGGCCTCCTCGAAGGCCCGTCCTATCATGGCGCCGAAGTCGCGGTCCGCGGGGGGCATGAGGTGGTCGGTGAGCTCGACGACGCTCACCTTGAGGCCGCGCTTGAGGAAGGCCTCCGCCGCCTCGAGGCCTATGAATCCGCCGCCTACGACCAGGGCGCTCTCGGGCTTCTCCTTCTGGATGTAGGCTTCGATCGCGTCCATGTCGGGGATGGTCCAGAGCCTGAAGACGTGGGCGGCGTCGGAGCCGGCGATGGGCGGCATGAAGGGCGTCCCGCCCTGGGCGAGGATGAGGGAGTCGTAGGGAAGCTCGGCCTGGCCCTCGGGGCCGCGGACGCGGAGCTTCTTGCCGGGCCGGTCGATGGAGAGGGCCTCGGTGTTTAGGAGGACCTTGACCCGGTAGCGGGCCTCGAAGCCCTCGGGGGTCTGGAGGATGAGCTGGCTCCGCTTCTGGATGTCGCCTGAGAGCCGGTAGGGGAGGCCGCAGTTCGCGAAGGAGACGTAGGGCCCCTTCTCGACGATCGTGATCTCGGCGTTCTCGTCCAGGCGCCTGGCACGGGCGGCGGCCGTGGCTCCGGCGGCCACTCCGCCGACGATCAGAAGTCTCTTGGGCATTTCGTCCTCCTTGTTGCAGGGTTAATATATATTGAAAAACATATATTGTCAAGAAGGCGGAGAGAGCCCCATATCCGAAAAAGCGGGCCTCCATGGCGAGACGCAGGAGAAGGCCGCGTCAAAAGAAGACGTCCGAGCTTGAGCCTCCCTGCCCGTCTTCATTAGTATAGTCGGCATCATGAGAAAAGGCAGCGTCGAAGGATCCATCCGTTCCCGCCGGGGCGAACGGGCCTGGATCTACGGACTCGGCATCCTCACCGGCGTCATTGGCGGCCTCGTCGCCGTAGCGTACCGCGCGCTCGCCGCCTGGCTCGAGGGCCGTCGCGGCGGCTTCCTTTCGCGCGCGGAAGGCGGCTTCGCCCTCCGCGCGGCCCTGTGGCTCGCCGTCGTCGCTGCGGCCGGCGCCCTCACGGCCTTCCTCGTCCGGAAGCTTCCCCACATCAAGGGATCGGGCATCCCGCAGGTCCGGGCGACGCTGATGCGCCGCATCTCCCCGGATTGGAGGCTTGAGCTGCCGGCGAAATTCTCCGGGGGCGTCCTCGCCCTCGGCGCGGGGCTCTCCCTGGGGCGGGAGGGTCCCTCCATCCAGATGGGAGCCCTTGCGGGCTCCGGTATAGCCCGTGTCGCCGCCAAGCCCGAGCTCGAGCGCTACCTCGTCACGGCCGGCGCCGCGGCCGGCATCTCGGCCGCCTTCAACGCGCCGCTGGCCGGCGTGCTCTTCTGCCTCGAGGAGCTGCACCGCAACGTCTCGCCCGTGATGCTCACCTGCGCCATGGCCTCGGCCTTCGCGGCCAACGCGGTATCCTGGATCCTCCTGGGCAACGCGCCTGTCTTCGCCCTTGGCCTGGGGCCGAGCCTGCCCTTGCGCCTCTATCCGAGCATCCTCCTCGTGGGCCTCTGCGCCGGCCTCCTGGGAAAGCTCTTCAACTCGGGCCTGCTGCGCGGCCAGGTCCTCGCGGCGCGGGCCGTCCCGAGCGAGGCGCTCCGCGTCGCGGCCGCCTTCGTCGCGGCCGGCTCCGTCGCCCTCGTCCTGCCGGCGCTCACGGGCGGCGGCCATCTCCTCGTCGACGAGGCCGCCGCCGGCGGCCTTTCGGTCCGCGTCCTGGCCCTCCTCCTCGCGGGGAAATTCCTCTTCACGATCTTCTGCTACTCTTCGGGCTCGCCGGGCGGCATCTTCCTTCCCATGCTCGTGATGGGCGCCCTCCTCGGAGGCATCTTCGGCCAGGGCCTGGAGGCCGCGGGCCTCGCCGAAGGCTTCGGCCCCAACTACGTCGTCCTCGGGATGGTCGCCTTCTTCACCGCCGTGGTCCGGGCGCCCATCACCGCCGCCATCCTCATCAGCGAGATGTCGGGCAGCTTCGCGCATTTCCCCGCCCTCATCCTCGTCTCCGTGGCGGCCTCCCTGACGGCCGGCCTCCTGGGCTCGGAGCCGATCTACGACTCCCTCCTCGCGAGGCTCGTGCCCGAGCCCCGCGCTCCCAAGGAAGAGGGCACGGTGGTCCTCCACGTGCCCGTCCTCGAGGGATCGGCCCTGGGGAGCTGCGAGAAGGCCCGGGACTGTATGCCCGACGGGGCTGTGCTCGTCGGCGTGCTCAGGGGAGAGGAGGAAAGGCTTCCGCGCGCGGACATGGCCATCCATCCCGGGGACGTGCTCGAGATCCTCGCGGCGGAGGGGGAGGCCTCCGAGATCAAGGAGCGGCTACTCGGCCTCGCGCGGCCGGCGAAGGGCTCGGTGGAGGCCTAGGATCGCGGGGCCGCCGCCTTCGCGCCGACGGCGAGCGCGAAGCGCCTGGCGTCAGCAAAGCCGAGAGCCGGCAGCGCCGGGCGCCCGTGGCGCCGGGCGCCCGTGGCGCCGGGCGCCCGTGGCGCCGGGTCCCAGGCCGGAACCGCGGCGCCTCCTCAGCCGTAGCTGTGCAGGCCCGGCAGGAGGTAGTTCACGCCCAGGAAGGTGAAGAGGGTGCAGAGGAAGCCGACCACGGCCGCGACGGCGGGAAGGGCGCCCTTCCGCCGCCTCGTGAGGCGGATGTGGAGGTAGAAGGCGTAGACGAGCCAGGTGACGAGGGCCCAGGTCTCCTTCGGGTCCCAGGACCACCAGGAGCCCCAGGCGCGCTCGGCCCAGATCGCGCCGAAGATGAGGGCTCCGGCCGTGAAGACCGGGAAGCCGAGGGCGATCGAGGTGTAGGTCAGGCGGTCGTAGTCGAGCTTCCTCTTCTCGTCCTTGGAGAGGAGGAAGGCGAGGGCGGAGACGAAGGAGGCCACGAAGAAGGCCTCGCCGACGAAGGTGAAGGAGACGTGGAGGACGAGCCAGCCCGACTTGAGGGCGGGGATGGGCGCCAGTGCCGCCTTGGGGGCGAGAGGCGAGCTCGCCACCGCGAGGAGGACGAGGGCGAACACCGTGGCGCCGAAGCCCACGAGGGGCAGGTAGGCCAGCCGCTTCTGGGCGCGATAGGCGAAGACGACCAGGCAGACCAGGGCGGCGTAGAAGACGAGGGACTCGAAGGTGCCCGTGAGGGCCGGGAAGCCGATCTCCACGCTTCGGGCGACGCTGGTCGCGAGGAGGAGGAGGGCGGCGGCGAGGAGGAGCCAGCGCGAGGCTCTGTCCTTCCTTCCGCCCCCTTTGAGGAGGAAGACGGCCTGGACGGCCGCCGAAAGGGCGATCAGGGCGAAGGCGATCGTGGGCAGGCTGTTCATTCCGTTTGGTCCTTGAGCTTCTGGATGAAGGCGAGAAAGGTCCCGAGGCCGACGAGGACGAGGGCCGCGAGGACGACGTAGTATCCCGGATCGACGACGGCCTCGAGGCCGGTCAGGTCGCGCTCGCCGAAGGAGGCGACGAGGAAGGGGCCCGCGGCTTCGCCTGGCCCGAGCTTCAGCACCGAGGAAGCGCCTTTCGCGTCCTTGAGCCGGACGAGGGCCTTGCCGCTCCCGCCGTCGGGAGCCATGAAGAAGAGCGTGGCGCCGCCCGCCTCGAACTCCTCGCCTTGGGCGAGGCTCCGCTCGACGGCCTGGCCCGAGGGCGCCTCCGCGAGCCGCACGACGAGGGCGCGCTCCACGCTGTGCGAGGTCTGGTAGATGGAGAGCCGGCCGAGCTTCAGGGGGTTGTTGACCCTGATGGGAAAGGCCTCCCGCTCGGTCTTTCCGTCCTTGAGCACGGAGACCTGGCTCGTCCACTCTTTTGGCCGCCCGTCGCCGTAGCGCAGGAATTCGAAGCGGTCCAGCCTGAGGAGGCGGCCGTCGGGCAGCTCCACCGCGTCGCCCTCGGCCAGGCGCACGAAGCCCTCCTTCCGTCCGGAGAAGGTGAGGACGGCCCCGACGACCAGGAGCATGAGGCCGACATGGAGGATGTCGGGGCCGTGCCGGCGGCGCCCCGTCTTCCTGAGCTCGCGGAGGAGCCTCGTCATCGTGCAGGCCGAGAGGTTCGCGAAGAAGAGGAAGGAGGGCAGGACGAAGAGCCAGGAGCGGAAGAAGCTCGAGAAGCCGGAAGAGAGGATGAGGTCGGCGACGAGCTTCGGATAGGCGCCCGCGTAGAACTCCGGCTCGCGTCCCTGGGGCACGAGGGTGGCCAGGACGCCCGTCGCGGCGAGATAGGCGATGAGGATGAGGGCGAGCCTCATCGATCGCAGGAAGTCCAGGAATTTGCGCAAAGCCGCTCCGCCTAGGTGGAAGTGATGTCCCAGGATAGGCGCCGCGCGGGGCCTTGTCAATTCAAGGCATATCGGGGAGAAAAAGCGCGAATCCCCGTGGCGATTCCGCGAGGAGGCACTATAATGCCAGCCTATGAGCCCTCGACCCGGCCTCGCCCTAGGGGCGGCCTTTCTCCTCGGCCTCGCCTCCTGCCTTCCGCTCGCGGCCGAGGCCGATCCCCTCCACGTCAACCTGAACGACTATCCGCTCTACGTGAAGGTCGGCTTCGACGCGGCTGCCCTGGAGCCCCGGCCCGAGGGCGAACCCGGCTGGCTCGCCGTCCCGCCGACGGGAGAGCTGGGCCGCTATGCCCGGCCCATCGAGCTCGACCTCCCCGGGGTGCCCAAGCGGCCTCCCTTCTCCCTGGCCCGCTACGGGCAGATGGAGTTCAGCTACGCCATCCCCTTCACGATGGCGCCGGGCTCGCCCCTCTTCGCCTCGGCGGACTCAGGCGGCGGGAGCGCCGGCCGCCAGGCGCGGCCCGTGCCCGGCATCCACCTGGCCGCCCTGGGCGACAACTGGGAGATATTCCTCAACGGCGTACGCGTCCGCGCGGAGCTCCATCTCGACGCGAAGGGCAAGATTGCGAGCCACCGCAGCGTCCGCGACGTCTACTTTCCCGTCGATCCCGACCTCTTCCGGCCGGGGCGGAACCTCCTCCTCGTGCGGGTCATCGCCGATCCCACCTTCCCCCCCGCCGGCATGCACCAGGCCGAGCCCTATTTCGTCGGAGACTACCGCTCCATCGAGCGGCGTAACTCCGAGCTCCTGCCCGTCGTCCTCTGCGGCCTCTACCTCTCCATCGGCCTCTACCACCTCTTCATGTTCCTGGTCAGGCGCTCGGACCGGCACAACCTTTTCTACGGCCTCTTCTCCATCGACCTCGCGGTCTACCTCTTCGTCCGCACCCACACGGCCTACCTCCTCATCCCCGACTCCGACGTCGTCTTCCGCGTCGAGCTCGCCGCCCTGAGCTTCATCCTCCCCTTCGTCGGCGCCTTCATCGAGACCCTCAACGACAACAAGGTCCACAGGCGCACGATGGCCTACGGCGCCTACTCCGCCCTCATCGCCCTCCTCGAGGTGACGATGCCCGTCGCCTTCGCCCACGACGTCTTGAGGCTCTGGCAGTACACGGGCCTCGCGGCGGCGCTCTACTATTTCAGCTACGGCATCCTGGGCCGCTTCCTCCGCGACGGCCACCGGCGCTGGAAGCGCGCCAGGGACGCGGGGAGCTCGGAGCGCCTCGTATCCGCCTACCTCCGCGCCCTCGGCAACACGCCGATAGGCAACCTCCTCATAGGCGGCGTCATCCTCTTCGCGACCGCGGTCTTCGACATCATCGACGCCCTCTTCATGCAGTGGGACCTCGTCCTCACGCAGTACGGCTTCTTCGTCTTCACGATGGGCACGGCCCTCATCCTCGCGAACCGCTTCGGTTTCCTCTACGAGCGCCTCCAGGGCCTCAACCTGGACCTGGAGGACCGCATCCGGCTCCTCACGGAGGCGAGCGAGAGCCTGGAGGCGAGCGAGCGCAAGTACAAGAGCCTCTTCCACGGCTCGACGGAGGCCCTCGCCCTCCTGGACGAGAGGCTGCGCTTCGTCGAGGGCAACAAGGCGGCCGTCGAGCTCTTCGAGCTCGACCGGCCCGGCAGGAAGGACCGCGAGCTCGGGGACGCCCTCTACGTCCGCGAGCGCGAGGGCCGGCTGCAGGCGGAGCGCCTCCGCCGCGCGGCCGAGGCCCAGCTCCGGCGGGCCGAGGCGGAGGAGCTCGCCGTCAAGCTGAAGACCCCCCTGGGAGAGCCGAGGCCCTGCCGCCTCCGCCTCGAGCGCGCCGGCGCGGGCTCGGGCGGCCTCCTCCTCCTCCGCGTCCTCCCGGAGGCCAGGGACGCCCTCGCGGAGGCCTTCGTGGAGGGCCGCGAGCGCTTCGAGATCGACAACACCCTGAGCGCGGCGGAGGAGCTCTGCCGCAAGGCCTGCTCGCGCCTGTCCCGCTACATGCCGGAGGAGGAGGCGGGCTTCCTCGAGATCTGCCTCCGCGAGATCGTCGTCAACGCGATCGAGCACGGCAACCTGGAGATCAGCTTCGACGAGAAGACCGAGAGCCAGCGCGAGGGGCGCTACTTCGACTTCCTCCTCGAGCGCAGGCTCGAGCCGGCCTACCGCGGCCGGAAGGTCGTCCTCGAGTACTCCGTCTCTGCCGCGCGCGCCACCTTCCGCGTCACCGACGAGGGGAAGGGCTTCGACCACCGCGCCCTCCTCGCCGCCGACGGCCAGCCGGCGCCCGACCTCCTGGAGCACGGCCGCGGCCTCTTCATGACCCTGAGCGCCTTCGACCGCGTCGTCTACAACGAGAAGGGCAACCAGGTGACCCTGGTGAAGTACTTCCCGGGCGCCGCCGCGGGAGCGCCTGGCCGCGGCGCCGCGCAAGCCGCGGAGGCGGCCTCCAGGAACTGAGGGCCGCCTGGGCGTTGGCTCCCGGAGCGGCGGACACGGCCGCCGCGGCTCGGTCCGGCGCCGCTTCGTCCCCCAGCGCGGCCACGGCCGCCGGGGGGTGCGGCAAACGCGCGGCCACGGCCCTCCGCCCAGCCGCGCGGAACCGAAGGCCGTAGGCTAAGGCCCGCGGAATCGGCTATAGTCCACCCGTGAACCTCATCTCCATCGACGGCGCGTCGAAGACCCTGGGCGACTCCCCGCTTTTCGAAGACCTATCCCTGGGCGTCGACGAAGGCGACCGGATCGGCCTCGTCGGCCGGAACGGCGCCGGCAAGTCCACCCTGCTCCGCATGCTCTCAGGCTCCCTGGAGCCCGACTCGGGCGCCCTGGCCCGCAAGCGCGGCCTCCAGGTTTCCGTCCTCCCCCAGCGGCCCTCCTTCCGGCCGGGGACGAGTCTCCGCGGCTTCCTCCTCGAGGGCGAGGCGCCCGAGATCGCCCTCCTGCGCGCCTACGAGCGCCTCGTCGCCGCCGGAGCCTCGTCGCCGGCCTCGGGCCAGGCCGCGGAGGCCCACGAGCGGGAGCTCGAGCGCACGCACCGCGCCCTGGAGGAGTCGGGAGCCCTGGACCTGGAGCGGAGATACGCCTCCTACTGCTCCGAGCTCGGCCTCGCCGACCTCGAGGCGCCGATGGAGAGCCTCTCCGGCGGCATGGTGAAGAAGGCGGCCCTCGCGCGCTGCCTCGCGCCGAAAAGCGACCTTGTCCTCCTCGACGAGCCGACGAACCACCTGGACGTGGAGACGATCGAGTGGCTCGAGCGCCGCCTCCTCTCCTCGAAGACGGCCTTCGTCCTCGTCACCCACGACCGCTGGTTCCTGGACGCCGTCTCCTCCTCGATCCTCGAGATCGAGCGGGGCCGCGTCTACCGCCATCCGGGCAACTATTCCGCCTATCTCGAGCGCAAGGCCGAGCGCTGGGCCTCGATGGAGAAGGCGGATTCCCGCCGCCTCGCCAACCTGAAGATCGAGCTCGAGTGGCTCCACCGCGGCGCCCGCGCCCGCGCGGGGAAGTCGCGCCGCCGGAAGGAGCTCATCCGCGGCATGGAGGGCGACTACCTCGAGCGGGGCGCCTCGATGGACGCCTTCTCCTCCCTGGAGAGCCGGCTCGGGCGGAAGATCATCGAGTTCAAGGGCGTCTCCAAGGGCTACGGCGCGAAGAAGGTGATCGAGGGCCTCTCCTACGAGTTCTCCAAGGGAGACCGCGTCGGCGTCGTCGGGCCGAACGGGGCGGGGAAGACGACCCTCCTCGACCTGGCGGCCGGCCGCCTGGAGCCCGACTCGGGGAGCGTAGCGCGCGGCGACACGCTCAAGGTCGCCTACTTCGACCAGACGGGCGAGTCCCTGGACAGGACCAAGAGCGTCGTCGACTTCGTGAAGGAGAAGGCCGAGCTCATCCGCCGCGCGGACGGGACCGTCCTCACCGCGGAGCAGCTCCTGGAGCGCTTCCTCTTCCCCCGCGAGTTCCAGAAGCTCGCCCTCTCGCGGCTCTCCGGCGGCGAGTTCCGCCGGCTCCAGCTCGTCCGCCTCCTCGCGGAGTCGCCCAACTTCCTCATCCTGGACGAGCCGACGAACGACCTCGACATAGAGACCATCGAGCTCCTGGAGGACTTCCTGGAGGGTTTCCAGGGCTGCGTCCTCACCGTCTCCCACGACCGGGCCTTCCTGGACCGTGTCGCGGACTTCCTCGTCGTCCTGGACGGCAAGGGCGGGAGCCGCGAGTTCCCGGGAAGCTACGGCGAGTGGCGCGAGCTCGAGGCGGAGGCAGCGGCCGAGGCCGCCGCCCAGGCCTCGCGCGCGGCGGAGTCCGCGAGGCGCCGCGAGGCCGACGAGGGCCGGGCCGGGTCCGAGGACGGCGCGGCCCCCGCAGGCGGCGCGAGGAAGAAGCTCAGCTTCGCCGAGCGGCGCGAGTTCGAGTCCATCCTTCCCGAGCTCGAGGCCCTGGAGGAGGAGAAGGCCGCCCTCGAGGCGCTCTTCTCCGCCGCCGCCGCCGATCCCGCGGCCCTCAAGGCCGCGAACCTGCGCTACGCCGAGCTTTCCCCCCTCATCGAGGCGAAGACCGCCCGATGGGAGGAGCTCGCCGAGCGGGCCTGAGGCCAGGCGAGGAGGAGCCATGCAGCGGGGAAGTTTCGACATCCTGTCTCCCGGCCTCGCGGCCGAGGCCGTCGAGGAAGCCTACGGCCTCCGCCTGGACGGAAGCGTCCAGGTCTACCCGAGCTACGTGAACCGCGTCTACGGCCTCAAGGACGAGGAGGGCCGGCACTTCGTCGCGAAGTTCTACCGCCCAGGCCGATGGAGCCGCGAGGCCGTGCTCGACGAGCACCGCTTCCTCGCGGACTGCCTCGAGGCCGACCTTCCCGTGGCCGTGCCCCTTCCGAACGACGAGGGCGAGACCCTCTCCGAGCTCCTCCTCGAAGAGGAGGGCGGCGCGG
>ENA-UOWG01003489-UOWG01003489.1-activated-sludge-metagenome-genome-assembly--contig:-NODE-3489-length-11953-cov-4.164061_pt1 | contig 11953 bp, 10 predicted proteins | sample MGYA00238147_ERZ761563 | MGnify/ENA primary metagenome ERZ761563 (study PRJEB28884, sample SAMN05720216) | anaerobic digester metagenome | isolation source: active sludge of municipal... | reverse complement strand
TGCAGAAGCTAATTATACGAAATACCAGACTCTTATAAATGCTGGCAATCTAACTCTTGTAAGCGGGTATAATCAATATGATGTTATTACATTAGCACAGCCTTTAAGGGTTCCGGCAGGCAGAACTTTAACCGTGGATTGTGAATTAAGGGTAAAGGATGCCTCATTTGCAAATCTAACAGACAGCGTATCAATTAATGATACTGTCATCAATATTGATGATACTTCAGTATTTAAAGTAGGTGATTATGTAGCTATATCTGACGATATTTTATCAGTACAGGGAGGCGGTTCTCAGACAAGGCGTGTTGCATCCTGCGGGGTAATTACCGAAATTGGCGAGGGAACTATAACCATAAATGTAGGATCAAATTACAATGTATCACATACGGATGGAGGTAAGGTAGGCCATTGTCAGCCCGTGGTGCTTGTAGAAAATGCTGATAATGTTAATATTTACGGGTCGGGCATAATTAACGCAAGATGGCAAAAGCAGTATGATGTTGAAGCAGTATGGGGAGCTGTTGAAGCTATGGAGTTTGGTTCGGGGATAGCGGTTAAAAATTCAGATAACTGCAAGGTTCTTGGCACTCCTTTGCTGACTCTCAAAAATGCGGTACTTCATAACGTTGTATTCTTTGGCCCTGATGCTGCGATATCTGGCGAGATAGGGAATTTGGATTCAGGATATGCCCATGACAAAAACTTATTGTGCGGATGGACTGATGGCATGGTTTTACATGATATAGAGGCGCATCATTCTTATTTTGAAGATGGTGTGATTTTTTACATATCTAACGTAAATATGACACTTGATGATATTTACGAACATGACAATGCAAGAACCGGAATAAATCTTTTGGGCAATGGAGTTTGTAATGCAGTACTGACCAACATTAGATGTGCAAAGAATTTAAACCTGACATCCTCAAATATCGTAGCAAACAATGTCACGATGGAGGGTTCCGCTTATTTAGCGATCAATAGTGCATATAGTGGAGGTAATGATATTACTATCAACGGCATAACATTTACCGACATAACAATAGCAAAACTAATCAATCTTGAGGGGAATATAGAAGATATTGCTATCAATGATTGTGTGATTGACGGCTGCAATACCTCAGTAGCTGCGATTTTTGCAGATGATTACAATGATGGAGGGGTTTATCCTCAAAACGTAGTCTTTACCGGAGGTGGTATTTCAGACCATACAGGTACTAAAACCAGTATAGCAGTTGGCTCAGACGTGACCTTTGTTGATTTTGATGGACTTGATTAGTGACTTACGGATAACGACGACAACGAAAAATGAACTTATTCAGAAGATATAAAACGGCGAAAGAGATGATGCCTGGCTTTCTCAAAGAAAAGGAGATTGCGGTCCAGCATAAATCCTTTTTGCCGTATCTGAATAACTTCAGGGTGTTCAAGGAGTGGCTTGAAAACAAAGGCATGGCAGATATTCCTATGCGGAAGATCTCACAGCAGGACATGGCAGACTTCTTCCTGTATCTTGGCAGTGAAAAAAGCCTTGATAAGACCACTTGTGAACACTTTCTTTTAAACCTTCGTCAACTGTTCCGTTATGCACTGAAGAGGGGAGAGGTTGAATATTTGCCTTTTGACCTGGTTGTTATGCCGAAGAAGAAACCGGATCAGGGAGCAGATATAATTCCGCAGGATGTTCTGAAGCCTCTTTTACTTGAAATCAAGGAGAGGGATCCGCAGTTATACCTTGCCTGCATGATACAGTACTTCTGCTTCATTCGCCCCGGGAAGGAACTCAGGTTGCTGAAGGTCGGAGATATTGACTTTGAGCATGGAACCATTACGGTCAGGCAGGAGCTTGCAAAAAACAAGAAACGTCAGATTGTGACCATGCCCCAGCAGCTTATTGATATATGCCTGGAATATGGTATTGACAAAGCAGAGGATTCAATGTTTGTGTTTGGCAATAAAAAATTGGTTGGTAACAGGTCTCTTTCCGTGAATATGCTTCGCTGGCGATTCAATAAGTTTCGCAGTCAGTTTGAATTACCGGACAGGGTGAAGTTCTACTCGCTCAAACATACCGGGGCATCAAACCTGCATCTGTCAGGAATCTCGATGAGGGAACTCATGGATCAGCTTCGTCACTCAAAGCTGGAAGCAACGTCGCACTATCTGAAGAAGCATTGCGGAACTGTGAACGAAAGAATACGTTTCAATTTTCCAAGTCCTTTGTAACATAACAACTTTTATAAAATAACAAAATGATACTATTAACTACAGCAGTATTCTTTATTCTTGTAGAAGCAATTAGCGAAGGGTTTCTTAGTAGAACATATTCGGAACTAATGGATTTTATTTTTAAAGGATATGTACAGTTTTTAATTGCACTTTTCTTATTTATAACATGGTTGTTTACAATAGCTATACCTGTTAATGAATATGTTATACCTACATGGAAAGTTATATTAGGTTTTATTGGTGTTAGATTTTTAATATTTGATTTTGCTTATAACATTAGTGCAAAACAAAAACTTGGTTATTATGGCAAAAAGAAATGGTATGACAAGATAATGTTTAAATTATCTAGTTGGGGATTAATGATGAAAATTATTTGTGGTATAATAGGAATAGTATTTCTAGTAGGTAAAAATTAATAATGTAATATTACAAAAAAATAAAGTTTATTTTTGTTATGGAGAAAGAAGTAAAGAACATCAAAGATATGTGTAACGTACCTGATAAAATATTATCACTTTTGCAAAAAGATATTGCTGAAATTAAGGTGGCCTTATTAGGTAATGAATATAATCCAGAAGGAGGCTTGTTATGTCGTACATCTGACTTAGAAAAAGAAGTAGCTAAACTTAAGAACAGATATGACAAAACAGCTTGGATGGTTATTGGTGCTTCTTCTGCTATAGCTTTCTTATTTAATATCTTAATACAGTTATGGGATAAAATTGTGCAGTAATGAATAACATCTCTAAACATATAACTTATAATGAAGCTGTTTATAGTGATATAGCTAAACGTTTAGGTATAAATAATATTCCTAACGAAGAACAGCTTGTAAACATGAAGATAGTGGCTAATTTCGTTTTTGAGCCACTTCGCAGCCATTTTAATACTAACATAGGCATATCTTCCTTCTTTAGATCTAAAGCTCTTAATAAGGCTATAAAGGGCTCTAAATCAAGTCAGCATGTAAAAGGAGAAGCCATAGATATAGATGCAGATATTTTTAACAAAATAACCAATAGACAAATATTTGACTATGTAAAAGATAACTTAGAGTTTGACCAATTGATATATGAATACGGTAATGATGATAATCCTGACTGGGTTCATGTAAGCTATACTATAGATAGACCTAATAGAAAACAAATACTAAGAACCTCTAAAGTAAATGGAAGACAAAAGACGGAAACCTACAGTGTACGAAATGCTATATAGGTACAAGTACATGTTAGAAACAGGTTATAACTTTGACGAATTTGCAAGAACAGTATCAGACCTTTACCACAGACCTACTCGATCTGAAACAGAAATAAAAGAAAACAAAAATGAAAATAATTAATTTAACTAAAGAACAAATCGCTAAGATTAAGACTTACGGATTAGCAATAGCTATAGTCCTTGTGGTTGGTCTTGGTGTCTTTTCTTTAAAGCTCTCTAGCAACAATAAGGAAGCGTTAAGAGAACTTATTCTAGAAAGAGATAGGTATGGCCTTCTTGCTGCAGAGAAAGCAAGACTAGATAGCTTAGAGGTTATACGCCTAGAAATGATTAAGGAGAGAGATGAGATAATAGAACTCATTAAAACAAAGTACAGTTGGAGAATGGCTGAAGTTAAGAAATTAAAAGATAGCCTTGTTGTTAAAAATGCTCAACTAGAACTTATATCAGCAGACTCTTCTTACAAATATATAAATCAAGTTTATCCTCCTATAACTATACAAAAGTATCCATTAGATTCTTTACAAATAAAAACGTTTCATGTTGTAGATATTAATCTGCAGGCACAGAAAACTATAAATAAGAATCTTGATGTTGTTGTAGAAGATCTTAAGACATTAAATGATAGTTACTTTTTACAAATAGGTAATTATAAAAGTCTTTATGAGGACAAGAAGTATTATGCAGACATACTAGACAAAGACAATAACATGCTAACAAATCAGCTAAAGAGAACTGTTAAGGAAGCTAACAAGCAAAAAGCTTTAAAGAATGTTACAGGTAGTGCGTTCTTTGGTACTGCTATAGCTCTTTTAGTTGTATTACTTTAAAATAAAATAATGATTCAGTTTATTTCTCTTAATACTCTAATTACAGATTTACTTAATATCATACGAGGTAGCAAGGTAAGTCAGAGTGAAACTATAAGTCGTAGACAAATCGAAGACTGGATTCATCAGTACAGGGCTCTACTTCTTAAACAGGAAATGGATAAAGGTAAGATGCCTAATCCAGACTACATACAGGAATTACCTAGTATAAAGTTAGAAGTTGTAGACAAGTCTCTTGAATCTGATTTACAGTCAGAGATGAACTATATGCGTACAGAACTTGAAATACCTACTACGATTGATATAAATCATAAGTCTGGTATTATGTATGTAGGTACTATAGACGGTAGAGAAATACAGCTTGTACAAGAAGGTAGAAATTATTGGCAGCAGTTTAAAAGGTTTACTAAAAATGTTCCTTTAGCTTTCTTAAGAAATAAAAGGATATATATAAATATAGTAACTCCTTTAAAATATGTAACTATTAGAGGTATATTTGAAATACCTACAGAAGCTAGTAACTTTAATAATCCTTCTGCTATTACCTCTTACTCATCATTAGACGATAGGTATCCTATTCCATCTAACCTTGTTCCAGTACTAAAAGCAATGATACTTGAAAGGGAATGTGGTATAATAGTATCATCGCCTAGCGATAATTCAAATGATAGTGTAAACTTAATGTCTCAGAATGCAGACCAAAAGGGGGCCTAATAAATTTCAGAACCCGCTGACATTGCAGGATATGTATAAAGCTTACATTAAAGATTTTGATGTAGACCACCCATATCATATACCTTATTCCGAGTATAAAGATATAATATCTGATTACTTAAAATATATATCAGAAGAGGTAGTTGTAAAGTCAATGCAGTATAAGTTACCTTTTAGATTAGGTACTTTATGTGTATATAAACACAAACCTTTTTTTAAGTCTACAAATAAAATGTCTGTAGATTGGAAGGAAACTAAAAAGCAGGGTAAGAAGATATACTTATTTAATAATCACAGCAATGGTTACAGATATAGATTCCTGTGGGATCGTAACGGAGGTAATGCTAAGTTTTTAAAAATGTATGCATTTAAAGCATCTAGGAGTAATTCTAGAACTATAGCTTCATTAGTTAAAGAAAGAAAGAATGATTATTTTGAAAAATAAACAAAGTTAAAATGGTTTATAAGTTTGTATCAGTTAAGAGGGTAATAGCTAAAGTTTTCACAGACCTTGACTTAAGAGAAGGAGATCATCGAGTCACAGATATGGTTGAATGGGCTGGTGAGGCAGTGAAAAAAATAGGAGCTTTTCCTACTTTGCTAACTAAGACCACAGGTAAAGGAGGTCAACCTATTCTAATGCTTGTAAACTATCAGGCTAAACTGCCTTGTGATTTAACAACAATTAATCAGGTTGCTTACTCAGACACAGAGACCGGTCCTTTTTATCCTATGACATATGCTGCAGGAAGTTTCGACGCTAATGTACCTAACATAGATATACCTAGTCAGAACGACCCTATAGAAGTTGTTACAGAAAGACCTCTGGTAGATTTGACAATGTCTCTTTATGGTGATACATATGCTGAAGCACTTAACAGATTAAACAGCTATCCTGTAATAAGGGAACAGCTGGCTTCTCTGTTATATAGCTCTTCATATCCTACTCCTAACAGAGATAACACTACAGCGAGTGATCCTTATACTTATGTTACTAACGGAGGTTACATAAAGACCAATGTACGTACAGGTTATATAATGATGTCTTATCAAGCTGTTCCTACAGACGACGAGGGATTTCCAATGATACCTGACGACGAATCTTTTGAGGAAGCTATATACTGGTATATAAATATGAAACTTACATATCCTGAATGGAAGTCAGGTAGGGTAAGAGATGCTGTTTATTACGACGCTAAGAGCTCTTGGAACTTCTATAGAAAGCAAGCTTATGCTGCTGCTCTTATGCCTAATGTAGATCAACTTGAGTCTATAAAGAATGCCTGGGTTAGATTAATTCCTGAAATACACGAGCATAGTACTTTCTTTACTAGTTTAAATAACAAGCAGGTTGTTTACAATCAAGATAAGAGATAATGTCTACTAAAACGGCTGTACATACTTTTAAGAAAGGCATGGTTAAAGACCTTGACTTTTCGTTGCTTTCAAATGAAGCCTATTTAAATTCTACTAACTTTCGTATAGTTACAAGTGTAGGTGAATCTACTGGTGCTTTAGAAAATATAGAAGGTAATCATTTGATAAATACTGGTATAAATGATATATGTCCAGATGGTCATTATATTGTAGGTAGCTGTCTTGTTAGAGATTCTCTGATTTTATTTACTACTGATAATACTTCTGATATTCCTTCAGGAGGAAACAGTAGAATAATAAAAGTTGAATTTGATGAAGCTACGGAAACATTAGGAACAGTAACTTTATTATATGATGATAATTTAAATAAAAGTACTGGATATCTTAATTTTAGTACAGCTCATTTAATTAAAGCTGTTGGTAGATATGAAACACCTAATGTACAGAAAGTATATTGGACTGATGGGTATAATAATTTAAGATATGCAAACATAGCTGATAATCTTACTATAACTGGAGATCCTTATTCTTCTGATGATTATATGGCTCCAGAAATGTTTGAGTTATTACCTTTATTTAATTCTAGTAAAGTAGTATTAAAAGATATTGTAAATGGTCATTTAAACAGTGGTTCTGTACAATATTCATATCAGTTATATAGGAATCATGGAGCATCTACTTCATTTGCTCCTGTAAGTAATATGATACATGTAGTTACAGATAGTGATTTTAAATCTGATACTACTAATTATTCTGGAGATTCTGAAAGCATTCCTACAGGTAAGGGGTTTAAACTAGAGATTGATAATGATAATATAGGATATAATAGATTAAGACTAGTTAGAATACATTACTCTTCTTTAAACTCAGTTCCGTCTATAAGTATAGTAGCAGAAATAGAAATAGATACAGATGGAGGTATTATAGAAGTAATAGACACAGGTGAAATAGTTTCAAGTCTGACTATAGAAGAGTTTAATATAATGTCTACAGATTTATTTACATGTGATGACATTGCTACTAAAAATAATAGATTATTTGCAGCTAATTTAGAGAGCAATTCTTTTGATATAGGTGATTTTGATCCTAGAGCTGTTAGATTTAATAACTATACAGCCTTATTAACACAATATGTAAGTCCTCTTATATTTCAACAGGGAGATGGAGGAGCTACATTTAGCAGAGTAAGTCCTTCAGAAGCAAGTTTAACTATATTAAATTTTTCTCTTTCTCATTTAGGAGGTGCTACTATAGAAAATGTAGTAGATATTGTATTAGAAACTATACTAGGATATTCTTTTTATGGTGATTATACTAACAGTGATGGCGGTGGAAATACATTTAATTTTTATCTTTCAGATTTAGTTGTAAAAATAACAAGTTACGATAAAGGTACTGATACAATAGTAATAAGTATTAAAAGTAAAATAGGAGATATATTTGATCATACCAGACCTTTTTATTCTTTAGATAACTGTATATTAGAAGGAGTAGGAATTACTTATTCTTATTTAGATTCTGCTGCTTCAATAAATGCTGTTGTGTATGATGGTGATATTCCAACAACAATAACACAACCTGCTTCAGACAGTGTTATAGAATGGGAAAACGCTGGATGGACAGAAGCTAATTTTCCTATAGATCATGATGCTATAAATTATTACAATGATACAGACAATGACGGTGATAATGCTTACGCTTATAAATACTGTAGTGATGGTTTTACTTTAGGTGCTGAGGGTATAAATGTTAAGATAGACTTTGATACTGAACCAATGGTTCTTGATAATAGTAATGTAGATACAAAATACAGTGCTACAATAGAGACAGGAGGTTCTTATTCAAACTTTGCTAGTCCTTGGAATGCTGGAGAATTAAGTTGGCAGAGAGATGAGGTATATCGTTTGTTTGTGGTATGGGAAAATAATAGAGGACAGAAATCTCAACCACAGTGGATAATAGATTTGAGAATGCCAAGTCTACATGAAACAACTTCACAGAATTGTGATAGTGAACCTGTACTTCCTTTTGGACTTGCACAACATGATTCTGGCACAGGTATAACAACTACTTATTTACTTAGGCCTAGGATATATTTTAAATCCTTTCCAACTGACGCTGTGTCTTGTCAAATATATAGAGTTGTAAGGGAAAGATCAGATAGATCTGTTGTTACTCAGGGAATAGCAGTACCTACTTTAGATGATCTGTCTGGTACTTATAGACCCGATTTAGTACATAATGATATTTTAACTACTGATTCTGTAGAACTTATAAAGTTAGTTTCTCCAGAAATAAATATAACAAAGAATATAAAGAAACAAGCCAATGATTATATAGAGCATGTTTCTACTTTTGAAGTAGCTACTGGACAAGAAAGAACATCTAGTACTATTGATAGTATAAATAGGATAACTGAAAAACTTACACATAATACTACAGTACCTTTTACATCAGATACTAGATCTGCTGTAGGAGATGCTTTAAACATAGGACCTTCTTTTACAAGCGACGCTTCTGATATATATATAATTGAAGGTAAACAATATAATAACTATTATTACCTGTCTGGTTTTGCAGGAGGAAAAGGTTGTACAGGTCTTTTAATATCTTATGAAAATCAGTCTTGGTCTGCTGAAGGCAACAACATATGTTTAGTAAATTATAAGAGTAAAGTATACGGTTCACAATATGGAGGTAATACATATGAAGCCAGACAAAGAAACGTATCTATACCTTGTTCTGATATAATATATACAGCAGGATTATGGAGTACTATAAAAGGAGGTGATACTTTTATAAATTATATGGAAGTATCTACTATGTTATATGATTTACTTTCAGCTTCTGTCAACGATAGTAGATCTGAGGTTCTTTATTTTCCTGTAGAAAGTTCTATAAATTGTGACTTGCGTCATGATAGAGACAGACAAAATATTACATATAATACTGTAGAATCTGCTTTAAGACAAGAATATTCTGGTACTCATACAGTAGATACAACTACTTATATACAGAAAGATAATTTATATCTTTATAATACAGTATATTCCCAAGAAACTTCAATTCAAAATGCAATTGCTGAACCTTTAGACTCACCTAATGAAACTGTTTTTGATTGTATAGTTAAAGCTTCACGAGTTAAATACAATGGGGAGAATTCAGACTCTTGGACTAAATTTGGTTTTAATGAAGAGATAGAAGTAGATTCAAAACATGGAGAGATAACAGCCTTAACAACATTAAATGATAAACTTTTGTTTTGGCAAGAACATGCTTTTGGTGTGTTATCTGTTAATGAACGTTCTTTAATATCTGATACTTCTACAGCTCCTTTAGTATTAGGAACTGGAGGTGTATTAGACAGATATGATTATGTATCAGATTCTATTGGTACAAGTGAAAAAAGGTCTATAATCACAGGACAGTCTGGTGTATATTGGTTTGATGTAACTGACAAGTCTATATATAAGTTTGCTTCTTCTTTAGATAATTTAACGAAGAGTAGAATGATTCAGTCTTGGGTTGCTGAGAACCATCTTAATAGTCATATAGTACATAGTATATACGATAATAAATACAATGAAGTTTTATTTACTTTTTATGATAACTTAAACACAAGTTATACGTTGGTATTTAATGAATCTATAAACGCTTTTTCATCGTTCTATGGATTTACACCAAGAATGTATGTTCCTTATATAAATGGTTATTTCAGCACATACTTTGATAGTAACGCAGATTCTTTGTACTGGCATAACAGTTTAATTGAAGATAGGAATTGTTTTTATGGGGCTTCTACAGGTAGTTCAACATTAAAGTTATTATGTAATGACGATTATGCTTATACTAAAGTATTTGATAATTTCTTTTATGACAGTAAAGTATATAGTACTTCTAATATTGAACAACATCAAGTAAGTTTTACTTCTTTAAGATGTTACAATAACCTTCAAAATACAGGTACTGTAAATCTAAGTTATGGTACTAATCTAGAAAGAAGAGAAAGAGAATGGACTACTTTTATACCTAGAAATGCAATTAGTGTTGATTATCCTACTAATGTAGATATATTTGATGTTGCTAATTTAGATCCTTATGCTTTATATAGAGATAGAATGAGAGATAAGTATCTTGTAGTAGATCTTACTTTTGTTAATAGCAATGGATATAGAATGGTATTCCCTTATTTTGGAATAAAATATAGATTGTCTTATAGATAGTAAAATGGCAAAAAATAAAATACATATTAAAAAATCTAAACAAGGTTCTTTACATAGAGCTTTAGGTATTCCTGAGGGAGAGAAAATACCAGCTAGTAAATTAAAAGTTAAACCAGGAGATTCTGCTGCTATTAGGAAAAAGAAAACATTTGCTAGAAATGCTAGAAAGTGGAAACATCCTTATGGAGGAGAAATAGAGGAATATGGTATAGGTGGTGATATTCTTGGTGGTGCTGCTACAGGTGCAGCTTTAGGTCCTTGGGGAGCTTTAGCTGGTGGCGCAATAGGTTTAATAGGAGGACTGTTAGGTAACAGAAAAGAAAAGAAAACTGAAGAAGAACAAGCTAATTTAGAAAGACAGAAAATGATGCAGAATTATGCTTTAATGCAAGAGACAGCATCTAACTCAATGTACACACCTACATTCCCTTATGGTGGTGTTATAAATGCTGAGATAGAAAAAGGTGAAGTAGTTGTTCCACCTAATGGTGTTGAAGCTGGTGTGAGGCGTAAATATAATTTACCTACTCACGATAATAAAACAGGGGAAAATATGATATCAGCTCAGCCAGGTTCTTTTGTACTTAGTGATAGACTTATGTATGATGACAATAGGACTTTCGCTCAAGCATATGAAGATGCAGGTAAGAAAGTAGATAAATATAAGAAAATACTAGATAGTCATAAAGCTACTACATTAGCTGTTAAGACAGCTAGACGTAATCTTGCTAATGTACAGAAACTACAACAGAGCATTATAAATAAGAATAAAGCTATGTTAGGTGAAGTTCAGGGAGGTATACCAAAAGCTGCTTTAGGTCTTAATATAGGCAACTTAGCTAAAGGCGTAGGTAAATTTTTAAAGTCAGATACTTTTACTGGATTAGCTTCACTTGCTCCTACAGCATATAACTTAATTGCAGGGTCAGGTAAAACAGAACAACTTAATCCTAGAGAGTTTGAGAATCCTTATGCTGCTTCTGGTATTGCTGATATGGCTAATCGTAGATACGATGTAGGACCTGCTTACGAGGCAAATAAGGACGCTACAGCTACAGCAATGTATAACCTTAACACAGCTGGTGCAGGCTCTAGAGGAGCTCTAAACGCTAATAGACAGGCTTTATTAAATGCACAGCTAAGGGGTAATGCAGGTATTAATGCTCAGGCAGTAAATGCTAACAATCAATATGCTGGTGAACTTGCACAGTATAAAGCTGGTGTAGGTAAACAATTGTCTGATACTAGAACTCTAATTAGTGACCTTAATGCTAGGAATGAAGCAGCAGGTAGGAACTTCTTAGGTACAGCTATGGGTCAATTAGGCCAGTACGGACAGACACAGCAGCTGATGAGGAA